>Ga0137410_10000130_pt1 | contig 51921 bp, 38 predicted proteins | sample CZODoug1_16funga_FD_108878 | JGI IMG/M metagenome (GOLD analysis project Ga0137410, IMG submission 108878) | Vadose zone soil fungal communities from Angelo Coast Range Reserve, California, USA - CZODoug1_16fungal (Illumina Assembly) | ecosystem: Environmental > Terrestrial > Soil > Vadose zone... | reverse complement strand
GAGGCGTAGACGTAGCCGTCGAGGTGGACCGGCGTGTTCCAGTGGGTCATGAGCGAGCGGTCGCGCTTCCGCCCGTCCATCCAGACCACCTCGTAGCCGCCGGGCTTCACCTTCAGCATCGAGGCTCCGACGCCGTACGCCTCGGAAATCAGCACCTGGTCGTCCACGACGACGGGATTGGCGGCGTTCACGCTCTCCAGGATCGGGGCCCGCCACGGATAATGGAAATCCACCTTCCCGGTCGACGGCTCGAAGCCGACCAGCCCGCCGCGCGAGAACAGGAAGCCCCAGCGCCGGCCGCCGATGGTCGCCGTCACCGGACTGGCATAGCTGGCCAGCTCGTCGGTCCCCTTGTAGCGGATCTCGCCCGTCTTCTTGTCGAATGCGACGACGCCGCTGCCGGCGCCCTTCACTTCCCCGCTCTGGATGCCGGGGCCGCCCGGTGCACTGCCGCCCACCTGGACGAGGAGCAGATCGCCCTCAATCAGGGGCGTGCTGCCGACGCCGAAGAAGTTCTGGGCCACGGAGAACTCCTTGGCCGTGTCGTGCTCCCACACCTTCGCGCCATCGACCGCCTTCAGGCAGATCAGCATCCCTTCGACGCCGTAGAGGTAGACGCGGTCGTCGTCGATGACCGGACAGCAGCGCGGCCCGGGCCCGTAACCGTACATGTCGTCGTACTCATTGGGATATTCGAACTTCCAAAGCTCCCCGCCGGTCTCGCTCTTCAGGCAGACGAGACGGGCCTTGTTGCCGACGCGGTCGAATTGGTAGACGCGGCCGCGAGCGACGCTGCAGATCGCGTAGCCGTCGCCGAGCTCGCGCTGCCAGACGATGCGGGGACCCTCGGCAGGCCACTTGGGCGGAAGCCCCTTCTCGGCGGACTTGCCGTCGTGCGTGGGCCCGAGGAAGCAGGGCCAGTCGGCGCCGGCCTTGCGCGTGCCCAGGTCGGGCAGGTCGGACGCCTGCAGCATCAGGAGGGCGAGGAGAACGGACATCATCACCTATACTTTACGGGGGGTCGATCCGATTGTCGCCTTCTCCGGTGTATACCTTATGGACTCGGAGCGGGCCCCGGATCAACGAGTATAATCAACTCTGATGAAGATCGGCATCATCCTCGCGAGTCTGGCCCTGACCGGGGGCGTCGGCTGGTATCTGCTGCAGCCGAAGAACGGCAACGGCGAGAAGAAGCCGGAGACGAAGCGCGTCAAGGTCGAGCGCGGCGACATCGTCGTCAACGTCACCGCCACCGGCGAGATCAAGCCCCTCAAGGAGATCGAGCTCAAGTCCAAGGCCAGCGGCCTGATGGTCCACTTCCAGAAGCTCCCCAGCGAGCCGGTGAAGGAGGGGGAGCTGCTCGCCGAGCTCGACAAGAAGGTCGAGCAGCGGAACCTGTCGCTCGCGGAAGCCAGCCTCCTGACGGCCGAGGCCAACCTCGAGCTGACCAAGCACAAGTACGCCGCCGACCTGAAGACCACGGTCAGCGAGTCGGCGGCGATGAAGGAGGAGGAGAAGCAGAAGCTGAACGAGCTGCGCCGCATGGAGAAGCTGAGCGGCGAGCTGATCACCGAGAGCGAGCTCGGCACCGTGCGCCTGGCCGCCCGCCTCTCCGAGGAGAAGGCCAAGCAGGCCGATACCGCGCTCACCCTGATCCGCGACCGCAAGGATGCGGACGAGAAGCTGGCCCTCGCCGAGGTGCTGAAGGCCCGCGTCTCGGTCGAAGACGCCCGGGAGCGGCTGGCCGACACCGAGCTGCGCGCGCCCGTCACCGGCATCCTCCTCAAGAAGCTGGTCGAGGAGGGCCAGATCGTCGCCAGCGGCATCTCCGCCACCACGGGCGGAACGTCGATCGCCATCGTGGCCGACGTCTCCAAGCTCATGGTCGAGGCCAACATCGACGAGACCGACATCTCCAAGGTCAAGCTGGGACAGCCCGTCGAGATCTCGCTGGCCAGCGGCGCGAAGGACCGCTTCAAGGGCCGCGTCGACCTCATCCTCCCCCGTGGAGAGATCGACTCCAACGTCATCGTCTTCAAGGCGCGGATCGGCATCGAGGGCGACATCTTCGGCCGCGTCCTGGCGGGGATGACCGCGTCGGTCGAGATCCGCGTGGGCGAGCACAAGGGCGTGCTGCTGGTGCCGAGCGAGGCGGTCCGCGTGGAGACCAACGGCACGTTCGTGAACATCCCCAACGGCGAGGGCACGACGGCGGTGGCGGTGAAGGTCGGGCTCGACAACGGCGTGAAGGCCGAGATCCTGGAAGGGCTGACCGAGGGCGCCGAAGTGGTCGTCGTGAAGGCGACCGAGGACGGCAAGAACGGGGGCCGGCCGCGCCTGCGGTTCTGACATGAGCGTCATCCGCGCGCAACGGATCGTCAAAAACTACCGCCTCGGCGAAGTCGACGTGGAAGTGCTGAAGGGCGTGGACCTCGACATCGACAAGGGCGAGTATGTCGCCCTCATGGGCCCCTCCGGCTCCGGCAAGTCCACCCTGATGAACATCCTGGGCTGCCTCGATGTGCCGACGTCGGGCCAGTACTATATCGATCAGCAGGAGGTCTCGAAGCTCACCGACGACCAGCTGGCGGTGGTCCGCGGCGAGCGGATCGGCTTCGTGTTCCAGACCTTCAACCTGCTGGCGCGGACGTCGGCGATCGAAAACGTCGAGCTCCCGCTGCACTACCAGGGGAAGCCGGCGCGGGAGGCCGCGCTGAAGGCGCTGGAGTCGGTGGGCCTCGCCCACCGCTACGACCACAAACCCAACCAGCTCTCGGGCGGCGAGCGGCAGCGCGTGGCGATCGCGCGCGCCATCGTCACGAGCCCCTCGATCATCCTGGCGGACGAACCCACCGGCAACCTCGACTCGAGGACCGGCGTCGAGATCCTGGGGATCTTCGACGAGCTTTCGCGCCGGGGGGTCACGATCGTCCTCGTGACGCACGACCCGACGGTTGCGCGGCACGCGCACCGGGTGATCCACCTCAAGGACGGCAGGATCGAGCGGGTCGAGGTGAACGACCATCAGGCGGCTTTGACGGAGTCGCCCTGATGTTCTTCCTTCGCGCGTTCAAGGTGGCGCTCTCGGCGCTCGCGGCGAACAAGCTGCGGTCGACGCTGGCGGTGCTGGGCATCGTCATCGGCGTGTCGGCCGTCATCATGATGATCGCGATGGGACGGGGGGCGCAGGCCAAGGTCGAGGAGTCCATCACGAAGATGGGCGTCAACCTCATCTTCGTCTATCCGGGCGCCGTCTCGAAGGGCGTCAGCGGGGCGAAGACGGCGACCGCCGAGACGCTGACGCTCGACAACGTCGATGCGATCGCCAAGCTGCCGCACGTGGCGGCAGTCGCCCCCGAAGTGCGCCGCTACTACCAGATCAAATTCATGAACCACAACGAGTCGGCCCAGGTGATCGGGACGACGCCGGCGCACATGCCGATCCGGAATTTCAAGATCGACCGGGGCGTCTATTTCGACAAGTCGGCGATCCTGGGACGGCTGCGGGTCTGCGTCCTCGGGGCGGGCATCGCGCGCAAGCTCTTCGGGCCGATCGACCCGGTCGGCCGCATGATCCAGGTCGACCGCAAGAATTTCCAGGTTCTCGGGGTCCTGGAGGACAAGGGCGGCGATTCGTGGGTGGGGCTCGACGATTCGGTCTACGTCCCGGTGACGACGGCGCTGTACCGCCTCTTCAACCGGCGGCATCTGAGCCAGATCACCATCTCGATCGATGCGGAGGACAAGATCGACGAGTCGATGGACGTGATCGAGTCGGAGCTGATCAAGCTGCACAACATCAAGGGCAAGGCGGAGCCGGACTTCCTGATCCGCTCGATGAACGAGTGGCGGCAGCGGATGCAGGAGTCGACGGGGGCGTTCACCATGCTGCTGATGAGCATCGCGGCGGTGTCGCTCGTCGTCGGCGGCATCGGGATCATGAACATCATGCTGGTGTCGGTGACGGAGCGGACGCGCGAAATCGGGATCCGCAAGGCCATCGGAGCGAAGCGGCGGGACATCCTCAAGCAGTTCCTGATCGAGTCGATGACGATCAGCCTGATGGGCGGCGTGCTCGGGATCATCCTCGGGGTGACGGGGGCGCAGGTGATCCCGATGCTGCCGATCTGGAAGGCGATGTCCAGCGGCGGCGAGTGGCAGAGCGTGATCTCGTACGAGTCGATCGTGGTCTCGTTCGTGTTCTCGTGCGCGGTGGGCATCTTCTTCGGCCTCTATCCCGCGCTGAAGGCCTCGCGGCTGAACCCCGTCGACGCGCTGCGGTATGAATAGGCTCGCGGCGGCGCTGGCGCTCGCCGCGCTGACCGCGTGCGGGAGGCCCGAGGAGACGTCGGCGCCTCCCGCCCCGGCCATCGCGCCCGCGCGATCCAAGGGGAGCGACGGTCCGGGCGATCCCGAGCGGCGGGAGCGCTTCCTCGCCCGCGCTTCGGCCGCGGACGCTTCGGAGCTCGTCGCGACCAACAACCCGGCGCACCTCGACGCCGTGGCTGCGTTTTTCGCCAATCCCCAGAAGCCCTATGCCGAGCGGCTCACGGCGCTCGCCGCGCTCCGGACGTTGCGCACCCAGGATCCGGAGGAGTATGCCCGCCTGCTCCCGCGGGTCCGCCCGAAGCTCTGGGGGGAAGTCTCCCACGGCGCGGGATTGTCGATGTCGCCGGAGAACGAGCGCGGTTTCATCGAGGCGGTGGGCTGGCTGTCGGACCTGAAGGACCCCGAGGTGCGCTTCAAGCTGGAATTCCACCTGGACCGGGAGACGGTGCGTCGGAAGCGGCTGTCGGACGCGGCCCTCTGCGCGGCGGCGCTGGGGCTGGCGTCCTATCCCGGGAGCGACAGCGCCCGCGAGACGCTCTGGGCGGGGCTCAAGGATCCGCAGGAGGCTGCGGTGGTCCGCGCCTGCTGCCTCAAGGCGCTGCGGGCCTTCCACCCCAGGGACCTGGAGTCCCAGGTCGCCCAGCTCCCCTGCGCCGCGGGCGACGACTGGCTGCGCGACCTCCAGCGCCGGTTGCGCTAAGCTCCACAAACCAGCCAGTCTTGTTGGTGGTGTCTATTGGTGCCAGGGGCCGATGAACGGGAGGTAGAAGGATTTCCACTCGCGATCGAACCAGACCGGCGATGACGGCGATCCTTCCTGCCCCAGCGAGTCGACGGCCACCACATAGTACCGGCGGCTCTTCTTGCCCGCGTCGGGATCGCTGAACGTCAGCCCCGGGATCGGATCGGGCGTCAGCCGCGTCACCGGCTCCTTGTCGTAGCGGCCGTCCATCCGGTACACCCGGTACCCCTTGATCCCGGACTCCGGATTCGCCTGCCACTTCAGGAGGCAGGTCGTCCCCTCCTCCTTCGCGAAGAGGTTCTGCGGCGAGGAGGGGATCGACAGCACCGCAGCCGACGGTCCGCTCTCCACCCCCAGCGAGTTCACCGCACGCACACGATATGCATGGACCTTCAGGGGATAGGCGGCGCCCTTCGGGTCATAGTCGTCCTTGCCCAGCACCTTCTTATATAGGGGGGATCCCCCGACCGCGGCCGGCGACACCTTCATCGACAGTTCCTTCACCCGGGGGCTCCGGACGAACGGCCCCACCGCTGTGATCATCCCGACCGCCGGCTTCTCCAGCGGCGGCGTCCGCGCTTTCAGCCGAAGAAGCTGGTCGTCCGTGGCGACGTCGACCTCCGCCGACTCGACCACATACCCGACCGCATCCTCCTCGGGCGATCGGGTCCAGGAGACTTCCGCCTGCCCGCCCGCGGCCGCCGAGACGACGACATTGTCGGGCGGCCGCGGTTGAGTCCGCGCCCGAAGGCTCGGCACCGAGAGCTTATAGTGATAGAGCGTGCCCGGACGCAGCCCCGTGTCGCGCCAGCGCCCCTCCCCCGCCGGCACCTTCGCGACCTCCTCGAACTCGACCTCCCAGGCGCGCTCTCCCGACCCGCGCAGGACCGTCACCGGCTGGTCCTGCGGCGCCCACGTCAATGTGGCCGCGTCGGTCTCGGTCTTCACCTTCAACGCGACCGGCGCCGGGGCCGGCTTTCCCTGGGAGGTTCGCCAGCTCCAGATCTGCTGCTCGCGCGGCTTGCCGGGGCAGTTCTCCAGGAAGATCAAGTTCAGCTCCGGCGCGGCCATGAGCACGCGGCAGCGGTTGCCCGTCCGGTCGGGCTCGCGCCCGGGATTGCGCCGGGTCCACTCGTTCGCCGCGGCATCGTAGGTCCACGTCTGCAGCTCGTGCTTCGCCTCCTCATCCTTCCCTTCGGACTTCTTGACGATGGCGACGACGACGCGGGCGACGGCATCGTACTTGAGCACCGCGTCGTTCTCCTTCGTCGGCGGCGACGTCGCAGGCTTCAGGTCGCTCCACTCGTTCAGGCGCAGGTCGTAGGACCATGTCGACGGCTCATCGCCGAACTGCGATCCGAAGAGGATATGGACCCGCCGCGCGGCGTCGTAGGTCATGTTGCCGCCGCTGCGGAAGGCCGGCTGACGCGCGGGCTTCGTCCCGGTCCAGGTGTTGGCGTACGGATCGTAGACCAGCGTGCCCGCGCTGGAGCCCTCGCCGCCGAAGACGACGGCGACTTCGTACTCCGAATCCCAGCTGGCGCAGCGAAGCGGAGCGAGCGGGACGGTCGGATAAGGGCGCAGGTTGCGCCAGAGGTTCGCGTCGAGATCATAGCTCCACACCGAGCTCTGGTTCATATAGATCTCGCGCTGCCACTGCCAGCCGTGGCTGCCGCTGAACGCCGGGAAGCGGAGATAGCGGCCCTGGACGGGATCGAAGAGGTTCTGCTGCGCGCAGCAGACGCCGGGCGGCGAAAGGTTGGGTTCCTTCAGCGTCCACGTCCCGCTGAACGGTTCGCAGGTCCACAGGTCGGAGTGCTGCTCGCCACCTCCGCCCTGGTTGTGGCCTCCGTAGCGGAGGATCACGCGGTGTCCCGGGTCCCAGACGCAGTCGCCCTCGTACCCGAGACGCGGCGACGTCGGCGTCTTCTCCAGCGGCGTGCGCTTGACCCAGCTGTTGAGCGGGTGCTCGGGCGCGGGATCCTGGGCGGCGAGGCCGAACAGGGCCAGGGCGAGGGGGAGCATACCTACGATACGGTTTCTTTCCGCGATCGTGGAACCCGAAGCCATGACGCCGCGTCGAAGCATGCGTTAGACTGGGATATCGATCTGAGGAGAACCCCCATGAGATCCCTTGCCGCGTTCGCCGGCGTCTGCCTGCTGTCCCTGACCGCCTTTGCCCAGGACCAGGCGGCGCAGCCGCTCAAGGTCCGGAAAATCGTCGTCTACAAACACGGCGTCGGCTACTTCGAGCGGGAAGGCAAGGTCATCGGCGACCAGCAGGTGGCGCTCACCTTCAAGACCGCGCAGATGAAGGACCTGCTCAAGTCGCTGTACGCAGTCGACTTGAACGGGGGCCGCATCGCGACGATCTCGTACGACACGAAGGATCCGCTCTCCAAGCAGCTCGAGGACATCCTGATCCACATTCCGGAGGAGAACACGCTCACCCAGTTCCTCACGCAGCTGAAGGGCGCGAAGGTCGAGGTGACGGTCGCCGGCGAGAAGGTCAGCGGCAGCGTGATCGGCATCGAGCCCATCCTGAAGCAGACCAAGGACGGAGCGATCACCTCGTACAAGCTCGTGCTTTATTCCGAGGGCAAGATCCAGCCGATCGACCTGCTCGAAGCGCAGAGCGTGAAGCTGATGGACGAGAGCCTGCAGAAGGATATGGCGCGCGTGCTCGACATCCACCTCAAGGCGAAGTATGCGGATCGGAAGTCGGTGGTCCTGAACGCGTCGGGCCAGGGCGAACGGACCGTCCGCGTGGGCTACATCATCGAGACGCCGATCTGGAAGACGTCCTACCGCCTCCTCTTCACCGACGCGGAGAAGCCGCTGCTGCAGGGATGGGCGATCCTGGAGAACACGACGGACGAGGACTGGGACCAGGTCGACGTGTCGTTCGTCGCGGGCAGCCCGATGAGCTTCATCATGGACCTCTATACCGCCTATTATCCGCTGCGCCAGGAGATCCCCGTCGGGGTCACGGCGGCGCCGAGGCCGCAGGCGATGGAGCTGGCGGAGAAGGCGGCGTCGAGGGCGCCGGGCGCGCCCGCGCCGAAGCCGATGGCCGCACGCGGCGGCGGGATGGACGCGCTCAAGAAGGCCGACTTCGGCGCGGATCGCGAAGAGGGCCTGAACCGGATGCGCCGGAACCTCGCCGAGGAGCTGGAGTATGCGGTGGCGCCCGCGGTCGCGGGCGTCGACGTCGGCGACCTCTTCGCCTATCAGTCGAAGGAGAAGGTCAGCGTGAAGCGCGGCCAGGCGGCGCTGGTGCCGATCCTGTCGGAGCGGGTCGACGGTGGGGAGCGGGTGCTGTATTACCGCGCGGCCGTGTCGTCCAGGCCGATGAACTCCTACTACTTCAAGAACTCGACGGCACTGACGCTCGAGGCGGGCCCGGTGACGGTGTTCGACGGCTCGACCTGCGTCGGCGAGGGCCTGATGCGCAAGGTGCTGAAGAAGGACATGAAGGACATGATCCCGTTCGCGATCGAGGCGGGCGTGTCCGTCGAGCGCAAGGTGAACCAGCGCGCGGACCCGATCACGAAGGGCGTGATCGCCAACGGCGTGATGACGTTGAGCTACACGCAGAACTACGAATCCGTCTATGCGATCAAGAGCCAGACCGGGAAGGACGCGGTCCTCTACCTCGACCACCCGAAGACCGGCGGCTACAAGCTGACGGAGCCGGCGAAGTCGGAGGAGGAGGTCGACGGCCACTACCGATTCCGCGTGGAGATCAAGGCGGGCCAGACGACGGAGCTGAAGGTGCGCGAGACGATGCCCGCGGCCTCGACGATCTCGCTGCTGGGGACGCCGGCGGAGACGATCCGCTTCTACCTGCAGCAGCGGTATCTGTCGGAGGCGGCCAAGGCGCTGCTCACGCAGCTGATCGCGGCGCAGGGCGAGATCAACCGGCTGCGGCAGCACGAGAACGACCTGAACGCCGAGCGCGCGCGGATCACGGAGGACGAGACGCGGACGCGCGAGAACCTGCGGGTGCTGCGGGACACGCCTTCGGAGCTCGAGCTCCGGAAGAAGTACCTCGCGCAGCTCGAGCGAAGCGAGTCGCGCCTCGACGCGATCCGCGACGACCTGAAGCAGACCGCGGCGGCGCGGCAGGCGGCGGAAACGGAGCTGAGCCGGAAGGTGACGGAGTTCAGGGACGAGTAGCCCGGCGGTGGCGCGGAAGGGGGCGCCACCATCCGGGAGGCCGGCCGTCGACCGGGGTGTAGGAAAAGAGCCGGCATCGAACGCAGGTCAGCGCGGGATCCGATTCCACGGTCCAGGGGCGGCCGCAGCCCGGACATGGGCGGGTCTCGGGAGAGTCCTCCAGCTTCGAGACATAGTGCGCCGGTAGGTCGTAGTAGACCGGGATGCCGATCCTCTTCTCGAGATCGCGCAGCTGCTTCTTCACCATCCGGCTCATTTCGCTCTCGGGATCGGCCAGCTGACGCCAGGCCAGAGCCTCGGTTTCCCCGGAGTCCATCCAGATCCAGTAGAAGCCGTGGCATTGGCGTGCGAGATTGCGACAGGAGTCCGTCCGGACGCGGTTCCGAAGGCGATACTCCGGACGGCGCCCTCGACAATCCAGGCAGCGGAACGGGGACGCTTCCAGCTGCAGGTGCGGACTGAAGAGCAGCCGGCTGGGCTTCGCGCAATCGCAGGTTTTCGGATCCTCCGCGAACCGTTCCCAATCCCGCCGCACCGGGGCCCGCAATCGCCTTTTCAGTCTGGTCAGGGCCTTTCCCAGGTCCCTCGACCCATACCGCTGCGAAAAGGCCGAACGCTCGTGGGCGACGCCCGTGACCCGGATCGATTTCCCCGAGGAGTCGCGGGTCACCAGATAGTCGCCGAGAAGCTGGCCGGACGCGGAATACTCCGAAAGCACCCTCCAGACATCGTGAACGGCGTCGGAGTCGGCCGGTTTCTTGAGCTTGAACGTCATCGTGATCTTGTACATGGTTGCTGCTTTCAGGCTGAGGACGGAGTGGCTCTGCCCGGGATTCGGGATTCGCGATCCGACCTACGCCTCGGCGAGGTCCTTGAAGGCGGGGTCGTTCCAGTAGTCGCGGAAGGCGGGGTCGTTGAGGGCCTCGTCCTTGAACTCGCCGTCGTTCTTGATGGCGAGATTCAGGGTCTCCAGCATCTTGTCGCGCTTGCGCATGCGGGCGTAGGTCGCGGCCATGTTGTAGTAGGTCGACGGATCCTCGGCGTCGAGCTCGATCGCCTTCTGGTAGGCTTCGAGGGCCTCGTCGTAGCGCATGAGCTCGCGGAGCGCGGTGCCCATCTTCTCCCAGCTGACCTGGTGGTCGGGCTTCAGGGCGACGAGCTTGCGGTAGATCTTCAGGGCCTCCTCGGGCTTGCCGTGGCTGTGAGCGAAGCTCGCCTGGAGGAAGAGGGTGTGCGCTTCCACGTCGCGCAGGAAGCGCTCGTGCTGGACCTTGAAGTCCTTGTCCAGCTTCTCCTTCTGGTCGCCGCCGAGGCGGCGCACTTCCATCTCGATCTGCTGGCGCAGCTGGCCCAGGGTCTCCTCGAGCTCCTTCTCGGCCTTCTGGCGCAGGGCCATGACCTCTTCGCGCAGCTTGTGGTCGGTGTTCTGCTGGAGAAGATCGGCGAAGCGCTCGATCTCGTTCTCCTTCTCCTCCTTGAGCTTCTTCACGAACTCGAGGATGTCGAGTTTCTTGGCCTCGAGCTCCTCGAGGACGCGGTCGGTGCGCTTCGTGATCTGCTGCGATTCCTCGATGTAGACGCCGGCCTGGCGGACCAGTTCCTTCCACTCCTTCAGCTTGGAGGAGACGTGACCCACGAAGTAGATCATGACGAGGACGAACGACGTCGCGATGATGGCGACGGTGATGGAGAGGATGCGGATCTCGTTCTTCGCCTCGCGCGTCTTGTCGTCGACTTCCTTGATCTTCGCCTGCACCTGCTGCTGGATGCGGTCGGCATCGATGCGCTCGGTGCGTGCGAACTTGACGCCGAACTCTTCGTACCACTTCTGCCACTTCATGTAGTCGGGGCCGTTGCCCTTGACGCCGGTGAGGCGCTCGAGCGCGTCGACCGCGGCATTGCGGACGGAGTCGTCGGTCTCGCGGAGGAGGAGATCGATCATCGGCCGGATCGCGCCCGGGTTGCCCTTTTCGGCAAGGGTGGAGATGGCGTTCTTCCGGACGACGGGATTCATGTCCCGGAGATTGCTGATCTCATCCTGAGCGAGCGACAACAGAAGGGACAGGATCAGGATCATAAGAATCGATTATACCGGCGTTCGATCGTTCAAGTCAACCGCGGTTCCGGCCGGGATAGATCAGACCGTCTGTTTTATCGTCGCCGGAACAAAAATCACGGGGCTTTTGATGGAGGCGGAGTGTTACGGGGCGGTAACAATGGGAATGGCGAGTAACCAGGGACGGGGGGCCCGGCCGACTTGACTGCGTTAGTCCTTATGGGATAAGCTCTTAGAGGTTCGGGTGATGGCAACCGCGTTGCTCCTTGACGGGAGTTCCAGATTCGCAGGGCGCGGTCTGTCTGAGGTCGAAAGGGGGGTTCCGTGAGGTACTTGGGCTCGAGGAAGGGCGCCGTCCTGATCATCGTGCTGGGCGTGCTGGCGGTGCTCGCGCTGCTGGCCGTCACCTTCTCCACGCTGCAGGCGACGGAGAAGCAGATCGCCCACAACTATATGGACACGGTGCGGGCGAAGCTGCTGGCCCAGTCGGGCGTGCAGGACGCCGAAGCCAAGCTCCGCGAATACTTCCCCTTCCGCTACTTCAACACGCTCAACGTCAAGTCGCCCAAGCCCTGGAAGTACTGGGGACAGGACTCGACCGAGACGACCGAGCCCCCGGTCGATGACAAGCTCGAGTTTGCCCTCAACCCCTCCTTTGCCCTCGAGGCCGACCCGCTCAAGAACGTCGCCGAAAATCCCCAGGACCCGACCGACCCGAACGTCAATCCGAAGAAGGTCTCCATCGAAGGCCGCATGTGCGGCCTCTCGGGCTACCAGGGCGGCACCTACGCCTACCACGGCGACCAGTACGCCCTGCGCGTCACCGACACCTCCGGCCGCCTGTACGTCAACGACGGCGTCGATGGGACGCCCTACGGCAAGACCAACAGCGTCTCCCGCAACATGCGCCGCATCCTCAACGTGCTGGGCGAAGTCGTCCAGACGATGAAGCTCGGCGACAAGATCATCGACAATCGGCCGCCCGAGGGCTACCGCAGCCTGCAGGACGTCCTGAAGGCGCTCAACTACGACGAGGCGCTCTACAACAAGATCAAGAACTACATCACAGTCTACGCCTGGGTCGACAGCAACGTCGTCAACCCGGTCCCGCTCAACGAGCACGTGGCGAACCAGTACCAGCAGCTGACGGGCGTGAACTTCTACCGCGGATCGAACCGGGCCTACCGGGCCGGCAGCGACACCCAGGGCGTCGACGCGGAGGGCAAGGAGCTCAACTACGGCCTGGACTACATCCAGAACGCCGGCGACGTGAAGCGCCTTGAAGTGCGCGTCTTCGGCCTGGACGCGCTCAATCCGCAGCACATCGAGGTCGTCGCCCGCGCCCCGGTCAACGTGAACGCCGCGTCCGAGGAGGTCCTCACGGCGCTGCTGACCGGTCTGCAGGGCTTCTTCCTCACCGACCGCCGCCGCAACAACCCGCGGTGGGAGGGCGACCTCTACCTCGCGTTCAAGATGCAGTTCAAGTTCTACCCCGAGAACAACAGCCGCGGCGACGAGGTCGGCTTCCTGGTCGACACCTTCCCCATCGTGAACGCGGTGGGCACCGGCGTCACCGGCATCTCCGCCCGCAAGCTGGCCAAGGAGATCGTCTCCTGCCGCAACGGCGACAAGGGCGCCTACGCCAACTACAATCCCAAGCTGGCCGGCGGCAAGTGGTTCGGCGGCCCCTTCCGCACCTGGCACCAGTTCAACTCGTTCATCGACTTCCTCGCGCGCCCGGTGACCGACGGCGGCGCCGGCTTCCTCGAAGACAAGCGCATGGACATTTTCAAGGACTACGAGGAGGAAGGCGTCGATCCCATCGGCTACGGCGGCCTCGTCGCATCCGACATCCAGCGCGAGTACGCCAGCCAGGCGATCGCCGACGTCATCAAGGCGAACTTCAATCCGAACTGCCACCTGAACGAGCTGAACCCGGACGCGAACCTTTTCCTCATCGTCGACAAGACCGACCTCTTCATCAACTCGACCGAATTCTGCTTCATGCCGACGGGCTACTTCGAGGTCGAGTCGCTCGGCCGGGTGCTCCGGCCCCGTTCGCCGAAGGAGCAGGACGCGTACAACGGCGACAACGAGATCGCCGCGCAGGCCAAGGTGACCGCGACCTTCAAGCTCTTCGAGACGTACCGCGAGTCGACGCAGAAGCAGTTCTACGGCGGCACGATGGCGCCCCAGTCGTCGCAGTGGGGCACGAACAACGACAAGTCGATCGAGATCGGCCCGGAGCCGGACAACGGCTACTTCCCCGGGAACCTGCAGTCCGCGGGCAAGGAGCCGGCGGACAATGAGTGGGACGGGTACCTGGCGCTGCCGACCATGGGCGGCGTCTTCGGCGGCAACCACGGGGCCGCGCCCAAGCAGCAGAACACCCTGGCCCGCACGCAGAGCCTGGGCAACACTCCGCACCAGAACTGCGCGATGCACGTCCACTTCACGATCGACCACGACGCGCATAACCATCCGACCGACACCTCGGAAATCGGCTGCATGAAGCCGGTGGGCACGGTCTCGGAAACGTACAACTTCGGCGACTACGTCAAGGGCATGGGCATCGTCCCCTACGGCGGGCCCTACAACCCGACCAAGGGCGCGCCCAACTTCCACCGTCTCGCGAAGAGCTTCCGGCTCGAGCCCGACAAGAAGACGGGCAGCCTGCCGATGAAGCAGCTGGAGCCCTTCGCCCCGTCGGACCTGCGCATCGACGGCGCCTACGTGGAGCGCCACTCCGCCCCCGTCTATTACAACATCAAGGGTGGAACTGGGATCTGGGACCTCGGGTCCGCCGGTGCGGCCGAGGGCATGATCAGCTTCTGGTGGAAGCCCTCGTATTCGCCGGAGCGGACGGGCAAGATCCGCTCGCTCTGGGACATGGCCCGCCACCATGACGGCTGCGGCGCCGACGTCCACGTCTGGCCGTTCACGCTGTGGTTCTATCCCTCGCACTACAACCCGGGGGTGTCGGAAGTCACGTTCCCGCAGTACTGGCACAACAACCAGGGCAAGTTCAATCCGGCCTCGCTGGTCGGCGGCTCCAAGCAGTGGCACGATATCAGCCAGGCGCACGAGTTCGGCCGCATGACCAACTGTCTCAACCACCTGGATCATCCGGATCACAAGTGGCTGAAGCCGAGCCCGCTGCAGGCGCACAAGTGGATCAACACGACCTTCCAGTGGATCCTGAGCGCCGGCACCGACCCCTCGGGCGAGAAGACCTGCAAGATCTACATCAACGGGTCAGAAGCCTACACCAAGTACAACTACTGCCAGATGACGGGCTTCAACTCCGGTCACGGGCGCATGGACAAGTTCGACAAGCATGACGGCGGCGCCTACAACCACATGCGCCTCGGCGGAGCCTCAATGACGTGCAAACAGGCGACGACCTACGCCACCGAGAACCACGCCTACCGCGGAAACTACTCGGGCGACCATACGATCGACGAGTTCTACGCCTGGCGCCAGAACGGCCAGTTCGACATCCTGTGGAGCAACAGCCGCTACTACCGTCCGACGGGCGGCGGCGCCACCGGTGGCGGCGCGTCTTCCCAGGGCCGTTTCACCTCCCAGGCCCTGGTCAGCATGATCCCCTACGCCCAGCGCTCCCTGCCCCCGCCGTCCAACACCCCGGCGCCCGGCGGCGTGGTGGCGGTGGCCGGCGGAACCCAGACGGCCGACGCGCCCACGCTCCGCATCCTGGGCATGTGCTGGACCTGGTACGGCGAGAATCTGGACCACAACAAGACGCCCTACGAGTCCTGGGACGGCAAACGGGTGCTCTACGATTACTCGCGCACGACGGACGGCACCGCCAATGTCGACCTCCATCCCAAAGTGGGCGCCGGCGTCGACGACAACGGCCAGATCTATGGTCCGTTCTACGAGGACGGCTTCTCGGCGATCCTGAACAACCGCAGCCGCGCTCCCTCGGTCCAAGACCCGACGAAGCTCAAGTACTTCGTCCAGATCGAGGTCCCCGGCGGCGGCAAGCCGATCCTGCTGGCGAGCCCGGTGATCGACGACGTCACCGTCTTCTGGGACGACAACCAGTCCCACCTGCTCTCCTACGTGTTCGACAATCGGAGCTTCTAGCATGGCCAAGCGCGCCTTCGTCCTGTCCGCCGTCGCCGTCCTGCTGGGAGGCATCCCCCTGAGGGCCGAGCCCCGCGCGACCCAGGAGGAACTGGCGCTCACGCTGACCTGCAAGCCGCCGTCCTTCAAGGTGCGGCGGCCATCGATGGTCTTGAACGGCAGCTGTCCGCTGCCGGACGGCGTGATCCTGAAGGTTAACCTGAGCCGCATCCTCGAGTCGCTGAGCGGATCGGAGCTGCAGGAGAGCGCCACCGGCGCCGGAAGCGGCTCCTCGGAAGTCGAAGGAAGGAAGTACAGCTACGAAGCCACGATCGAGGGGCCCGGAAAATTCATGGCCCAGGTCGGGGTCTTCGTCGACATGCAGGAGAAGCAGCACGCCGACGAGGTTCGCAAGAAGACCGGGACCCGCCAGAACTGGCAGTTCGAGTTCATGGTCTGGGGCGACGAGCTGGTGACCCAGCTGCCGGGCAAGCTCACCGAGATGCTGTCGCTGGTCAAAGAGACCCTGGAGCTCGCGAAGAGGTTCGAGGCCGCCTGCAGCTCGGAGCAGGGATGGGCCGGGCAGTCCAAGGGGCTGGTGGCCGAAGGCAACAAGATGCGGGTGAAGCTCGAGAACCATGAGTTGAAGGCGTTCTTCCCCGCGGCCGTGAACAACATGTTCTACACGGTCCGCAATATGGTCACGAATGCGCCGTATTACACGTTCTCGGACGGCAAGTTCACGGGTGCGAAGGACTACCACGCGGACCAGAAGAAGGTGCAGACCTTCAAGAAGGAAGAGTTCAGCTGGGAGAACCTCAAGCGGTACATCGAGGAGTCCGGCCCCTGCGCGGGCCGGGAGTTCTCGCTCTGGATCGTGAAGGACCTGCGCCGCACGGCCGGTCAGATGCGGTCCGAGATCTCGGACGCGGTGAGACAGCAGAAGGCGGCCCCCGGCGTGGACCTCTTCGTGGACCGGCTGCTGAAGGCGACCATCTCCGACCTCGGACCTCTGGAAAACGATATCCGGGGCGTCGCCAAGAAATAGGCCCCTAGCGGCCCGACGGCGTCACCCGCGGCTGCAGGTTCTCCCGCAGCACGATCCCGTTCTTCTCCAGCAGCGCGCCCGTCACCTGGTGGAAGCGCGACTCGTCCAGGTGATAGTCGATCAGCGCCTTCAGCTCCACCGTCCGGGCGAGGACCAGCTCCTTCTGCACGTCCAGCACCCGGAACGTCGTCGACAGCCCGTGCTCGTTGCGGCTGATCTCGCCGTCGAGCTGCTCCTGGGCCAGAATGCGCGCCCGGCGCGTCGCCTCGATGCGTTTCTCGTCGGTCTTGATCGACCGCACCGCGTCGCGCACCTCCACGAGGATCTGGTTCTCAAGATTGCGGACCTGGAGCACCGAACGGCGCCGCTCCAGCTCCGCCCGGTTCAGGGCGCCGCGCGCCGAGGACTGCTCCAGCGCGTACTCGAACGACAGCAGCACCGACCAGCTGTAGAAGTCGCCGCCCCGGACGTCCTTGTTCGAGGCCGAGAACGTGCCTTCCGTCCCGTTGAGCCCCCCGCCGCCCACCACGTCGAGCCTCGGAAGCAGGTCGTTCTTCGCCCTGTCGATCGTCGCGTCCTGGCTGGAGAGCTGGGTCCGGATCTGCCGGATCTCCGGCCGCCGCCCCAGCGCGTCCTCCATCCCCTGCTCCACCGCAAGCTTCTCGTCGAGGTCGGCCCCCTGCACCCGCGGAGCGTCCACCGGCACGAGAAGGACCTCCTCGCGCAGGAGCGACGGGTCCACGAGGCGCTTCAGGCGGTCCGCGGCGCTGAACACCGCCGCCTCGGCCGTCAGGATCCCCTCCTGCTGGGAGGCGACTCCCGCCTCCGCCTGCGTCACGTCGATGCGGGCCGCGAGTCCGCGGTCGAGCTTGCGGCGCGTGTCCTCGAGCAGCCGCAGCGCGACCTCCAGGGATTGGTCCTTCACCTTCTTGTTCTCGATGGAGAAGACCAGGTCCCAGTAGGCGAAGGTGACCTGGAAGACGGCGTCGCTCAGCGACTTCTCGAAGGCGTCGACCGACTGGTCGCGGGTGTTTCGCGCGATCACGAGGGTCGCGGTGTTCGGCCCGACCCCCATCCCCCGCAGCAGCGGCATCGTCACGCTGCCGCCCAGGGTCTGCGACCAGATCGGGTTCAGGATGAAGCTCTGGTCGTTCGTCTCGCTGCGGTCGTTGGTGTAGTTGAGATCGTACGCCAGGCCCAGCGCCGTCAGCTTCCGGACGCCGATCTGGATGCTTGTCGCCTCATTCCGGACCTTGGCCACGCCGTTGAGGACATTGGTCCCGGGGCTGACCGAGCGGGCGTCGGAGACCGTCGCATAGGCGGTGTGGTCCCAAATTCCCATGGCGCTGTAGATGTTCTGGTCCTCGATCCAGGGCTGGTACCGGGCCACCTCGATATCCAGGTTGTGGTTGAGGGAAAGCCCCACCGCCTCCCGCGCCGAGAGGGGCAGCAGCCGCTTGCGGACCGGGGTCTCCTTGTCGTCCCCCCCGGCGAGGCCGGCGGCGCAGAGAATCAGCGCGACAAAGTTCATGGCATCCCCCACCAAATTTGAAGTCTCACAGGACAGGAAGGCGTCGTATAGTATAGGTACGGGAGAGGGGGTCCGGAAGAAACAGTGACCCCGCGGGAGCGCGCATGAAAACGGTGTCCCTGGCCGTCGCCCTCATCGTGTCTCTCGCCTCTCTCGCCCACGCCCAGGGGCAGCAGGACGACGTCGACAAGATCCACGTCCGCATCGCCAAAAAAGTCGCTCCCGCCACGGTGGCCGTCGACGGGGGCGGCCTGAAGGGCTCGGGCGTCATCATCGACAAGAGCGGCATCATCCTGACGTCGCCGACCGCGGTCGGGATCGCCTCGAGCCGCGTCAGCGTGCTCACGAAGGGGGCCCGCACCTATACGGGCAAGGTGCTGGGCCGCTCCAACGACCGCGAGCTCGTCGTGATCAAGATCGACGCCGGCGAGGACCTCCCCTTCGTGGAGCTCGGCGACTCGGATGCCGTCAAGGCCGGGCAGATCGCCTACGTGTTCGGGGACAGTTACGACAGCATCCGCTCCGACGACCAGGCGGCCATGTCGCTGGGCGTGATTTCGGGGATCTACGAGGAGTCGCAGCGCCACGAGAAGTCCCTCTATACGGGGAAGGTGCTCGAGACCTCGGCCGCGGTGAATCCGAGCCAGAACGGCGGCCCGCTGGTCGACCGCGAGGGGCGGCTGCTCGGGCTGGTCACGCTCAACTACGACGACTCGAAATTCACCGGCCTCGCGGTGCCCATCAACGCGCTGAAGCCGGCGATCGAGAAAATCCGGCGCGAGTACACGAACGCGCCCATCGTCCTGGGTCCGGCGGTGGAGCCGAGAAAACCGGCGCCCGAGCCGGAGACGCCCGCGAAGGCGGCGGTCGGCGAAGCGTGGCTCGGGCTCGAGGTCCGTCCGGCCGCGGGCGGCGTCGAGATCACCCGCGTCTCCCGCCGGAGCCCCGCGTTCCGGGCCGGGCTGCACCGCGGCGACGTGGTCACGCAGGTCGATGCGGCCCGCGTGACCTCGGAAGACGCCCTGCTCAAGGCGATCGCGAAGAAATCCCCCGAGGACACGGTGACGCTCACCGTGGCCCGGGACGGCGGCGGGACGGTGGAATTGACCGTCAAGCTGGCCGCGAAGCCGGTGTATTGAGGGACGCATGAGAATTTCCACCCTGGCGCTCCCGGTCCTGTTCACCCTGGGATCCATCGCCGCGGGACAGGAGATCAAGAGCGAGGACGCGATCTCGACGCTCGAGAACGCCTACTCCAAGGCGTCGGAAAAGGCCGGCCCCGCGGTGGTGGCGATCAAGGTCGACCGGGAACCGGAAGCCGTCCCGAAAGCGACGCCTTCGCCCGGTCTCCGGGGCCGCTTCGGGCTGCCGCCGGAGGACGTCTTCGCCAAGAGACCGGCCGCCTGGTGCACGGGCTTCATCGTCGAGGCGGACGGCACCATCCTGACGACGTACTTCAACGTGTCGGGCAAGGTGAAATCGATCAAGGTCCGGCTGGCCGACGGCCGGACGCTCGACGCGACGCTGATGGGCTACAACGGCACCTACGATCTGGCGGCGCTCAAGGTGGAGGTCGACGGGCTGCCGGTGATGAAGAAGGCGCGGCTCGAGGACCTGAAGGTCGGGCAGCCGCTGGTCGCCCTGGGCCGTGCGCCGGACGGCAAGAGCCTGACGGTCAATCCGGGCATCGTGAGCGCCGCCTCCCGGCTCGGCGGCAAAGGCATCCAGATCGACGCCAAACTGAATTACGGCAACGTGGGCGGCCCGGTGCTCGATCTCGAGGGCCGGCTGGTCGCGGCGAGCTGCAAGATCGACGTCAAATACGCGTCGGTCTACGGGCAGAACTCGGGCGTCGGCTTCGCGATCACGCACGACCGGTTCTCGAACCTCCTGGCCGACCTGAAGGCGGGCAAGAACGAGGCCGAGGAGCGGCGCCCCTTCCTGGGCATCCAGTTCAACCAGAAGAGCCCCAAGGAAGGCGTGGAGCTCGAGAGCGTCCAGCCGGGCGGCGCGGCGGAGAAGGCGGGGATCAAGGCCCGCGACGTCATCGTCGAGTTCGACGGCCGCAAAGTGACGCAGTTCGACGAGCTGCGCGAGGCGATCCTCCGCAAGGCTCCGGGCGACAAGGTGAAGGTGAAGGTCCAGCGCGGTCCGGACGAGCTGGAATTCGACTGCACGCTGGGCTGGGCCCCCGGAGAATAGCATGCGCACGCTGGCCGTCTTTATCGCGCTGACCGCGTCGGCCTGGGCGCAGGATCAGGCCGCGAAGCTCCAGAAGAAGATCGAGGAATGCTCGCGGTCCGTCACCGAGCGCTTCGTCTTCTTCGGCGGCGGCTCGGGAGTTCTCATCACCGAGGACGGCTACTGCCTCACCAACCATCACGTGGCCGGGACGCAGAACACGACGAAGGTCACCCTGCACAGCGGGAAGCAGTACACCGCGAAACTGGTGTGCACGGACGCGCTGGGGGACCTGTCGCTGTTCAAGATCGACGGCGGCGAGGACAAGTTCGCGTTCATCTCGCTGGGCGATTCGGACAAGCTCGAGATGGGCCAGTATGTCGTGGCCTGCGGCAACCCGTTCGGGATCACCATGCGGGACGCCGACCTCAAGATGTATCCCACGATCACGCTGGGCATCGTCTCGGCGATCCACCGGAACCAGCAGACGTACTTCGATTGCATCCAGACCGACGCCGCGGTGAATCCCGGGAATTCGGGCGGACCACTGGTGACGCTGGACGGCAAGCTGGTCGGGATCAACGGCCGCATCGCCACGCGCTATATGAATCGCGTGAACTCGGGCGTGGGATATGCGATCCCCTCGAACCAGATCCGGAACTTTCTTCCCGGGATGATGAAGGGCGGGGAGCGCGGCAAGATCCACCACGGGATGGTGGGCGGCCTCCAGCTCGTCGAGCAGAACACCCAGGGCGAAGGGGCGAAGGTCGTCGGCGTGCGGCAGGACTCGACGGCCGACTCGGCGGGCCTCAAGAACGGCGACGTCATCGTCAAGGTGAACCAGTATCCCGTCTTCAGCCGCGAGCGCTATCTCGGCGTGATCGGGACGTATCCGGAGGGGACGGAGGCGACGATCAAGGTGAAGCGCGGGGACGGCACGGCGGATCTGAAGGTGGAACTGGAGCGCTACACCCCGATGGAGGGGCTGGCCCTCGGGGCCGTCCCGCGCCCCGCCCCGTCGAGGCCGAAAGGCAGCGGGTATCTCGGGGCCTACGTCGAGGAGACCAAGGAAGGCGTCAAGGTCATGGACGTGCGCCCGGACTCCCCGGCGGACAGAGCGGGTCTCCAGACGGGCGACGTCATCCTGGCGGTGAACGACCGGAAGATCGGCGGCCGGGACGAGCTGCTCCAGCGGCTGTGGCAGCGCAAGCCGGGCTCCAAGGTGAGGTTTTCCATCAAGCGCGACGGCCAGGATCTGGACATTGAAGCCGTCCTGGGCCGCAATCCGGACGACGAGTAATCCCTCCTTCCTCTCTTTTCTTCTCCCCCGCTCCCCCTCGTCGCTCTCCTTCTCTCCCCAAAAAAAGAATGCCGCTGCGGCGACGGGCGTCGCCTCAGCGGCATCGAGAGAGGGAGGAAAAGGACAAATTTATCGGCCGCGGGCGCCCTTCCAGGTGCTCACGGTGCGGATCACGGCGCAAACTTCAGGGTGCCCCGTCACCCGCGGCCGGAAACTTTCGTTCTACACTCTCATGTCCACTCCCGCGGACTCGAACATCTCCACCTTGCCCACCACGCGGTAGACGGCGTCGACGTCGTCGTGTGTCAGGAATTCCAGGGGGAACTCCTTGTTCAGCGGCTGGAGGACGATATGGTCGCCCTGCTCCAGCATGACCTGCCGGATCAGCGCCTGCCGCTTCTGGCGGAGGCTGAAGACGATATAGACAATCGAGCCGTTGCGGATCTTGTCTTCCTTGGTGAGCAGGACCACGTCGCCGCGCGAGAAGCCGGTGCCGCCCTGCTGCTCCATCGAGTCATCGCAGACCGTGGCGGCGAACTCGAGGGACACGCGGGACTTCGGCAGGGCCAGGGTCGCGTTCACGGCGGGCTTCACCCGGCCGTCGGCGGCGAGCTCGGCGGCATAGCCGGTCGACTGCGTGTTCAGCAGGGGCACCCGGGAGAGGTCAACCGGGGACGCGCCCTCGGTTTCCGCCAGCGCCATGACGCGCTGGGCGTCCTCACGGATGATGGCCGGCGCCTTGTCGGCCCAGGCGATTCGGACCAGGGTCCGTTCGTCCTGGCTGAACAGCCTGGCGAACTTCTTGATGATCTTGACGGAAGGGGGATTCACCTTGTCGTTCTCGATGCCCGAAACGTACCCCTTGTGCGAGCCGATCTTTTTGGCCACCGCCTCAAGAGTCAGGCTCCGTTCCTTCCTCAATCTTTTCACCAGGTCGCCGAAATTCGACACACTCGCCTCCTCATCAATGCTGCAACGTCAACCCACCATCGCATGGATACGCTTCTTCAGCTCCGCAAGCCGGAGGGGCTTGGGGAGGAACGCATCGGCGCCGCTCCGGCGGACCTCGAGGGGGTCGATCTCCCCGCCGTAGGCCGACATGGTCAGAATCGGCACCTTTCTGGATTTCTTGTAGCTCTGGAAATGCCGGCACACCTGCAGCCCCGAGAGATCCGGCAGGCGGATGTCCAGCAGGATCACGTCGGGCTGAAAGGCGGCCAGCCTCGCGGCCGCGTCGAGGGCGGTCGAAGCCACGTCGACGTCATACTCGTCGTGCAGGGCGTCCTTGAGCAGTTCGAGGAGGTCCGCGTCGTCGTCCACGATCAGGATGCGGGGGCGGACGACACGGGCATGATCGGGAATGCCGCTGGCGCGCATGAATTTCTGGAGGCTTTCGGCGGTGACGCGGCGGTGGCGCGAGCCCGGGATGGTGTAGCCCTCGAGGCGGCCGCCGTCGATCCACTTGATGACGGTGCGTTTGGTGACCCGGCAGAGCCGGGCCACTTCCCCGGTGGTGTAAGTCGCCTGTCGCGCGTCGTATGCCATATATAAGCTATACAAAGTATACAAAGTATACCTCGAATGTCAATCAGAAATAATAAATTTTTTTGTGGTTCCGTTCAATCCGGGACCGCACACGCAAGATTATGGAAACCCGGCGGGCCGCTCAGGACGTCAGCGGCAGCTCCACGCGAAAGACCGATCCGCGGCCGGGGCGGCTCCGGACGGTGATGCGACCGTTGTGATTCTGGACGATCATCGCGCTGATCGACAGGCCCAGGCCCATGCCTTTCCCGACCGGTTTGGTGGTAAAGAACGGTTCGAAGAGCTTGCGCCGGATCTCCTCGGGCATGCCGCGGCCCGTATCGACCACCTCGGCGACGACCCAGCCGTCCTTTTTCTGGGTGCGGAGGGTCACCGTGCCGGCCTTCTCGATGGACTCCTCGGCGTTCTTCAGCAGGTTGAGAAAGACCTGGCTCATCTGCCCGCGGAGGCAGCGGACCTGCGGGATGCGCCCGAGCTTGCGGACCACGCGGATGCCCGGACGGAGCTCGCGCTGGATCAGCGTCACCGCCTCCTCGAGGCATTCGTTGAGGTCGACCATCTCCGCGGTCCGCGTATCCCGGGCGAAATTGCGGAAGTCCTGGACGATGCCGCGCGCGTGGCGAGCCGCCTTGAGGGCGTCGCGGATCATTCCGCGGAAGCGGGAGACGCGCGAGGCGACCCCGCGGACCTTCCGGGTGCGGGCGCCCTCCCGGGCCAGCGGCAGCAGGAGGTCGCCGGCCTCGGCCAGGAGCTGGAGATTTCCGTACATGACGTTGAGCGGGTTGTTGATCTCGTGCGCGACCCCGGAGACCAGCATGCCGATCGAGGCCAGCTTTTCGGAACGGATCAACTGCGCCTGGGCCTCCTTCAGATCCTCGTACGCGCGCCGCGTCTCTTCGGCGGCGCGGCGGAGATTCTCCTCCGTCTGCTTCCGGCCCGTGACGTCGCGGAAATACCAGACGCGGCCGTAGTGGGCGCCCTTGCCGCCCTTGACCGGCGCGCTGTAACGGTCGAAGGTCCGTCCGTCCTTCAGCAGTATCTCGTCCCGGCTCTCCTCGCTGGGATGCCCGTACAGGTATCGCACCTTCTCGAGGAACTCGCCCGGGTTCTGGAGCTTCTCGATCACGAACTGGAGGGCCCGTTCGTCCGTGCGCGCGTGCAGGATGTCGTCCGGGATGTCCCACATCTGGGTGAAGCGGCGGTTGAAGGACGTCATGACGCCGTCGCGCGACACGACCAGGATGCCGTCGATGGCCGCCTCGCTCTGCGACTCCAGCAGGCTCTTCTGGAACCGCAGATCCTCCTCAGCCCGCTTGCGCTCGATGAACTGCGTGATCTGGCTGCCCACGGTGTTGATGGTCCGGACCAGCGCCTCGTCGGGCTCCCTCGGCTCCGCCGCAAAGAACTCGAGGACGCCGAAGACGGCGTCGCCGTCGACGATCGGCAGCGCGATGGAGCAGTGGAGACCGGCGCGCTCCGCGGCAGTCCGGAGGGCGGCCTCCTCGGAACGCTGGAAGTCCATGATCCAGCGGGCGCTGCGGTCCTTCCACGCGCGTCCCGCGGCGCCCGACCCCATCCGGGGACTCCGGCCGCGGCAGGCCTCCACGAATTCGGCGCAGCCCGGCGCGGACGCGTTCCAGGAACGCTCCAGACGGAGCTGTCCGGGCGCGGCGACCCAGATCAGGCCGACGTGCCAGTCCAGCAGCTCGCAGACGCCCTTGACCAGCCGGGCCAGCGCCTCTTCGAGGGACGCCTCCTCCGCCAGGATCTGGGTGACCTCGTGCTGCACTCCCTGGAGGCCCTCCGCGCGCCGCCTCGCGGTCACGTCCGTGGCGATCAGCGTGGCCCCCACGACCTCGCCCCGCACGACCACCGGGCCCACCCGGGTCGAATACCACGCGATGGTCCCGTTCGGTCCGATGGCCCGGGTCTCATAGGAACTGGGCGAGCCGTCCTTGAGGACCTGGTCCAGCGCGGTCCGGACGACGGGGCGGGATTCCGGCGGAACGAAATCGAAGATGGACGCGCCGATCACCTTTTCCATGTCGAGCCCCTCGAGCGCCCGGTTCAGGGAGCGGAGCCGGCATTCCCGGTCGACGGTCAGGATATAATCCGGCGCGTTCTGCACCAGGGAGCGCCATCGTTCCTCCGACTGCCGCAGGGCCTCCTCGCCCTGCTGGCGCTCCAGCTCTGCGCCCGCGCGGGCGGCGAAGATCTTGAGCATGGACAGCTTCCGGTCCTCGTCCCGCGCCGGCTGGACATCCATCACCGAGATCAGGCCCACCACCTTCCCCGAGGAGTCCATCATGGGGACGCCCAGGTAGCACTCCGTCCCGAGATCGACCAGCATGCGGTCCTGCGGGAACAGGCGCTGGACGTCGTGCGCGTAGCTGCACGCCTCGCCTGTCAGCACGTCCTCGCAGGGGGTCCCCTCAAGGGCGTATTCCACAGGCTCGGCGAACGTCGCGCCGTCCCAGAACGCGATCGTCTCCGCGAAGCCGGGCTTGTGCTCCAGGTTCCGGACCACGCTGGCGAAGCGGACGTCCAGCGCCGACGCCAGATGGCGCGCGAGGGACCGGAAGAAGGACCCGCCCGTCACCGCCGCGGTGCCTTCGACGATCAGCCGGAGCGCGTCCTCGGCCCTCTTTCGCTCGGCGATCTCCTCCTGCAGGAGCTCGTTCGCCCGCGCCAGCTCCGCGGTCCGCTCCAGAACCCGCTGCTCCAGCTCCTCATGGGCCTTCTTGAGCAGGACCTCCGATTCCTTGCGGGCGGTGATGTCGGAGAAGACCCCCAGCGTGACCGGCTCGCCGCGGAAACTGGCCAGCCGCAGGGACGCCGCCCCCCAGAACAGCGCCCCGTCGCTGCGCCGGAACTGGATCTCGAGCCCCGGGGCCGATCCCTCCCGCTGGAGGCGCTCCATCATCTGCGAGCGCTCCTCGGGCCGCGCCAGGAACTCCAGAATGCTGCGCCCGGTGATCGTTTCCGGGGGGATCGACAGCGACTCGGCAGCCTGCTCGTTCGCGTACAGCAGGGTCCCGTCGGATGCCCGCGCGATCACCACCGCCACCGGCACGCCCTCCGTGATGGCGCGGAACCGCTCTTCGCTCTCCCGCAGCTCGATTTCCGCGCGCTTGCGCTCGGTGATGTCGATGATGGAGCCGATGAAGCTATGCGGGACCCCGTCGGGCGACGGCATCGGCGCGGCGAAGATCACCACCTGGCGGCGGGTCCGATCGGGCCGCAGGATCTCCCCCTCGGTGCTGAAACCGCCGGCCAGGGCGCCCTTCTGGAACTCCTCGGACATGCGGCGGATCATTCCCGCGGAGAAGAAATCCCGGACCGTCCGGTGATCTAGCTCGGAGTTGTCCCGGACGCCGAGGATGGACAGCATCGCCGGATTGGCGAACACCGAGCGCCCGTCGATCGTGGTGTGCCAGACGCCGACGCCGGTATGCTCGACGAGCGCGCGATAGCGGCCCTCGCTCTCGCGCAGCGCCTCCTCGGCCCGCTTGCGCGCGTCGATGTCGACAAAGGAGCTGAAGATGGCGGGAGCGCCTTCGAAGGCGACGACCCGGAGATTCACGACGGTCCAGAAGGCGTTCCCGTCCTCCCGTCGGAGCCGGAGCTCGAACCCGGTCAGCATGCCGTCGCGGAGGAGGATCTGCTTCATCCGGTCGTCGGGGTCGGCGTAAAACTCGTTCGCCCGCCGGCCCAGCGCGGCCTCGCGGTCGACACCGAACAGCCGCGCGGCGGCGTCGTTCACGTAGAGGATGTCGCCGTCGGGACGCGTGATCGTGACCGGCACCGGGGTGGCTTCGGTGATGGCCCGGAAGCGGGCCTCGCTCTGGCGGAGGTGCTCCTGCGCCTCCTTCCGGTGCGTGATATCCTGCACGCTGGTGATGAAGTAGAGGTTCTCCCCCGCGGCGCCCCGGACCAGCGTCGTGGACAGATCGGTCCAGACGGTGCGGCCGTCGCGGTGAAGGTAGCGCTTCTCGAAGCGTTCGGAGTAGGCTCCCTCCTGCAGCACCCGTCGCGCATGATCCAGGCTCCGGTCGCGGTCCTCCGGATGGGTCAGCGCCTGAAACGTCGTTTCCAGGAGCTCGGACTCGCCGTAGCCCAGCATCCCGCAGAGGGCCCGGTTGACCTGCAGGAAGCGCCCGTCGGTTCCCACGAGCGCCATGCCGATCCCGCCCTGGGTGAAGGCCGCCCGGAACCGCTCCTCGCTCTTTTGCAGCTCCGAGGTCCGCTCCGCCACCCGGCGTTCCAGGTCCTCGTGCTCCAGGCGCAGCCGCTCCTCGGACTTCACCTGGTCGGTCACGTCCCGGATGATCGCGAAGATGAACGTTCGCGACCCCCGCCGGACGGCCGCCGAACTGATCTCCAGGGGCACGGTCACCCCGTCGGGGCGGTCGATGGCGGTCCGCAGCGAGACCACCTCCCCCTTCAGCTGGCGCTCCCAGAATCCCCGGTACTCCGCCAGCTTCGCCGGGTCGGCGCGGCTCTGGTAGGTCTTCCCGATCACGTCCTCGCGCCGCGCGCCGAGGATTTCCAGCAGCCTCCGGTTCACGGACAGATACGTGCCCTTTTCGTCCAGCAGGGCGATGCCGTCGCTGGCGTTCTCCTGCAGGTGTTCCAGGAACGCCTTCGCCTCCGAAAGCTCCTGGGCCGACTGCTCCTGCTGCGTCAGATCCCGGCACGAGGCGAGATAATAGGGCCGCCCGCCGAAGTCCAGGCGGCTGATGGTGTTGTCGACGGCCACCGAGCCCCCGTCCTTCCGCAGCAGCATCCGCCGGTCCCGCAGGTATCCGGTCTCCTGCTCGACGATCTGCCGCACCCCGGGGATCCGGTGCCGCAGCTCCGGCGGAATCAGGTCCGGCACCTTCAGCTTCAGGAACTCCTCGCGCGTGTACCCGAGCAGCCGGCACACCGCCTCGTTCGCCTCGACGACCTGCATCGTTCCGTGTTCGACGAGATAGACCGCGTCGCTCGCCTTCTCGAACAGCACGCGGAAAAACTCCTCCGCCCGGCGCTGCTGGGTCAGATCCAGCACCACCGCCACCGTATAGACCTTCCCGCCGACCGTGAAGGTCCGGATGTTGAGGGAGCACGGAAAGGTGCTGCCATCCTTCCGCCGGCCGGTCTCCCGGCTCGATTCGTAGCGGCCGGTCTCCCAGAGGCGGCGGTCCACCTCCTCGACGGAGACCTCCGGGTTCTCCCGGAGGCTGGCGACATTGACCTTCTCGAACTCCTTCTTCGTATAGCCATAGATCTCGCAGGCGCGGTCGTTGACGTCGATCACGCTCCTCGCGCTCAGGTCCACGAGCACGATCGCCTCGCCGGCCTGCTCGAAGAGGCTGCGCTGGAGCTCCTCCACGCGCTTCCGCGTGGTGATGTCGAACGACACCGACGTATACCCGAGGGACAGCCCGTCGGCGATCAGCGGGGTCACCGAGACGTGGTTGGGGCGGGCGACGCCGTCGGCATCGATGAGGGCGACTTCACCCGAGAAGCGGCCCTCGCGGTCGGCCGCGTCGAGCACCCGCTGGTATTCCGAGGGGGTCGGGAAAAGGCGGACGACGGAGAGCCGGCCCTCCGCCTGTGCGCGCGGGATGCCGAAGGCGGCCTCGCAGGGGCGTCCCCAGGTGAGCACGGTGCCGTTCCGGTCGAAGGACCAGACCGCCGCATCGATGGAGTTCACCAGGGCGTCCAGGATGGACTTGGACTCGCGCGACTCCGCCACCGCGCCGCGCAGATCCTGCCCGGCGAAGAACCAGCCTTGGGGAAGGCCGTCCTCGTCCCTGAGGAGGGTGGCGAGCGCGCTGACGGCCAGGACCGCGCCCGATCTGGAGCGGAGGTGGAAGGCGAGGTTCATGCGCGAGCGGGAGGGCGCCGACTCGAAGAAGCGCCGGAGATCGCCGCCCTCGTCGAGGAAGGCCAGATCGAGCCCCCTCAGCTCGCCCTCGGTGTACCCCAGCGAGCGCTCGGCCCCCCGAGTGGCCCCGAGGATGGCGCCGCGGGCGTCCGTGATGAACCCGAGATCCGGACTGCAGGAGAAGAACCGGGTGAGATCGAGCACCTCGGGCCGATTCTAACCCCTCCCGGAGGGGAGGTCAAATTGGACTCGCGCGCCGCCGTGGGGACCCTGTTCCAGCACGATGTCGCACTGGTGCTGCTGCAGGATCTGCCGCGCGAGGGTGAGCCCGATGCCCATGCCGGCATAGCGGTAGTCCGATGTGGTCTTGAACGGCTGGATGTCCGCCCGGGTCTCCTTCAGGCCGACGCCGTTGTCCGTGACGCTGACGCGGATCTTCCCCGCCCTGGGCCTTCCGATGCGGATCTCGATCTGGGCGTCCTCCGGAGAGAACTTCTCGGCGTTGGCCAGGACGTTGGTGATGACGCTGTGGATCTTCCGCTCGTCGCCGTCGACGGGAATCTTCCCCCTGGGGATCGTCGTCTTCACGCGGAGGCTCTTCTTCCGGGCCCGCGCGCGGAGGGATTCGACGCATTCCTCCAGCAGCGGGCGGAAGTCGAAGCGGACGATCTTCAGCTCCTCCGGCTTGAAGCGCGCCTTGGCCAGCGCGAGGAGGTTCTCGATCAGGCCGAGCAGGCGCTCGAGGTTGCGGTGCGCGATCTTGAGCCCCTTCTCCTGCCTCGGATCCAGCGGACCCATGCCGCCGGAGAGCATCAGGTCCACGTACCCCATGCCCGAGACCAGCGGGGTCTTGAGCTCGTGGGAGCAGTTGGCGAGGAACTGGTCCTTCATCTGGTTGAGGTCGCGCAGTTCCCGGTTGGCCCGGAACAGCTCGTCCACCATGCGGCCCATTTCCTCGTTGAGCCGGCGGTTGGCGCGCAGCAGGTCGAGATGCTCCAGCTCCTGCTGGATCGCCAGCTTGAGCTCGGCCGAGTCGAAGGGCTTCGCGATATACCGGTGCACGTGGCCGCGGTTGATCGCCTGGATCGCGTTGTTCACGTCCGGGTACGCCGTGACGAGCATGCGGACGCAGTCGGGTCTCACCTCCCTCGCCTTCTCCAGGAGCTCGACTCCCGTCAGCCCGGGCATGCGCTGGTCGGTCAGGATGAGGTGGATCTCGTTCTTCTTCAGGAAGCCCATCGCCTGGCCGGCATCCAGCGCCTGGTACAGCGAGTAGCTGTCGCCGAGGATGTTCGAGAGGAGATTGATGTTTTCCTGCTCGTCGTCCACGATCAGCAGGACGTGCTTCTTCGGGCTCATGACGCGAACCACCCCAGGGTCCGGCGCAGCCCCTCCTCGAGCGGGACCGCCGCTGCGAAGCCCAGGTCGCGCCGCGCGGCCTCCCCGTCGGCGAAGGAGTCCCGGATGTCCCCCGGCCTCGGCGGGAGATGCTCGAAGGCCGCCGGCCTCCCGGAAAGGCGGGCCAGCGTCTTCCCCATCTCGAGCACCGAGACGGGATGCCCGCCGGCGAGATTGTAGACGCGACCGGAGACCCCCGCGGCCGACGCCGCCCGCGTCAGGCCCTCGACGACGTCGAGGACGAACGTGAAATCCCGGGTCTGGCCGCCGTCGCCGTAGACCGGCATCGGCTTGCCCTCCCGGAGGCTCCGGAGGAACTTGGGGATCACCGCGGCATAAGGCGATTCGGGGTCCTGGCGCGGGCCGTACACATTGAAGAAGCGGCAGGACACCGTCTCGAGGCCGCCGCGTCCGGACCAGGAGGACGCATACAGCTCGCCTGCCAGCTTCGCCGCCGCATAGGGCGACTGGGGCTGAGGCGGCATCCTTTCGTGCTTGGGCAGCGTCGGCGTGTCGCCGTAGACCGACGATGAGCTGGCGAAGACCAGGCGCTTCACGCCTCCGCGCTGGGCCGCGTCGAGCGCGGCAAGCGTCCCGCGGGCCGTCGCCCGATGGCTTTCGAGCGGCAGCTTCACGGACCGCGGCACCGAGGGCAGCGCCGCGAGATGGTAGACGATCGAGGCGCCGCGGAAGGCGTCGACGGCGACGTCGTTGATGTCCCCCTCGACGAGCTCCGCTCCCTCCGGCAGGATCGCGCGGCGGCCGGTGGAGAAGTTGTCGACGACGCGGACGCGTCTGCCCCGGGAGAGCAGCAGCTGCGCGAGATGGGAGCCGATGAAGCCGGCCCCGCCCGTGACGACGTCGAAGGAGTCCGTCATTCCAGGCCGAACAGGTTGCGGGCGTTGCGCGAGGTGGTCTCCAGGACCACCTCGAGGGGCACGCCCTGGACGGCGGCGATCTCCTCGGCCGCGTAGCGGACATGGGCCGGTTCGTTTCGCTGGCCGCGGAACTTCTGCGGCGGCAGAAAGGGGCAGTCGGTCTCGATCAGCAGGTTGTCGAGCGGGATCCGCTGCACCGTCTCGCGCAGCTCCTTCGCGCTCGGATACGTCACCGGTCCGGCGATGGACAGATAGAAATTCAGTCCCAGGTAGAGTTCGGCGTCCGCCCAGCTGCCCGAGAAGCAATGGATCACTCCGCGCAGGGGCGCGTGGGCCCGAAGGATGGGGAACAGCGCCGCGTGCGCTTCGCGGCAATGGATCGTCACCGGCTTGTCGGCGTCGAGCGCCACCTCGAGGTGTTTGACGAAGAGCTCCTTCTGGTTCGGGAGCGACGCATAGTTCTTCACCGTGTCGAGGCCGGTCTCGCCCACCGCGACGGCCCGGGGATGGCGCGCGAGCTCCCGGAGCGCGGCCGTGTCGGCGGGCTTGTCGGCGTCATGGGGATGGATCCCGGGGGAGAACCAGACGTCGCCGTGGGCCTCGGCGAGGGCCTGTGCGCGACGGGAGGATTCAAGGTCGGTTCCGATGGTGACGATGCGGCCGACGCCGGCGTCGCGCGCCCGTTTCAGGACGTCGGGCAGGTCGGGGGCGAAGGCCTCGTTGTCCAGATGCGCGTGGGAATCGACCAGCATCGGGGCCTATGGTACCACAGAATTCCGGACGCCTCTATTTGTTGCGACCGGGGAGCGGATCGGTTGTGGCGCGGACGTTGATCGAGTTCTCGCAGGCCCGGGCCACGAAGGCCTCGCACTTCACGAACTTCTGGATCAGGTCGGTGGCGGTCTGCTGGTCGCGGTAGTAGTAGCTTTTGGCGCCCTTCTCGTCGCCGACGGTGAAGACGCGCGTGTAGCTGGTTTCGGAGGGATTGAGCGACTTGCGGCTGAACAGATCGGGATCGTAGTCCTCGGGCCGGCTGGCCTTCAGATCGTCGAGCCCCATCTCTTTGAGCTTCTTCACGTAGCGGACCATCTCCGCGTCGGTGACGTAGCCCATATAGACCTTGCCGGGGGCGGCCTTGGCGAGGGGTTCGCGGGGACCGTCGGCCACCCGGTCGCGCCACGACTCGGACATGACGGCGCGGAACGTGGGCTCGGGGCGCTTGGTCTTGGCCTCCGGAAGGGCGCGGAAGTAGGTGATCTTCAGGATCGCGATGCCCTCCGGATTGTCGGGCGAGAGCTGGGCGGACGACCCTCCGCCCTCGCCGCCGCAGCCCGGATGGAGGGCGGCCAGGAGGGCCAGGACCACAGCCTTAGAGACGATACTCCGCAAGTTCATGCTTCACCGCTTCCACAACCTGCTCTAACGGGACGCTCTTCTGGTCCTTAACCTTGCGGGTGCGGATGTCGACCGTCTTGGCCTCGAGCGTCCGCTTCCCGACGGTAATACGAACGGGAATGCCGAGGAGATCGGCGTCCGCGAATTTCACCCCCGGCGCGGCCTCGCGGTCGTCCCAGAGGACCTCGAGCCCCGCCTTCTCGAGCGCGTCGTAGAGGTTGTGCGCCGTCTCGACGATCTCCAGCTTCTTGTGGTCGAGCGAGACGATCTGGACCTGGTACGGCGCGATCTCCTTGGGCCAGAGGATGCCGCCGTCGTCGTGGTGGTTCTCCACCGCGGCCGCCAGGATGCGGTTCACACCGATGCCGTAGCAGCCCATGACCATCGGGTGCAGTTGGCTCTTGTCGTCCAGGTAGACGGCGTTCATCTTCTTCGAGTAGCGCGTGCCGAGCTTGAAGACGTGGCCGACCTCGATTCCGTGCGTGAAGCCCAGGGGGGCGCCGCAGCGCGGGCAGGCGTCGCCCGTCACGGCCATCCGCAGGTCGGCGACCACGGCGGGCCGGTAGTCCCGGTTGATGTTGACGTTCGAAAAGTGCATGTCGCGCTTGTTCGCGCCCGCGACGACGTTGCTGAGCGAGACGACCGCGTGATCCGCGAGGATCTTCAGCTTGAGCCCGACGGGGCCGGAGAAGCCGATCGGGCCGCCGGTCTCGCGCTGGATCTCTTCGGGGGTCGCCATCACCAGGCTTTCGGCCTGCGCCGCGCGACGCAGCTTGGGCTCGTTCACCTCGTGGTCGCCGCGGACCAGGGCCGCGATGAAGCCCTTGTCGGTCTTGTAGATCAGCGTCTTCACGAGCTGCCGCGGCGGCACCTTCAGGAACTCCGAGACCTGCTCGATCGTATGGGCGCCCGGCGTCTCCACTTCCTGGAGCGCGAGGATCTCGCGGGTGTCCTCTCCGGTCGCGCTCGCCTTGGCGGGCGGGCATTCCGCCTTCTCCTTGTTGGCGGCGTACTTGCACTGCTCGCAGGTCACGACGGAATCCTCGCCGAACGGCGAGACGGCCATGAACTCGTGGGAGACGTCGCCGCCCATGACGCCGGTGTCGGCCTCCACGGGCATGAACTTCAGCTCCGCACGGGTGTAGATGCGGATATAGGCGTCGTACATCGCCTGGTAGGACTTGCCCATGCCGCGTTCGTCCGTGTCGAACGAGTACGCGTCCTTCATGATGAACTCGCGGGTGCGGATGATGCCGTGGCGGGGGCGGGCCTCGTCGCGGAACTTGCCCTGGATCTGGTAGAGCGTGATCGGCAGCTGGCGGTAGGACTTCACCTCGTTGCGCACGAGGTGGGTGATGACCTCCTCGTGGGTGGGGCCCAGGACGTTGAGGGCGCCCTTGCGGTCCTTGACCTTCATGAGCGTGTCGCCCATGACCTCGAAGCGTCCGGTCTCCTGCCACAGCTCGGCGGGATGCAGGGAGGGCATCAGGAGCTCGACGGCGCCCGCCCGGTCCATCTCCTCGCGCACGACGCGCTCGGCCTTCCGGAGGGCGCGGAACCCCAGCGGCAGGTAGCTGTAGCTGCCGGCGTGCAGCTGGCGGATCAGGCCCGCCCGCACCATGAGCTTGTGGCTGGGACTCTCGGCATCCGTCGGCGCCTCGCGCAGCGTGGGAATGAAGGTTTTGGTCCAGCGCATAGTCTGGCGGTTATATCACAGGAGCCGGAGCCCGGCAAGATGTGCAAGAGAGAGTCCGCCGTCGGAGGCCGGGAGCCGGAGAGTTGCCTTTCGGGAAGATCCTGAACAGGAGGTCTCTCCGGAGCAGCAGGGGCGGAGAGATTCCCCTCCCCGGAGCCCTCCGGTTGTGGCCGGTGGCCTGAGGCCTCCGGATTACTTCCCCAGCTCGTGCGAGGTCTCGATCTTGAGCTGGGCCTTGAGCTCCATCTCGTCGCCGCCGCCCGGGTTGGGGATGTTGGCGGTCACCTTGACCTTCAGCGTCCCCTGGGACTTCAGCGCACGGTTCTGGGTCAGCGAGTAAAGCGTGCGTCCTTCGCCGTCGCCCTCGGTTTTCAACTTGACCTCGATCCCCGCCGGGGGTACGTCGTCCTTCTCGCCGGGCAGCTTGCCGACCGAGAACTTCGACTTGATCACGAGGCAGTCGTCGTCGCCGACCTTTTCGACGGCATCGACCGTGTTCAGGGTCCGGATCTTGATGTCGACGTTTCCGCCCACGCCGGGCATGCCCAGCTTGAGCTCATCCTTCCAGGTGTCGCCCTTGCCGACCTTCTCCTTGGGAAGCGGCCCCATCAGGCCGTTCAGGGAGCGGAAGGCCGACTCCATCTCGCCCATCTTGCCACCGCCGTCGGCCATCGACACCTTGCCGAGGGTGTCCACCGAGAACTTCAGGGGGGCCCGCACCATCTTGGCCAGCTGGTCCTGGAGGTCGCCGAAACCCGCCAGCGCGGGATCCTCATCCTCCTTCTTTTTCGGCTTCTCCTCGGTCTTCTTCGCCGAGTCGTAGTCGAAGTCGATGTCGTTCACCATGACATGGCCCTTCGCCTTGGCGGTCTTCCAGGTCCCGTTCAGGAGCGCGGTGCCGTTCTCGGCGACCTCGGTCACCTCGCCCACGATGACGCCCTCGAACTTGACGTCGATCGGGTCGTCGCTGATGACCCCCTGCAGGATCTCCGGGACCTTGTCCAGGCGGACGCTGAGCGCGTGGTTGAGCTTGAAGGTGAGCTTCTCGCCCTTCTTGAACGTGTAGCGCAGCTCGTTCTTGCCGTCTTGTCCGAAGGCCGTGAGTCCCCACGCGAGGACGAGTCCCGTCACGAGGCTGCGCTTCATAGTCATCTCCTGAACGATCGATCCGCCCCTTCGGACAGCCGCCGCGCCGGGATTGTTCGGTTCGCTTGAACCGATGGCGCCGGGGGAGCGTCCGTATATAATAGTGTGCGCCTGATGCGGAAGACAGAGAAGTCCGTCCTGGCCGCCGCCCTCCTCCTGGCCTGCGCCGGGTTCCTGCGGGCGCAGCAGACCGACGACGCCTCCCGCGCCGTCTATAAGAAGACTGTCGACTCCGTCATCGCCGTCCGCGCCATGGCGCCCCTGGGCGAGCGCTCCGGGAGCGGCGTGATTCTCACCCGCGACGGGCTCCTGCTCACGAGCTACGCGGCCTGCCCGGACGGCGCCACGAACATCCGCGTCTGGGTCAAAGGGCCGCGCCTCTATACGGCCGAGATCGTGGGCACCTCCAAAAAGGACGAGCTCACCCTGCTCCGCATCAAGCCGCGGGGGGAGCTCAAGCCGGTCGAGCTCGGGGAGTCCCGGGCCCTCAGGACCGGCGACGCCTCCTACACGATGGGGAACGCGGCGAATTCGATCATCCTCGACGACCAGCCCTCCTTCAACGTCGGCATCGTCAGCGCCGTCTACCACCTCGGCGACGAGCGGGCGAATTCGACGTATACCGGGCCCGTTCTCGAGACCACCGCCGCGGTCAATGTCGGCATGGAAGGCGCCCCCTGCCTCAACGCCGACGGCAAGATGGTGGGCTTCGTGACCCTGAACTACTCGCCCCACCGCTTCCTGGGGACGGCGATCCCGATCGACGAGATCAAACCCGTCATCGAGCGCCTGAAGAAGGGCGCGACCGAGACCGTCGAGACCCCGCCCGCCGGCGAGGGCTGGATCGGACTGAGGGTCCAGGTGACGGGCGACAAGCTCGTCGTGGAGCAGGTCGAGAAGGACGGCCCCGCCGATCAGGCCGGCTTCGGCAAGGGCGACGTGATTCTCAAGCTGGGCAACGACCCCGTGAAATCCGCCGCCGAATTCGAAAAGCGCATCCGCGAGATGGAAGCCGGCTCGATCGTCTGGATCAAGGCCGACGTCGCCGGAAAAGTCGAGACCGTCAAAGTCACGCTGGAGAAGAAGAAATGATCCTGCTCCTGGCGTGCCTCCTCACCGCCAAAAGCAGCCTGGATGTATTGAGCAGTCCGGGGGATGACCCGATGGCGGCGATGCTCGCCAAGCTGCGCCAGACCGCGGCGAAGTCGGTGGTCGCGATCGAGATCGAGCGCGAGAGCGATCCCGACGGCATCACGGGCTCCGGCGCGGTGGCCCAGCACCGGGACTATTACAACCGGCCGAAGGGGCCCACCTCGGGCGTGATCTACGAGGCCGACGGCTATATCCTGACCAGCCGCTTCAACGTCTCCGGGGGCATCCGGAAGAACGGCCTCAAGGTGACGCTGTGGGACGGCCGCCAGGTGCCCGGCGAGCTGCTGGGAACGGACGAGCAGCGCGACATCGCCCTGGTCAGGATCGCCGAAAAGGATCTCCCGGTGCTGCCCCGGGCGGACTATGCCCGGCTTCACCAGGGGACCCTCGTCGCGCTGCTCGGGCGCTCCCCGGATCCGGGCCACCCGACCGTCAACGCGGGCATCCTCAGCGCGATGAGCCGGATGACGCGGACCGCCGTGCAGACGGACGCCGAGATGAACTACGGGAACGCCGGCGGCGCGCTCGTCACGCTGAAAGGCGAGCTGATCGGCGTCGCGTGCAACATCAAGCCCGACACGGTCTGGGGCCAGTCGGGCGGCGTCGGCTTCGCATGCAAGGCGGCGGAGATCGACGCGCTGCTGCCCCGGCTCAAAAAGGGGGAGCGGATCGAGGCGCCGAAGCAGCCCTTCCTGGGCATCCGCGCGGGCGAAGGCAACCCCGACATCGAGGGCATCCAGGTCGTCGACGTCATGAAGGACTCCCCCGCCGAAAAGGCCGGCATCAAGAAGGAGGACGTCCTCGTCGAGATGGCCGGCGTCAAGATCACCGACTCCGAGTCGCTGAAGGAGGCGCTGGAGCCCCACCAGATCGGGGAGGAGGTCGTCCTCAAGGTCATGCGCAAGGCCAAGGAGGGCTGGCAGGAGAAGACCTTCAAGCTCAAGCTGGAAGGGAGGGCCGAGCCATGAGCCTCGCCCTCGCGTTGACGGCCCTGCTTCTGCAGGACCCGGTCCAGGACCTGCAGGACAAGCTCGAGGCGGTCGTCGAGAAGGTGAAGCCCGCCTATGTCTTCTTCGGCAACGGCTCGGGCGTCTGCATCTCGTCCGACGGCTGGGCGCTGACGAACTTCCACGTCTCGGGCGACCGCCAGGGCCAGCGCGTGCGCATGCCCGGCGGCAGGCAGTTCCTCGCGGACATCGTCGGCTTCGATCCGCTGGGCGACATCTCGCTCTGCAAGCTGCGCGATGCGAAGGACCTGCCCTTCTGCGAGCTCGGCGACTCCGACCAGCTCGAGGTCGGCCAGCACGTGATCGCAGTCGGCAACCCGTTTCTCCTGGGCAACGGCAGCTGGGAGCCGACGGTGACCTTCGGCATCGTCTCCGCCCTGCATCGCTATATGGACAACCCGGGCTACTTCGACGCGATCCAGACCGACGCGCAGATCAACCCGGGCAACTCCGGCGGGCCGCTGATCACGATGGAAGGGAAAGTCATCGGCATCAACGGGCGCATCGACATCAAGCGCTTCATGAACCGCGTGAACACCGGGATCGGGTACGCGATCCCGTCGAAGCAGATCCAGCGCTATATGGACGCCTTCAAGCGCGGCGGGCGCGTGTTCGAGGGATTCATCGAGGGCGTCCAGATCGGCGAGTGCGGCGACGCGCGCTACGACAACGTCGGCGAGTACGGCGACGGCGTCTTCGTCTCGCGGGTGGACGCCGAGACGCCGGCGGGCAAGGCGGGCTTCGAGCCGGGCGACATCATTTTCGAGGCGGAGGGCTACCGGATCTCGAACGCGAACCGCTTCCACGGCGTGATCAGCAACTGGCCCGAGGGGGCGACGATCCGCGTCAAGGTCCGCCGCAAGGCGGAGGAGAAGGAGCTGAAGGTCTTCCTCGGCGACCCCGCCAAGATCCTGGAGCGGAAGCGCGCGATGGACGCGACGGACCTGGGCTTCACGACGAACGCGAAAATGCTGGTGGGTGCGGTCGCCCCCGGCAGCGCCGGCGACAAGGCGGGCCTCCAGCCCGGCGACCTTCTGACGCATGTCGAAGAGCGGCGGGTCGGCAGCTGGACCGAGTTCCGCTCGCTGCTGCGTCCCGGCGCGGAATTCCACGTGACGGTGACGCGCGGGGGCAAGGACGTCGAGTTGATGCTGAAAGTCCCCCGTCCGAAGACGGACGAGTAGCCGCCGCGACCCGGGACTCTGGACTTCGCATCCGGGACTCCTTAGACTGCTCCCCATATGGGCCGGACCATCACCCTCGCGCACAGCCCCGACAGCGACGACGCGTTCATGTTCTACGCCCTCGCCAAGGGCAAGGTCGACACGCGCGGCCTGACCTTCAAGCACGTGCTCGAGGACATCGAGACCCTGAACCGCAAGGCCATCGACGGGGTCTATGACGTCACCGCGGTCTCCTTCCACGCGTACTACAAGATCAAGGACCGTTACCGCCTGATGACGGCGGGGGCGTCGGTCGGCGACGGATATGGCCCGATGATCGTCGCCAAGAGGGCGCTGTCGCGGGACGAGCTGGACGACGTCACGGTGGCGGTGCCGGGGGAGCTGACGACGGCGTTCCTGGTGTTCCGCCTGTTCGCCCCGGGGGCGCGCTGGAAGGTGATGCCCTTCGACAAGATCCAGGACGCCGTGGCGGCGGGCGACATCGACGCCGGCCTGCTCATCCACGAGGGGCAGCTGACCTACCGGGAGCAGAAGCTCAACAAGGTGCAGGACCTCGGCGAGTGGTGGCGGATGGAGACGGGCCTGCCGCTGCCGCTGGGGGGCAACGCGCTGAAGCGGGACCTGGACCAGGACACGTCGCGCAAGTGCTGCGACGTGCTGAAGGACACGGTGCAATACGCGCTGGATCATCGGAAGGAAGCGCTCGACTACGCGCTGGAGTTCGCCCGCGGGATGGATCGCAAGAAGGCGGACAAGTTCGTCGGCATGTACGTCAACTCGTACACGCTGGAACTGGGCAAACGCGCCGAGGATGCGATCGTCCTTCTGTACAAGCTGGGCAAGCAGGCCGGGGTCATCCCGGTGAAGGTCGTCCCGGAATTCATCGAATAATTCCCATGCTTTCCTGATCAAAGGGACGTCGGCACCAAGGGGTGGGGTTCGCGACCGGGGGGCTTCGAGGGTGCGTCGGGTTCGGCCTCCGTTTCTCCTTCTCACGCTGGCTCTGCTTCAGCCGAGATGTCCTCCACCGCATGCTGCTGTTCGGCGGCTGCGACGAGAACTTCAGCGCGTTCGGGGACACCTGGATCTGCGACTTCCAGGCCCCTCGCCCATTGTTTCTGTAGAAGTTCGCGATATGATGACGGAGATTCTGGGAGGGTATCGAGTTGCGGCATCTCTGCCAGGGATCCCTGCTGCTCCTCCTCTCCACGCTCATTCCCGCTTGCGGTGGGGGCGGAGGCAATGACAAACCGCCCAATATCCTCGCCAGCGTTCCGACCGGTTTGATCGTCACTCCCCGGGGCACGGCGCGAATGGACCTGGCTTGGGTGCCCGGATCGACCAATGAGTTCGAATTCCGGATCGAACGCAGCGATGACGGGGGCACAATCTTCAACCAGGTCGGGGTGGCTCCCATGTTCTCCACGGGCTATTCCGACCTCGGACTGCTGCCGAACAAGTCCTACTCCTACCGGGTGACGGCCTGGAACAGCGTGGGCAACAGTCCCTACGCGGGTCCGGCGGCGGCCAGCACCGCGGCCCTGACCTGGAAATCCACCATCGGAGGTCCCGGAATTCGGGCCGACCACAGCGCGATCTATGACAGTTTGGGACGTCGCATGATCCTGTTCGGCGGACAGGACGATTTCTTCACGTTCTTCAACGAGGTCTGGGCCCTGGATCTCCTGCCCTCGACCACGACGCTGACCAATCCCCCGACCAACCATTGGACTCAGCTGTCGCCCGTCGCCGCGGGACCTCCCTCCGACATCCCCAAGGAGACGATCGGGCACTCGGCAATCTACGACGTGCAGAACGACCGGATGGTGGTTTTCGGGGGGCAGGACACGACTCCGGCCCCCAATCATCTTCGGAATGAAGTTTTTGTACTGACGCTTGGGGTGACGCCAACTTGGTCGAAGGTGACCCCCACAGGAACTTCGCCCACCGCGAGGATGGGGCACGTGGCCGCTTATGACGCCGCCAATCAGCGGATGCTGGTCTACGGAGGAATCGACGCCGGTGGCAACCTGAAATCCGATGCGTTCTTTCTGAGTCTTCCGGCGAACCTGTCCTTCGCGTGGTCGAGCGCGCCATCCGGACCGAGCGGACGAGCGGAGCATTCCGCCATGGTCGACGGACTCAGACAGCAGGCGATCGTTTTCGGAGGAGTCGATAATAATCTGGTTCCGGATGGAACTACCCTCAATGGCGAGACTTGGTCGCTCAGTATGACGGGGGCTGGAGGCTGGACCAGGAGGACATTTTCGGGACCTCCTCCTTCCTTTCGCGAAGGGCACACCACCGTTTACGACGCCGACAATCAGCGACTTGTGCTGTTCGGAGGCGACACGACGTACGGATCGGCACCCACGGCTAACAACGATCTTTGGGCGCTGCGGTTGGATGTGACTTCGGATTGGACATTCCTAAGCCCCAGTGCCGGAGCTCCGCCGGTCGTCCGATATGGACACACGGCGATCTATGATAGCGGAAACAGGCGGATGGTAGTGTTCGGAGGGTATGACAGCAGCCCCTTCCCGGCCTACCAGGATACCTGGCTCAGCGACTTCTAAGGATCCCTTGCGGATCCCCGCCGCCTAGTCCTCGACGAACTTCTCGTTCCGCTCCCGCAGAATGTCGCGGACTTCACGGGCGGCAACGACCACGTTGAAGAGAACCTTCTTTTGCTGGGGATTGAGGCTGCCGTAGGATTCTTCCAGCAGCAGTTCGGAGAAACCCAGGACTGCCGTCACCCGGTCATTCAGAACGCTCTGAGTCTCACGGACCATGCCCCTTACTCCTTCCGGCGCTTAAGGAACGAGGGCGGGGGGCTTGACCGGAGAATCCGGGTCCCCCCGCCCATCGTGCGACCGGGGTAAAAATAGTCGTTGGTCAGGCACTTCTCGATCGATTCCAGCACCGGGGTGGCGACCATCTCCTTGACCGCCATGGGACCGCAGGGCGCGACCAGGGACTGCGCGTGGGCTTCCAGGCTAAACCCCAGAAGTGCCGCTCCCGTCATCGCGACCGCCACCATGGCCCGCGTCATCGATCGTCCTCCCGCGGCTCTTCCTGCTTCCATTCAGCTGGGAGGTAGATCGCAAGGGCTGTTCCACGAAATCCAGAAAGCGCAAAACAGCCCCGGGAGGCGCCTGCCTCCCCGTAGAACCGGATTGGGGCTTGTCGTGCGGGGACCCTGTTTCAAAGTCCAGAAGATCCCCTTCTTCCCCGTCCAATTCCGCATTTGGGAGGGTTTTAAGCCACTTGGAGGGCCATTTGGCCCAAGAGGCGCTTTTTGTAGACATAGCTTTCAACTCGACACAAAACGGGCGTTATGAACTCAATCCAATACCGTCATTCCCTGCACTTCCGTGATCCCAAGTCCTTCGTTGAAGATCCCCTGTTCGGCAAGAGCCTTGAACCGCTCGTGCTGAACCACGTCCAGCAGACCGTCGATCCTCTTGAACCAGGATTCCTTCATCCCGGCGACCTGCCACTCATACCGGCGCATGTCGAGAACTTTGGACCTCAGGATCTCGTCCTGGCAGACCCGGATCTCTTCCCATCGCTCCCGAAGGATCTGTTCCACCGAACCCTGCTGAAGGGCGTTCAGCGACAGCTCCTGCGAAAGGGTCCCCTGCATGCGCTTCCAGGGAGCGGTCTCGGGTTTTCCTGGCGCGGCCATCTTGGCCGGCTGCTCCAACTTCGAAGGAGCCAGCGGCTCCGCGACGGGGACCGTCGAAGGAACCAACGGGATACCGTGCTCGGGAGCCAGACTCTCCGGCACTTGAGGGTGCACCGTCTCCGGCCGCCGGTCCGAGACCACCGGTCCGGCCGTGGCGCGGTGGAACCCGGCCGCAAGGCCGAGGAGCACCATGGCAACCATGGGAAGGGTGTACTTCACTAGCTGCGCCTCCGATCGCCGGAGACCGGGGCCACCACGGCGACGGGCTTCCTGGCAGGGGGAGCATTCCGGGGAGCGGAGCTGCTGGTCGTCGGCGGACGCGTTCCCGTGACGGTCAGGTTCCAATCCGGTGCATTCGTCGTCGTGCGATTCCAGAGCAGCTGCGCCTTGAACGTCAGAGTATCGGTCGAACCGAACGGAAAGTTCAGGGGACACGGCTGGGAGAGGTAGGAGGTATTGGTTCCCGGATTGGGAACGTTCTGGGTGTACGTGCATTGGCACACGCCGTTCTTGAGCACGTTGATAATCACCTTATAGCTCATCGGAATCGGCAGGGTGATATTGGCCGTGTAGGTGTAGGACGTCGTCCCCGCCTGGATCGACATCGGTCCCGTGGGTTGAATCTGCTGGGCCTCAGCCGCCAGGGCGCTTCCGAACCATGCGGCCAGACCGGCGACCGCTCCAATTGCCATGCGCTTCATGAATGCTTCTCCTTGATCCTTGAGATCCCCCGGGCCTGCGGAAGTCGCCGGCCCGACGGGAGAAGACATCTGCAATCCGCGGCCCAAACTTTAGGGAGATCGATCCGCCGGGCGCAATCGGCTTCGCGGGGCCTGCAGGAGGGGATTTCAAATGCGGAAGCGGGGCCGGCTTTTGAAAGGCGAAGTGGAGCCTACGGGAGGAGGAGAGACAATTTCTGCGTGGCGCTACAGGGCCAGGGCGGCCTCAGACGGCAACGCGCGCGAACCGTGGACACGACCCGCAACTGAACGCAATTTGGTCGTCTTGAGAATGCGGCGGACCAGCTTCCGGCCGATGCGATTTTCCGACATCGCCACGAGGCGGTCCACCGCCCCGCGCAGCTCGACCGTATTGCCTTCCCAACGGTGAAGCGCGAGCTCCGCCAGCGCATCCGGCGAGATCTTCCGCCGGCCCGCCAGCAGCTCCGTCACCTGGTGCGGGATCTCCGTCGTCCTCTCCTTCAGCGTCGGCACCCGCACGATCGCACCCTCGAGGCGCGCCCGCAGCTCCGCCGTTAGACCTTCCAGCGACGCGCAGGTCGCGATCACGCGGACGTCGAAGGGCTTGTCCTCGACCCCGCCCACCGCACGGACCTTGCGGTCCAGCAGCGGAATCAGGATCCGCTGGTCTTCGGGGGGCATCTGGTCGACGCAGTCCAGCACGAGAGTGCCGCCCTGCGCTGTTCCGACGAAGCCGTCCGAGGGTCGCGCCGCGCCCGACCACGCCCCTTCGGCGTGACCGAAAAGGTCGCTCGCCGGAAAGTTCAGGTGTTCGCAGGGGACGATGATGCACGGCCCCTTGGCGCGCGCGCTCTTCCGGTGCATCCGGCGCGCGAGGTCGGTCTTCCCCGTGCCGCTCTCCCCCAGGAGCAGGACCGGTATCTCGGAAACCGCCAGCTTGTCGGTCAGCTCCTCGAACGTACGGCCCTTCGGCGGCCGGGTCAGGACTTCCAGGCGATCGGCGGACTTGCGGGCGTAGCTTGAAGCCTTGCGGCGGCCTCGGTGCTCCTCGGCGGCGGCCTTCATCTTGCGGAACTCGACGACGCGCAGGGCGTCGCCGACCTTGGCCGCGAGGCGCTCGGCGCGCCGCGCGGTCTTGAAGGCCTCGTCCCAGCGGCCGGCCAGCGCCGCGATCTTCGCCTGTGCGCGGCAAAGATGGAGCGTGCCCACCCAGTCGCGCTTGCCCTTCAGCAGACGCCGGCCGTGCGCGAGCGACGAGTCGGCCTGGTCGAAGTCCTCGTTCTCCGCGAACACCCAGGCCCGGTTCGCGTAGGCACAGGTGAGGACCAGATGGTGGCCCAGCACCGATGCCAGGCTGATGGTCCGGTCGAGAATGATCTCCGCCTTCGCCCACTTGCCCAGCAGGCAGGCGTTATAGCCGGCGTTCGAGAGCGCCTCGGTCTCGCGATCGATCTTTCCCAGGCGCCGATAGGTCTGCGCCGCATGGACGAACATGCCGAGCGCCCGGCCGTGCTGGCCGAGATCGCTGCAGATCGCCGCCCGGGCCGATCTCGCGATGGCGAGTTCCGCCGAGCAGCGGGCCTTTTTCAGGATGCGGATCGCGCGGTCCAGCGGTCCGGCGGCCGCGGCGAAGTCCCAGAGCCGCATCAGGCTGATGCCCTGGTTGATCGCCGCCCGGCCCCGGTGTTGCGCGGTGGGGCCGGCTTTTTCAGCCTGGAGGAATTCCTTCAGCGCGCCCTGGAAGTCGCGCTTCGAAAGGAGGAGGTTGCCGCACGTGATGTGGAAGTTGAAGGCCGTCCGCGGCTTCAGTCGAAGGGCATAGGCCCGGCGCACCGCCTCGCCCACCCGCTTCCGCTTGCCGAGGAGAAACCAGGTATGGGCGATATGGAGATGGATGTCGGCCACCAGGTATTGCGGGCCCGATTCGAAGCGCAGGGCGTCCCGGAGGACGGCCAGCGACTCGCGCCAGCGGCCCACCTCGCGAAGCAGCATCCCCTGGCGCAGGTAGCTCTCGCGGCCCGGATCGCGCTGCGCGACCTCGACGGCCACCTGGAGCGCCAGCTCGTGCTGGCCTTCGCGGAAGTGCTTTTCGCGCAGCCGGCGGAGATCGGCGACGCTCGCCCGCCGGGGAAAACGGAGCGCCGGGGCGCGCGACGGCGCGCTCTGCGGCAGGGCCGGGACGACCGACTGCGGAACCTTCATCGCGTTCCGGGAAAAAGCTACCTGATAAACCGCTCTTCTTCAAGGACCGTCTGGAATGCAATCGTGAATCTTTACTTAGCGGAGTGTTCCAGGTTCTAGGAAAGAAAAACTCAGTGCGGCCGCACCCGGTGGAGGACGTGGTCGCCGTCCAGCCCTTTGAGCGACACCGAAACCACCTCCTCCTTCAGTCCCGCCGAGGCCAGGTAGGCCCGCACGTCCGGGTCCTCGGCCACCGCCAGGCTGAAGACCACGTCGTCCCCCACCGACTGGGCCTGCACCCGCGCGGCTTTGTTGACCATCGTCCCAAAGTAGTCCAGCTTCCCGGCGTTGTTGATCGCGATCGCCGATCCCTGGTGGATGCCGACCTTCAGCGACACCCCTTCGAAGTCGCTCTTCGACCGGTGCCCCACCCCCATGCGGCTCCGCTGGATCGTGTTGAAACGGTCCCCGCGGAATCCCCCCCAGTGCCTCTGCATCTCCACCCCGGCCATCACCGCGTCCTTCGCGCTCGCGAAGATCGCCATCACCGCGTCGCCCATCGTCTTCACCACACCGCCCCGGTGCATCGACACCGCCTCCACCAGGTAGCGGAAGTGGTTCTGGACGAAGCCGAAGGCCTTCGCGTCCCCCAGCTTCTGATAGAGCTCCGTCGACCCCTTCAGATCCGTGAACAGCACCGCCAGCGACTCGATCCCGAGCTCCTCCCCGGGCGCCACCGCCTCCCCCGGAAAGAGGTCGCGGAAGTCCTGCATCGACGTCACCAGCGCCGCCGTCGCCGCGCTCTGCTTCCACGACTCGCGCTCGACGACGACCAGCGCCTCGACCCCGAGGGCGTTCTCGACCTCGAGCACGCCGGCCGTTCCCGACTCGACCCTGAGACCGTCGGCCGCGATGCGGACCTTCATCCCGCTGAGCGGCAGGATGCCCGGCGCCTGGTACGACCGGATGCGAAGGCCGCCGGTCGGGATGGGAAACGCCTCCCGGCGTATCTCGCCGGGCTGGAGCCGGAGCTGCGACTGGATCAGCGGCATGTTGGCCGGGCCGCCGATGCAGTAGACCTCGCGCCGCGCCGGCCGCACCCCCGGGTTCACCGTGAAGCGGGCCTCGATCGAGCGCGCGAGGTCGGGCCCGAACTCCACCTGGCAGGTCTCGCAGTGCGCCTTCGATTCGAGCTGCGACAGCGTCAGCGTCTGCTTCACCGCCACGCGGCAGCTGGGACAGAGCACGGACCAGTTGATGTCGAGGACGCCGGCCTTGGCCGCGTGGAGGAAGAGCCGGAGCACCGAGACGCGGTCCTCGCCCCAGCGGTCGGCGACGTCGAAGGGCCGCATCCGCACGACCTCGAGGTCCGGCGCCGTCAGGAGGTGGTCGCGGAGCCGGGCGACGGCGGCCATGTCGCCGATCTCCTTCAGGCGCCCGTCGAGCACGTCGGGGTGGAGATCGGATTTCGACGGCAGCGCGGGGGGCGGCTCGTTCTTCGTCAGGTGGCGCTCGAAGGCGCGCGCGAGCTCGATCAGGTCCTGCGTAGCCTTCTTTCCGACGACCTTTTTCGCGACCAGGCTGCCCAGGAGGTTGCGCGGGACGAGGTCGGCGAAGACCTCGAGCTCGGTGGCGTCGCCCACGGGGGCGAAGCGCATGCCGCCGACCACCTTCTCGAGCGGGCCGGAGGCGAAGCGCCGCTCGACCTGGTAGTAGCGTCCCTTGACCCATTCGAAGGGGAGCTCGTCGTAGGCCAGCTTCATCCCGAGAAAGCTGGTCTCGGCCTTGTAGTAGCCTTTCCGGCCCGGGTCGCGGACGGGCGAGAAACTGATGGCCGGAAGGTCGATGGCGCGGTTGAGCCGTTCGGTGTCCGACAGGAAATCCCAGAGCCGGTCGAGGGGGACCTGCAGCCTGATCTTCGCCGCGACGGTCAGGGGAGCTGCCACAGCAGATTGTACCCCCTAAAACAGACCGTCTGTTTTATCCCGTGTGCAGCAGAGTGCGCAGCCGGAGCCCTAATTATCCTTGTCAGGGGTCCGTCGGGTCTGGCACGTTGCTTGCATCCATGGAGCCGATGAGCGCCCCCCGTCCGACCTCCCCCGCGAGGTTCGGGTCCTACCTGTACACCCAGTTCTGCTCGGCCTTCAACGACAATGTCCACTTCTTCACGATCTCGCTCTTCTTCACGTACACGGTGAGTCACACGCCCGAGGAAGCCGGACGCTGGCAGGCCATCGTGGGCGCTGCCTTCGTCTTCCCGTTCATCCTGTTCTCACCGCTGGCGGGGACGATCGCCGACCGCTACGAAAAGCGGACGGTCCTCATCTGGGCGAAGTGGATGGAAGTGATCCCGATGACCGTCTCGTTCGTCTCGACGCTGCTTCCCGCGCCGGTCCAATACTACGGCCTGGTGCTGGGGATCGTCCTGATGGAGACGCGGTCCGCGTTTTTCAGCCCGCCGAAGTACGGGATCCTCCCGGAGATCGTGGCGCCCGACCGCCTGGTCCGCGCGAACGGGATTCTGCAGATGCTGACCATGGTCGGAATCGTGTCGGGGGAGGCGATCGCGGGCACGCTGCTTCACGACCGGGGGCTGCAGACGACCATCGGTTGCTGCCTGGCCCTGTCGATCATCGGTTCGCTGCTATCCTTCTGGATTCCGGCGGGGATTGCCGGCGACCACACCCGCCAGCTACAGCTGAACCCTGTGGGGAAGATCTGGAGCACCCTCGGCGCCATGAAAACCGACCGGACGCTCTTTTTGACGGCGTTTACGCTCTCGTCCTTCTGGATGGTCTCGGCAATTTTCCGATCGAACATCCCGCTCTTCAGCAAGGACGTGCTAAAGGTCGACGAGTCCATGTCCAGCAAGCTGATGGCTTACGTGTCGGTCGGGATCGGCGTCGGCGCCGCTCTGGCCAGCATCATCAAGGATCCCGACAAATCGATGGGCATCGTCCTTCCCGGCGTGGCGGGGATGGCGCTGGCGTCGACCGTCGTCGGGGTGTTCGGCCACACCTTTCAGGCCTCCGGATTCATGCTGGCGGTGCTCGGATTGTTCGGCGGGCTGTACCTGGTGCCGCAGACCACGATCTTCCAGGCGCGCAGCCCGGCGGCGCGGCGGGGCGAGTACCTGGCAGTGCAGAACTTCCTCAACTATCTTTTCATGCTCGGAGCTTCAGTCCTGTTCCATCTGCTCACCAACACGCTGCACCTGGGACCGAAGGAGATCTTCGTCGCGGTCGGCGTCGGGCTGGCGCTGCTCGGCGCCGCGCAGACGGCGGCGATGCGCGACCTGGTTCTGGGACCGCTCCGCGGCCTGCTCGGCCGGAAAGGGGCGCAGGCCTGATGCTGGTGCGCGCCTTCCGCTTCGCCCTCTATATCTGGATGCGGATCTTCCACGGCCTGCAGTTCAGCGGGACCGAGAACATCCCGAAGACGGGGCCGCTGATCATCGCGGGGAACCATCCGAGCTATTACGATCCCATCGTCCTGTCCCTGTCGACGCCGCGCCTCGTGCGCTTCTTCGCGCTCGCCGAGATCCTGAAAGTCCCGATCATCGGCTGGTTCGGCCGCCAGTGGGGGATCCTGCCGGTTTACAGGGGCGGCGACAACGAGCCCACGATCCAGAAGGCGCTGCGGATCCTGCAGCGCGGCGGGGCGATCGGCATCTTCCCCGAGGGGCGCCGCTCGCTCCAGTACGCGATGGGGGTCGTCCGGCCCGGAGTGGGTCGGCTCGCGGTGCAGTCGGGGGCGACGATCGTCCCCTGTGTGATCTACGGGACCTGGAAGGCCTGGCCGCGCCTGACGGCGCTCCCGCATCCGGCGAAGATCGTCGTCAATTTCCTGCCGCCGATCACCGTGGAGCCCGTGGATACGCGGGAGAACCACGAGAAGATCGCGCTGCAGATCCGCGAGCTGATCGTGGCCGAGCAGCTCAAGCACCGGGTCGGCCCCGCCCCCGACGGCTCCCTCAAGGAAGCCCCCGACTATTGACGAAAGCGGGGGGCCCTTGGATCAGCCGGAAGATTCCACGACCTCCGGGACGCGCAGCGGATGGAAGGGGGCCAGGTCGACCGACGGCGCGCGGCCCGCGACCAGATCCGCCACCAGCTCCCCCGTAATGGGGGCCAGAAGAATGCCGTTGCGGTAGTGGCCGGTCGCGACGATCAGCCCCTCGCCCGGGCCCTTCCCGATATAGGGCAGCCGGTCGGGCGTTCCAGGACGCAGCCCCGCCCATGATGTCACCAGCGGCAGTTTCCCCAGCTCCGGCATCAGCCGGGCGCCGCGCACGGCGAGGTCGCCCAGCGTGTCGAGGATCACCGACTTGTCGAAGCCGACGTCCTCCAGCGTGCTGCCGACGAGGATCCGGCCGTCGGCGCGCGGAATGAGATAGCTCTCGCCGTCGAGAATCATATGGCGGCAGAAGTCCGGCGGCCCGCCGGCGAGCAGGATCTGCCCCTTGATCGGCTTCACCTTGAGGTCGAGGCCCACCGACTGCAGCAGCTCCGGCGACCAGGCCCCTGCCGCGAGCACCGTCGTGCCCGCATAGACGTCGCCGCGCGGCGTCTTCACGCCGTTGACGCGGCCCGGCACGCGCAGGAAGCCCGTGACCGGCGTGTTCGCGCGGATCTCCGCGCCCTTCCGCCGCGCCGCCTCGGCGAGCGCGACCGCCATGCGGTTGTTGCGCACTTGGGCGATATCGGGCAGCCGCAGCGCGCGACGCAGCCGCGGCGTCAGCTTCGGCTCGACGGCGACCGCCTGCTCCGGCGTCAGCCGCTCGACGGGCTGGTTCCGCTCGACCTTCCACGCCTCGAGCTCGCGCGCCGCCTCCTCGCCCGCGTCGTCGGTCACGACCAGCAGCAGCCCGGTGACGCGGTATTCCGGATCGATGCCCGACGCGGCCGCGATCTCATCGCAGAGCGGCTTATAGAGGGCGAGGCTCGCGCTGCAGACCTCGGCCAGCGCGGGGGGATACTCGGCGAGGTGCACCGGCGTCAGCATCCCGCCGGCCGCCCAGGACGCCTCGCGGCCGATCTCGCCCTTCTCGAGCAGCGTGACGGCGAGCCCGTCCTTCGCCAGCCGCCAGGCGATCGCGGCGCCGACGATGCCGCCGCCGACGACCAGGACGTCGGGATTCTTCCCCATCTATTTTCCGAGACGGAACAGGATGCCGACCGTGAACTGGGCCCAGTCGGCGCTGAAGTCGCCGTGGTGCGGCGGATCCCCGGCGAACACGAAGCGGACGTTGGCGTCGAGCAGGATCCCGGGGCTGAGCTCGTAGTCCGCGCCGAAGCCGATGAAGACGAGCATATTGGGGTCGGTGTCGTCCTTGACGCCGGGACCGGAGACGTCGGTGATCGTGAAGCCGAAGCCGACGATGCCGTAGGGGTGGACGGGGATGTCCAGCGGCGGGTACAGGAGGGCCGCGAACATGAAGGGGACCTGGAAGATCTTGGCGGCGCCGTCATCGACGCCCTGCTTGGTCTGGAAGTCGATGCTGCCCTCGGCGCTGAGCCAGGGGAGGATGTTGGCGACGCGGAACACGCCGCCGATGACGAAGCAGGGATCGTCGCCGTCGTAGGCCCCGGCGACACCGAGGTGGCCGCCGACCATGAAGGACATCTCCTCCTTGGGGGCGGCGGGCTCGACGAAGGTGTCGGCCAGGCTGCGCGGAATGCGGTCTTCGGCCGCGTCGACGGGACCCATCGCCAAGGCGAGTGCCAGAGCAAGAGCGTTCATCTGTATCCTCCGGAATGGACGATCCTAGGAAACCGCGCCGTGTCGATCAAGAACCTTGATCCCCAGTCGCGACTTCTCAGGGGGAGTCCCCAGAACCGGGTTTGTTACGGGGTCGGGGTGCGGTCTCGATAGACATTCGGGGGCTTGCGCGCTAAGATTTCCGTCCTCCCCCTATCGTCTAGAGGCCTAGGACACGGGCTTTTCAAGTCCGCGACACGGGTTCGAATCCCGTTGGGGGGACCAACCAAAGGGATACATCCCGCCTCCGCGCACCTCGAGTACCTCGTCTGGAAATATTGATCCCGGCATCTCCCTGACTAGGGAGATTCCATCGCCGCTGTGCCTCCGCGAGGAGGCGTGCTCTTTGACAATCGGGAAGCTTGGACGGATCTGTGCAAACAGGGCCGGAAGTCTCGGCCTCTAGACTGAATCTGAACGTGAAGCCCGAAGTACCCAACTTGAAGCAAGATCGCGCCTTCGGGCGCGACGGATCCAGGCCGGAGCCCCTCGCCCCTCCTCCAGCGCACCCCTCCGGGGGTGCCTGGCGAGGGCTCCCTCCTGATCTTCCTTATCCCCGGCCCATGGCTGGGGACATAAATATTTAGCGTCCCTTTCAAATGCTTCCCGAGGTATGGGAGGCATCAAAGCCCGGCGACCTGATGCGGGAGTGGAGGACTCGCGCGGTCGCCAAACCAACGATCCGGTTCCGAAAAGAGCGCAGGCACATGCGGATGGCACCAGGGATGCCGCCCATTCGCCGCCTACGCCGCCCCACACTTCTCGGGACTCGCGCCGAACGTGACCTTCGGGTCCGGGGTCGGTACGGGTCGGCCGGGGTTTGGGGTCAGGAACCGTGGTGCAAGGCATCCCGATCAACGTAG
>Ga0137410_10000129_pt1 | contig 52081 bp, 38 predicted proteins | sample CZODoug1_16funga_FD_108878 | JGI IMG/M metagenome (GOLD analysis project Ga0137410, IMG submission 108878) | Vadose zone soil fungal communities from Angelo Coast Range Reserve, California, USA - CZODoug1_16fungal (Illumina Assembly) | ecosystem: Environmental > Terrestrial > Soil > Vadose zone... | reverse complement strand
TTGGCGGCGGCTGATCTGCCAGTTCTTGCTCATAGTGCTTCGATACTCCGGTTAGCGCTTTTGAAACAGGTCAGAACATACGAACGATTCGATGATGTCTTTCAGGCGATAGTCTTTGGCCTTGGCCGCGGCGGCGATGGCTTTTAAATCATCACGGTCGCCGAAAGAGGTCGTGCGGCGCAGGCCATACGTCGCGAGCTTCTCAATGAAGGTGAGATTGAAGGCGTCGAGATCGCGGAGCAGCAGCTGCTTGAATTCGTCCGCGTTCTGGTAGACGCGGCCGTCCGGGAGCTTGCCGGAAGAGTCGACGGTCGGATTCGCGCCTTTGCCGTCGGTCACTTCCTCGGTGCGCCAGCGGCCGATGGCGTCGTAGTTCTCAAACGCGAGCCCCAGCGGGTCGATCTTCGCGTGACAGGCGGCGCAGTTGGGATTCCTGATGTGGGCTTCGAGTTTCATGCGCAAGGTCGCCTTCTGTGAATCGATCCCCGTCGTCGGGAGCGGGTCGACATTCGCAGGCGGCGGAGGCGGCGTCCGGCCAAAGATCGCTTCGTTGACCCAGACGCCGCGATGCACCGGACGATGCCGCACTCCGTCCGACGTCAGCGACAGGATGGAGGCCTGAGTGAGCAGGCCCCCGCGATGGCTCCCCGCGGGCAACGACACGCGTTGAAACTCATCGCCCGCGAACTTCACGTCCGAAAGCCCGTAGAATTGCGCGAGCATCGGATTCATCATGCTCCAGTCCGAGTGGAGAAAATCGCGCAGGGTCAGGCCGCTGTTCAGCACCTCGCGGAAGAACAATCTCGTCTCCGCGATCATGCAGTTCTCGAGCGCCTTGTCATAGGCGGGATACAGCTTCTTGTCCGGCTGGAACATGCCGACTTTGCGCAAACGCAGCCATTGCGTGGCAAACGAATCCGTGAAGCGCGACGACCGCGCATCGGCCAGGAGCCGCGCCACTTGCTTCGACAGCTCGGCCTTGCCGCGCAGCTTCCCTTGTTCCGCGAGCGCGGCAAGTTCCGCGTCGGGCATGGTGTCCCATAGAAAATAGGACAAGCGCGACGCGATCTCCCCATCATTGAGGACGACGCGATTCGCGTTTTCGTCGCCCTCGGCGATGAAGACAAAGCTCTTCGAGCAAAGAATCGCCAGCATCCCGACCTTCACGGCATCGCGAAACTTCTCCTTCGCCGCGAGCTCCTTTGTGACAATGCCGACAAAGCCCTCCACCTCTTCGGCGGTGACAGGCCGGCGAAACGCCCGCCGCGCCAGCGTTGCAAGGCAATCCCGCGCCTGCTCCAGGTTGCCGTCCTCGGGCGGCATGTAGTCCTCGCGCAGCTTCTTTTCGTCGTCGGTCACCAGGGGTCCCCGCCACGCGATCGAATCCAGGATCAGAAAGGGGTACCGCGGTTTGTCCTCTTCGTCCGTCAGTTTCATCTGCCACGGAATGCGACCCATTTTCGTGCTGATGAAGGGAACGTTGCCGTGACGATTGGAGGGCGGAGTATTCGAGGGCCCCGGCACATCGTTATACACTTCGATGGTCGGGCGTCCCTTCGGCAAATGCGCGCGGAACGTCACGGTGATCGGCTGTTCCTCGCGGGCAACGATGTCCTGTTCGAACAGGATGCGGTCGAGTCTTGCCTCATAGACCTTCAGATGGGGCGCGCGACCGTTCTCCGGCTTCAAGCCGCTCAGCGTATAGCTGATTTCGTAGATGCCGGCCTCCGGCAGCGGATCCTTCAGCAGGGAATTGCGGAACATGTCCCCCGGCCACATCTCGAAGCGAACTTTATCGAGGAGTCCCATCTCGCGCAGCCGTTCGCGATGCCGCTCGCTGATCTCATTCTCCCCGACCGCGCGCTTGGATCCCCCGAAGGGCGGGACGGGTTTCGAGTTCTTTGCAAGGGGCTCCGGATAAGCCTCGTTCAGGATCATTTCAGCCGCGGCGAGATACCGATCGATGTTCGAAGGCGACAACGTCAGCACCGAGCCGATGCGCTCAAAACCATGCCATTCGGGATCGTCCAGCAGCGCGCCCGGGTCCTTCGCGTCATAGTGGACGCCGATCAGATCGCGTACCGTGTTGACGTACTCGTCGCGCGTCAGCCGGTTGTAGGAGACACGGCCGCGCGCTGCCATGCGGGCCGCTTCGCCCTCCATCATCTTCGCCGCGATCCACGCCACCACTCCGGCGCTTTCTTCCGCGCTCGGCCGCTTCTGCACCTTCTTGGGCGGCATCTCGCCCGAGTTGATGCGCTCCATGATCTCCAGCCACTGCGGCGTGTTTTCCATCCCCACAAGAGTCGACAGCGTATCAATCCGGAAGTCGCCCTTCGCCGTCTCCGCACCGTGGCACTTGATGCAATGCGCTTCGAAGTAGGCCTGGACCTTGGGGTCCTGAGCGGCGGCGAATGACCTTTGGGGAACAAGGAGAAACGAAAGGATGGGGAGCCACGAATGACGAAGCAGCCGTGCGGCAAGCGGTCGAGTGTTGTGGGTTGAGATGTCCTTCATGGGTCGAATGTCGTCAGGGTGAACACGAGCGGTCCCGATGCACGCCGCGCTGCCGCAATTCTGCGGCAGCACTCCCTGGAGGTTTGCCCTTTTGACGTCCACCAAACCCAACCCCGTTCGTTTCTCACCGCTTGCTTATGGTCACGGTTGGCGCATTCGTTACACCAGGGATCAACAAATGTTTCAAGGTTCGGACATTGATCGGGTCGATTCGCCGGACGGTCCGTCGAGGTCCCCTGTCTGGGGACGATCTATAGCAGGCCGCTGGAGGGCTCGCCTCCATATCCTCTACTTATTCTGGGACTCCTGGGGCGGGATGCCGAAGACGTTGGCGTACCCGTAGCAGATCTCGAGCGTCAGGCTGTTCAGGGCCGTCGTGATGACTCGGCCGCGGGGGCCGTCGGCAGGCCCGAGCGCGTCCCACGAGCCGGCGGGACAGCCGTTTCCCTCGTCATCAAAGCGGGCCACCTGCTGAAGCGTCACCTTTGCCCGCGCCTGCCAGGACTGCCAAAGAGCCCCGTTGTCCCCCAATCGCAGCGCCATCGCGCCCACGTAGGTGAATTGGGCGTCGCGCTCCTCCGGTCCTTTCCCGGGTGGGGCTTCGGAGACGGCCTTGAGGACCGCCTGCAGGAGTGCGCCGTCGGGTTTCTTCCCCAGGAAGGCGACCATCGCCACGGCGAAGCTGCCGGCCGCGTCGCGGCGTGCGGGCTGCGCCTTGAGGGCCGCGCCGATCAGCCACTCCAGTCCCTGGTCCATCGCATCGGCCGGAAACTTGAGCTCGGAGAGCTTCGCGCTTTGCAGCGCGAAGAGCCCCCATCCGGTGGCGATGGGGTCCGGAGCCTCTTTCCCGGCTTTGACGGACCAGCTCTTTCCCGGAACGCGGTTCGCCACGAGGAAATCAACCCCCTTTTGCGCGAGGTCTTTGAGGAATTGCGAGGCCGATATGCCATAGGCTTCGCTCATCGCCAAGGTCGCGATCGCGTGGTCCTCGAGAAAGCGCTCGGAAGCGGGATCTCCGAAACCCCCATCGGCCTTCTGCTGCGCGATCATCCACTGCAGCGCCTGCTGGACCGTCTCTCCGATGGGCTTCGTGTCGTAGTTGTCCTTGCTGAGATGGCAGTACCCGGCGCCCAGGAAGGCGAGGATCGCGACACTCGTCGCCCGAAGATCGGATCCTCCCTTGCCCTTTCCCTCGCACTGGGGCGTCCCGTCCCTGCGGCAGGCCTCGACGACCAATCCGCCGCTCCAGCGACCGTCGGCCATCTGGTGGTGCGCGAGCCACCGGACACTGAGGAGGATCTGCGATGAGACGGCGTTTCAGGTACCGCTGCATCTGGGGCGACAGCCCCTTCTCAAAGGCGACGACGTCAAAGACGAGGACGTTCGCCCTCCGGCGATCCCCCCGATTCGGGTCGGACCGCTTGAGAAGGGCTCCCACCAGGGCCTCATGGGCCTCCGGGGACTGGGCATCCAGGCGCAGCGTCTCTTCGAGAATATCAATCGCCTTGTCCGTCTCGCCCTTCGTGACCAGCTCTCGCCCCTTCTCGAGAATCCTCCGTCGGAAGGGCAAGGTCGAAGGTCCTGCCGTGAGCTCGGGGAGGACCGAGAGCAGGCTCTCCGCCCGGCGGCGTTGGGTCCAGCCCTCATCGGCCGTCTTGAGGGCCAGGTCAAAGGCGGCCTTCGCCTCCTTGCCGTTGCCCGTCGCCATCAGGCAGCACGCCCGCAGGTAGTGATGGTCCGGGTCCTTGGCATCGAGTTCGATGGCCCGGTCGGCATCCTTCAGGGCGGCGTCGCAATCCCCCTTGCTGTAGCCCACCATGCCCCGCATGAAATAGCCGGACGCCCAGCGGGGGTCGATCTCGATGACCTTGGACAAGATCGACAGCGCCGCGTCGAAGTCCCTCACGTGCCAATAAGCGCTCCCCAGGTTTAGATGGGCGAGGGGGTTCTTCGGATCGAGTTCGAGCGCCTTCCGGCAATTGGCGATCGCTCCGGGGTAGTCGGAACTTTCGAGCTTCAGCACGGCCCGATTGCCGTAGAGGTCCGCGGACTCCGGCGCCCGGCGCAAGGCCTCGGAGTAATCCTGAATCGCGCCGTACAGGTCTTTCTTCCGATGCCTGACCTGAGCCCGCCCGAGATAGGGTCCGGCCTCCGAGGGAGCGAGCTCGATCGCCTTGGTGTGATCCAGGATGGCGCCGTCCAGGTCGCCCATCCACTTCTTGGCTTCGCCCCTGAGGCTATAGAGCCGCCACTCTTTCGGCGCCTTCTCGATGGCCCGGTTGCTGTCCTCGATCGCGCCGGCGTAATCGCGGTTCTGGATCTTCTCGTGCCCGCTCTTCAGGAGTTCCGTCACATCCTGGACCGTGCCGACCAGGACCAGCATCAGCGCCGCTCGAAGCATCTTGGGCAATCCTCGTCAACCAGGCTGACACTACTTCTTCGTTCTCTTTGAGACAAGACCGGCGAGTGACTTGATTCCGGCTTCAATGTCTCGGTGCCCATCGGTTCGAGGGATGTGCGAAGTAATTGTGGCAGAGCGATGCGTTCACGACGTGCCTGATCGTCCTTTAACCTTCGATGTCGAAAGCTCCTTGGCGCCCACCAACCGGAATGCGCTCACTTCTTGGGGGCGACAGCACCCGTATTGCTGAGCGGCGGGCCGCTCAGGTCTTCAGTCTTGTCCGTATCGCTGAGCGGAAAGGAGTCGAGCCATTCTTTCATCGCCGCTTCGTTCCGGGCGTTGCTGCCATTGTTGAATTTGTTGGCCCTCCAGTCGCCGGCGATCGCTTTGACCGCGACTTTCAAATCGTCGCCTTTCAGTTGGTTGATCCAGACGGTGGCAGCCAGGATATTGGCCCGCCCCCATTTCAGCGCGATGCCGTGAATGGCGGCATGGCGGTCGTCGGCCGATTCCAGCTTTGCCACCCAATTGGATGCCGCCGGTTGGTTTTTTTGATATCAGACGGCGACCACCGAGAAAAAGGAGATATAGCGGGCGTTTTTCGGAGCCTCCGCGCACCACGCCGCCGCAGCTGCCGGATCGCTCCGGGACGACCAGACAAACAGCAGGCCGTGCAGAGGTCCAAACTCAGGCGGCCGGGAATGTTGCACCGCCCAGTCGGCGGAAGCCTTGCCATTGGCCAGTGCGCAAGCGGCCACGACCCCGGCGCTGACGCTGAAAGGGGTGTCCCGCGGCAACTGCTGCGACCATGCCAGCGCTGCCGTGGGATCCTTCTTCGCCCATTCACCGGCGGCGGCCGAGAGCTCCTTGGTTTTCTCGTCGCCTTTGGGCAACTGCAGCGCCTTTTGGACATTCGGCGGAACGGCGTCCGCGTCTTGGGAGTTTGAATCGACTCCGGCCTTCAGCGCCGGCAATAGGGCGACAAATCCCGTAAGGACGATGACGCAGGGACTGCCGATGAAACGTTTCATGGTTTTTCCCATTCGTTACCCTATCCGACCGCCGAGGCTCCCGGGTGTGCGATCTGAAACTCGATGCTGCGGATCATTTCGACCCAAAGTCGATCAATTGCGTTTTTGTCGTTGGCGCCCCCTCTGATCCGACTTCGCTCTGGACGAGGCCTCCCGGGACATCCTTGGAACACCAGATTTTCATCGTGACCCTGCCGGCGGCCGATTCCGTGCTCGTCAGGATCCAGTGGCACGGATAGCTCTTTCCGCCGACCTCGATCGTCTCATCCCCTTCCTTGTCGATGGTCCCCAGCTTGGGGTCTCTCAATTTGAATTCCTGCTTTCGCGCGGCCGTGGGCTTTTCGCGCCCCGCTACGGTTGTCTTTCCCGTGGATTCGACGACCGCCTTGTCCGACGTGATCTCGATGAGCGTGATCGTCGTCTCAATCTCGATCTTCTGTTCCTCCGTACCGGCGATCGTCTTATGCTTCGCCCAAGCACCGACCTTCCATTCCGACCAGTACTTGAAGGCGGGATTGTCCCTTTCCTGAAGGGAGCCCAGAAGCATCGCGGCCGCCAGCGACAGCATGATATTCATCGATGGACCTCAAAGATGGAGGAAGAGGCGCTCTCGAAGGAGTTGAGCCGGATTTCCTCACTTGCCCCGTCCGCGTAAGGGTCTGCGCTTTCGCAACCCCTTCGCCCGCGCAGTCTAACTGTTCTGGGTGCCGTCTCCGCGTCATTTCGCCGGTATGAGGATCCGTGCTTAAGGGTGGTTTTCTTCCACGACATCGATGCCCAGCCCGGGAGGCAGGACCGGCGCCGGCGCCAGCTTCAGTTCCTCCGCCAGGCCGGCAGGCAGCGGTGCGGGTTCGCCCCCCAGCGCAAGCGCCAGGCCGCCCAGCTTCTGCCGAAGCCGGCGCTCCCACATCCACGAAAACCGATACCACTCCGGGCCGTAGTAGTACCCCTCGATGTGATCGTCGAAGTCGTAAATGCTGTCCTTCCAGACCACCCGGCCGTCCTTTGCGTCCACCAGCTCGAGGTCCGCGCAGAAGCCGTTGCTCGAGGTCCCCATCGGCAGCAGCAGCGACCACAGGATCGGCGAGTACACCGATAGTCCGTAGCTCCAGCGCTCCTCCGCGACGCAGAACGAGCGCAGACGACCCCGCAGCACGTGCGTCGCGGTCGGCAGGACCCGGTAATCCCCGGCGTAGGTGACCTCCCGCACCAGTCCCTCGCGGCGCAGTTCGATCACCAGCGACCGTGCAAGGTCCTCGCAGGGCTCCGCGGCGAAATTCGTGGTGTCCGAACCGTGGACCGTCGCCTCGGGCCGGTCGAAGTCGGTCCATCCGAAGGGGAACAGCGGGATGTAATACCAGGTCATGTAGGTTTTGTTCTTCGAGCCGCGCGCGTCGAGGAGCGGCGTGACGGTGATCGAGGCCGCTCCCGGCTTCGAGCTGGTCGTCGTCGCATAGCGTCCGGAAGGATAGGTCCATTTGCCGATCGACGTCGAGCACGAGCCGAGCAGGAGACACAGCAGAACGCCCGCCAGCCGTCCCGCTTTCCCTGCCGGCATGCCGGTCCTCCGCCTTGCGCCGCGATGATCGGTATGAACGTCGTCGGTCGACCGGATGAAGGATAGACGATTGAACGGGAGAGGGGGAAGAGGAAAGCGGGGGCCGCGCGGGACGGGGTCCTTGATCGCCGACCCCCGGCCTCCTAAGATCGTGCCCGGGAACCGTCCCCCAAGGAGAACCGGATGAACGCGCTCGTCCTTGCACTCGCCCTCGCCCTGGGCCCGGGGGACTCTGAAGAAGACCGCCTGCCGCGCAGTCTCTCCGAATCGTTTCTCCTGCCGGTCGCACCCGCCGCCAAAGAAGATCATGAGATCCTGCTGGGAGGCCATCTCGGCGTCGCCCGCTCGGACGCCGGAGACAGCCCCTGCTTCGTCGTCGGCTTCGAATGGCGGATCCACATCCTTCCCTGGCTGGGCGCGAGCGGCTCGGTCGACTATCAGACCACGCAGCATGTCGACGGGAATGAAGGGACAAACTTCTACCAGGTCCCCTTCATGTGGTCCTTCCTTCTCTATCCGCCGATCGACTTGGGCAGGCTCCGGCTCTACGGCCTGGCCGGATTCGGATTCACCGTCACTCATGTCTCGGGAGCCTCCGTCCGCATCAGCACCGATGTGAATTTCCTGGGCTCCCTGGGCTTCGGCGCGGAATTCGAGCTCGCGTCCGGCGTCTTCATCGACGCGCAAGTCAGTTATGTCTGGGCGAAGGACCCGTCCGGCAACATCAGCCTCGACGCGGACTGGGTGCAGGGGACAGTCGGCCTGCTCTTCAAGCTGGCCAAATAGTCCGGCGGATGCGGCGCCGGTCGAGCGACTGGGCGAAGTGCTTCAGGAAAAGAACTACGCCCGATAGAGGGTCGAGTCCCTTGGCACTCACTCGCGCTCAAGTTCACGCCGCCGGGGAGGCTGCCGGAGATTTCCATCCGGACGGAGCCGCGGGGGAAGCGGATCCGGATCGGGGTCGAGGACAAGGGGATCGGCATCGGTCCCGTGTATGACGCCCGCATCTTCAACATCTTCGAGCGGCTGGAGCCGGACCGCTTTCCGGGGACCGACATTGGGCTGGCGATCGTCAAGAGGGCGGTCGAGCCGAGGCGGGGCAGCGTGGGCCTGGAATCCCGCCTGGGTGAGGGAAGCCGCTTCGGGATCGAGCTCTCGGAAGCCTGGACTTTTCTGAGTCCCGCCGCGCGCGCGACCAATATTCACGGAACGTAAACCCGCCTCCCCGTTTGCTTGCTCTTCCGCGCGGCGTGCTATACTGAGGACATCGCCGCTGGAGGGATGGGAGCCTTTTGAACGAGCCGGACAACGTCCAGAGCCCCCCGAGCAAGAAGATGTCCCGCAAATCCAGAAACCGCCAGCCGGAGACCCCGACCGCAGTGCCGCTGCAGGCGAAGGACCCCGTCCAGAAAGAAGCGATCAACCTCCATGCCGACGTCCAGGATCTGAGCCGGCGCGCCGGCGAACTGGAACTCCGGGCTGCCGACCTCGACGAGCAGCTCAAGCGGTCCAGGGAGGAGACCCGGCACGCGGACGCCCGCACCGCCGAGCTGGCCGCCAAGGCCGCCCGCGTCGACGATCTCGAGCTGGAGCTCGCCACGCTCCGGAGGCAGATCGACCAGGTCCAGACCTGGTCCGCGGAGCTGTCGGCCCAGGCGGCGCAGGTTCCCGCGCTCGAGAAGGAAGTCGCCGCGCTCCGCGAGGCGGCCGACCGCTCGCGCGAGGAGCTGAAGAAAGCCCAGGAAGAGCACCATACGGTGATCCGCGCCAAGGACGAGAAGGTCGAGGCGGCGGAGAAGCGGTCCCGGGAGGGGATGAAGCGGCTCAAGGATGCGCACGACTCGGCCCTGCGCGACGAGGCCGCGCGGGCGACGGCCGCGGAGAAAGCCGCCCGCGAGGACCTGAAGAAACTCCAGGACCTGCACGAGAGCATGATCCGGGAGGCCTCGCCCCTGCGCACGCAGATCGCGGAACTTCGCGCCCAGGTCGACAAGCCGGCGGCCGACGAACATCGGGACCGCGCCGGCAAGGCCGAGGCCCGCGTCGCCGGCCTCCAGAAGGACGTCGAGGCCCTCAGCCAGCAGGTGGGCCAGATGCTCGGCGCGCGCGACAAGTCGCGGCGCGAGCTGGACGAGGCCCGAAGCCAGCTCAACCACGAGCGCGACGAGGCGAAGAAGACGCTGGAGGCGCGCCAGGCCGCGGAGCAGGAGGCCGCCGCGCTCCGGGTCAGGGTCGCCGATTTCGAACAAAAGTCCAAGGAACCCGCGCCGCCGGATCCGCGCATCGCGCCGCTCCAGAAGGATCTCGCGGCGGCGCGCGAAGAGACGTCGAAGGCGAAGGACGCGGCCGCATCGAAAGAGCGGGAGGCCTCGACGATCCGCGGCCAGGTCGGCGATCTCGAGCGCAGGCTGCGGGAGGCCTCCAGGGAGGATCCCCGCATTGCCGCGACGCAGAAGGAGCTGTCTGCGTCAAAGTCGCAGGTTGCCGACCTCGAGCGGAAGCTGCGCGAATCCCCGAAGGAAGATCCCCGGATCGCCGGCCTGCAGAAGGACCTGGCGGTCTATAAGGAGCGCGCGGAAAAGGGCGAGGCCAGGGCCGCCGAAGCCGCGCGCTATTTCGAGTCGATGGAAAAGGCGCTGGTCGAGGCGCAGGCCGAGGCGGACAGGGTCGACGCCGTGCGTGAAGAGCTGGAGCAGACGAAGGAGACCTGCCGCGAGCAGGAGGAGGGTCTCGAGCAGCTGAGCCAGACCGTCCTCGAGCTGGAGCAGCAGCTGCAGGATACGACCGCGACCCGGGCCGTGAAGCCGGTGCAGGCGCAGGAACCTCCGCCCGCTCCGCCGCCCCCGTCGCCGGTTGTCGTCGAAGCGCCCATCCCCGTCAAGGCTGCGGCGGTCGAACCCGTGCGCATCGAAATCGACGAAGACCCGGTCCCCGAGCCGGTCGAGGTTGTTGTCGAGGAACTGCCTCCCCCGGCTCCGCTTCCGGTCGTCGTCCAGGCGCCGAAGCCGCCGCCTCCGCGTCCCGTGGTCGAGTCCCCGAAAAAACCCGCTCCCGCGCCGGTCGTCGTCCCGCCGTCGATCCCGGTGCCGACGAAGGCCGCGTCCGAAACGACGCTGCGGTCGAACAACACCTTCGGCCCCGAGGCGCTGGACGGACAGCCCGCGTACCTTCTTCACGAGATGCTGCCGAACGACCTCATGGGCGTCGTCTATCGCGCGACCGAGCGCGCCGACGGCCGCGCGTTCGCCGTGCGCTTCATGGCGGGGCAGGCCGGCGAGGAGCAGACCCGCGCGTTTGAGTCCGAGGTCGAGAAGCTCACCGGCCTGCCGCATCCCAATATCCTGCACGTGCAGGGGAGCGGGCGCCGGAAGAACCGGCTCTATGTGATGATGGACTACGTCAACGCGCCGACCCTCGCCGCCGCGAAGATCCACGAAGTGGCCCGGATCTGCGCGATCCTGCACGACGCGGCGTCCGCGATCCATTACGCCCACGAAGAGGGCATCTTCCACGGCAACATCACGCCCGAAAACATCCTCGTGGACCGGGAGGAGGATAAGGACAAGGCGCTGGTGAAGGACTTCGGTTTCGCCTACCTCCTTGAGACCCAGGCGGGGGGCCTTCGCAATCCCGCCTTCCTCCCGCCCGAGCAGGTCCGCGTCCTCAAGACCCCGCTGAGCGCGGCGGTCGACGTCTACGGCCTCGGCGCGACCCTCTTCGCCGTCTTGACGGGGAAGCCGCCCTTCGAGGGGAAGGACGCGGCCCAGATCGTCAAGCGGGTGATGATCGAGGAGCCGCCGCCCGTCGAGAAGATCCGGCCCGACGTCCCGAAGGCGGTCGGCGCCGTCGTCCGGCGCGCGATGGCCAAGGAGCGCGGAGTCCGCTATGCCAGCGCCGGCGAGCTCGCCGAGGCGCTGGCCAAGATCCGCTGATCCCGCCCGTGGACGATTTCTCGCTGCGGCTCGAAGGCGGCTCCCTCGTTTTCCCAGACGGGGTCGCGCGTTGCCTGGCCTGCGGGGCGGCGCCGGTGGGCCACCAGCGGGCCGTGTTCGAAACGCCGGACACGTCGAAGGATCCCGCGGTCGCTCTCGATGCGCCGCTCTGCGCGACGCATCTGGCTCATGCGCGGCGCCTCCTCTGGAAGACGGTCTTCCATGGGCTCTTGAGCGTGGCCTGCTGGGCCGCTTCCTGGCTCCTGATCAGCAGGTACCGGCTGGATCAGAAGAGCGAGATCTGCTGGCTGCTCCCGCTGCCCGGGATCGCGTTCTTCTGCGTTGCGGTGATGAAATGGGCGTCCTGGCAGCGGGCCGGACTGACGTGCGCGGCCACCCGGCTCGACGTCGGCCTCGTCGAGATCTCCTACCCTAAGAAGTAACCCTCACTTCTCCGCGAGATAGCGGATGCGCTTGTGCACGTCCGTGTTCACCGAGTGATACGGCTGCGCGAGGTTGCCCGGGTCGAAGAGGGTCTGCCGCATGTGCTCGGCGTCGTCGCCGCCGATCGCGTCGGTGAAGATCGGCAGCAGATACTCGATGCCCAGCTTCGAGGGCTTCATCGTGGCCGGGTCGTAGAGCGAGGGGTGCAGCGCGCGCGCGTGGATGAGACCCCAGCGGTCGCGGAAGCGGTTCGCGTCGTAGCCCTCCACGCGGAACCCCTTGTCCGACGAGTACTGCAGCACCGAGACCGCGTTGTTGCGGCCCTCGGCCAGGAGGTCGACCGCCTGCGCTCCGAGCAGGGCGGCGTAAAAACGGTCGAAGAGGATGGGCCGGCCGCCGCGCTGGGTATGGCCGACTTTGCGGGTGAAGATCGCCTCTTTCGCGGAGTTGCTGCGCCGGTAGCGCTGGAAGTAGCGGTCCCCGATCTCCTGGATCAGCTTCGCGCGCAGGGCGTCGGCCGCGCCGCTCAGGACCTTGTTGCCCGCGGGATCGGTCGATTTGGTCTCGGCGCCGAGCTCGTTGCCCTTCTCGTCGACGATGCCCTCGCCGCAGACGATCACGACGTTCTTCTGCAGGTCGTAGAGGTACTTCACCTTCTCGATGAGCAGCTCGACGTTGAGCGGATGTTCGGGGATCAGGATCAGGTCGGGCTGCCCGTACGCCGTGCCGAGCGCGATGTAGCCGGAGTGCCGGCCCATGACCTCGATGATCGCGATGCGGCGGTGGCTCTCGGCCGTCGTGCGGATGCGCTCGACGCCCTGGGCGGAAACGAAGACCGCCGTGGCATAGCCGGGCGTCGCGTAGTTCACGATCTGGTTGAGGTTGAACGGCACGTTCATCGAGACGCGCTTGTACTTGTAGTCGGTCTTGTCGCCGCTTTCGATCGACCGGATCCACTCCTCGGGCTCGCTCGGGTAGTTCATGCCCAGGTCGTTGTCGATCGTCTTCGGCGCGAGCACGGTGGGAAGCCGCTCCGCGAGGGGCTGCAGGCCGTTCAGGGTGCCGTCGCCGCCGATGCAGATGAGGCCCTCGATCTGCAGCTCCTTGAGGCGCGCGTGGATGAGCTCGAGCTGGGTCTTGTCGTCCGGATCGACGTAGTCGCGCGAGGAGCCGATGAGGGTACCGCCCTTGGTGGGGTCGAGCTCCGGAATCGCCTGGAAGAGCGGATTCAGGTACACGTGGGGGACGCGCGGGTTGAAGAGGCAGTTGAAGCCCTTGATGAGGCCGACGATTTCGATCTTGAGCTTGTTCGCGCGCTCGACGGCGCCGTGGATGGTGGCGTTGAGCGCGGGCGTATCGCCGCCGGCCGTCAATATCCCGATGCGCTTCATGGCGAGCCTCCCCTGTTAAGGGATTATCATCGCCATCGTCGGGAGACTTGTCCACCGTGAGCTTCCAGAAGTAGCGATGAGGGCCCACAAACATGACGGTCGTGTTTGTGGTGCTACTCGTGGCCGTACCAGCCGGTCCAGCCGAGGTAGACTTCGCCGCGCTCCGCGTAGCCCCGGAGATCCGCCTTGAGACGCGCCAACACCTCATGAAATCGCGGCTGCCACTCCGCGAAGCGGGTGCGCTCGGCGTCGTCGGCCGGGCCCAGGAACTTGTGCGTGGTGGACTTGCGGTTCCAGTGGTCGATCAGCGCGCGGCACCAATCCAGCGTGATTTCCCGGGTCGCGGCTGCGGCGATCTCCTTCGCCTGATCGGGGAGGACGCAGGCGCGGGTCGTGCGCCAGGCGATCGTCCGCCTCGCGGCGGGACCGGGGACCAGGTCGGCGGAGCCCGACGCCGTCGCAAGCCAGGCCTCGAAGTAGGGTTGGGTGGGCAGTTCCTCCGTGCGCGGGGCCAGGGGCGACTGCCCCTGGGGCCCGATCAGGCCGAGGAGCAGGGCCTCGAGCGTGGTCATGATCTGCGAGAGCGCGAGCGACTGGCTCGTGGCCGGTCGCGGGCCTTCGCCGCGCGCCATCTCGACGGTCCGGTCGAGCGACTGGAGATACGCCGCGACGTGGGGATGCGTCGTGTCGAGGTGCTTCGGCAGCAGGGCGAGGGGGGGCCAGAGCAGCTCGATCGCGCGCGCGGCCTCGCGCTGATGCTCGTCGTAGCCGGGCTGGCCGTGGGCGGGGCCGTAGCCGCGGGCGAAGCCGACGTCCTTGAGGATGTCCTCCCACATCGCGAAGCGGCCGGCGGGAACCCCGCCGTACTCGAACGTGCTGTCGCTCACGACAGGAGCATAGCGCGCCCCCTTGCGTCTGTTCAACCGCTTGTGATACATTCTCGCCCCTTATCCGGGAGGCTTCATGCTGGCGCGCAAGAGAATCGCCGTCATCGGCGCGGGAAAGCTCGGGGAGACGCTCATCAAGGCGCTCCTCGAGGCCAAGGTCGTCCATGCCGAGCAGATCTATGCCACCACCCGGCACCCGGAGACCGGCGAGCGCAAGGCGAAGCAGTACGGGATCAAGACGTCCACCGACAACGCCGCCGCGGCCAAGGGCGCCGACATCGTCGTGCTCTCCGTGAAGCCCCAGGTCATGGCCGAGGCCCTCGCCTCCATCCGAAAGGTCATCACCAAGAGCCAGATCGTGATCTCCACCGCGGCCAGCGTCTCGACGGCCTTCATCGAGCGCGGCCTGGGTGGCGGCGTCCCGGTCATCCGCACGATGCCCAACACGGCCTGCCTGGTCCGCGCGGGCATGACCGGCATCTGCGGCGGGAAGAATGCCGGCCGCGAACACCTGGCGCTCGCGGAAGGGCTCTTTTCCGCGCTGGGCCGGGTCCTGATCCTCGATGAGAAGTATATGGACGCGGTCACGGGCCTCTCGGCCAGCGGCATCGCGTTCATGTACGTCACGCTGGAGTCGATGGCGGAGGGCGGCGTCGCGGCAGGCCTGCCGCGCGAGATCGCGACCGAGCTCGCCGCCCAGACGATGCTCGGCGCGGCGAAGATGGTGCTCGAGACCCGCGAGCATCCCGCAAAGCTGAAGGACGTGGTGACCACGCCCGCCGGAACGACGATCGACGGCCTCCTCGAGCTGGAATCGGGCGGCCTGCGGGTGACGCTGATCAAGACGGTCGTCCGCGCGGCGAAGCGGGCGTCCGAGCTCCTCCACGGATAGACATTTTTTCCGTCGATCCGCCTATACCTTCGCTTCCGGGCAACGTCATAATACGTAGGATGAGCGTAGCCTGGCGGTCGATCGACGAGTCTCCGATCCGCCCTCCTCGCCGAGCGCGTCGCCCCCGTCCTCCGGCCCCGCCTGCCCCGAAAGTAGACGTCACCATGAAGGCCATGGAGACCTCCGCGATCTTCCTGGGCTCGCTGCTCTGCCACGCGCTGCTGGGGTTCCTGCTGGTGGTCTGCTATATGGAGATCCGCGTCGAGACCGAGCAGACCTACGCGGTCACGATCTGGCGGGACGCGAAGGGGAAGGACGTGCTCAAGATCGGCGCGCCCGAGGAGGGCCCCGTCACGAAGGGACCCGAGGTCGCCCCCGAACTGCCGAAGAAGGAGGAGCCTCCGCCCCCGACGCCGCCCCCGGTCGAGGAGCCGAAGCCCGCTCCGGATGCCGCTACGGCTCCTGCGCCGGCGCCGGCCCCCATCGTGAAGTCCGAGAACGTGGTGCCTCCGCCTCCCCAACCGGAACCCGAGGGCGGCGCGCCCGATCCTGCGCCCGCGGCCCCGGCGGTGGGCGTCGGTTCCTCGGCCGGCATCCCCCGCGCGGACACGAAGGGCCTCGCGAAGGAGGCCGACGGTCCCGTCACCGAGGCGGACATCGACAAGGATCCGACCGCGGCGATCCGCCGTCGCCGCTCCGGGACGCTGACCACCCTGCGCGAGGGAAGCCAGCGCGACATCGTCGTTGTCACGGGCCAGTACGACCATATCCAGGAGGTGCTGGACCGGCTCGAGATCCCCTACTCGCTGATGGATCCGGAGGAGCTGATCAAGGCCCCGCTGACGCACTGCAAGGTGCTGCTGGTGAACTGCAACGGCAGCTATGCGCAGGGGCTGTTCCGGGTCACGGACGTGACCAGCCTGCAGAAGGAGATCGAGGCGCTCGACGAGAAGGAGACGGCGCTGCGGAAGCGCGTGCAGGAGACAAAGGAGAAGCGCAAGGTCTTCGAGCTGGGGCTGGAACTGCTCAAAGTGTCCTCGCGGCTCTCGGACCAGCGCGTGCTGCTCGCGGCGGTGTCGGGCGCGAACGACCTGGTCGACAACGTCCGCCGCTTCGTGGAGGGCGGCGGGTACCTGTTTTCGAGCGACTGGGGCATTTCGATCCTCGAGCGGGCATTCCCCGGGACGATCAGGAACGGCGGCATGATCGGGCCGCGGACGGTGTCGATGCGGCCGAGGCCCGGCGTGAAGAGCCCCTTGCTGGACGAGGTCTTCTTCACGGGTCTGAAGACGGGAACGGTGGTCTCGAAGAAGCTGCTCTGGGAGATCGATTCGGGCTCGTATGCGATGAAGGTGGAGAAGCCGACGGTCGACGTTCTGGCGGAGGCGCCGGAGCTCGCGCGGAACAACGCGATCGCGGTCGCCTTCAGTCCCGACAAAGGGAAGGGGAAGGTGCTGCACGTGCTGTCGCACTTCGACCGCCAGGCGACGAAGCAGGGCGACTACGCGCTTCAGAACCTGCTGCTGAACTTCCTGATGGACCGCGTCAAGCAGTAGGCTGCGCCGGCGGGGGGACGGGGGCAGCGGGGAAGATTTTCAGGTACTCCTGCTGGACGGCGGCGGCCTTGGCGGCGTCGCCCGCCTTCTCATAACAATCCCGGGCGAACAGCAGCTTCCCCTCGCGCTGGGCCGCGTCGCCGGCTTCCTTCCACTCGCCGGGCTCGACGAGATCGGGGACCAGGCGCGTGATCGAATGGAGGAGGAAGGCGTCGCCCATGCGGATCGCGTCCATCTTGACGCGGCCGAGGCGTCCGCGGTCCTTCGATCGCTCGAAGAACATCATGGCGACGGGATACTTACCGGCCTGGACGAAGAGGTCGCCGTAGCGGTTCGCGTCTTCGGCGCTGAGCTTCGGATCCGCGGTGAGCTCGCGGACGCGCTCTTCGGCGGGCAGTTCGACGGCAGCGGCCATGGGAGACGATTATAGAATCCGTCCGCGGATTGTCCACGCCGCGGTCGGCGCTTCCCCCGTTGAACCGTGACCAGGCAACGTCAACCGCAGGAGGACGGGCCAGCAAGGCATGGACATGAAGGGCTCCCTTCGAGTCCCCACAATAATTCCTTTCCGGTATCGTATTAGCCTCGGTTGAGGATGACACGATGAAAAGCAGTCTGCTTCCCTGCGCCCTCGCGCTGCTCTTCCTGGCCGGAGGCCCGGCGCAGGGACAGGAGGCGGCCGGCGTGATCCGCTCCGCGTCCAGCGGGCGCTGGTCGGAGGCCTCGACCTGGGAGGGCGGACACATTCCGGGAGCCGGCGCCCGGGTCCTCATCCGCACGACCCACTCCGTCGTCTATGACGTCTCCTCGGATCAGCCGATCCGCTCGGTCCGCATCGCGGGAACGCTGAGCTTCGACCCGGACCGCGACACGCGCCTCGATGTCGGCCTGCTCAACGTCCAGGCGGGGGAGGATACGGCCGAGACGGGCTTCGCTTGCGACGCCCATTTCGGCGAACCCGACCCCGCCGCGCCCCGGCCCTCCCTGCTGGTGGGCACGCCCGAACGGCCCATCCAGGCCGGCCGCCGCGCGCTGATCCGGCTGGTCTATATCGAGGGCATGGACAAGGGCTCCGCGCCCGCCGTCGTCTGCTGCGGCGGACGGATGGAATTTCAGGGGGCCCCGATGAGCCGCACCTGGCTGAAGCTGGGGAAGACCGCCCGGGCCGGCGATCGAGACGTGACGATCGCCGAGGCGGTGACCGGCTGGAACGTGGGCGACCGCGTCATTCTGACGGCGACCACCCGGCAGAGCAAAAAGAACAAGACCTTCCAGGCGAGCGTGCGCGACAACCCGCAGACGGAAGAGCGGACGATCGCCACGCTCGACGGAACGCGCCTGACCCTGGATCAGCCGCTCGCGTTCGGTCACGTCGCGGCGGGGGAGTATCGCGGCGACGTCGCCAACCTCAGCCGCAACGTGGTCGTGGAATCGGGGGATCCCGCCGTCGCCCGCGGTCATACGATGTTTCACAAATACTCCGCGGGCTCGATCGCGTACGCCGAGTTCCGTCATCTGGGGAAGGAGGGCGTGCTCGGCCGCTACAGTCTCCACTTCCATCGCGCGGGCGACACGATGCGCGGGTCGTCGGTCATCGGCGCGTCGATCTGGGATAGCGGCAACCGCTGGATCACGATCCACGGCACGAACTTCCTGGTCGTGCGGGACTGCGTCGGCTATCGCAGCGTCGGCCACGGCTTCTTCATGGAGGACGGCACGGAGGTCTATAACGTGCTCGACCGGAACCTCGCCGTGCAGGCGTTCATCGGCAAGCCGCTGCCCAAGCAGGTGCTGCCCTACGACAAGAACGACGGCTCGGGCTTCTGGTGGGCGAACAGCCTCAACAGCTTCACCCGGAACACCGCCTGCGAATGCGACGAGTACGGCTACTTCTTCCAGGCGACCAAGAACGCGACCTTCGATCCTGTCCTCAACGTCCGCCAGCCGGACGGGTCGCGGAAGGACGTCGACGTGCGCACCCTGCCGTTCGTGCGCTTCGACGGAAACGAGTCCCACACCCAGCGCCGCCACGCGCTGAACCTGGGCGGCGGCGCGCCGTTCGGCGAGCCGACCGTCGGCGGCGTGGGTCCCGACGAGCGTCATCCCTTCGTCGTCCGCAACACACGGCTATGGGACGTGCACTGGGCGTTCCACCCGGTCTCGCCGTCGATGCTCGTCGACGGCATGGACATCGACAACGCCGAGTACGCGATCTGGAGACCGGTCTACGAGCACCATGCCTACCACGCAGTCTCGCTCGGCCAGGTCAGCGTCAGCAAGGAGTTTTCCCCGACGGGGACCAAGCCAAAGGAGGATGCGGTTCCCTCATGGACCGATGATCTCCCTCCGACGACCGTGATCACGTCGGCCATCCGGCTTCCGGACGGAAGCATTCGTGTCCGGGGCACGACCTCGGACAACGGGAAGATCCATCAGGTGAGGGTCAACGACGCCGACGCCCGGCCGCTGGGCACGGATCTGTCGGAGTGGGAGGCGATCCTGAAGGCGGACCCCGGAGCCGAACTGCGGATCACGGCGTGGGCGCAGGATGAGGCGGGCAACCGGGAACGCACGCCTCACGAACTGAGGATCCCCCGGCCCTAGTCTTCGTCGATCGCCCGGACCATGGTCGCCGATTTGACGAGGTCATGATCGGCGAAGGTCCAGACCAGCTTCTTTTCGCGCGTGACCTCGAAGGCGTGGGCGCCTTTGCCTTCCTGGCCGTGGAGAAAGTTTCCGATCAGATAGTTGCCGTTCTTCAGCACCTGCAGGCTCGTGACCCACGTCAGGTTCACGTCGGGCACGTCCTGCGCCGTCAGCTCCCAGACGACCTTGCCCACCGGCGAGACCTCGACCACCCGCTTCTGCGTCCCTCCCGCGATCAGCGTGTTCCCGTTCGCCAGCCGGACGGCGTCGAAGACGTTGGCCAGCCCCGCGAACTCCCAGACGACCTTCCCTTCGGGATCCACCTCCCGCGCCGCGCCTTCCGCCTCGATCGCCGCCAGCACGTGGCCGTTCGCCAGCTTGTGCAGGCTGCGCAGCTGCTGGTGGAAGGCCTTTTCGGTCGTGGGAAGCGATACCGTCGACACGACCTCGCCCGCGGGTGAGACTTCGACGGCCTGGCAGGGACCCTGCTCGCCGACGAGCGTATTCCCGTTCGGCAGCCGCTCGAAGCCCAGCACCTGGGGGCAGCGGCTGACGTAGTCCCACACGATCTTCTGGTCCCGGTCGATCTCGCGGACTCCCGTTGGCTTTCCCCCGGTGGCATAGACCACGTGTCCCTTGGGAAGCAGCTGGAACATCACGCAAAGGCTCGGGACCTTGTGTTCCCAGAGGACCTTGCCGTCGCCGCCGATCTCCAGGAGCCGGTTGCCTCCCGGCCCCTGGTATTGCGCAACCATGAGCCGCCGCTCGCGCCGGGTCTCGCTGCCGGGGAGCATCGAAGCGCAGAGAAGGATCGCGGCCACCAAGTGCAGAAAGCGCATGGTCCTATTGTATCAAAGGTCTTGTCCTCCCCCATGAAGCGCCGGGAGACCCGATGAGTTCATCGGAATTCGCCCGTGACACCTCTGTATTCCGCATCCTGGGGACCTTGGCCGAAGTGCTCGCCCAGCTCGTCCGGGTCTTTCAGCCGAGTCCCGCCACGATCCGCAAGATCGGCCATGCGTGGGGGCGCTATTTCCGGGGCCGGCCCGTGACGGGCCGATCGCACGGGGGACGCCCATGCCGTGCAATCCAGTACCACCAACCTGGAAACGAGGGCGATGGGCGCCAGAGGGGATCCTGGCGATGGACGGGCCCCCTAAGGGGACGTGACGGCGACGTTGTCGAAGAAGAAGGCGGGCCATGCGGCCCCGGCCCCGAAGGTCGCGCTCAGCTGCAGTTTCAAGGTGGCCGCAGGAATCGTCTGCGTCACCACGGCCGCCGCGCCGTCAAGACTCCAGTAGGAAGAGCCTGAGGAGTTTACGCTGAAGACGAGGTGATGGAAGACCCCGTCGGCGGGGATCACCGCGCTCAACGCGTCCACCGCGCCTGCGATGTGGAACGTGATCTTTCCCGTGGCGTTGTCCCACGCCGCCGAGGCGACCACCGCGGGGGTCGCGTCGATGATCGTGACCGTGCCCGTGCCCAGCTGGCTCGTCGCGCCCGAGACGTCGGCGATGTTCATCGTGATGGTGACGGGCGGACTCGTAAAGGCCATGGTTGTCGTGGTGCTCGCGGTCGCGGTGGCGGCCGTCGTGGACATCTTGAGCGCCGTCGTGCCCGGGTCGTAGGCCACGACCGCGGAGCCGGTCAGCGTGGGGCCCGTCCAGGCCGTCCCGGGGAACGCGCCGGCAAAGGAGTCGGCAAAGAGAGGGGCCGGCGACGAGACCCCGCCGCCGCCGCAAGACGTGGTCGCAAGCGCGACGAGGAGCGACATTCCGACCAGCGCCCATCGGTCTCCGAGCTTCGGCATTCGATCTCCTTTGAAGGTCCAACTCTCAAGGGACACACCCGGGAGCCCGATCGCGGACTGAAGAGAATCCCCTTCAGGATGCCCCTGAAAGGGAGACAGATACCACAAAGGGGAGTTGGAAAATCCGCGGAAGCAGGCGGGTGAAGGTTATTTCATGCGCAACTAATAATTTCCTCACCCCCACCGCCTTTGTTGTTTAGCTGTCGCAGGGGGCCTCGGTCTCGCCGCGGATGGCGAGTCGAAGGACGACCCCTGGACGGGATTCTTTGAGGTCCGCCCGTCCATCACCGCCCGCACGATCCGCGAAACCCCTGTAGACAAGCAGGCCAGTCCACACTATGCTGATCGGGTCGTTGGTTGATGTTGAATGTTGTTGTCTTCCAAAGCGCCTCCCCGAAAGACCGCCCCGCTTTCGTGGGTCCTCCTGGCGGTCCTCTTCGCCCGGTTCGGGACTCGGGACTTGTCCGCGCAGGCCATACCGCCGAAACCGCGCCAGGATTCGCGCCTCCTCATCGAGGATTTCGACCGTCCTCGCCCCCATCTGACCCGGCTGGAGTCCGAGCTCTGGGTGCCTTCCGGGGATCGGCTTCGGGGTGAATACAGCCATCTCGTGCGACATGGACCAAAGGGTTTTGCGCTGCATGTCGCGTTTGATCAGAAAGCCGAAGCCGGGCCCAGGGACCCGGCAGGACTGCGTTTCTCCTTGTCCGGGTCCCTGGACGATGGGCGGCTGGTCCGCAACTTGACTCCTTATGCAGAGTTGACGTTTCAGGCCCGCGGGGGGAAGGAGCCGGGACCCTGCCGGCTGCGGATTGAATTGCGCGGGGGCGTTCCTGCCTTCTGGGAGGAAGACATCCCCCCGGGTCCGGATTGGATCCTGCACCGAATCCCGCTCGATCCCGCCCGCTGGTCTCCGGTCCGGCCCGGAGACGTCGTCAGTTTCGAGCGGGTGAAAGAGATCGATTTCCTGCCCGCTCCGGTCGGCAATCCTTCACGAGGCGACTTCTACCTGGACGCCCTCGAATGCCTGGGCCACGACCGGACTCTCTTCGACTGGAAAGGGGCCTCCGATGAGGACCTGATCGACTACGTCGAGTATCACACCTATCAGTTCTTCGAGGGCTTTGCCGATCCGACGACGGGGTTTACCCTGGACCGGACTTCGTCGGCGGACATCTCGAGCATCGCCGCGATCGGGTTCGGACTCGCGGCCCACGCGATTGCGGCCTCGCGGGGCTGGATCTCGCAGGAACAGGGGGCCGAACGGGTGCTCCGAATCCTGAGGTCCCTCCGGGATGGAGCGCCCCGATCGACCAAGAACGGGTTCTTCGCCCATTTCCTCCGTGCCCGGACGGGCGATCCCGATCCGCAGTCGGAAATCTCCATCATCGATACGGGCTTGCTGATCTCCGGGATCTACGTCGCGCGGGCATTCTTCGGGAAGGAGGCGGAGATCGCGGCCCTTTCGTCCCAGCTCATCGAAGCGGTCGATTGGGGCTGGTTCTTTGATGCGAGGCAGAAGCACTTCTACATGGCCTGGAGCCCGGCGCGGCGGCCGGGGTACGAATTCCCGGATCTCAAGGGAGGCGGATTTTTCTGCGGCGGGCCGGACCGCCCGGTCCATTGGGGAACGTTTACCGATGAGGTCGCGCTCATCTCAATCCTGGCGGCCGCGTCCCCGCGCCAGCAGGTTGCCGCGAGCTCCTTCGCATCGGTTGACCGGACGGTCCGCCAGTACGGCGATGTCACGCTGTCCAATTCCTACAACGGATCTCTCTTCACGTACTTTTACGGGTCCTGCTTCCTGGATACCCGGAGGCTGGGAGCGAGCGCCGATGCGTTCAACTGGTACGACAATACCACTTGCGCGATCGCGGCCAACCGCCGCTTCGCCCTGGAGCAGAAGCTCCCGGACTGGGCTTTCGGGATTACGGCATGCGAGGGTCCGGATGGGCACTATCACAATTATGGAACGCCGCCTTCGACGGTGGCGCCGGAGTTCGACGGCACGGTGGCGCTCTACGGGATGGTGGGGTCGATCCTGCACTCCCGGATGGAAGTCCTGAAAGCCCTTCGAACCCTCTCGTCCCTCGATGTGTTCCAGGAAGGGCTGGGTTATGCGGATGCCCTGAATCTCAGGGAGGTGAATCCCCAAAGCCTCCTGCCCTGGGTGAACTGGACCCGCTTCGGCATCGACCAGGGGGCCATCTTGCTCATCCTGGAGAACGCCCGCACAGGATTTGCGAGCGCCCAGTTCCAGTCCAACAGCGTCATCGACGGGGTTCTGACCTCCCTGTTTCCGAAACGCATCCGGTGATCGCCGATCCAGGGGAATGAGCCGGGGGGCTGGGCCGTTAAACAGCATATGGTCGCCGCTTTCAAAACTGCGATGTAGCCGGCCAAACCTCTGAAGTGTTCCCCGATCGTGCGTTGCGCGCTGATCGGGTTTTGTTTTCCCGACGAGGGCTTCAGATCGGCATGAGTCAGCGAATAGACGAGAGCACGCCCCAGATCGCAGCTCCGGAATCCCCCGCCGCCGCCTCTCCCCATCCGGGCCAGACGCTCCCCGCCGGATTCGAACGTCTGCTCAGGCGGGGAAAAGAACAGGGCTCCGTCACCTATCAGGATCTGAATCGGGCAGCGCCGGAGGCATCGCTGTCACGGGATCGGATGGACTTCCTGCTCCAGAAGATGGAGGAGCTCGGCATCGACATCGTCCAGTCCGTCGCGGACCCGGCCGAAGGTTCCTCCGAACGGGGTGAGCCGGATGAAGAGGAGCGGGAGAGTGAGGGCTTGAAGGAACCGGAACCCGATCCTTCCAGCCTATCCCCGAGAATTGACGATCCCGTACGGCTCTATCTCACCCAAATGGGAAGAATTCCCCTTCTCACGCGGCAGGATGAGCTTCGCCTGGCCAGCCGGATTGACATCGCCCGAAAGAGGTTCCGATCGAAAGTCCTGGAGTCTCCGGTCGCGATGGCTCAGGCGGTTCAGATTCTCGAAGACCTGGAGAACGGCAAGCTGTCGATAGACCGGGTGCTCCGGATCGATACGTCGTCAAGCGACTCCGAAGACGAACTTCTGAAGCGGTTGCCCTCCGTCATCGGAACGGCCAGGAAGGCTCTTGTTCAATGGACGGCGGGTCTGGCTCAGCTGACCCAGCGGCGTCCCGGAAGCCCCGGAGAGCTGCAATTCCGCGAGAAGGTCCGAGGTCATCAGCGCCGTCTGGTTGTTCTTCTCGAAGGGATGAACTTCCAGACGAAAAAGATCAAGCCGATGATGGAACGGTTGAAAACTCTTTCCCAGGACATGGACGAGCTTTCGACGGAACTGGAATCCCTCGGGACTGAGGACGTGTCCGCGGATCGGAGACTGCTCCTCACCCGGAAACTCGACGGCCTGCGGGCGGTTGCCGGGGAAGGAGCGGATGCCTTGCGGGCGCGCGTCCGGGAAATCGAAGAACGGTTCCAGGACTACGAAAGCGCGAAGCGACAGCTGTCCAGCGGCAACCTCCGGCTGGTGGTCTCGATCAGTAAGAAGTATCGGAACCGGGGCATGGCCTTTCTCGACCTGATCCAGGAAGGGAACGCCGGCCTGATGAAGGCGGTCGAGAAATACGATTATCGCCGCGGATTCAAATTCTCCACGTATGCAACGTGGTGGGTCCGGCAGGCACTCACCCGCGCCGTCGCGGACCAAGTCCGGACGATCCGGATTCCGGTTCACATCATCGAGGCGATGAACAGCATCCGCCAGGTGGCCAGGAAGATCACCCAGGAACGGGGCCGGGAAGCCACGGCCGAGGAAATTTCGGCCGAAGCTCGGATTCCGAGCGGGGAGATCGAGCGGATTCTCGCCATTGCGAGGCAGCCCGTTTCGATGGATCGTCCGATGGGGGAGGATGCAGAGTCGGGGCTGGAGGACTTCGTTGAAGATCCCGGATCGGAGAGTCCCGTGGTTTCAGCGACCCGGCGGATGCTCGGGGAGAGGCTGGAAACGGTCCTGGGCTCCTTGACGGGCCGCGAGCGCGAAATCATCAAACTGCGATACGGATTGGGGACGGGATATCCCTATACGCTGGAGGACGTCGGCAAGTTATTCAACGTCACTCGCGAGAGGGTCCGTCAAATCGAGGCGAAGGCGCTTCGAAAGCTCCAGCAACCCATGAGATCGAAGCAGCTTGAAGGCTTCGTCGACCCGCTTCCGAAGGTCGTTCAGAACAACTAGGGCGCAACGGTCGGGGTCCGTGACGAGCCGTACCCGCCTTCTCAGCTGGGGAAGTCCCGGGGGCTTCGCATGCCCGCAAGCCGTTGCAGGGCCGTGGAGACTCGCCTGCGGTCGCGCCGGTCCAAGCCAGACTCCAGTGCCTCCAGTCGCGAGCCCGTCGCAGGCCGCCATGGCGGGTTGGCGGGGGAAGTGGGGGAGGATGGATGGTTCCGGCTCATTGGCGGAGCCGTGAGCTTCCACGGAACGCACTTCAAAAAGAGCACTCATTCCCAAGATCGGCAACCGTCCTGCGGCAATGGCGTAGATAAAGCCGTTCCCTATTGTTCGTTGCCATTTCCATAAGCTCTGATCAGGATTCTTTATGGACCCGAAACCCGGCAAGACCGAGTCTCAGCCGTTCCTCAGCGACGTCAAGAAGCTGCGCGCCCAGGCTCGAGCCCATGCTGAAGAGCGAGCCGTGACCAGCGCCTATGAGGGGGATCCCAAGAAGACCATCGAGATTCTGCAGGCGGTGCTCGCGACCGAAATCGTCTGCATGCTCCGATACACCATGAATTCCATCGCCGCGAGCGGCATCTCGAGCGAGGGAGTGAAGGAGGAGGTTGCGGATCACGCCGCGGAAGAGCAGGAGCATATGAACCTCGTCGCGGAATGGATCAATCAGCTGGGTGGGAAGCCCAACTTCAACCCGGAGGGGCTCGCCAGCCGGGCGACCTCGCAATACGTGGACTGCACGCTCCTGATCGACATGATCAAGGAAAACCTCGTCGCCGAACGCATCGCCTGCGATCACTACACGGAACTGATCCGCCACTTCGTGGACCGGGACCCCGCCACCCGGGTCATGCTGGAAGGCATCCTGCAAAAGGAGGAGGAGCATGCCAACGACATGCATGACCTTCTCGTCGCCCATCAGGGTAAGCCGATGCTTCCCAACTCTTGAGTAACGCGACTCTCGGGCATTCGAGGTCGGATGCCTCCGGGACCCGCGAGCTGAAGCTTCGAAGCGGTTCGCCATCATGGTTCGCCTATCCCACCCGGATTCTAGAGCGGAAGCGACCGCCCGGGACTTCCGCACCGATGGGGTGGTCGTCGGAGCGGGGATCAGCGGCGCTCCGGTGGCTCATTCCCGGGGACGAACCGTTCGTCGATGAGGGCCGTCGCGAAGCCGCCACGCCAAGATCCATGGTCTCGAGCGCAAGTTGGTGCAAGGGATGCCGGTGCGATACCCTCGAAGCCTGCCTTGGAGTGATTTCAGGCAGTCACGGACCGCAGGTGCGGGCGCCGGCCGCTACGGAGGATCGAAGCCGAGGGTGAGTTTCTCCTTGCCCGCTTCAAAGATCCGCAGCACGCTGTCGCTCCCGCCTGCGACGATGACTCGTCCGTCCATGCTGGCGGCCGCCGATTCGATGTATTCCTTCCCGAAGGGATATCCCCGGGTTTTGTTGCCGTCCTCCTTGGCCGTGCGGAGCTGGCCGTCGCCCGATGCCAGCAGCATTTCATTCGGGCCTTCCAGCCACGCGATCGAGGTCACTTCCTTGCGGAAGCCCTCGATCGTCTTGAGCTGCTCGCCCGTGACGAGGTCCCAGACCTTCGCGACCTTGTCGGCCCCGGCGCTGACGAGGATGCGCCCGCTGCGCTTCCACGCAAGGCCGAGGACGTGCTGCGTGTGTCCCTCGAAGAGGCGGATGAACGCGCCCGTCTTCGCGTCGAAGATCTTGATCAGCTTGTCGGCGCCGCCGCTCGCGAGCAGGCGGCCGTCCCGGGAGAAGGCGAGCGTGAAGACCGTGTCGCTGTGCGCGTCCTTGATCTCCCGCTCCAGGGCGCCGGTGGCGGGGTTCCAGATCTTGATCTCGCCCGTCCGCGCGGGAATGCCGCCGCCGGAAACCAGCGACTTGCCGTCGGCGCTGAAGGTCAGGGCCAGCACCCGGTCGAGGATCGGGGACTGGAGGCCCCCGTCGCCGATCGTCCGCTCCAGCGTCCAGTCCGAGGCCTGGGTCCAGACGCGGACGCTCGTTCCCGCCGCGGTGAGCAACCGGCCATTGTTGAGGATCGTCACGGACTGCGGCGCCGCGTCGAGCGGGCCATAATCCTCGCCGCTCTTTCCGGTCTCCGCGCTCCAGGTCTTGACGGTGGTCTCCTCGCCGGACGTCGCGACCAGGCGGCCGTCCGCGGAGAGCGCCGCCTTGCGGATGGGACGCTCGGAATCGGTCACCGCCTTTTTCGCCGCCGCCAGGGCGTCGTCCGCCGTCTTCACTTGCGTCTCGGCAGCGGCCAGCGAGGATTTCGCGGCGGCCAGGGCTTCCTGGCCGCGCTTCTCCACCTGCAGAAGTCTCTCGTGGTTCTGCTGCGCCGCGGAGAGCGACTGGGTGGCCTGCGTGCCTTCGGTGACGGTCTTGGCCGCCGCTTTCAGCTTCGGGTCGAGGTCCTTCTGGCGCTCGCCGAGGTCCGCGATCGCCTTCGCCGCGGCCGCCGCGCCTTCCTGGGCCGTCTTCGCCTCCTGCGCGGCCGCGTCGGCCGTTTTCTGGGCGGCCTCGGCCGCCTCGCGGACCTTCGCAGCCTCCTCCGGCGCCGCGTCGGGCTTCAACGCCGCCGCGGCCTTGGCGGCTTTGTCCGACTCCGACTTCGCTTTCGCGGCGGCCTCGGTGGCGGTCCTGGCCGCTTTCTCCGCCGGCTCGCGCGCCGCCGTCGCCTTCTTCAGCCCCTCGGCGGTATCGGCCAGGCTCTTCTCGAGCTCGGCCTTGGTCTGCGCCGCTTTCTTCCCCGCCTCTTCCTTTGGGGAAGTCTCCTTGGTCAGCGTCGCCAGCCGGTCGGCGGCTTTCTTGACGTTCTCCGACTCGGCCGCCACGAGCTTCTCGCCGTCGGTCGCCGCGGCCTTGAAGTAGGCGATCTCCTCTTTGTAGAAGGCCAGCGACAGTTCCGCAGCGGTCTGAGCGTGCGCGGCGAGACGGTCGCCTTTCAGCGTCGACTGCAGCTCGCCGTTCTGCTTCCAGAGTTTCGCCGTCGTCCCGCCCGCGGATACCCACCGCTTGCCGTCGGCCTGAACGGCGAGATCCGTGACGGGCGCCCCGTGATCCATCTTCCGGTCTTCCTTGCCGGACTCCGCGTTCCAGAGGCGCAGCGAACCGTCCTCGCTGCCGGAGAGGAGTTGCTTGCCCGGGCCGACCGTCCGCAGCGCCGTGATCTTTGCGGTATGGCCCTTCAATTCCCTGGGTTTGTCCCCGGGCGCCCCCGGGGCGGGAACCGTATAGAGGCGGATCAGGAGGTCGCCGCAGGCCGCGGCCAGGCGCTTGCCCTCGAGGACGAAGGCGACGGCGTGGATTTCCTGTCCGACGTCGACCGAGACCGAGGCGCCGCCGGCGAGCGTCCAGAGGCGGAGGTTCTTGTCGGCCGATCCGGAGAGCAGCTGGCCACCCTCGGTCGAGAAGGCCAGGCTCAGGACGGGGCCCGTGTGACCGCTGAGGGTCTGGGTCTTGATTCCCGTGGCGAGATCCCAGAGGACGATGCCGTTGTCGGGCCCGGCGGTCGCCAGGAGTTTGCCGTCGGGGCTCGCCGCGAGGACTCCCGCGCCCGCGCCGGTCTCCAGGGTTGCGGTGGCGGGGGCGGGGCGCTTGCGCCAGAGGCGGATCGTCCGATAGCCGCCCGAGGCGAGCAGGGTCCCGTCGGGGCTGAAGGCGAGCGCCTGGACATAGTCGCGGTCGGCGACGCCGCCTTCGCGGAGAGCCGGGTCGATCAGGCGGGCGGAGAGGGCGCCGATACCGCCCAGGCTGTAGACGAAGATCTGGTTCGCGCGCCCGCAGGCGGCGAGCTGGGCGTCGCCGGTCATCGCGACGGAATGGATCGGATTCAGGCCGGGGGGCAGGGGACGCCACTGGGGCGGCTCCGTATGGAGCACGAGCGATGCCGGGGTGGCGGGCGCGCCGGCGTCGATCCAGCGTTTGAGGAGGTCCATCTCTTTGGCGTTGAGCGGCGTCGCGCCCACCTTGTTCTTCTTCGGGGGCATGACGAGCTCTTCCTTGCCCGCGACGACCTGGTAGAGGAGGCTCTTTTCCGCGTCGCCCTTGACGATCGCCGGGCCGGATTCGCCACCCTTCAGCATGAGCTCGATGGTATCGAGACGGAGTTCGCCCTTCACCTGGCCGTGGGTGTGGCAGGCCAGGCAGTGGGCTTTCAGGATCGGCTGGATGTCCTTGCTGAATTCCGGCTTGTCGTCGTCGGAGCGGACCGGTCCGGAAAGCGCGAGCAGCAGAAGGGCGGCGGGGATCAGGCGCTGGAGCAGGCTCATCGCTTGTATATACCCTCCGGTGGCGGGCCGGGTTGGTCAACCCAGAAAAAATGTACCCATCTTCCCGTTTGGAGGACCTTTCGGGCCTCGACGACTGTATTGCAGGTGGTACAGGTTGGCGGCGCCGCGGGACGCTGCCGGTGGGGCGATGAAACATGGCAAGCTGCCGTCGCTGGGCGGTCCCTCTGGCGGGTCTGCTTCTGTCCACGGCTTCCCTCCAGGCCCAGGAGGTCAGCGCCCGCAAGATCAGCGCCGAACCCGTCGAAATCGTCCTGCTGGACCCCGATCAGAGCGTCGATCTGGTCGTCACGGCCGAGATGAGCGACGGGACCCTGCGCGACGCCACCCTGCTTGCCCACTATTCGCTGGAGAAGGGTGCTGCGGATCTGGCCTTCATCCACAAAGGCCGCCTCACCCCGAATGCCAGCGGCAAAGGGACCCTGAGGATCCGCTTCGAAAGCGCGCCGGGCAAGGGCGCGGTCGAGACGCAGGTCCCCGTCCGGATCGAATTCCCCGCCGCGGAACGCACCCTGAACTTCACGAACGACATCATTCCGATCCTCACCAAGGCCGGCTGCAACTCGGGCGGCTGCCACGGGAAGGCGACGGGACAGAACGGCTTCTCGATGTCGCTCCTGGGCTTCGAGCCGGAACACGATTACGACGCGCTGGTGAAGGAAGGCCGGGGACGGCGTCTCTTCCCGGCGGCGCCGGAGCAGTCGCTCTTCCTCAAGAAGGCGATCGGCCAGCCCGCGCACGGCGGCGGGCAGCGCATCGCGGAGGATTCCCGCGAATACCGCATCCTGAGGCGCTGGATCGAGCAGGGCATGCCCAAAGGCAAGCCCACGGATCCCACGGTGAGCGGCATCGAGGTCTTCCCGCGCGAGCGGATCCTCATCGGCTCGGACGAGCAGCAGCTCCGCGTGGTCGCGACCTACAGCGACGGCACGACGAAGGATGTGACGCGCCAGGCCGAATACAAGAGCCAGCAACCGGACATCCTCAAGGTCGATCCGTCGGGCACCGCCCAGACCCTGGACCGCACCGGCGAGGGCGCGATCATGATCCGCTATATGGGCCTGGTCGACGTCGCCAAGATCACGGTCCCCTTCAACAAGGACGTGCCCGCCTCGGCCTATGCCGAGTTCAAGCCGCTCAACTACGTCGACGAGCTCATGCTGAAGAAGTGGAGGAAGCTGGGGATCGCGCCCAGCCCGCGCTCGTCGGACGCCGTCTTCATCCGCAGGGCGATGCTGGACGCCATCGGCACGCTACCGACCCCGGAAGAAGTCACGGCCTTCCTGAACGACAGCGGGGCCGACAAACGGGACCGCCTGATCGACCGGATCCTGGAGCGTCCCGAGTACGCCCAGTACTGGTCCAGCCTCTGGGGCGATCTCCTCCGCAACAAGCGCGAAGGGGAGGAGCAGAAGCGCGGGACCTTCGCGTTTGCCGCCTGGATCCGGAACTGCTTCGCGGAGAACATGCCCTACGACCAGTTCGTCCGCGAGATCCTGACCGCGCAGGGCGAGGTCGGCGACAACCCCGCGGTCAACTGGTACCGCCACGTCCGCAACCAGATCCACCTCGTCAACGACACGAGCCAGCTCTTCCTGGGGACGCGGGTCTCCTGCGCGAACTGCCATCATCATCCCTATGAGAAGCTGAGCCAGGACGACTACTGGGGCTTCGCCGCCTTCTTCCAGCGCGTCGGCAAGAAGCAGGGCGACGTCGCGGCCGACCAGGCCATCTTCGTCCAGAAGACCGGCGAAACGAACCAGCCCCGCAGCGGGAAAAAGATGAAGCCCAAGGGCCTGAACGGTCCGGAATACGACTACGTGGCCGGCGAGGATCCGCGGAAGCAGCTGGTCGACTGGCTGACGACCGCGGAGAACCCCTACTTCTCGCGGGCGATCGCCAACCGCATGTTCGCGGGCATCATGGAGCTGGGCCTGGTGAATTCGGTCGACGACATGCGCGTCACGAATCCTCCGAGCAATCCGGAGCTGCTCGACGCCCTGGCGAAGGACATCGCGGTCCACAAGTTCGATCTCAAGAGCCTGATCCGGACGCTGATGAAGTCGGAGACCTACGGCCTGAGTTCTGATCCGACGCCGTTCAATGCGACGGACCGGCAGAACTTCGCCCGCTATCACACGAAGCGGCTGTCGGCGGAAGTGCTGCTGGACGCGGTCTCGGCGGTGACCGGGTCGGCCGAGAAGTTCCCCGGGCTGCCGCTGGGGACGAGGGCGATCGAGCTGCCCGACCAGGCGGTGGCGAGCTACTTCCTGAGCGCCTTCGGCCGCTCGGGCCGCGAGACGCCCTGCGAGTGCGAGCGCAGCTACGCGCCCAACCTGGCCCAGATCCTGCACCTGATGAATTCGCCGGAGATCCAGGGCAAGATCGCGGGCGACAAGGGCACGGTCGCGACGCTGGTCGCGTCGAAAAAGAGTAACGAGGAGATCATCGAAGCGCTATATCTCCGGGGGTTTGCGCGCAAGCCCACGGCGTCGGAGTCCAAGGATGCGGCGGATATGCTCGCCAAGGCCGCGAACCGGAAGGCGGCGGTCGAGGACTTCGCGTGGCTGGTGCTCAACTCCAAGGAATTCCTGTTCAACCATTGAGCGAGGGCAGCATGGAGATTCGAGTCGATCAGGGCAGGAACTGCGTCTGCGACGGGATGTCGCGCCGCGGCTTCCTGCGTGCCGGCACGCTCGCGCTCGGCGGCCTCGGGCTCGCCGATCTCCTGCGGTCCGAAGCGCACGCGTCGGGCGACAAGGGCCAGGGCAAGGGCCTCAGCGTCATCCTGCTCTGGCAGGGCGGCGGACCCAGCCACATCGACATGTGGGACCTCAAGCCCCAGGCGCCCTCGGAGTTCCGCGGCTCCTTCAACCCCATCCGCTCGAACCTGCCGGGCTACCAGGTCAGCGAGCACATGCCGCGCACCGCCCAGGTCTGCGACAAGCTGACGATCCTGCGCTCGGTGACGCACCCGGACTCCGGCCACGAGTCGGCGACGCACATGCTCCTGACGGGCTACAAGCCCACGAACGACATCCCCGCGAACGAGATGCCGAGCTACGGCAGCATCGTCGCAAAGGAGATGGGCCCCCGCATCGCGGGTTTCCCGAGCTACGTCGCCGTGCCCCGTGCCCCCCGCAGCTCTGCCGCCGCCTATCTCGGCGTCGGCTACAACCCCTTCGAGACTCACGGGGATCCCAGCAGCAAGGACTTCAAGGTCCGCAACCTCAGCGCGGCCGGCGGCATCACGATGGACCGCCTCGAGAACCGCCGCGAACTGCTCAAACATTTCGACACCCTGCGCCGCGACGCGGACGCGACGGGCGTCGTCGAGGGCATGGACGCCTTCTCGCAGCAGGCCTTCGAGCTGGTCACCTCCCCCAAGGTGCAGGACGCCTTTGACCTGGGCAAGGAGGACGAGAAGCTGCGCGACCAGTACGGCCGCCACACCTGGGGCCAGAGCGCGCTGCTCGCGCGGCGGCTGGTCGAATCCGGCGTCCGCTTCGTGACGATGGACATGGGCGGCTGGGACACGCATGCCAACAACTTCGAGGAGCTGAAGAAGAAGCTGCCCACCTTCGACCAGGCCTACGCGGCGCTGATCGAGGATCTGGACCGCCGCGGCCAGCTGGACCGCACGCTGGTCCTGCTCTGGGGCGAGTTCGGCCGGACGCCGCGCATCAATCCCGGGGCCGGTCGCGACCACTGGCCGGGCGTCTTCAGCGTCGTCATGGCGGGCGGCGGTCTCAAGCGCGGCATCGTGCTGGGCGAGAGCGACGCGCGCGCCGAGTATCCGAAGCAGCGCCCGGTGAGCCCCCAGGACGTGCTCGCCACGATGTACCACAAGCTCGGGATCAGCCGGGAGAAGACCTATATCAACGAGGCCGACCGCCCGGTCGAGATCCTGAACGTCGGCGCCCCGATCCCGGAGATTATTTAGGTCGCCGGGATGACCGCCGCCGCGCGCTCGTCGGGCGGTTTCGTCGCCGCCGCGTTTCTCGTCCTCCTGCTGGCCTCCGGCGCCCGCGCCGAGTATGGCCCGCCCCGGCTCGCCAGCGTCTTCCCCCTCGGCGCGAGGCAGGGCTCCGAAGTCACCGTCGACGTGCAGGGCAGCGGCTTCGACATCCCCACCGGCCTCTACTTCAGCAATCCGGGCATCAAGGCCGAGCTGATCGCGGGGGACGCGCCGAAGGACGATAAGGACAAAGACAAGGATAAGGACAAGGGCAAGAAGCGCGGCGGCGACGGCAAGGCCGTCAAGTTCAAGGTCACGGTCGCCGCCGACGTCCCTCCGGGCGACTACGACGTGCGCTTCAGCGGGAAGGAGGGGATCAGCAATCCCCGGACCTTCGTCGTCAGCGACTATGCCGAAGGCGTCGAGACCGAGCCCAACAACGAGAAGAAGGACGCCAACCGGATCGCGCTGAACGTCACCGTGAACGGCCGCATCGGCGGAAGCGAGGACGTCGACTGGTTCGTCTTCGCGGCGAAGAAGGGAGATCGCGTCCTGGTCGACTGCCGAGCCTGGCGCATCGACTCCCGTCTCGACGGCTTCATGTGGCTTTACGATGCCCAGGGGAAGCAGCTCGCACAGAGCCAGGACGAGGACGTCCGCGACGAGAAGCGCGATCCCTTCATCGACTTCGACGCGCCCGAGGACGGGGACTACTACGTCAAGCTGACGGACTTTACCTACAACGGCGGCGGCGATTACTTCTACCGGCTGGGTGTCTCGACCCTGCCCTACATCGACTACATCCTGCCTCCCAGCATTCCCGCGGGCGCCGATGCCACGGTCACCTTCTACGGGCGGAATCTGCCTGGCGGCGAAGCCTGCGACCAGAAGATCAAGAACCGGCCCCTGCAGAAGCTCTCCCGCCAGGTCCATCCCCAGGAGGGCGAGGCCGCCCGCGTGGACCTCCGCTTTAGCGGGCTCCTGCGTCCCTGGTCGAGCATCCTCGACGGCATGGAAGTGCGGGTGAAGGGCGAGGGCGGCACGTCGAACGGGAAGCTGCTCCGCTTCAGCCCGCTGGCCTCGGTCGTCCCTTCCGAAGGCGTGCACCAGAAGGAGAAGGCCCAGCGGCTGACGCTCCCGGCTTCGGTGGCCGGCCAGTTCGCCCGCGAAGGGCCGGATTTCTACGTCTTCAGCGCGAAGAAGGACGAAAAGTTCTATATCGAGGTTTTCTCGAACCGGATCGGCTCCCCCGCGGATCCCGATCTGGAGATCCTCAAGGCCGACGGCGCCAACGTAGCGAGCGTGCAGGACTGGGGCGAGAACATCGGCCAGATCCGCTTTACGAGCAATACCCGCGACATCACGCACCTTTTCTCCGCTCCCGCGGACGGGGACTACCTGCTCCGCCTGGAGCACCTCTTCCGCCAGGCGCAGGGCGGACCGCAGTACGTGTACCAGCTGGAGGTGGTCCGCGACGCCGAGCCCGACTTCCGGCTGATCTGTTCGCCTCCCGACGAGATCAAGGTCGACTCCCATCTTCTGTACCAGGGCGGCCGGGCGCGGCTGGACCTGCTGGTCTGGCGCGAGCACGGCCTTTCCGAGCCGATCACCGTCGAAGCGAAGAACCTGCCTCCCGGCGTGAGCGCCGATCCCTTCGTCATCGGGAAGGACGTCAAGTGGGGAACGCTCTCTCTTTATGCTGCGCCCGACGCGGCCCCGGGCGACTCGACGATCGAACTCGTGGGGACCGCGGAGGTGAAGGGAAAGACCCTGATCCGGAAGGCCCGGGGCGGGGTCATTGTCTGGGATACTGTGAATACGCCGGCCCTCAGCCGCATGACGCAGAGCATCGTGCTGGCCGTCCGCCCGAACGCGCCCTTCGCCGTCACCGTCTCCCCCTCGGAAATCCGCGTTCAGAAAGGGGAGAGCTTTGAGGTGAAAGTCGCGCTCAGCCGGGGGGAGGGGATGACCAACGCCGTCCAGATCAACGGAGCCGGCTACCAGCTGCCGCCCGGGCTGACGATCCCGGTCAAGACCATCGACTCCGGCCAGGGTGAGGTGAAGCTGAGCATCGCGACGGACAAGGTTCCCGAGGGGACCTGGAGTTTCATCGTGAATGGCGACGGCCAGGTCCCCAGCGCCCTCGACAAGGGGAAGAACATCCGCTGCGTTTATCCGAGCAACCCCGTCAGGCTCACGGTGGAGCCCAAGCCGGCAAAGGACGCCGCGGCGAAGGACACCAAGAAGTAGATAACGACTCCTGAGCATACTCCCCTCGGCGCTCGCTTCCCCAGGGTCCTCGCCACCGGGGGAATCGTTCGAGAGACCTCTGAACGGCAGCCGAAGTTGTCGGACCGGAGGACCGCGGTGAGACACAATTGCATGATAGAATGCTCCCGGATGGGGTCCGTCTTTACCGACGCGGTCCGTCAATTGACCATGGAGGGCACCCCAGACTTGACGAGGATCGTCACCCCTGAAGACCGGGTCATCCCTTGAGGGATTGGGCGGGATGAGACCGGAAGGCCCAGTCTCAGGCCGCTCCCCCCCGACCCCCTTTTCGGAACTGCACTTCCCTCCAAGCCTCCTGGGCATGACTTGCAAGGACCCTGAGAGTCTACTAAGATGAAGGATTGCACTGCCTCCGCAGGAAGTAATGATCCGCCGCAATCAGCCGCATAGCGCCTTCTTGACTTCGGTCGCGGAATGTTTTGATGTTGAAGCGCGCGAGGAAGGCACCCGGCTTGCCCTGCGGGGAGACGTTCATTCGCTAGGGGGCGATGCGACCTTTGCCGAGGCGCTGGTTCTGGACACTCCCGCCCGACGGGTGTGGCTGGGTCTTCGCGACCGCATGTTCGAGGCATCCTGCGACTGCCCCCAGCGATCTCGCGGGGTGTTCTGCAAGCACATCTGGGCCCTGATCGTCCGCGGAGTTTCAAAAGGCTACCTCGGAGGAATGGGCGTCGGACTCCTCCCTGCGATGCGATCCGCTGTGCCGCCGCAGGAACGGCCGCTCGTCGCCTGGAAGGAAGCCATCGGCACGATGCGGTGCGAGCCCAGCAAAACCACCACGCGTCGCAACGACGAGTCGGAACTCATGTACTACGCCGATCCCGAGGAAACCAACCGCCGTGGCCTCATGGTCGTCCGTGTTGCCACGAGACGTCGGAAGAAAAGTGGGGGACTTGGAGTTCCTCAGATCCAGGGCCTCATGCGGTTCCAAGTGGATCGACTGGGCGACCCGGTCGATCAGCGCATCATCGAACTGCTCATGGGCGCCGATGGCCAGGCCGACTCGCGTTCCTTCGTCACCCGCGATAGCTTTGTGCTCAGCGAGCCGCTAGCCGAGGTCGTCGTCCCGTTCCTTGCCCGTTCGGGTCGATTCTTTCTGTGGGATCGCCAGGACACCACGCCCCTTCCTCCTCCTTGCCGCTGGGAAGAAGGGGAGGCTTGGGTCGCCAAGTATGCGATCTCTCCAGCCGAAGACGGGGAGGCCTATCACCTCCGCGGCCGCTTTGAGCGCGGCGGGCAGAGCATGGAGATGACGGACCCCGAGGTTGTCCTGGCGCCCTCAATCTTCTTCCTGAAAGGCACTGGAGCACGTTTCGTTGCATCCGGGGATTTCCGCTGGCTGGGCTTCCTGCGCCGGCGTGGCGCTGTGCGGATTCCGGCAAAGGAGATCGAACCCTTTTTGTCCGAGCTTTTCGCCCTGCGGGAATCGATCCCACTCACTCTTCCTCCTGACCTCCGGGTCAAGGAGACGGACGTTGCTCCCTGCCCGAGGCTGCAGCTCGCTCCCTCCGATGGCCATCTGCTCGGGACCGTGTCGTTTGACTATGAAGGAGTGAGGGTCGATCCCAAGGACCCTCGGGAGCTTATCTTCAAGTCGCTTTCGCGCGGGCTGATACGCCGTCGGCTTGAGGACGAACGCGAAGCGCTGCGCCATCTGAAGTCGCTGGACTGGCCTGAAGACCTGGATGGGCCTCGCAGCATCGATCCTCGACTCCTGGCAGTCCTCGTCGCGGACCTTGTTCCGCGGGGATGGAAAGTGGAGGGGGAGGCCGGCGCTTATCGTGCCCCGGGCAAGATCCAGATGGCGGTAAAATCGGGCTTGGACTGGTTTGAGGTGGAGGGCGGCGTCGAGTTCGACGGAAAGATCGTCCCCTTCCCGAAACTCCTGGCTGCGCTCGGATCGGGCGCTGGCTATGTGCGTTTGGGCGATGGTGCCGTGGGGCTGTTGCCCGACGACTGGCTTCGTCGACATGGCCTCCTCCTCGCTGCAGGCGAGAAGTCCGGCGATACGCTTCGCTACCGGCCACACCAGGCCCTGATCCTTGATCTGCTCCTCGCCTCCGAGCCGCAGTCTACGGCCGATGCGGGATTTGAGAACCTCCGCAGGAAGTGGCGTGCTTTGGACGGCGTGGCGCCCTTGAACGCCCCCCGGGGGTTCCGGGGGGAGCTCCGCGAGTATCAGCGGAGGGGGCTGGGCTGGCTGAAGTTCCTGCGCGAAAACCGACTGGGCGGGGTGCTCGCCGATGACATGGGTCTGGGGAAGACCGTCCAGACGCTCGCCTATCTCGAAATGCGGAGACAGGCGGGTGGAGGTGCATCGCTGGTGGTCGTTCCCCGGTCCTTGCTTTACAACTGGAAAGTCGAAGCCGAACGGTTCGCCCCGCGTCTCAAGGTACTGGAGCACTGGGGTATGAGCCGTACACGGGACGTCCGCTCCTTCAAGAACCTGGATCTCGTGCTGACGACGTATGGGACCTTGCGCGCGGACGCTCCTTTTCTCAAGGATTTCACGTTCGACTGCCTGATCCTCGACGAGGCGCAGTCCATCAAAAACGCCCATAGCGCCACTGCAAAGGCTGCGCGGCTGCTCAAGGGAGAACAGCGGCTGGCCCTGAGCGGGACGCCGATCGAGAATCATCTGGGAGAGCTCTGGAGTCTCATGGAGTTCCTGAACCCCGGGCTTTTGGGCAGCGCCTCCTTCTTTCGAGGGGCGCTGGAAGGCGGAGAGGGCGTGAGTCCCGAAGGGCGGGCGGTGCTTTCGCGCGCGCTGCGCCCCTTCATCCTGAGGCGGACCAAGGACCAGGTGGCCCCTGAGTTGCCGGCCCGCACCGAGCAGACGATCCTAGTGGAGCTCGACCGAAATGAACGACTGAGGTACGACGAACTCAAGGCCCATTACCGGAAGTCGCTCCTGAAAGGCGACCGGGAGTGGAGCCAGGTGAGATTCAATGCCCTCGAGGCGCTGCTCCGGCTTCGGCAGGCTTCGTGCCACCCCGGTCTTCTCGATCCCGCGCAGCGCAGGATGCCGAGCTCGAAGCTCGACGCCCTGCTCGTCCATCTCCGGGAGGTGGTGGAGGAAGGTCGAAAAGCGATCGTCTTTTCGCAGTTTACAAGCCTCTTGGGGATCGTTCGGGGCGCCCTCGAGAGTGAGAAGATTCCATTTGCCTACCTGGATGGAAGGACGAGGGACCGCGCCGCGGCGATAGATCAGTTCCGAACGGATCCGGATTGCCACGTTTTCCTGATCAGTCTGAAGGCGGGAGGACTGGGGCTCAACTTGACCGAAGCCGGGGTGGTGTTCCTGCTGGACCCCTGGTGGAATCCCGCGGTGGAAGCGCAGGCGATCGATCGCGCCCATCGAATCGGACAGACTCGCCCCGTCTTCGCCTACAGGCTTGTCGCCAAGGATACCGTCGAAGAGAAGGTTCTGGAGCTCCAGCGTTCCAAGCGAGAGCTGGCCGACGCCATCCTCGGGGCGGATGGCGGTGCGATGAAAGCGCTCACTCAGGAAGACCTGGACCTGCTCCTGACCTGATTTGCCGCAGGACGGAACACGCTTCCGTCCTGATCACCAGCATTCCGACAGGGCCGTCCTGGGGCGAGGCCTGCTTCTCTCCAGCACGGGTTTTCCCCGCATTCAAGGGGATGTAAACCATGGGCTCCCGACGATCTGCCCTTGGCTTTCAGAGGAATAGGTTTTGGGTGCCCCCCCTTGAACTATGGGATAGCCCTGCAAATAGCAACTATCTGGACCTGCCAACCCGATGGCGAAAGGGTGCTGGAAGTTCAGCGCACGTGTTTTCGAAGCTCCCTCCGATTCCCGGTCACAAACCCATTCGGGAGTCCATGTGGCCGTGAATGCAGACAATTGCGGTGGCCGGCAGGAGGGAAGAGTGCCCGGGAGAGGTTCGATTCTTCCCGCTCTTGAATGGCGGGACGGTCCGTCCAGGCTGCAGGCCTGGGATGCTGTTCCGACCGTACCTCACTCTCCTGCTCAGCGCAATGGCGCCCAGTAAAACGTCTGGCCGCTGAAGGATTCGGTAATTCCTGGGGTGAGTGGATTCTTGTCCAAATCGGGAGATCCACGATGCGCAGATCGCTATCCGCCCCGATCTTCATCCTGGTGGCCCTGGTCTTTTCAAGACTTGGCCTGGCCGGAACGCCGGTAGATGCGTCGAACTTCGAGGAGACCGTCTGGTGTTCCAGCGACCAGATCTCGCCGGCGACGAGCATGGCATGGGCGCCTGACGAGCGGCTCTTCATCCTCTGTGGGCCGTAGAGGACTTGAACCTCTGACTTTCTGCGTGTCGATCGTACGTGGGACGCCCATGCCGTGCGAAGCAACGCTTACAACGTCTGCAGACGGTGTTGTGTGACGCAGAATCGTCAGTCTGTCACAAAACCGTCGCGGCAATCCTCGGGGTGGTGGCTTATCTTGTTTCAGTGTAAACAAAGGCGTCCGCAGGATGCTGGAATATCCGTCAATTGGGGTCTCGTCTGCGAGAGGCGACGGTTCCAGAGCTGGACTTCCGAATAGTCTGCTTTTCGGAAGTCGTTCGTAGGCTAGCCGGAAGACAATCCTCGAATCCTGCGGTGAAGTTCTTCTGCCTTCGAGGTCACCACTTGAAGTGTCTTCTTTAGCTTGGATTCAGCCTTACGAAGTGAAGCCTCCTTCCTCACATAGATCTGCCATTTCGGGATGAGCTTCTTCACTTCAAGTGCCCGCTTCAGGGTCTTCTTTGCAGTCGACTGTACCTGTTGGACTAGTTTCAAAGAGGCGCCCTTAAGGCGGTTGAGAAGCGATTTACGAGGAGTCCGGCGTTTGGGTGACGGGTTCACCACGCTTTTCAGATACCAACGCGCAGTGATCGTGCTGATCCCGTACTTCTTCGCCATCGCTTTCAGAAGTTCGGATTGCTTCTTCTTTTCACCCAGGCCTTTCCGAATGTCCTGCCGAATGGTCTGACGCTGCTTCAGTGAGAGCTTCCGCTTTGCCACGAGTATCCTCCCCGGTCGAATCGAGCCTGGCCTCTATTGTAGAGAGACTGTGAACATGCGCAAGGTTAATGCGGGGAACACTCTCCGATTGGACTTCAGTCACCGTCTTCGGGGTTTGAAGCACTGACCTTCTGCTTGCAAGCAGAGTGTCCCTGCTTTTCGTGGTGGGGTGATTTCGCGCGTAAGTCCCTGATCCTCAGGGCAGATGGTGGGCCGCACTGGACGGATACAGGAACGCGGTCGCCGCCGCGCTGGGTCAGTCCCCGCCCCCTCCTCTTGGGTATTCTTACTGAGAACATCCTGATCATGAGCGCCGGGAACTGCGCCTCACGCGGGCGAGCGCGAGCAAGATCTCATCGTATAGAGGTCTCCAGCGCGGGTCCGATTTGAACCAGATGCATGTCTTGTCCAGATTCCCGATTTCGCCTGAAGCATAATCTGACTTTTCTGGGCTGTTCTCAAGAGACAACGCCTTCTTTCGATAGGAGAGCACCCTGTCTTTGCTGAGGCGAAGCAATTCTTCGGATGACAAAGGCTTGAGCCGCCGTGGTGGTTTCATTCGAAGCTACTCTTACATGAAGCCGGTGCGGCGTCAAATTGGAAGACTGAATGAAAACGATCGGAATGTCCCTGAGCATGTTGGTGGCGCACAGCTTATTCGGACCGGTCAATTTCCAGGCTTCCAGTCCTGGGCGCCGTGAACTACGCCGGTGATCCAGACATCGTCCCCTTGCACACGGTACATGATGCGGTATGCGCCGTAGATGATCTCCCGGCACTCCGGGTGGCCGATCTCCGGGATGATCCGTCCCGAGAGGGGCACCGAAGCGAGGCGGTCCGTTGCTTCAATGAGTCTGCCGACAAAGAGGGCCGCTTGATCGGACGAATCGCGGGCGATGAATTGCGCGACCTGGTGGATATCTTCCAGCGAAGAGGGAGACCAGATTACTTGACCCATTTGCTGAGTCGACGCTTCGCTTCGTCGTGGGAAATCCCCTTACCGTCCCGGATCTCCTGCTCTCCCTTGGAGAACTTGGCACGGACATACAGGGCGTGCATGATCTCATCCATCGTGGCGTCCGTCGGAAGGGTGTCAATCACCTGCTTGGCGATTTCCTTCTCGGTCATGAAAGTATTATACCCAAAATGGTGGGCCGTAGAGGACTTGAACCTCTGACCTTCTGCGTGTCGAGCAGACGCTCTAGCCAACTGAGCTAACGGCCCCGACAAAGGGGGACCCGGATTATACCGAGGGCCCGATGGAACGCAAGGACCGTGAACTCTGCGGGAAGGTCGACGGGGTCCCGGACGTTCAAGCTGACGATGTTCTCGACGCCGCGACACCAGGGGCCGCCGACCGACCATTTCGACGGAGGCCGATTCCGGAATGCCGGGGGCGGGAGCCCGACCGCATGGCGCGACTTCCTGCGCTGGCGCCTCACGGCCGACCCGGGTCCCTGGAGGGGCTGGACCGAGGCCCCTCCCGGGCCTCCGCCGCCCCGCAGCGTCGGGCCCGGAGCGCTGCGCGCCACCTTCGTGAACCACGCCACCGTCCTGCTCCAGATGGACGGACTCAATGTCCTCACCGACCCCATCTGGTCCGATCGCTGCAGTCCGCTGTCGTTCGTCGGCCCCCGCCGACGTCGTCCTCCCGGCATCCGCTTCGAGGACCTGCCTCCCATCGACGTGGTCCTGATCAGCCATAACCATTACGACCATCTGGATCTGCCCACGCTGCGGCTCCTCGCGGATCGGGACCATCCGCAGATCCTCGCCGGGCTGGGCAACCGCGAGTTCCTGGAATCGGAGGGGATCGGGAAGTCCCGGGATCTCGACTGGTGGATCGAGGTCGACGTCGCCCCGGGCATTCGCGTGCAGAGCGTTCCGGCGCAGCACTTCTCGGGTCGGGGGCTCTGCGACCGCGACGGCTCCTTATGGATGGGATTCGTGATCCGCGGCAGCTCGGGATCCGTCTATTTCGCCGGCGACACGGCCTTCGGCCCTCATTTCGAGGAGATCCGGCGGCGCTGCGGACCGCTGCGGCTGGCGCTGCTGCCGATCGGGGCGTTCCAGCCGGAATGGTTCATGTCCCGGTACCATATGTCCCCCGAACAGGCGCTCGACGCCCATCGCAGCCTCGGGGCCGGCAGCAGCATGGCCGTCCACTTCGGCACGTTCCGCCTGGCGGACGACGGCGAAGAGCTCCCCGCGCGGCGGATCCGGGAAGCTCTGGCCGCCCATCCCGAACCCAAGCCGCGGTTCTGGGTGCCGGAATTCGGGGAAGGCCGGGACATTTTGCCGGATTCGGCTACTCTTTAATCGGTGATTCCCAAGCTCCGCCGGGCCTTACTCCTCCTCCTGCTCCCGCCGCTCGCGGCGTGGTCGCAGGAGGACACCTGGACCGGCGTCGAGCGCGTCGTCGCCGTCGGTGACATCCACGGCGACTACGACCAGCTCGTTGCGGTGTTGAAGTCCGCGTCCCTGATCGACGACCAGTTGCAGTGGTCGGGCGGCAAGACGCATCTCGTGTAGACCGGCGACGTCACCGACCGCGGACCCGAGTCGCGGAAGGCGATGGATCTCCTCATGCGACTCGAGGGGGAGGCGTTGAAGTCCGGCGGCGCCGTCCACGCCCTCATGGGCAACCACGAGGCGATGAACGTGTACGGCGACCTCCGCTACGTTTCCGACGGCGAGTATCTCGCGTTCGCCGACGCGAACTCGGTGAAGGCACGCGACGAGCTCTATAAGGAGCACCTCGAGTCGCTGAAAGGACAGCCGGTCGACGACGCGTTCCGCAAGCGCTGGGAGGGCGAACATCCGCTGGGCTTCGCCGAGCATCGCCGCGCGTTCGGGCCCGCCGGCGTCTATGGAAAGTGGATCCGCGGGCTGAACGCCGTCATCCGCATCGACGGCACCCTCTTCCTCCACGGCGGCATCTCGCCGAAGTATGCCGACTGGAACCTGCGGCTTCTCAACCAGAGGATCCGGGCCGACCTGGAAGATCCGCGCAACGTGCAGGAAGGCGTCGCCGGCGACGACGCGGGCCCGCTCTGGTACCGCGGCCTGGCGCTGTCAGACGCGCGGATCGAGGCACAACTGGGCAAGGTGCTGGAGAACTACAAGGTCGACCGCATCGTGGTCGGGCACACCTATACGGAGGGCGCGATCCTGCCGCGCCTCGGCGGCCGCGTGATCCAGATCGACGTCGCGATGTCGAAGGTCTACGACCCGAAGGGCCGCATCGCCTGTCTCGAGATCGACCGGGGCAAAGCCCGCGCGCTGCACCGGGGGAAGCGCCTGGAACTGCCGGCGGACGCGGGACCCGATCTGCTGCGATACCTCAAGGAGGCGGCGGCGCTGGATCCCGCGCCGTCGCCGCTCGCCGGCCGCATCGCCGCCCTTGAGGCCCGGCTTCCGCGGAAGTGATCAACAGCGGCTGCGGATCGCGTCGAGTCCCATCCGCCGGAGCAGCAAGGTCACTTTGGCAGGGCTGACCGGGTCCATCAGGTGACCGGCGACGCAGACCGGGCCCGCCTTCGAGCGGCCCTCGGGGCAGGTCGATCCGATGAGCATCACGAGGCGGAACAGGTTGAAGTCCCGGAGCGTGCGCAGCAGGTGCACCTGGATGAAGCCGCCGCAGTCCGGCAACATGCGGCGCACGAAGGCGAGATCGATGCCGTCGATGGACTTCAGCAGGTCGCGAGCCTGCTGCTCGTCCGGCACCTGCAGCACCTGGAAGCCGGCTTCGGACAGGAGGGAGCGGACGGTCGCGGCCGAGTCGGCCTCGAGGCCGACGAGGAGGGCCCGCCAGACGTGGCCCGGCTCGAGGTCGAGGAGGATCCGCTCGATCTCCTCCTTCAGGGCCAGCAGGTTGAGCGGCTTCGGGAGCAGCTTCGTCACGCCGGCGGCCGCGGCGCGGTCGGCCAGCAGATCCAGCGAGGACGCGGAGTTCAGCAGCACCGGCAGATCCTCAAGACGCTGATCCGCGCGGATGCGGCGCGTCAGCTCCAGCCCGTCCATTCCGGGCATCTCGAAATCCGTGATCACCATCCGGATCCGGAAGTCGCGATCGAGCAGGTCCAGCGCAGCGGCGCCGGTGGCGGCCTCCAGAGTCTCGCGGCCCATCGAGCGGAGCAGGGAGCACAGGAGAAAGCGGATATCCTCGCTGTCGTCGACCACCAGGATTTTTCCGGGTTCGTTCACCATTCGGTCCTCCATTCGTTCGTGGAGGGACTATTGCAATCGCCGTGCCGGGGCGGGGCTTGGAGGTGTTCCTAAGTATTTGAAAGCTAATTGGTTGCGTCATGTCCGTGGGCGGGCTGAAGCGGGGCCTCAAAGTGTTAAGGCAGTTGTTTTAACAATTCAGGCCAGCAGGGCCTGGACCACCTCGCCGTGGACGTCGGTCAGGCGGTAGTCCCGGCCGCTGTGACGGTACGTCAGCTTCAGGTGGTCGAAACCCATCAGGTGCAGGATCGTGGCGTGGAAGTCGTGGACGTGGACGCCGTCCTTCACGACCTTCATCCCGTACTCGTCGGTCTCGCCGTGCACGAGGCCGGCCTTCACGCCGGCGCCGGCCAGCCAGGAGCTGAACGCCCAGTTGTGGTGCTCGCGGCCCTTATGGTCCGCGCTGCTGTTGAACGGCGTGCGGCCGAACTCGGAGGTCCAGACGACGAGCGTCTCCTCGAGCAGCCCGCGGCGTTTGAGGTCCCCCAGCAGGCCGGCGATCGGGCGGTCGACGGTCTTCGCCAGCCGGCCATGATCGGCCATGTCGCCGTGCGAATCCCAGTTGTTGCTGGACCCCGTGTCGATGAGCTCGACGAAGCGGACGCCGCGCTCGGACAGACGCCGCGCGACCAGGCACTGCCAGCCGAAGCCGGTCGTCTGGCCGCGCTTCAGGCCGTACAAGGCGAGCGTCTCGTCCGACTCCTTCGAGAGATCGAACGCGTCGGGCGCCTCCATCTGCATGCCGGCCGCCGTTTCGAACGAACGCATCCGGCCGGCGAGCGCGGGGTCGCCCGCGCGCGACGCCAGGTGCTCGGCATTGCGCTCCCGCAGGGCCGCGAGCTCCAGCGACTGGAGGTGGACGGACGCCGCCCGCCGCGCGACGTTGGCGATCGGCTCCGTCCCCGGCTGCACCCAGGTGCCCTGGTGCTCCGCGGGGAGGAAGTCCGACGCCCAGGCCTGCATCCCCGCATAGGGGGTATAAGGGGCGAGGACGAGGAACGACGGCAGGTTGCGGTTCTCCGTGCCCAGCCCGTAGCTGATCCACGAGCCCATGCTCGGCCGCGCCACCGTGAACGAGCCCGTATGGAGTCCGAGCGTCGCGTTGAAGTGGTTCGAGTGCGACGTGTGCATGGAGCGGATGAGCGCGACGTCGTCGATGCGCTTCGCCGTCTCGGGGAAGAGGCCGCTGACCTCCGTGCCCGACTCGCCGTATTTCGCGTAGGTCCAGCCCGGACGCTTCAGGAAGATGCGCTCGTAGCCCGGGCGGTTCTTGATCTCGGGATGATCGGCCTTGATCTCCTTCCCATGATCCGCAAAGAGGCGCGGCTTGGGGTCGAAGGAGTCGATGTGCGAGACGCCGCCGCTCATATAGAGCATGATGACGCGCTTCGCCCGGCCCGCGAACTGCGGCGGCCGCGGCGACAGCGGATCGACGCGCGTCGCGGCGTCGTCGGCCAGCAGGCGCGCGACGAGCCCGGGCAGCAGGGCCGAGCCCGCGGCCAGGGAACGGACGAATGAGCGGCGGGAGCAGTCGCAGTCGGCCATAAGGTCAGTCCAGGAAAAGGAACTCGTTCGACGCCAGGAGCGTGCGGACATAGGTCGCCCAGACCGCGGTCTCCGATTTCAGCTCCGCCCCGCACGCGGCGACGAAGCCGTCGGCCGAGCGCAGCTCGGACGCGGTCGCCGAGCGCTGGAAGCAGAGCCGGTGCGCGGCCTCGACCCGGCGTTCGCGCGGCAGGGCGAGCAGCCCCTTGGCGACCGCTTCCGCGCGCGCGTGGAAGAAGGGGTCGTTCATGAAGTAGAGCGCTTGCGTCGGCACCGTGCTCACGTCGCGTCGCGCGGTGCTTGCGTTGGTGTCGGGCCCGTCGAAGAGCGCGAGGAACGGATGGCGCTGGATGCGCTGAGTCATCAGGTACACGCTGCGCTTCGGCGATTCGTAGACCGCCTTGAACGGGTTGTGCTGGGTGAAGTTCCAGCTGCCTTCGGGCGGGAAGGGATGCCCCCGGCCCGGCGTCCGGTCGAGTTCGCCGCTGACCGCCAGCAGGGAGTCGCGGATCTCCTCCGCGTCGAGACGCCGCCGCGGGAAGCCGGAGCGGGAGGAGTAGGCGCCCGTCGTGTTGGCGACCGGCGTCGCGTCCGAGGCCTGCTGGTAGGCCGCGCTCATCAGGATCAGCCGGTGCATCGCCTTCATGCTCCAGCCGGAGTCGCGGAAGCGCACCGCGAGGAAGTCGAGCAGCTCGCGGTCCGACGGCGCCGCGCCGCGCGTGCCGAAGTCGCTCGGCGTTTCGACGATGCCCCGCCCGAAGTGACCCTGCCAGATCCGGTTGACCATGACGCGCGCGGTCAGGGGATTGGCGGGGTCGCTGAGCCAGGCCGCGAGATCCAGTCGACCGCTGGCCTTCGCATCGGAAATCTTCTGGCCGCCCAGGAGCTCCAGATTGCGCCGCGGGGCCGTCTCGCCGGGCTGGTCGGGCTCGCCGCGAAGCTGGATGGGGACATCGGCGGCCTTGCCCTCGGCCACCGCATAGGCGAAGTCCGGCGGCGGGATCACGCGCGCGGCCTCCTCGCGCTTCCGTTTCGAGTCGGCGAGCCAGGCGGGAAGCTCGCCCGGATCCGGCACCGCCGCGATCTCGGCGGTCAGGCGTTTCACCTCGGCCTCGAGCCGCGCGAGCTCGTCGCGCCGGGGCTTCAGCGCCACCTCGACGCCGGCCGCGGGGGCGAGCGGGACCAGGTCGCGCGGCTGCTGCTTCGGCTCGCAGCCGGGGAAGGGGAAGCGCGTCGACGCAAGGATGCCGAAGAGGCCGTAGTAGTCGCGGGTCGTGATCGGATCGTACTTGTGGTTGTGGCAGCGGGCGCAGCCGATCGTCAGGCCGAGCACCGACTTGCCCATCGTGTCGAGGATGTCCTCGTACGTGAGATGCATGTCCTTGTCGGTGTCGTGACCGAAGCGCCGGGCGACGGCGAGAAAGCCCGTCGCGGTGACCAGCTCCCCGCGGCGTTCCGGCGGAGCCTCCTTCGCCAGCAGGTCGCCCGCGATCTGCTCGCGGAGGAATTGATCGTAGGGCTTGTCGGCGTTGAAGGCGTCGATGACGTAGTTGCGATAGCGCCACGCGTGGGGCGCGGGGTGGTCGGAGTTTTCGCCCGCGGTGTCGGCGTACCGGACGATGTCCAGCCATTTGCGGCCCCACCGCTCGCCGTAGGCCGGCGACGCGAGCAGCCGGTCGAGGACTTTCGGGAACGCGTCGGGCGAGTCGTCGGCCGCGAAGCGGTCGGCCTCGTCGGCCGTCGGGGGCAGCCCCGTGAGGTCGTAGGTAGCGCGGCGCAGCAGCGTGCGGCGGTCGGCCGCGGGGCCGGAGGGGCCGAGGCGCGAGTCGATCGACGTCCGCGGATCCGGAACCCCCGGCGGCTCGAAGGCCCAGTGCTTCGATCGGGACGCGGAGGCGTCGGCGGGGAAGGGCGCGCCGGCGCGGATCCAGGCCGCGAGGTCCTCGAGGACCGCGTCGGGCAGCTTCTTCGCGGCCTTCTTCGGAGGCATGACGAGGTCGGGGTCGGTCTGCCTCACGGCCTTCATCAGCAGGCTCTTGTCGGGATCGCCGGCGACGACGACCGCGCCGGAGTCGCCGCCCTTCTGAAGGCCGGCGCGCGAGTCGAGGCGGAGTCCGCCCTTCTGCTTTTCGGGTCCGTGGCAGGGGACGCAGCTCGCGTGGAGGACGGGGCGGACCTTCTTCTCGAAATGCTCGACGGCCGGCTCCTGGGCCGCTGCGGCGAGAAGGAAGACGAGGGAATGCATCATGGGACGATCCGGCCACCCGCTCCGCGAACGGTATACCGTATACCATACGCGCGACACGGACCCCAAAGGCCGGCGCCGACGAATTTTACACCGCCCCCCGCACGATCGCCGGACGGCCGGCGTATCAGAGATAAAGTGGTCTGACCACTTTACGATGAGGACCCTGACGCCGACCGCCCCGACCCTCGACCCGGCCGCCGCCGCCCGCCCCGCGGGAGCGCGCGACCGCATCGTCCTGTTCTCCGCGCTCCTCGCGGTGCTCACCTACGTCGACCGCGTCTGCATCTCGAAGGCCGAACCGTACCTGTCCGCAAAGTTCCATCTGACCGACGAGCAGATGGGCTGGGTCTTCGCCGCCTTCTCGCTCGGGTATGCGCTCTTCGAAGTGCCGGGCGGCTGGCTGGGCGACCGCGTCGGACCCCGGCGCGTGCTCACGCGGATCGTCCTCTGGTGGAGCGTCTTCACCGCCGCCACCGGGTGGGCCTGGAATTTCGGCTCGCTGCTGGCGATCCGCTTCCTGTTCGGCGCGGGCGAGGCGGGCTGCTTCCCGAACCTGACGAAAGCCCTCCGAACCCGGCTGCCGGAGCCCGCGCGCGTGCGGGCCCAGAGCATTCTCTGGCTGAGCGCCCGCTGGGGCGGGGCGCTCACGCCGCTGATCGTCACCGTGATCCTGGAATCCGGCGTCATCTCGTGGCGCGGCCTCCTGCTGTTCTTCGGCTCGCTCGGCGTCGTCTGGGCCCTGCTGTTCCTGCGCGGGACCCGCGACGAGACCCCCTCGGCCCCCGCAGAGGCGGCCGTCGCCGTTCCCTGGAAGCCGATGCTGCGCTCGCGGACCGTGGGCCTGCTCTGCCTGCAATACATGTGCCTCAACTACGCGTGGTTCTTCTACGTCACCTGGCTGCCGAGGTACCTCATCGAAGTGCTGGGCGTCGACGGGAGGAAGGCGGCTCTGCTGAACGCCCTCCCGCTCTTCTTCGGCGGGATCGGCTGCCTCGTCTGCGGCGCGCTCGCGCCCCGGATCGCGGCGTGGACAGGGAACACCCGGACCGCGCGCCGCCTCCTCGCCTGCGCCGGATACGGCTTCGCCGCCGCGCTGCTCCTCGTCTCGGTCTCGCTCCGCGATCCGCTCTGGGCCATGATCGCGATGGGGCTCGCCAGCTTCGCCAACGACTTCGTCATGCCCGTCAGCTGGACCGCCTGCATGGACGTCGGCGGCCGCCACACCGGGACGCTGTCCGGCCTGATGAACATGCTCGGCGCGCTCGTCGCCGGCCTGGCGTCGATCGTCTCGGGCAAGCTTCACGACGTCACCGGCAGCTGGACGCCGACCTTCTATCTCTCGGCCGGCGCCTATGCCCTCGGATTCCTGTGCTGGCTGTTCCTGGACCCCGTCACGCCCCTTAAGGACGAGTCCGCATGACGACGCGATCGGTCGTGAACGCCGAGCAGCTCGACTTCGACACTCCGGGCCGCCGCGACTACCACGTCAAACTGGAGCATACGACGATCTGGGCCCACCATCTGATCCCGATTACCGTGATCGTCGGACCGAACGCGAAACCCGGACGCGGCCTCGTCGCGATCGGCTCGACGCACGGCGACGAGCTCGAGGGCCCCGTCGCGGTGAAGCATCTGCTCCGGGAGATCCGGACCGACGACGTGCCGGGCCGCATCATCCTGATCCCGGTCCTCAACCCGATGGCCTTCAAGGCGAACCGCCGGGAGACGCCCGACGACGGCGTCAATTTCAATCGCGCGTTCCCCGGCGATCCGAAAGGCAGCGTGACGGTCCGGCTCGCCGACATGGTCACGCGCTTCATCTTCCCGCAGGTCCACGTCGTGCTCGACATCCACGCCGGGGGGGAAGCGGCGCGCTTTCCGGCCACCTCGAACGTGCACCTCATGAAGGACCCCGTCCAGCGGAAGGCGATGGAGGAGACGGCGCGGGGCTTCGGGACGAAATTCATCATGCAGTACCAGAACGTGACGCCGGGTCTTCTGACGGGCCTCGCCGAAGATCTCGGCAAGATCTCGGTCGACACCGAGATGGGCTGGGGCCGCGCGGTGCAGGCGGCGGGCGTGTCGATGTCGCGCCAAGGCGTGCTCACCCCGGCCGTCCGCCAGGGGCAGCTGCGCGGAGACCCGCCGGCGAACCGGCATTATGCGCCGTCCGAACAGCGGCTGGTCGACACCTCGCATCCCGATTCCCACCGGCTCGCGGCGTTCGAGGGGCACTTCGAGCCGCTGGTCGGGCTCGGGCAGGCGGTGAAGACGGGCCGGCGCGTCGGGTGGCTGCACGACTTCAACCGGCTCGACGATCCGCCGATGGAACTGCCGGCGCCGCACGACGGAGACATCCTCGGTCAGGCCTGGGGCGCGAAGGTGATCCAGGGCCAGGGGATCACGCAGGTGGGGAAGCCCGTCGAGTGGGCGAGATAAGAGGGGACGCATGAAGATTCGCGAGATCCGCGCCGTCGGCCTCCGGGGCGCCACCCCGGAAGGCGGGTGGACCACCGAGCTCAAGCCCGACACCTGCGTCCATACGCTCGTCGCCGTGCACACGGACGAGGGCGTGACCGGCGTCGGCAGCGTCTTCACGAGCGACGACCTGGTGCGCGCGTCGCTCGCCCTTCTCGAGCCCCTGGCGCGCGGCGAGAACGCGCTGGAGCCGGAGCGCGTCAGCGAGAAGCTGCACCAGAACACCTTCTGGCAGGGCCGCGGCGGCTCGATCACGCACACGATCAGCGGCATCGACATCGCCTTGTGGGACATCCTCGGCAAGGCGACGAAGCAGCCCGTCGGCCGTCTGCTCGGCGGACGCTACCGCGACCGCGTCCGGCCCTATGCCTCGCTCCTGATGACCGAGCCCGGCCCGCTGGCGGAGAGCCTGCTCGGGCTCAAGGCGCAGGGCTTCCGCGCGTTCAAGATCGGCTGGGGGCCGTTCGGACGGCGCGATGCCGCCACCGACGAGGCCATCGTCCGCGCCGCGCGCAAGGCGGTGGGCGACGGCAACCCGCTCATGGTCGACGCCGGCGGCAGCGACGCCTACTGGACGCAGGGCTACAAATGGGCGCTGCGAACCTCGCAGATGCTGGCGGCTTACGGCGTCGACTGGTTCGAAGAGGGCGGCTATTCCGAAAATTGCTTTGCCCTCGACCGGGCTTTCGCCAACATCGCCAACGCCATCCGCTTCAACTATGCCAAAAACATCCACCTCA
>Ga0137410_10000128_pt1 | contig 52166 bp, 58 predicted proteins | sample CZODoug1_16funga_FD_108878 | JGI IMG/M metagenome (GOLD analysis project Ga0137410, IMG submission 108878) | Vadose zone soil fungal communities from Angelo Coast Range Reserve, California, USA - CZODoug1_16fungal (Illumina Assembly) | ecosystem: Environmental > Terrestrial > Soil > Vadose zone... | reverse complement strand
TGCAGCGACATCCCTGGATCGAGCGGATGCTCCTCGTGGTGACGCCGGACCACCTCCGCCAGCCGGCCTGCTTCGACCACCACCGCCTGCCGATCGACGACGGTCTCCGCCGACGTTAACACCGTCTCCCCCGTCTCCCCGATGACTGCCGTCACACGGCCCGGCGACACTCCGAGCCGCACGGCGAGGGTGTCGGTGGCGAGCCCCATGAGCCCAGCCTCGACGGCGAGCACCGCGAGGCGCGCCGCCGGAGCCTGCTCGAGAGCTAACCGGCGCCGCCGCAGTCGGGTGCGCGGTGGGGCGAACGGGTCGAGCACGACCCCTCCGCCGATGGTGGTGACCGGCGAGAACGAGCGCAGCACGAACCGGTCTCCGCCGCGCGCCACCACGGCAGTCTCGAGCACGAGGCGCGCGACGCCGCGCTGCCCGGGGGCGATCGCGGGCGTTTGTACCGCACGGGCCAGAACCTCGGCGGTGCCGAGATGCACACGCACGCGTGTCCGTGAGGCAACGGGCTTGCGCGCTGTGGGAAGCAGCTCCGCGGCCACATCGATGAGCGTGGTGGCTCGCCAGCCGGACCCAGTGACGGCGACGTGTCCGCGCGCCAGCTCGCTCTTGTCCACTCCCACCAGGGCCAGCGCCGTGCGTCGCCCCGGCACCGCCCGTTCGGCCGTCTGGCCATGGACCTCGATGGACCGGACGCGCGCCTCGCGACCCAGCGGGAGGAGCTGGACGGCGTCGCCGACCGCGACACTGCCGCTCCAGGTCGAGCCGGTGACCACGGTTCCCGCCCCTGCCACTGCGAACACCCGATCGATCGGCAGCCGAAACAGGTCGTCGGCGGGGCGCTCGACCAGGTCCCCGGCGACCCGCCGCAACGCATCGCGCAGATCGTCCAGACCCTCTCCCGACAGGACCGACGTGGCGACCGCCGGCTCCCAACGCACGCGGCTCGTCCCCAGGCGCGTGCTCACCTCGCTGCGCACTAGATCGAGCCACTCGGCGTCCACGAGATCGCGCTTGGTGAGCACGGGGATGCCGCGGCGCACACCGAGCAGCTCCACGATGGCCAGGTGCTCCTCGGTCTGCGGCATGATTCCCTCGTCGGCCGCGATCACGAGCAGGGCGACGTCGATTCCGGTCGCGCCGGCGAGCATGTTGCGCACGAAGCCTTCATGCCCGGGGACGTCGACCAGACTCGCCTGGATCGCGTCACCCAGGGCGAGCGGCGCGAACCCCAAGTCGATCGTGATGCCGCGGCGCTTCTCCTCCTCCCAACGGTCTGTGTCGACACCGGTGAGGGCCTTCACCAGGGCCGTCTTGCCGTGGTCGATGTGACCGGCGGTGCCGATTACGAAGCGGCGGAGGGGACCGGAGTGCGAGTGGCCGGAGGTGGCACCCACGCGCGACGCTCCCAGAAGTCCAGGGCGGAAAGTGAGCCGGCCTCGTTGAGGTGGTAGCGGACAAATCGGGCGACGAGGCGGCGGTGAGCCGCGGCATGGGGCGGATCGAGCGCGGGGAGCTCCGCCCGGGGGTCGTTCAAGGCTAGCAGGTCGCGGTACGCCTGGGGCGGCAGCCGGCTGGGCGACTGGGAAGGAGGCGGCGCGCAGCGGGGGCAGAATACGCCGCCGTCGGCCACGCTGAACAACACGGGCGCGTCGCCCCCGGGCTCGATCGCCGCGTCGTCTCGCACGCATGCCGTGAGCGACGGCTCGAAGCCCAGCACCGACACGAGCCGCCACAACGCGCGTACACCGCTCGCGTCCACGCGGTCGGGGGGAGCGGCCTCGAGCGCATCGAGCGCGGCCGTGAGCGTGTCGTACGCCACCGGGAGCGGTGCCGGAGGCGCCATCTTGAGCATCACTTCGGCGAGTGCCGCGGCGCCCGCGAAACGGCCGACGTCGCCTGCCAGGTCGCGCCGCAAGTTCACGAGATCGAAGGCGCCGAGCGTGTGCAGCTCGCGCGTCTCGCGGAAGTACAGCTGGGCCATTCCCTCGCTCAACAGCTCGAGCCCCGCCCCGAACCGGCTCTTCGGCCGCAGCGCGCCCTTGGCGATGGCGCTGTGGACGCCCAAGTCCCGCGTGGCGAGCCGCACGACCTTGGACGTCTCGCTGTAGCGGTACGTCTGGAGGACGAGGGCGGGGGTGGTGACGAGGGACATCGCTATGGAGTCGCCGCCACGGCAGCGGTCGTCGGACAGACGCCCACGAGCACGGCGGCGATCTCGCCGTAGTCGGGCGGTGGTTTCAGGACGTGGACCGTGCCGGCCGACGTACAGGCGCCGGGGTCGACTGCGTACACGCGTCCGCGCAGATCGATCGCGAGTCCGGACACGCCGTGGCCTGCGGGCTTGACCCCATTTCCCGGGCCGCGCGTGATGGCGCGGATGGAGGTATTCACTTCGAGAATGCCCTCGGTGGCCGACGCGACCAGCAGCCGGCTCCCGGCCGGGTGAAACGCCGCGGCCCCGGGCGACTCCCCCAGACCGTTCAGCACCGCGATTTCGACGCGCGTCTGCGGATCCACGATCGACAGCTTCCCGTCCGCCGCACCCGTGTGACCGGACGCGACCACGTACACTAGGCTGTCGTCCCCGACGACCGCGAAGCGGGCCTTGGTGCCCGTGAGCGGAATCGAATCCGGGGTCCGGACGGAACAGCAGTCGAACGACGTCAACCAGCTCGGGCCCGCTGGGGACGAGCCCACGACATTGCTGTTCACGACGAACACCCGCGTTCCCACGATCGCTACCGCTTGCGGATGAACGCCGACCGCGATACTCACCGTGTCGCCAACCCTGCGGTAGTTGATCCGCGTAACCGTGTTGAGGTTGGGATTTGCGATCCAGGCAACCGAGTCGTCTTGAATGGCAACTCCGCTCGCTCCCGATCCAGGGGCAAGAGGCAGGACGTAGTCGGGTTGCACGCACAAGGCTCCTGGAGGGCAAGGCCCCGGGAGGAGATCCACACCCACCGCGTTCGCCTGCCCCAGCGGGACGAGAAAGACGTTCCCACTGCCGTCGATCGTGCTCGGGGTGGCGCTGGGGCGCTGCCAATCCCGCGTGGACACGGTGAAATCCGTAGCGGAAACGAGCGAGAGCGTGCGCGCGCCCGAGTCTACGACGCCGATCACCTGCCCCGCCGAGCTCCTCTGCTCGAGCGCGTCGCTGCAGCCGGCCGCAAGGCCGAGCGCCAGCACGAGGAGTCGTCTCATCGGGAAGCGGTCTCCACAACGCACAATATACGAGCTACGCCCACACCACCGCTCTGCCCTCGAGCGATGCACCCGGGAAGATATCGGGATGGAGCAGCGCAGCGAGCAGCTCCACGCCGTCCGCGACACGCGGCCCGGGACGGCTGAAGTGCGCGTTCGCATCGACGGCATAGGCGCGCGCGGAGCGGATCGCCCGCGGCGCCACGGCGCAAAGCGATGCGCGGTAGCGATCCGCGTCGGCGCGCGCCGCGACGAGGTCAAACCCGCACGGCATCACCAGCAGCACGTCGGGATCCAGACCGGCCAGTTCCTTCCACCGCACGGCGAACGAAGGCCGGCGCGCGGACCCTCGGAGCAGGCTCCCGCCCGCCAGCGCGACCATCTCCGGCACCCAGTGGCCCGGCACGAACGCCGGATCGAGCCACTCGAGTGCCAGGACGCGAGGCGCCGGTCGGCCGGCGACCCGGGCTTCGATAGCCGCGATGCGCCGCTCGATGTCGCGCACGCACCGCTCGGCGCGCTCCGGCACTCCGCCAGCTCGCCCCACGAGGCGAATCGTGTCGAGGACGCCGGCGACGTCGTGGGCATCGAGTGCCAGGACCGACGGGCAGGATGCGAGGCCGGCGGCGGCGGCCGCCGCGTCGCGCGTCGGCACGGCGCAGACTTCGCAGACTCCTTGGGTAAGCAGGAGATCGGGCCCGAGAGCAGCCAGCCGCTCGGTATCGACCTCGTACACGCTGCCGAACTCCCGCAGTGCCTGCCGGACGGCCGCGTCGATCTCGCCGCTCGAGAGCCCGTCGAGCGGGAAACGCGGCCGGGTGAGGCGCGGCTTGCCGCAGATCGGTGAGGGATGATCGCAGGAATGCGAGACACCGACGAGCCGATCCTCGAGGCCCAGCGCGCACACGATCTCCGTCGCGCTGGGAAGCAGCGAGGCGATGCGCCCGACGGGCCTCATCGGCCGCCGAGGCGAAGCTCTCCACCCACGAAGATCGCGCGCCGTCGCGCCGGGAAGTTCTTGACCTCCTCGTATGGGTGATCGAGCAGGTTCTCGACGCGCCCTGAAATCGCGAAGCCAGGCGCACTGCCCCGCGGCACTACCACGTCCAGCTCGGCGGCGCAGTCGACCCGCACGTACGACGGAAGCGGCACGCGCGGCGACGAGGGACTCGAAAAGTCCCGATCCTGACGCTCCCCCACGTATGCCACAGCGAGAGACACGGTACCCCGGTGGACCGTGGCATAGGTGAAATCGAGCCAGGCCGAGTGTTTCGGGCGGCGCACGAGCGGTTGTCCCGCCGCCAGCAGCGCGCCGGACGACGAATCGAAGCCCGAGCGGGTTACGGTGGCGGACAAGTAGGTGTAACTCGCGGAGACCGTGAACCGACGGTCCGGCATGAGCTGCGCGCCCAGCTCCACTCCGTCCGCCGACGCGCGGGCGACGTTGCTGTAATTGGGCTCGCCCGCGGCCGGCGTCGCGTTGTAATCGATCATGTCCATGAACCGCTGGCCGAAGTACGTGGCGCGGAGGACCACACGGCCGGGCGTGCGGTACTCGAGCCCCGCCTCCCAGCTGCGGGAGTGCTCGGGCCGCAGGTCCGGATTCCCGCGCACGAACCCGGTGGCGTAGTTCTCGAAGAAACTCGGCTCCTTGAATCCCGTGCCGACCGAGGCGAGCGCCCGGACGCCCTGGGCGAGCCGGGCGGACGCGCCCGCGCGATAGGTCACGTACGTGCCGAAGCGCTCATTGTCTTCCAGCCTGGCGCCGATCGTCAGGTGCACCGGTCGCGCGGGGCTCGAGACGGCCTGCAGGTAGAACGCGCCGTTGGTCCGCGACCGCGACCCGTCCAGGGTCGTGCCGACCATCGCCTCACGCTCCAGTGCCGTGCCGAAGGTCAGAGCGTCCCGCGCGAGCAGGCGCACGTCGCCCCGCGCGTCCAGGCCGAGACGCGTAATCCAGTCGGAGCTGGCGTAAGGGAAGGTCGTCGTGTCGGTGGGGTCGTTTTTGCCGATGGCGTACAGGTAGTTGGCCCGATGCCAGACGGCTGTGAGCCGACCGTCGACGCGGTCCGAAAAGACATGCCCCAGGTCGAGGCCCACCGACGGACCACGCTCCAGCTGGTGCTGGTTGTTGCTCACGATGACGCCACGGTAATCTCTGGGAAAGTGGTACAGGGCATCGCCATAACGGACCGTCAGGGCGGCATCGGTGCTGCTGTCGGGTTGCAGGCGCGCGCGAGCGCTGAAGACTTCGTTCCGAAACTGATTGTTGATCGAGTCGAGGCCGTCGCTCGAAAAGCGCGAGACGCTAACGGCGTAGCTCGCCCGCCCATCTCCCCCCGAGAGGGTAGCGTCGAGCGCGCCGCTGCCGTACGTCCCGCCGCGCGCGGCCACGCTGGCGTGCGCCGGCCCGCCGCCGTCCCGCGTAAAAATCTGCACGACACCCGCTACGGCGTCGGACCCGTAGAGCACGCTCGCGGGCCCGCGCACCACCTCGATCCGCTCGATGTTGTCGGTCGTGAGGTTGGCAAAGTCGTAGGCCCCCCCGGGCACGTTTTGCGGCACCCCGTCGATCAGGACCTTCACGTAATTGCTCTGCCCGCCGCGCAGGAAGAGCGACGTCTGACTCCCGTACGAGTTCGTGGTGACGACGCTCGCAGCAGGCACGCCGCGCAATGCCTCGGCGACGGTGAGAATGCCCCGTTCTCGCAGCTCGGTCCCGCGGATCACCGTTACAGCAACGGGTACCCCATCGGCCGGGGTCGGAATCCGCGTCGCGGTGACGACGACCGGGTTGAGCACCACCGTATCGGTCGGTTCCTGACCGGCGAGCGCCACCGGGAGGATGAGGAGCGCAAGCGCACGCGGGGCACGGCTCATGGAGCGTCCTTTCGCTGACGTAAGGGGATCATCTGCGGGCGACCTTCGAACGGCTCGATCGCGACCGGCCAGGAGAACACGTGCTCGACCGTTTCTCGCGTGAGCACCCCGGCCGGCGTGCCGCGCGCGACGGCCCTGCCCTCCGCGAGGATCAGCACCTGATCGGCAAAGCGCGCCGCCAGATTCACGTGGTGCGTGATCATGAGGGCCGCGAGCCCCTGGGTGTCCACGAGCAGGCGCACCAGCTCGAACAGCTCCATTTCGTGCCGCAGGTCGAGCGACGCCGTGGGCTCGTCGAGCACGAGCAGCTTGGGTTCCTGGGCGAGGGCGCGCGCCAGCCGGACGCGCTGGTATTCACCCCCGGAGAGCGTCCACAGCCAACGGTCGGCCAGGTCCACCGCGTCGCACGCGACCAGCGCCCGCTCGACGGCTGCCCGATCGGCGGCGCGCACGCCGCCGAACAGCGAGAGGTGCGGGTAGCGGCCCAGGAGGACGGTCTCGTGCACTCGCTGCGGGAACAGGTTCTCCTCCCGCTGCGGCACGACGCCCACCACGCGCGCCAGGTCCCGTCGGGACCAGTCGCCCGCCGGGCGAGCGAGGATCTCGACACGACCCTGCACCGGTGCCACGAGGCCGAGCGCTGCGCGCAGCAAGGTCGTCTTGCCGCTGCCGTTGGGCCCGAGCAATGCGTGAAACTCGCCCGAGCGCACCTCGAGCGAGACGCCCAGCAGCGCGTCGCGCGGCGCGCCGGCGTAGCGGCACGTCAGGTCGCGCACGGCGACGATCAGCTCACGGTCCATCGACGCAGCAGGAAGGCAAAGAGCGGTACGCCCACGAGCGCCGTCACGATGCCCACGGGCAGCTCGCGCGGCGCCACCACGGTGCGCGCCAGGGTGTCGGCCGTGGTGAGGAGGATCCCGCCGGCGAGGAACGCGGTCGGAAACAGGGTGCGATGCAGCCGGCCCCACAGGAGACGACACACGTGCGGTACGATCAGCCCGACAAAACCGATCACGCCCGCCACCGCCACCGCGGCGGCGGTCAGGAGCGACGCCGACAGGTACACCAACCGCTTGAGGCGTCGCACGTCCGCGCCGAGGTACTGCGCCGGCTCCTCGCCCAGCGCGAGCAGGTCGAGCGGCCGCGCGGCCGCGGCGAGGACGATGAGCGGCAAGGGTGCGTACACCAGGATCACCAGCACCGTCGTCCACGACGCACCCGAGAACCCGCCCCACAGCCACAGGAACGCGTTGCGCAGCTCTGTGGCTTCGGCGAGCGAGACAATGGCGGTCGTGATCGCCGCGGCGAATGCCCCTACGGCCACGCCCCCCAGGAGCAGGATCCGCGCGTCGAGCTCCGCCCCACCGATGAGCCCGAGCCGATACACCAGCGCCATCGCTCCCACCGCTCCGACGAACGCGGCAAGTGGCAGGGCCCAGGGTCCCGGGAGATGGAGCGCGATCGCGACGACCGCGCCCAACCCGGCGCCACCCGAGAGCCCGAGGAGGAACGGGTCAGCGAGCGGATTCCTGACCAGCGCCTGGAGGGCGACGCCCGAGGCCCCCAGGGCGCCGCCCACGAGAAAGGCGAGCACCGCGCGCGGCAACCGAAGCTGCCAGAGGATGGGCGAGGCCAACACGTCGCCGAGGGGCACGTTCGCGGGCCCGAGGAGCAGGGCCGCCGCGAACGTCGCGAGGAGCGCGGCGGCGAGCAACCCGTATTTCACGGCGCCGCCTCGAGACGACGCCGCAGCTCGCGGATCGCCTCCGCCGCGCGGGGCCCGGGCCGCCCGAAGAGTTGTCCCGGAAGAAACAGGAATCGGGCGGTACGCACCGCGCGCACCACCCGCCACTCGGGGCGTGTGGCGTAGCGGGGTGGCACCGCGCTGTCCGTCAGCACGGCAACAAGATCGGGGTCGCGGGCGGCGATCGTCTCGATCGAGACCTGGGCCGAGGGCGAGCTGACATCGTGGAACACGTTGCGCGCTCCCGCGAGCGCGGCGAGGCGGTCGAGGTAGCTCCCCGCGCCGATGACGATCGGAGGGTTGTCCCAGACGATGAACGCGAGGGACTGGGTGCTAGGGGCTGGGGGCTGAGAAGCAAGGCTGTCCATCACCCGAGCAAGCGAGTCAGCCCGTTTCCCTTGCCCGGTGAGCACACCGAGGCGTCGCGCCGCCGGCCCCAGTTGACCGACTAGGTTGAGATCAAAGAGCACCGTCCGGATGCCGAGCCGCTCGAGTTGCTCCGCGGCCGCCACGTTCGGGCCGGAGCGGTACAGCACGACGAGATCCGGATGCCGCGCCGCGACCGCCTCGACGCTGGGCGGCATGCCGTCGCCGACGCTCGGCACGGCGAGCGCTTCGGGCGGATAGTCGCACCAGGTGGTGCGACCCACGAGCCGATCACCCGCACCGATCGCAAACAGGATCTCGGTGAACGACGGCAGGAGGGACACCACGCGTCGGGCGGGCACGGCGAGCGTCACGCGACGACCAGCGTCGTCGGTGACGGCCATGCCCCTTCTGACGGGGACGTGCTCTGCCGGGGCGCAGGCCGTGAGGGTCAGCGCGACCAAGCCGGCGAGGTGGGTCCGCTGTGTCCAGCGGCGCATAATGAAAACGCCCACCCCCGACGGAGCGGAGATGGGCTAGCGCCTGCGCCTTGTGCGCAGCGCCACCATCCCTCCCGCGAGGGATCTGCAGGTGGCGCGAACGGAAGACGTCTCCTGGCTTCGGGCGAACGGCTCGCCTTCCCGAGTGAACGACACCCAGTGGCGTGTGAGCCGCGGGCGCAGCGTGCTGCACCCTACATGCCCGTCACAGTGGCGGGGCCGCGCCGGACTTGCACCGGCTTCCGTGAATCCCCGTTCGCTTGTAACGACCCGGCTAGTCTATCGCGGTTTCCGTCGCAACGCAACAGTGAAGCCGACCGCGAGGACTACGGCCGCGAGCCCGACGACCAGCGGGATCATCGACTCCGGCGTGAGCCGTCGGTCGGCAAAGGCGATCGCGAGCTGGGCGCCGGACGCGAGCGGTGGTGTGCGGTAGCGCGCAAAGCGGCGCCCGCCGATGTCCTCCATCCCGAGGGAATCGAGCTGCTCGGCGGCCACGACGGCGGCCGTGTCCTCGAGCAGCAGGTCCACTTCCTCGGTGGGCTGATCGATCGGCACGGCCACGCGCCGCACCGTGGCCGAGAGGACGTAGCTATAGCTCAACTGCTTGCGCTCGCGGGGCGGGAGCGGACCATACACGGCAACCGTGTCGCCGCGCCGGGTCACCACCTGGGGCGAGACGTCCCCTTGTCCGACCCGGAACTGGATCGCGACCGGCGGAATGGCACCTGCCCAGGTCGCAACCAGCGTGTCCCGAGCCACGCGCGTCGCGACACCGGGGTTCTCGAGCTCCAGCAGCTCGAGCACGTCACGCGAGCCATCCTGCTTCTCCTTGGCGACGGTCACCAGCCGGCGCATCACGCGCACGGCCGGCCCGGTGGAACTCGTGTCGTATATGTAGAGCGGGCGGAGGTCGGATCTCGATCGGCCGGGCGCGATCGGCTCCGAGAAGTAGGCGATGCCCGAGTGCCAGGTCGAGACCACGTAGATCGCGCTCGAGTCGGGTCGCCGGATGGTCAGCGCGTAGGCGCCGCGGTCGTCGCTGCGGGTCGAGTCGACCGGTTGACCGCCGCCGCCCATGGACACCTGATGGAGCACCACCCAGGTGCGTGCGGCGGGCCGTCCGGTGGATCCCTTCAGGACCCGACCTGTGACCACCACTTGTTGTGCCCGAAGCCCCCCCGCGGCGACGAGGCACAGCAGCACCGCGGTGTTACGGAGTGAACTTCCCGAAATCTTCAGGATCGAGGTTCTGGAGGTAGGTCTTCAACTCGTCCGGCCCGAGCGGCGTGGGGCCGCCCTCCCCGCCGGCCTCTCCCGTCTCGACCGACGTGAGTGCCAGCAGGCTCTCACTTGTGAAAATCGGCGCCTTGAGGCGCAGGGCGACCGCGATCGAATCGGACGGTCGCGCATCGATTTGGATCACAGCGTCGCCGCGGTAGATGTGCAGCTCGGCGAAATACGTGTTGTCCTTCACCTGGGTGATGATGACCTTCCGCAGGTCGGCGCCCAGGCCGAGAATCACTTGCTTCAAAAGATCATGGGTGAGCGGCCGCGCGAACTTGACGCCCGCGAGCTCCATGGCGATGGCGCTCGCCTCGGCCGGCCCGATCCAGATCGGGAGCACGCGCTCCCCTTCCTGCTCCTGGAGGATGACCACCGGCGTGTTGGTCGTGCGATCGAGTCCCAGATGCGCGACCCGAACCTGAACCTGGTTCGCGCTCAGGTCCCCATCTCCCACGATGTCAGATACTTCTGCTGCTCGGGCGTGAGGGTATCGATGGTAACGCCCATCGCGGCGAGCTTCAGTCGGGCGATCTCGGCGTCCAGCTCGCGAGGGATCCGGTGCACATCCTTCGTCAGCTCGCGGGCGTGCTTCACCACGTGCTCGGCGGCGAGCGCCTGATTCGCGAACGACATGTCCATCACGCTCGCGGGATGGCCTTCCGCCGCGGCGAGGTTGATGAGCCGGCCGTCGGCCAGCACGAAGATCCGCTTTCCGCCCAGCCGCCACTCGTCCACGAACTCGCGGACCCGCGTCGGACCCTGGGCCGCCTGCTTCAGGCTGTCCAGATCAATCTCGACATTGAAGTGGCCCGAGTTCGCCAGCACCGCTCCGTCCTTCATCACGCGCATGTGCTCCACGCGCAGCACGTGGGTGTTGCCCGTCAGCGTCACGAAGACGTCGCCCACCCGAGCGGCCTCGGCCATCGGCATCACCCGATAGCCGTCCATCTGGGCCTCGAGCGCCTTGAGGGGGTCGATTTCGGTGACGATCACGTTGGCGCCCGCGCCGCGGGCCCGCAGCGCAAAGCCGCGTCCGCACCAGCCGTAGCCCGCCACGATCACGGTGCTCCCGGCGACGAGCAGGTTGGTGGCGCGGAGAATCCCGTCGAGCGTCGACTGCCCCGTCCCATAGCGGTTGTCGAACAGATGCTTCGTGTCGGAATCGTTCACCGCGATGACCGGGAACTGCAGCACGCCGTCGCGCGCCATCGCCTTGAGGCGGATGACCCCGGTCGTGGTCTCCTCGGTCGAGCCCGCTACGCCGGCGACGAGCGTCTTGCGGTCGGCCCCCGAAAGCGTCTCCACCCAGCGCCGGACCGGCGGAGCCAGGTCGTCGAGGCGGTTGAGCGCGATCATGTGCAGCGCGCCGACCAGGTCCGCGCCATCGTCCATGGTGATGTCGGGGCGATGCGCCAGGGCCGCGCGGATGTGCTCGTAGTAGGTGGTATGGTCTTCGCCCTTGATCGCGAACACCTTGATCCCGTGGTCCTTCACCAGATGCGCCGCGACGTCATCCTGCGTCGACAAGGGGTTCGACCCGCACAATGCCACGTCCGCGCCGCCGGCCTGGAGGGTGACCGCGAGGTTGGCGGTCTCCGTGGTGACGTGCAGACAGGCCGAAAGGCGGCGGCCGGCGAGGGGGCGTTCCCGGGTGAAGCGCTCCCGGAGGAGGCGTAGCACCGGCATGGAGCGCTCCGCCCACTCGGTGCGGCGGCGTCCCTCGGCGGCCAGGCTCAGGTCTTTGACGTCGGATGCGGCACTGCGGGCCGTCGTGGTCATGCATTCACTTTCTTGGAGGAGTAATGCTTGGAGCGCTGCGCGGCGAGGCGGAGGTCCTCGACGCGATTCGCCTGCTCCCAGGTGAACAGGTCGACTTCCCGGTCCACGTCCTTGTCCACGTAGCGCCGGCGCTCGGGCGGGCGGCCGAAGTGGCCGTAGGCCGCGGTGGCGCGATAAATCGGGTGCCGCAGGTTCAGCGCCTTGTTGATGCCGAGCGGCGTGAGGTCGAACACGTCTCGGACCGCGTCCTCGATGGCCTCGTCGGGCACGACGCCGGTTCGGAAGGTGTCGATCATCACCGAGACGGGCTGGGCGATCCCGATGGCGTATGCCACCTGTGCCTCGCACCGGGAGGCGAGCTTTGCCGCCACGATGTTCTTCGCGACCCAGCGCATCGCGTAGCACGCAGAGCGGTCGACCTTGGAGGGGTCCTTGCCGCTGAACGCACCGCCGCCGTGGCGTGCCATGCCGCCGTACGAGTCCACGATGATTTTGCGTCCGGTCAGCCCCGCATCGCCCTGCGGGCCGCCGACCACAAACCGGCCGGTCGGGTTGATGAGGATGTCGGGATCGCGGACCTCGAACCCGGCGTCGGCCAGCACCGGCCGGATCACGAGCGCGATCACGCCCTCCCGCAGTTCCGCGTTGTCGATCATGTCCGAGTGCTGGGTGGAGACCACGACCTTGCTGATCCCCACCGGCCGCATCCCTTCGTACACGACGCTGACTTGCGTCTTGCCGTCGGGGCGAAGCCACGGCAGGTCCCCAGCCTTGCGCACCGCCGCCAGCCGCTCCGCGAAACGATGGGCGAGCACGATCGGCAGCGGCATGAGCGACGGCGTCTCGTCCGACGCGTAACCGAACATCATCCCCTGGTCGCCCGCCCCGCCCTTATCCACCCCCATCGCGATATCGCCCGACTGCCGGTCGATGGCGGTGAGGACAGCGCAGGTCTGCGCGTCGAAGCCGAAGCTCGCGTCGGTGTAACCGATCGCGCTGATCGTCCCCCGCACGATGTCGGGAATGTGGACGTAGGTGGAGGTGGTGATCTCACCCGCTACGATCGCCATACCCGTGGTGACGAGCGTTTCGCATGCCACGCGGGCGGCGGGGTCCTTGGCGATGATCGCGTCCAGGACCGCGTCGGAGATCTGGTCGGCGATTTTGTCGGGATGACCTTCCGTCACCGACTCGGAGGTGAAAACGTGGCGCTGCGCTGGCATGTGCCTGTCCGACTGAGGTTTAGACGTTCAAACTAGCGGCGCGCCGTCCCGTGGGCAACCGGCCGTCGGGGTCCAGCAGCTTCAAATCGACAGCTTCGGCGAGGTGGAGACGCAACAGGTCGAGCACGTCGGCCGCGGTGCGCGCCGCGAGCGCCTGCTCCGCCGCGACGCGGGCGCGCGCCGCGCTCACCTGGCGCACGGTCCACTTGACCAGGGGCAGCGCCGGCGGCGCGACCGACAGCGTCTGGTAGCCGAGCCCGATGAGGAGGAATGCCGAGAGCGGCTCCGATGCCATTTCGCCGCACACACTCGCCGGCTTGCCCGCCTGACGCGCCGCATCCGCCACCATCTTGAGCAGCCGCAGCACGCTGGGATCGTGCGGCGTGAAGCGGTCGGCCAGGCGCGCGTTGCCGCGGTCGACCACCAGCGTGTATTGCGTGAGGTCGTTCGTGCCGACGGAGAGGAAGTCCGCCTCCGCCGCGAGGCGGTCGGCCATGATGGCGGCGGCCGGCGTCTCGACCATGACACCTACGGGCAGCGACGCAGCAGCCGCTACACCCTCGCGGGCGAGCTGCGCCGCCTGCTCCGCCACCAGCGCGCGGGTGCGGTCCAGCTCGTCGAGGCGCGTGACCAGCGGGATCATCAGCCACACGTCGCCGTCCTTCGCGGCCCGCAGCGCGGCCCGCACCTGAGTCCGGAAGATGTCCGGCCGATCGAGACAGACGCGGATGGCGCGCCAGCCCAGCTGCGGATTGACTTCCGACGGGGCCCGGAACGGCGCGGGAAGCTTGTCGCCACCCAGGTCGTACGTGCGCACGACCACGGGATGGCCTGGAAAGGCCCGCGCGACGCGCCGAAAATACTCGGCCTGCTCATCCTCGGTAGGCAGGTCGGCGTGCCCCGTGATGAGGAACTCCGTGCGCAACAACCCCACGCCTTCCGCCCGGTGCTGCTGCGCGGGCTTGATCTCGTCGGGAAGATCCACGTTCCCGCGCAGCACGATGGCGACGCCGTCCGTCGTGACGGACGGCTGATCCATGACCTCCTCGAGCTGCATCCCCAGCTCCCGTCGCCGCAGCTCGCGTGCCTGCGCTTCGGCGATTTCGTGGGGCGTCGGCTGGAGCAGGACCGTGCCGCGCGTCCCGTCCATCACCACCATGGTGCCCGGCTCGATGCGCTCGGTGGCGCCGGTGACGCCGAACACCGCCGGGATCCCGATCGAGTGGGCCAGGATCGCGGCGTGCGACGTCCGCGTCCCTTCCTCACTCACGAGCCCCACGACATGCTCGCGATCGAGCTGCACGGTGAGTCCCGGCGCGAGCTCCTTAGCCACAACGACCGTGGGCTGGTCGATGCTCTCCCACAGCTCGTCCGACCCGCGGTGCATGAGGTGCTCGATCACCCGGATCGCGACGCCCGACAGGTCCACCAACCGATCCTTGAGGCGCGCGCTCCCGGTCGCGGCCCACATGTCGCGGACCTCGAGCGCCTTGAACTCATACGCCTTCTCGGCGGCGAGGTGGTTCTCGCGAATCAGGTCCGCGACGCCGGAGAGAAACTCCTTGTCCTCGAGCATCAGGATCTGCGCATCAAAAATGCGCGCCTCGTCCACCCCGGCGCGATCCTCGGCCTTCACCCGCAGATCCTGGAGGTAGCGCTTCACGTCCTTCACCGCGGCGCGCAGGCGGCGCACCTCTTTCTCCACCTGTGCGCGCGGCACGACGCGGTGCGGCACCTCAGGCATGGTCCAGCGCACCACGATCGCCGTGCCGACGCCGATCCCCGGCGAGACCCCGATGCCCTTGAGCTGCCGGTCGCTCATTCGCTCCCCTCGGCTTCCCGCTGCTCCGCGTCCCGCAGCTCCGCCGCGCGCAGATCTTCCGTCAGGTGCATCTCATGGAACCCATCGGCGACGAGGGCGAGCAGCGCTTCCATGGTCGACTCGGCATCTGCGCCGTCGACCTTGATGGTCAGGAACGAGCCGCACTCGGCCGCGAGCATCATCACGCCCATGATACTCTTCCCGTTCACGGCGAGATCGTCCTTGCGGACCTCGACCGCCGACTTGAACCGGCTGGCGAGCTTCACGAACTCCGCCGCCGGGCGAGCATGCATCCCGAGCGGGTTGACGATCTTGGCGTCGCGCTCGATCACGGCCATAGCCACCCCGCCAGCGCCGCGACGGCGAGCAGGGCCAGGCCGAGCCGCACGCCGGTGAGCCGCGCCCGCTGCCACCACAACAGGGCAAACCCGCCCGCCACCACCGCGGCGAGGGCCACCCGCGCCCAGCCGAAAAACGCGCTGCTCAGGTGCTGCGCCACCAGCGGTAACGCCGCCCCGACGACCAGCGCCATCGCCGGCCCCGAGAGTGCGGTGGCGCGCTGCAGTACGGGCTGGCGCAGCGCCTGCGCCACCTGCGCTCCATACGTCCAACCGGCGCTCAACGCCCACCAACGCAGCGCCACGTGCCCGACGTTGTAGACCACGACGAACGTCAGAATAGCCGACAGGCCAAGCCCGAGCGCCACCGCGATGAGCGCCAGCCCCGAGGTGAACGGCAGCCATCCCGCCCACACCAGCCGGTCGCCGAGCGAGCCGAGCGGCCCGCACAGCGCCGTGCGCAAGCGCTCGATCTGGTCGGGCGGGACGCCGTCGTGCTCGGCGCGCGCCGCCGCGCCGACCGCGAGGCCGCACAGGTAGGGGTGCGCATTGAAGAAATGGGCCCCGCGCGCCACTGCCGCGCGGTACGCTACCCCGTGATCCGTGGCGTCGCCCCGCAGGTCCCGCAGCAGCGGCTCCTCGGCGACGCCAATGCCGACGCCCTGCATGCGCTCGTAATTCCAGGACCCCTGCACCGTGAACAGGCGGAGCAGGCTGCGGCCGAGTCGGGGCCGGGTACCGGTCGACGGGCGGCTCATCGCAGGAACGCCACGATCGTGCCGCCCACGACACCGGCCGCGAACCAACGCAGGCTGGGTCCACGTCCCACGAGGCGCAGCGTTCCCGCCGCCCCCGCCGCGAGCGCCGAGCCCACCGCCGCCACGTTGAGCAACGCGACCCCGTGCGGCGGCAGCGTGCCCGCGAGATAGGCCCGCGCTACCTGGGCGAGCGCGAGTCCCAGGGCGGTCACGACGGCCGCTCGCAGGCCGTCGCGCAGGATACTCGCCGCGTGCAGCCGCTCGAGCACCCGCGGGTCGCCGGCTTCGAGCGCGACCGCGGCGCGCCGCACGGCGCGGGTGTTCAGCTGCCGCACGGCATGCAGGCTCAATCCACCGACCATCCCGGTGATCAACCCGACCAACGCGCCGAGCCCGAGCCCCAGGGTCCCGGCCGCGGCGTGCGCCGCGCTGACGGCCGCGACGGTCGCGGGACCGTACTCGGGGTAACGGGTCGCCCCCATGGGCAGGATGTCGTACTGGAACAGCTCGAACAACACCCCCAGCTGGAGTCCCGTCCCGATGTCGCCCAGGATCGCGCCGGCGATCGGCCCGGCCACGATGGGGCGCGCGATCATCGCCTGGGGCACACTCACGAGGTCCAGCCCCACGAGTGTTCCCCACAGGAGCAGCAGCAGCTGCAGCTCGAGGCTCACGTGAAGTCCTCGAGCGGCACCGGGGCGGTCGTCGGGACGTCTTGGGCCGTCACCTGGACGCCGTGCGCGGCCAGCGTCTTGAGCTGCGCCGCCTCCGCGTCGCTCAGATACACGTAGCGCAGCCGCTCCGAGCGGCCCGGGCGGTGGTGCACGCCGCCCACGTTGACCCGGCCCACACGGTGGCTGTTGGCGGTGAGCGCCGCGAGCGTATCGATGTTGCCCGCGACGAGGATGCCGACGCGGGGATCCTCCTCCCACCCGGGGAGGCGCTGCAAGGCTTCCTCCGTCGAGGCGAACACGACCTCGATCTCGGGCGGCACGCCCATCCGATAGAGCTCCTGCTCCCACTCGCTGGATCGCACGGCGTCGTCCACCAGCACAATGAACCCGACGTTCAGCGGCTTGCCCCACCCCACGACCACCTGGCCGTGGATCAGCCGATCGTCGAGGCGGTACAGGGCGATGCTCATGCCGCCGGCGTGCGGATCGCGCGGCTCCCGGCCTCGACGGCGCGTCGCGCCGCGTCGGCAGGCGGGATGTCGCGGTGGAACACGAAATCGAGCAGCATCGCGAGGTTCACACCGGTGACGACGGCTACGTCGGTCCTGCCACGCGCCAGCCGCACCGAGCTCGTCAGGCACGAACCACCGGGCAGGTCGACGAACAGGACGGCCGGCTTGGCGTCGATCGCCTGCGTCAGGCGCTCGGCCAGGGCGCCCGTGTCGCAACCGTCGTTCGACACGGGGACGAGCGCGTCGCGCACCCCGGTGATCGCGGCGACCGCCGCGACCAGGGCCTGGGCCAGGGCCGCATGAGAGACGATCACTCCCCGCAAAGGCTCACTCATTGTCTTCCTCGAGATATTCCTGGAGCTGGCGGCGCTCGGCGAGGCGCTTGAGCAGTCGGTCGTTGAACGACCGCGCGGAATCCACGCCGCTGTAGCGCAATAAGTGGTTCATCGCGACCACCTCACACACCACCGTCAGGTTCTTCCCGGGGTTGAGCGGCACGGTGACGAGCGGCAGCGTGACCTCGAGCACCTGCGTGGTCTGGCCGTCGATCCCCGTCCGATCGTACTCACGCGCCGCATCCCAGTCATCGAGCTGGACGACCACTTCGATGCGCTTCTGCTGCCGCACGGCGCGGATTCCAAACAGCGCGCGGATATCGATCAAGCCCACGCCGCGGATCTCCATGTAGTGCTGCGACAGCTCGTGCCCACGACCGATCAGTACGTCATTACCCCGGCGCGTGATGTGCACGACGTCGTCCGCGACCAACCGGTGGCCGCGCTCCACGAGGTCCAGCACGCATTCGCTCTTCCCGATCCCCGAGCGCCCGAGAAACAACAACCCCACGCCGAACACGTCGGCGAGCGACGCGTGCACCGTGGTGGCGGGCGCGAAGGCATCGTCCAGGAACGGCTTGAGGCGGCGGTAGAACTCCGCCGTCTTGAGCCGGGTCCGGATCACCGCCACACCCCTGGCACGCGCCAGCTCGACGAGCTCGGCCGGCGGCTCCTGCCCCTTCGAGATGATGACGCACGGCAGCTCGAACTGGAGCAGCGTCTCGAGGGTGCGACGCCGCGCGGCGGCCTCCAGCGATGCCAGGTAGGTGACCTCGGTTTCACCGAGGATGTGAATGCGGTTCGCGACGAACCGCTTGGTGTATCCGGCGAGCACGAGGCCCGGACTCGACGCTTCGGGCGTGGGAATCTCGCGATCGAGCCCGACGTCTCCGGTCAGCGTTTCGAGCTGGAGCAGCTGTCCCCGGCGCTCGACCAGGTCGCGCACCTTGGGCTTCGTCACCGGGGCTCGCGCTCCAGCGTGCGCCGGCGCGGGGCGGCGCGCCGCCGAGTCGGATCCTTGTCGAGCTGCCGCCGCACCTTGGCCAGCGCGAGGTCCAGGGCGGTGCGGTGGTCGGCGCCGCGCGCCGTACCCACGTGCACCGCGCCCCGCGCGGTGTGCAGTCGCACTTCCACGGTCGGGCGCCCGTTGTCGGCCACGAACACGACGCGCCCGTCGTGCGGCCGCACCGCGATCCGCGCGAGGCGCTCGAGCCGCTCTCGTGCCCGCGCGCGCAGCTCGTCGGGAATCTCGCAGTGGCGTGCGGTGATGGTGATGCGCATCGTTCAGCCTCCCTGCGCGATGACGCGGTGGAGATGCGCCTCCGTCGCCCGGGCCGCCCGCTCCCAGGAGAGCTGCTCCGCGAAGGCACGGGCGGCGCGACCCAGCCGCGCCACGAGCCCCGGACCGGCGGCGAGCGCGAGCATCCGGTCCGCCAGCGCGCGCGCGTCGCCGTGCGGCACTAGGAAGCCGGTTTCGCCGTGCCGTACCGACTCGCGCAGGCCCGGACTGTCGGACGCGAGCGCCGGGGTCCCGCATGCCGCGGCCTCCACGTTCGAGATACCCCACCCTTCCTTCGGACTGGGCAGCACGACCGCCCACGCCCGACGCAGCAGCCGGCGCTTCTCGGTCTCGGACACCCTTCCGAGGAACCGGGCCGCCTGGCCGAGGCCCAGGGTCTGCGCCAAACGCTCGAGCCGCGCGCGGTCGTCGCCCCCGCCGGCGACCTCGAGGACCATGTCGGGACGTGCCGGGCGCGCCAGCGCCAGCGCCCGAAGCGCGATCTCCACTCCTTTATAACGCTTGAGGCGCCCCACGTACAAGAACGTCGGTTCTCGGGCTCGCGGCTCCGCGGCGTCGGGGGCGTACCAGGTCGCATCGACGCCCGGGTAAATGACTTCGATCCGCTCGCGGGCTACGCCACGCCGCACCAGATCATCGCGCGTGCTCTCTGAAATGGCGTGAAACCACGCGCGGCGGTAGGCCCAGGGGATGGGCCGCTCGGCGGCCCACACCACCCCCGCGATCGGCCAGCTCGCCTCGCGGAACGCCGTCGCGCCGAACAGGTGGGGCACGAGGGCGCAGAACGGCCGCTCGGTGAGCCCGGGGAGGAACAGCGGGAGCTTGTTGATGTCCTCGACCACCACGTCGTAGCCGTTCGCCCGCAGCAACCGGCGCACCACGCCGCGCGCGCGCAGCGCGAAGGTGTAGCGCCCGCCCGAACGATGCACCCGCAGGCCGTCGAGCTCCGCGTCGCGCGAAGCTCCCGGCCAACCGCTCGCTACCAGATCGATCGTGTGGCCGCTCCGCGCCAGGCGACCGAAGATCTCGTGCAGGTGCGTCTCGGCGCCGCCGGCATGGGGGTTCTCGCGGTCGTTCCAGTTGACGAGCAGGATTCTCACAGGGCGCCGGATTCCCGCGCCACCGCGTCGAGCACGCCGTTCACGAACGCCGGTGCTTTGGCGCCCGCGAACCAGTGGGCGAGCTTCACGGCTTCATCGATCACGACGCGCGGCGGGGTGGAGCCCTCGGACAGCTCCGCGAGGGCGAGCCGGAGGATGTTGCGCTCGATCACGCCCACGCGCTCCAGCCGCCAGTGCTCCGCAGCGTCCGCTACCCGGGTGTCGAATTCTGGGAGGCCGGCGATCGCCCGCGCCGCCAGGTCGGCACCGCGGTCGTAGCCCTCGGGCGGGCGACCGTAGGCCGCGGCGAGGCGGCCCACAACCGTTTCGATCGACGGGCGGCCGGACAAGTCCCAAGCGTAGAGGAGTTGCAGCGCGCGGGCGCGGGCCTTAGTCTCGGGGCGCTGCACGCGTGAGCTGGCCCAGGACGTCGGCCGTCGTGAGGGCGGCGGCGACCGCCTCGTAGCCCTTGTTGCCGGCCGCGCCGCCGGCCCGGGCGAGCGCCTGCTCCAGCGTATCGGTCGTGAGCACGCCGAACCCGACGGGGAGCTGGTGGGCCAAGGCGACATTGCCGAGCCCGCGCGTGGCTTCGCCCGCTACATACTCGAAGTGGGGCGTCTCGCCGCGCACCACGCACCCCAATGCGACCAGCGCCGTGTAGCGCCCGCTGGCCGCCGCGGCTTCGGCCGCGACCGGCAATTCGAACGCGCCGGGCACCCAGATCACGTCTACGCGCGCTTCCGGCACGCCCTTGTCGCGGAAGCACGCCCGCGCGCCCTCCAACAGGCGCACGGTGACGAGCTCGTTGTAGCGGCTGACGAGGACGGCCACGCGACCTGCTCGCGGCGCGCGCGGCGAACCCTGAATCTCGGCCACGGTCAGTGCGTCAGCAGGTGGCCGAGTTTGTCGCGCTTGACGTCCAGGTAGGACCGGTTCTCGTCGGAGGCCGTCATCACGATCGGCACGCGCTCGACGATCTCCAGGCCGTAGCCCTCGAGCCCGACGAGTTTCATTGGGTTGTTGGTGAGCACGCGGATCGCGGAAAGGCCCAGGTCCAGGAGGATCTGCGCCCCGATGCCGTAGTTGCGCAGGTCCGGCTTGAAGCCGAGCTCCCGGTTGGCCTCGACGGTGTCGTGGCCGGCGTCCTGGAGCTCGTACGCCTTCAGCTTGTTGAGGAGCCCGATACCGCGCCCCTCCTGATCGAGATACACCACCACGCCGCGGCCCTCCGCGGCGATCATCCGCATGGCCGAATGCAGCTGCCAACCGCAGTCGCACCGCCCCGAGCCGAACACGTCGCCCGTGAGGCACTTGGAGTGCATCCGCACCAGCACGTTTTTCCGGTCCTGCACGTCCCCGTAGACCAGCGCCACATGCTCGGCCGCGTCCACGTCGTTCTTGTAACCGATGATGCGGAACTCGCCGAACGGCGTGGGCAGGCGCGCCTGGGCCACCGGGTGCACCAGCCGCTCGTGCGCCAAGCGATACGCCACGAGCTCGGCGACGGTGATGAAGGTGAGCTCGTGTCGCGCGGCGAACCGCTCCAGATCCTGCTGCCGCGCCATTGAGCCGTCCGGGTTCAGGATCTCGCAGATCACGCCGGCCGGGTACAGCTCCGCGAGTCGCGCGAGATCCAGGCTCGCCTCCGTTTGACCGACCCGCTGCAGCACGCCACCCGGACGCGCCCGCAACGGGAACACGTGGCCGGGGCGCCGCAGGTCCGTCGGCACGCTGGCGGGATCGACCGCCACTCGGATCGTGGCCGCGCGATCCGCCGCCGAGATGCCGGTGGTGACGCCGAAGCGGGCGGCGGCGTCGATCGACACGGTGAACGCGGTCTCGTGCGCCTCGGTGTTGTGCTCGGCCATCTGGGTGAGCCCCAGGGCCTGACAGCGCTCCGGCAGCAGCGTCAGGCAAATCAACCCCCGCGCGTGCGTCGCCATGAAATTGATCATCTCGGGGGTGACCTTATCGGCCGCGCCGACCAGGTCTCCCTCGTTCTCGCGGTTCTCGTCGTCGGCAACGATCACCAGCTTGCCGGCGCGGATGTCCGCGATCGCCTGTTTTATTTTGCGATGCTGCATAGTTGCCTCACGTACTTCCCCAGCACGTCTCCCTCGACGTGCACGCGGTCTCCGACGCCGAGCGTTCCGAGCGTAGTGTGCTCGCGCGTGAACGGGATCAACGAGACCTGCACGAGTTCCACGCCCGGCAGGTCGTTGACGGTGAGACTCACGCCGTCCACGGTAATGGCGCCGTGTGGAATCGACACCTGCCGCACCGCATCGGGTACCCGCAGGTCGTACACCCAGGCGTCGCCACGCCGCTCGACCCGCTGCACGACCGCGACGCCGTCCACGTGACCCTGGACGATGTGGCCGCCCAGCCGATCCGTGGCGCGCAGGGCGCGCTCCAGATTCACACGGCGTCCGGTCGCATACTCGCCGAACAGCGTGCGCCCCTCCGTCGTCTCCACCACGTGCACCGAGAACCCGCCCTTCACGGCCCGCTCGACCGTCAGGCAGGCGCCGTTTACCGCGATGCTCTCGCCCTGCTTCACGCCCCTGTACGGGGCCTGGATCGTGAGCGCGAGCCCTGTTTTTCGCTTCCCGTTTCCCGTTTGCCGGGTCGCTCTCGTGACCCGGCCAACGGCGCTTACGATCCCGGTAAACATAGCCGCCTGTCCAATACCAATAATGTATCAGAGCCCAGAGCCCTTCGCTCCACCGGCGTCCAGCGCGGCGCCTCCGCGAGTGGCTGCGGCGGAACCCCGGGAAAGGCCGGAACGGCGCCTTCCCCGAGCCACACCGGCGCCTGCACCCAATACAACCGGTCTACGAGACCGTCGGCGAGGAGTCGCGCGCCCAGCGCCCCTCCGCCTTCGCACAAGAGCGACTGGATCCCGGCGTCGCGCAGCATGCGAAGTCCGTCCCGCAACGTGGTGGGGCGGAACACGCGCACGCCGCTGTTCTCGAGCTGGGTGACGCTCGACGACGGCGCGTCGAGCGACGACATGACCCAGGTCGGTACCTGGCGCGCGGTGCTCACCAGCTGCACGCCCAGGTTGAGCATGGCGCGCCGGTCGAAGACCACACGCACCGGCGGCCGGCGCGGCGTGACCGCACCGCGTACCGTGAGCTGCGGGTCGTCGTGGAGCGCGGTCGTCCCGCCGACCGCGATCGCGTCGAACCCGGCGCGCAGCCAGTGCACGTGCTCGCGCGCCGCTTCCCCCGAAACCCACTGCGAGCTGCCGGCCGCGTCGGCAATACGGCCGTCGATCGACGTGGCGAGCTTGAGCGCGACGAACGGGCGCTCCGCCTGCTCGCGCGCGAAGAGGAACGGCGCATTGAGCGCCGCGGCCGCCTCGGCGAGTAGGCCGATCGACACCGCCACGCCCTTGGCGCGCAGCGCCGCGGCGCCGCCCCGCGCCTGCGGGTCGGGATCGGGCAGCGCCGCGACGACCCGGGCCACGCCGGCGGCAAGGATCGCGTCCGTGCACGGCGGCGTCTTGCCGTGGTGCGCGCACGGCTCGAGGTTCACCACCAGGGTGGCGCCGCGCGCCCGCTCGCCCGCGGCCTCGAGCGCGACGACCTCCGCATGCGGTCCGCCGTACTCGGCGTGGTAACCCTCGGCCACCACGCTGTCTCCCGCGAGCACGACCGCGCCCACCAGCGGATTAGGAGCAACGCGCCCCCAACCCCGGCGTGCGAGGTCGAGGGCGCGTTCCATGGCCGCCCGCTCCGCGGGCGCTCGCTCAGAATCCGAAGCGAATGCCGATACCTCCGAAAGCATGTGCCGCCTTGGGATCGAAGTCCTGGAACTTCGTGACGTACTGCTGGTCCTTCCCTGCTTGCAAGCCAATCTCGCCTACAAGCTTCGCGGCCGCGAGGGAGAGGCCACCGTTGACGAATACCAGGGCGCGCGTGTTGGTCGGGTTGATCACCACGGTTCGCACGTTCGTCGTGGAGGTTCCGTCGTAGAACCGGATCTTGGTGTTGGTCGACTTGTAGCGGTCGACTCCGATTCCCGCCGCGAGATCCACGGCGGCGAGCTTCCACCCCGCAACCGCGCGGTAGCTGTCACTCGACAGGTCCATGGTGAACTCGAATTCGTCCCCCGAGCCGATCAAGGGACCGAGCGTGCCGTACCGGAGACGTGGGAGCGTACGGTGCATCCAGCTCACGGAGACCGCAGGGACCGGGAAGCCGCCGTTGAGCACGCCGACACGGAAGCCGTAACCGACGCCCAACGCCGCATCGAAGAAGTGGGCGGTATTCGATTCGACGGTGAGATGGTCGACGCCCGTTGGCAGGATCAGCGCGGACCCGAGTACGTCCACCGCGAGCAGCCCGCCGCCGACACCCTTCAGCAGACCGACGGCGCCTTCCACGACCGGCGCGGGGACCACCCCGTTGAAGCTCGTGGGCACCGGCGACTGGGTGGCGGCGCTCGGGTCGGGGAGCGCCGCCTTGATCGCGTTCACCCGCGCCGTGAGCGCGAAGTGCCCGACCCCGCCCAGCGAGCCGGCGGTACCGAGCACCGGATTACCGCCGTCGACGATCATTCCTGCAAGGGGATAGAACGCCCGCACCGCGTCCACGGCCGTATTGCATGCCGCGGCAAAGGGACTGGGCGGCGCGTTGCACTGCGGCTCCTGCGCTGCGAGGGGAGCCGCACCGGAGATCATTGCGAGTAGCAACACGATCCGACGCATGTGGCCTCCTACCGTTCAGCGAACTTGACGCCCTGTGTCCCCGCCCCCGCCCGAACCTCCCCGATGATCCATGCTGCAATGCCCGCGCGCTTGGCCGCCGCGATCACCGGCTCGGTGTCGTCTCGGGCCGCCACGGCGATCATCCCGACGCCCAGGTTGAATACGCGACGCATTTCCCCGAGCGACACTTCGCCGGCCCGCATCAGCACCCGGAATACGGGCGGCCACGGCCACGCGCGCGCATCCACCACGGCCTCACATCCCGCGGGCAGCACGCGCACCAGGTTGCCGGGAATGCCGCCGCCCGTGATGTGGGCCAGCGCGTGGAGGCGCGGCAAGACGGGCGAGACGGCCGCGAAGTAGCTCGTATGAACGTCCAGCAACACCTGGGCCACGGTGCGGCCCGCGTCGGGGAACGGGTCCTGGACGTCGAGCCGCAGGCGGTCGAATACGATGCGCCGTGCCAGGGTGTACCCGTTGGTGTGCAGTCCGTTCGACGCGTAGCCGATCAACACGTCGCCCGGCCGCACCAGGTCACCGTGCAAGGCGGCGGATTCCTCCACCACGCCGACGATCGTCCCGGCCAGATCGTACTGCCCCGCCTGGTACAGGTCCGGAAGCTGGGCGGTCTCGCCGCCGGCGAGGACCATGTCGTGAGCGCGGCAGCCGCGCGCCACGCCCGACACGATCGCCGTGGCCGTCTCGGGCTCGAGCTGGGCGGTCGCGAGGTAGTCGAGGAACGCGAGAGGACGGGCGCCGTGCACCAGGACGTCATTCACGCAATGGTTCACGAGGTCCTCGCCCACGGTGTCGTGCACCCCAGCACGCGCCGCCACCAGCACTTTCGTGCCGACTCCGTCGGTCGACAGGACCAGCGCCGGGCGGTCGTACCCGGGCGGCACTCGGACCATCCCGCCGAACGCGCCGATTTCCCCGAGCGCCAGCGGCGTGCGCGTCGTCCGCACCAGCGCCGCAATGCGGCGCTTCGCGTCGTCGGCAGCATCGAGCCGCACACCGGCCGCGGCGTAGCGGTCGGTCATCCCGGAGGTGCCTCGTCCATGTCGAAGTGCACCAGGTCCTTGAACGCGCGCACCCGGGCATGCACGTCCGCGGGTGTCACGTGCTCGAGCCCTTGCACGCCGAAGGACTCCACCGCGAACGAGCCCATCGCGGCGCCGTAGACCATGGCGCGCCGCAGGTTCGGGGCGGTGACATCGTCGCTCGCGGCGAGGTAGGCCATGAAGCCGCCCGCGAAGGCGTCGCCCGCGCCCGTGGGATCGAACACTTCCTGGAGCGGGTAGGCCGGGACCTTGAACGTGGTGTCGCGGTTTACGAGCAGGGCGCCGTGCTCGCCCTGTTTGATGACGGTCATCTTGGGGCCGCGCTCGAGCACCCAGCGTGCGGCGCGGTAAATGTTCCAGTCGCCCGACAGCTCGCGCGCCTCGGAGTCGTTCACCATCAGGATGTCGATGTGGCGCAGCAGCTCGAGCAGCAGGTCGCGCTTGGAGTGGATCCAGTAGTTCATGGTATCGCAGGCCACGAGCGCCGGCTGTTTCACCTGATCGAGCACGCCGAGCTGCAGCTCGGGATCGATGTTGCCGAGAAACACGTAGCGCGCGTCGCGGAACTTCGGCGGCAGCTTGGGGCGGAAGTCGGCGAAAACGCCGAGCCGCGTCTCGAGCGTCTCGCGGCTCGCGAGGTCGTAGGAATACTTGGCCTTCCAGCGGAACGACTCGCCCGGGGCCTGCTCCACACCGGCGAGGTCCACGCCGCGCGCCTCGAGCGCCTTGAGAGCGCCGAGCGGATAGTCCGTCCCCACCACGCCAACGATCTGGACGGGGTGCAGGATGGCTCCGGCGGCGCTGAAGAACACCGCCGATCCGCCGGGCGCGTCCGCGGTTTCGCCGAACGGTGTGTACACCGAGTCGAGCGCGATCGAGCCCACCACGAGCAGACTCACGTCACATCCGATCCGGGGCGCTGATCCCCAAAAGGTGGAGGCCGTTGGCGAGCAGCTGCCGCACCGCCGCCGCGAGGACGAGGCGCGCCGCCTCCTGAGTCTCGCCGAGCACGCGGTACTTGTGGTACCAGGCGTGAGCGACCCGAGCGACCCCTTCCAGATAGCTCGTGACGCGGTGCGGCTCGAGCGCGGCCGCGGCACCCCCCACGAGGCTCGGGAAGTCAGCGAGCTGCTTCAGCAGCTCCGTCTCCTCAGGCTGGGTCAGCGCTCCCAAGTCGGCTTTCTCAGGCTGCACCGACGCCGGTTCGCGACCCGCCACCCGGAAGATGCCGCTCATCCGCGCGTGCGCCATCTGGACATAGAAAACTGGGTTTTCCTCGGTCTGGCTCTTTGCGAGGTCCACGTCGAATACGAGGTGCGAGTCCCCCCGACGCATCAGGAAGAAGTACCGCACGGCGTCGCGCCCCACCTCGTCGACCAGCTCCCGCACGGTCATGTAGCTCCCGGCGCGCTTGGAGATCTTCATTTCCGCGCCGCCCTGCATCACGGTCACCATCTGATGCAGCACGTACTCGGGGTACCCCGGCGAGATGCCCATCTCCAGCGCCTGCAACCCGATGCGCACACGGGTCACCGTGCTGTGGTGGTCCGCGCCCTGCACGTTGATCGCCCGCGTGAACCCCCGCTCCCATTTGTCGACGTGATACGCAACGTCCGGCAGAAAGTACGTGTAGTCCCCGCCCTTTTCCGCTCGCTTGCGCATCACGCGGTCTTTGTCGTCGCCGAAGTCGGTCGTCCTGAGCCAGAGCGCGCCGTCCTTCTCGTAGGTGTGGCCCGCCGCCACGAGCCGGCGCATCGTCTCCTCGACCCTACTGGTCGCATACAGCGACGACTCGAGGAAGTAAACGTCGAACCTGACGCCGAGGGCCTGCAGGTCCGCGTCCTGCTCCTTGCGGAGCTCCTGCACTGCAAACCGCCGCACCGCGTCCAGGTCGCTGCCCTCTGGATCATTCGGGTGCGCGGCGACGTAATGCCGGGCGATGTCCCGGATGTACTCGCCGTGGTAGGCGCCCTCCGGCAGCGCGACCGTCCGTCCGCGCAGCTCCTCGATCCGTGCCTGCACGCTCCGCGCCAGCTGCATGATCTGGACGCCGCCATCGTTGTAGTAGAACTCGCGCGTCACGCGCCACCCGGTCCACTCGAGCAGCGATGCGATCGCGTCGCCCAAGGCCGCTTGGCGCCCGTGGCCGACGTGCAGCGGGCCGGTCGGGTTGGCGGAGACGAACTCGACGTTCACCGGCCTGCCCTGCCCCACCTCGCTTCGCCCGTAGCGGTCCCCGGCCGCGAGCACCGTCTCCAGGACGCTCGCGAGCTGCGTTTCGGCGAGAAAGAAGTTGATGAACCCGGGGCCGGCGATGTCGATCTTGCGGACCAAACCCTGCGGCAGCTGGACCAGCGCGACAAGCCGCTCGGCGACCGCCCGGGGCTTCTGCTTGAGCGATTTGGCGAGCGTGAGCGCGAGGTTGGTGGCCACGTCGCCATGCGCGGGATCGCGCGGCCGCTCGAGCTCCACCGCGGACGGAGGCAGGGACACCTCCAGCCGCGCTGCGGCATCCGCCAGCGCCATGCGGATCACCTCGTGCGCCTTCACTTGTCGCCGGAGTCTTTTTTCTTCTTGGGGCGCTCGGCGGGCTTGGCATCGGCCGGGGGCTTCGACTCGGCGCCCGACTTCGACTCGGCGCCGGACTTCGCCTCGGCGTCGGCCTTGGATGCGGCCGCGGGCTTGGTGTCCTCCCCGCCCTGCTTTTCGCCGGCCCGTTTGTAGTCGGTGATGTAGAAGCCCGAGCCCTTGAACACCAGGCCGGTACCGCCCGAGATCTGCCGCTCCGCCATCTTGCCGTGAGTGGGGCACTTCACGCGGCGACTGCTATGCATCGTCGGGTAGAACTTCTCGAACACGTGCCCGGCCGGGCACTTATACTCGTAGGTTGGCATCGCACAACAACTTAGCCTGGCAATCCCGCGCGGTCAACTCACCCGAGCGCCAGCCACGCCACGAGAGTCGCCGCCTTCTCGTCGGCGCGCCACGGCCCGCCGAGCGCGCCACCCAGGTCCGTTACGGTGCGTCGCAGCGCAGCGGGTGAGCGCTTGAGCCGGGTCGCCGCGGTGTCGTACAGCGCGCGCTCAACCAGCGTGGTGCACGGCAGGCGTGCGGCGCGCGCCGCGCGCTCCAGCGCGGACCGAAACAGCTGTCCTTCGAGGGCGTGTGCTCGGATGTGATCGTTGCCGATTTTGGCGGGATCGATGAGGCTTCCCACCACCAATGCGACCCGCCGGACGGGTTGCCCCTGCCGGCGATACTCCTTCAGGAGCGCGGCGAGCGATCGCTGCGTGACTCGTTCGACCAGCCCGCGGAGGCGTCGCTCCAGCTTCACGGCCTCGCCGGGCGGGGCGTCCCTCACCGCGTGATACGGCTGGCGGGATGTCGGTACTCGAGCGTCGCTCAGCTCGATCGCCCGCCGATCGACCACACGCGGCGATCGCGCCGGGCCCTCGACCAGCACCGCCGTGGCCCAGCCGGATTTGACCCTACAGCCTAGAACTCGCGCTTCTTCATCTCCGAGAAGAAGTCGCGCAACTCGACATCTTCTTCGCGTTCCGGGGGAAGGGTGTCGTCGTATTGCCGGCGCTTGTTGGGTTTTGCCTTCGCGGCTTTGGCCGCGTTCTTTTTGGCCAAGGCGGCCAGCTTGCGCTCCTCACCTTTGGGCATGGCTCAAGCTCCTCAAGGACGTGGTGGTACGTTTAAAGCTGCGGGGACGAGCCCGCCGCCCGCAATGGGCTCGGCGGTCTTCAGGCGGCGCGGATTCAGCGCCACTCGCGGGCGATCGCGGCGGTGCGGATCCGGTCGAGGTGCGGGTAGGCGCGGGCGAGATACGCCTCGCCTTGCAGGCGAATCGAGTCTTGGGACGGGCGCTCGCCGTACTGGGCATACAGGCTGTCCACGATCCCCAACCGCGTCGTCACCCGAGCAAACGGCGCGAAGCCGAGTGCGTCGAGCCGCAGGTTGTCGGCCAGATTGATGAACACCTGCGTGGTGCGGGTATTCGGACCCGCGCTCGCAAAGGCCACGGTCCCACGTCGATTCGGTTGGCGCACCGGATCATCCGGGAGGACTTGCGACGACCAGGTCCGACCAACCTGCGGGTCGGCCGGCAGGCCGAACTGCACGACGAACCCTCGGACTACGCGGAAAAAGCGGGCACCATCGTAGAAGCCGCCCTTGACCAAGGCGTAGAATCGATCCGCGCCTTGCGGGGCCCAGGCGCGGTGCACGACCAGCGTGAGAGGGCCACGACTGGTCGTCAGCGCGACGAGGAAACTGTCGGGGCCCTGGGGCGTCGTCGGAGGCGGGGGCGTCGCGGTCTCGCGCTCCGGCTCGCGGGGAGGAGGCTCGCGGCGGTTGCAAGAGAGCACCGACACCGTGCAGACAAGGCAGAGAACGGCGGCTCGAGTTGGCAGCATGCGTAAATGTAAGCGCGGTCTAGGTGGTGGACTAATGGGGACCGATCCGCAGGTTCGCCGTCGCGACGAAAATCTCGCGCAGGAAGAACAGCAAGCCCGCGAAGAACGTCACCATGGCGGTAACGAAAAACAGGGCCACGGGCACCGAGGTATCGAAGCTCGCGAAGGCTCCCAGGAACAGCGTCGCGATCACGGCGCAGACGAGCAAGGCCGTGATGGTGCAGAGCGTGATGGCCCGGCTGATCAGCTGTGCGCGGCGGGCGAGCGCGGCGAGCTGTGCGTGAGCGTTGGTCGCCGCGCTCGGTGAGCCTGCGGCCAGCTGCGCCTCCAGGGTGCGCGCGCGATCGATGATGCGGGAGAGGCGACTGGTGAGCACCGCGAGCATGGCACCGATGCCCGAGAGGAGAAACACCGGCGCCACGGCGAGCTGGATCGCGTGGGCCACCGCCGTCACGCCGGGAGATTGCTGCACGACCAGGCTCAGGTTCACGGCGGGGTAAGCTGCGCCCGCGGCGCCGTGGGCGCAACGGCCCGGCCTGCAGGGATCAGGGCTTCAGCGCGGCCCGCACCTCCTCGATCGATCCGGCAAAAAAGCTGACGTTGTCGAACGCCTCCCGGGCGAGCGCCTCAGCCACGTAACGCGCCGGGCCGGCTCCCCCGATCACCACGATTCGCGTGTTGTGATCCTCCATCGGCAAGCGCCCGTCGTCCTTGGCGCGCTTGACCTCGCCGACGTCCTTGCCTTCCAGCACGGCGCTACGCGGGATCGCTTGGGCGTTCGGGAACGCGCTGGCCTGGCGCTCCTGCGCCTCCCGCACATCGATGAGGACGGCCGTGTGATCGTTGGCGAGAACCTGTCGCAGTCCTTCAGGCTCGATTTGCGTGATGCCCCCCAGGGCGCGCCACACCGGGATGCCAAGCTGATAGCGGCGGACCTTGGTGTAGCCCGCAGCCACGAGCTCCGCCGCCAGGCGTTTGCTCTTGCCGCAAAAGGGACCGTTGCAGTAGAGCACGATCGCCGTGTCCTTGCGCTGGCGAACCAGGCGATCGATCTCGGCTAGGTCCGAGACGTACATCGACATCGGGACACCGGGCTTGGGGGCCACATTGACGGCGCCGGGAATGTGGCTCATCGCATACTCGCGAACCGGACGCGCGTCGAGCACGACCGCGCTCTTGTCCGCCAGGATGTGGCGGAGCTCCGCGGTGGAGACCTCGGCGGTCGACTGCCCGGCTTCGCCGAGCACGGCCTCGAAGATCGTCGGCACAGCCTGGGTGGCTGCAGCGGCGAGGACGAGAATCGGAACGAGACTCCCCAGCCCGAAAGCGCGGGCACGCGGCATGCCGTTCACGTGGGCCTCGCGGATGACGGCTTCTGCGCGCTGGCCTCGAAGTACTGACGCACGGATCTGAGGTGCCGCCCCGGAAACGCCTGAAGCGTCCCCGTCATGTCGATCGCCGAGCCGTGGGCATACGACAGCATCAATGCTGCGAAAGACTGCTGCAACGGGTCCGTCGCCGAGTCGTATTGCGCGCGTAGCGCCTCCTCCGGCACGTGCTGTACGTCGAACCGCTTGCGAGTCACCTGCTCCGCTAAATGGACGACTTCCAGGGGGCTCAAGGGCTCGGGACCCCCGAGCTGGATGACGGCGTTCTTCGCCCGAGGGCTTTTCAGCGCCGTCACGGCGAACCGCGCCACGTCCTGAAACGAAATCCAGCTGATCTGATTCTGGCCGGCACCGTAGACCTGGGCTTTGGCGTTCGCCGCATCGAAGCCCAACGCGGGGCTCAACCACACCTCGGTGAAGAACGTCGGTTGGAGGATGGTGTAGGTCATGCCACTCTCCCGCAGCCGCTTCTCGACCGCCCGCTTGGCGGACTGGAGCGGGAAATCCGGTGCGAAGCTCGAAAACGAGATCAGAATGAGCTGCTGCACGCCGGCCGCCGCAGCGGCCTCGATGAGATGCAGTTGCCCCTGCCGGTCGACACTCTCGATGGAATCGCCTTCCTGCCTGGACATCGTGGATGAGGCCGTCGAGATGACGGCACTCGCGCCGCGACACGCGGCGTCGAGCGAGGCGCGGTCCTTCAGATCCCCCCGCACCAGCTCGGCGCCGAGGCCCTCCAGCTGCGCGACCCGATCGTGATTCGATGTCGTCCTGACCAACGCGCGCACCGGGTTCCCGCGCTGGGTCAAGCGGCGGCAGATCTCGCTTCCCAGGAGACCGGTAGCACCGACGACGAGGATCATGGTGACAATCTCACGGACGCGCGGTCCGCGGGTCGTCCACCGCGTTCACGTAAGTGATGGTCCAGGGTCCTTGGCCGTGCAGCTGCAGAATCGTCTCGCCCTCGGCCCAGGCGAAATGCTTCGTCCCCGCGGGCCAGTAGCCGAACGAGCCAGTGGCGAGTGCCGTGGTGGACGAGCGGTCGAACCGCTCGCCCATCCCAAGGTGCAACGTGCCCTTGATGACCGTGGCGTGCTCGGTCTGCGTATGCCAGTGTGGCAACACCTGGAACCCGTCCGGAAACCGCAGACGCATCGTGAACACTCCCGGCTGGGTTGGATCTCCCTCCAGGATGGCCATCTTGGCGCCCTTCGGTAACGACGGCGGGCCATCCTTCCACTCGAGGTCGGTGCCCTGGAACAGGGCCATCGAGCTCTTGGCCTGGCCGGCTGCGGCGATGGGAATGGTGAACAGGAGCAGGCTAAAGACGTAGCGATGTCTCATCGGCGTGATCTCCTCACACACGGACCCAGCGCACCTCGATTCCCTCCTCGGACCCGAGGACACGCTTGAGCAGACTGACTAACGAAGTCGGGGCGCCGTCGGATTCGAGCATGTCGATGGTGTCGGCGCTGATGTAGTAATCGCGATCGAGCTCGATCATGGGCGCCTTTGATACTGCGCGACCGTACTGGCCTCCGCCAGTATCAACGCCCCCCGCTCAATCCGGCAACTCGCTCAACCGTCGCTCGAGAAACCGCCGTTCGGGTTCCTGCTGGGTGAGTTGGAGGGCCCGTTCGTAGGCGACCCGGGCCTCCGCCGTTCGGCCCAGGCGCCGGCACAAGTCCGCCCGCGCCGAGTGGGCCAGGTGGTAGTCCGCGAGATCGCCGCGCGCCAGGATGGCGTCGATCAAGGTGAGGCCGGCGAGGGGTCCGTCCCGCATCGCCACGGCGGCGGCGCGGTTCAGCTGGACCACCGGCGACGGCTCCGCGCGCAACAGCACGTCGTACAGGCCGACGATCTGGGTCCAGTCGGTCGCGGCTGCGCTGGCCGCTTCGGCATGCACCGCGGCGATTGCCGCCTGGAGCGTGTACGGCCCGAACCGGCGCGACGACAGCGCCTGCTGCACCAGCGCGCTCCCCTCGGTGATCAGATCACGGCTCCAGAGCGAGCGGTCCTGGTCGCCCAGCAAGACGAGCTCACCCGCGGGCGAGGTGCGCGCGGCGCGCCGCGACTCGTGCAGCAGCATCAGCGCCAGCAGACCCATCACCTCGGGCTCGGGCAGCAGCTCGCGCAACAGCCGTCCCAGCCGGATCGCCTCGCCGGACAGATCGTGCCGCGTCAGGGACGCACCCGATGACGCCGAGTATCCCTCGTTGAACACCAAGTAGACCACGTGGAGCACGGCATCCAGCCGGTCCGGCAGGTCGGCACGCGACGGCACCTGATAGGGAATGCGCGCGTCGCGGATCTTTGCCTTGGCGCGCACGATGCGCTGGGCAAGTGTCGAGGCACCGGTGAGAAAGGCGCGCGCGATCTCCTCGGTCGTGAGGCCACAGACCTCTCGCAATGTCAGCGCGATCTGCGCGTCGGGCGGCAAGGCTGGATGGCAGCAGGTGAAGATCAACCGCAGCCGATCGTCCTCGACGCTCTCCTCGTCCGGTGCGGCGGAGTCGTCGCTCTCGGCGTCCAGTCGGCGGGCAAGCTCTACCAACGATGCGTCGAACCGGGCGCGCCGACGCAGACCGTCGATGGCCTTGAAGCGCCCGGTCGAAACGAGCCAAGCCCTGGGGTTGGCGGGTACGCCGTCACGCGGCCAGTGTTCCACCGCCGCAGTGAAGGCATCGTGCAGGGCTTCCTCGGCCAGGTCGAAGTCGCCGAGCAGGCGGATCAGCGTGGCGAGAACGCGGCGCGAGTCGGCGCGGTAGACGGCGTCCACCGTCTCACGCACTCCCGCGCCGGCGGCCGCGTCCTCGCCCACGGGCTACGGTTTGTCGAACACCATGATCGGCCGCACCTCTACGCTGCCCAGGCGCGCCGACGGGATCTTCGAAGCCACCTGGATGGCGTCGTTCAGGTCCCGGGCGTTGATGAGATAGAACCCGCCCAGCTGCTCCTTCGTCTCGGCAAACGGACCGTCGGTCGCGGACATCTTGCCGTTGCGGACCCGCACGGTCGTTGCCGTGTGAATCGGCTGCAGCGCCTCCCCGGCGACGTAGTGGCCGCTCTTTTGGATTCCCTCGCTGAAGGCGTAGTACTCGCCCATGAACGCGTCCGACTCGCTCTTGGACATGGCGCCCAGCTTCTTCTCTTCATCGTAGATCAGGCACAGGTACTTCATGGCTCCCTCCCGCATCGTCGTGGAACGACCCGTGGACGCCAGATAGTCGTTCGGGGCAATCGGAAATCGACAGCGGCCAAACGCCCCGGGCAAGATCGCTACCCCGATCCGCCACGCGTCGCCTTGCGCCGTGGCGCGGTCCCCGCGATCATGCGACACGATCATCCCATGACCACCTCCCACGTCGCTGCGACCGTTCCGCTTCCGCCGCCGGTCGCCCGTCCCCAGGACGCGCAGCTGCGCCAGGACGTGCGGTGGCTCGCGGCCACGCTGGGCCGGGTCGTCGGCCGGCTGGCGGGAGAAGACACCTTCCACGCCGTCGAAGACTTGCGCCGGGCCTGTCGCGCCCGCCGGCTCGGCGTCCCGGGGGCGCCGGACCTGGACGCGCTGCTCGCGCGCACCCGGTCGCTGCCGCCGGAGACGGCGCGTCTCACGGCCCGCGCGTTTACGGTGTTCTTCATCCTTATCAATGCCGCGGAACAGGCACACCGGGTCCGGCGCTCCCGCCAGGACGATCTGACCGCGGCGCAGCGTGGATCAGTGCGCTGGTCGCTGCAGCGCCTGCGCGAGGCGGGCCAGAGCGCCGACGAAGTCACGCGTGCCCTGCTCACGCTCGACGTGCGGCCGGTGCTCACGGCGCATCCCACCGAGTCCGCCCGGCGCACGATCCTCGATCTTCAGGCGCGTCTGGCGGAGGGCCTGTTGGCGCGGGACGGGGCGCCGGAGCCCCAGCGCCGCGCCATCGAGGGCCGTCTCGAGGGCGAAGTGGAGCTCCTTTGGCTCACCGAGGAAGTGCGGCGCGACCGCCCATCGGTCATGGACGAGGTGTCAAACGCCCTCTGGTACCTCGAGGACCGGCTCCTGGAGGCCGCGTCGCGCGTGCGCGAGCGGCTGGTCCAAGCCTTCGAGGACGAGTTCGGCCGGGGGCTCGCCGCCGTCACACCGCTGAGCATGGGGAGCTGGGTCGGGGGCGACCGCGACGGCAACCCGTTCGTCACGGCGGAGATCACGCTCGCCGCGGCGCGCAGCGCCCGCCGCGCGGTGCTGGGCCACTATGCGCGCGCGCTCGCTGACCTCGCGGCGCGGCTCTCCGTGTCCGAGCGGCTTGCCGCGGTCTCACCCGAGCTGCGGGCCTCGCTCGAGCGGGATCGCCAGGATCTGCCGGCGGTGTGGGAGCAGAATCGGCGCCGCAACGCCGACGAGCCGCTGCGCCTAAAGGTCAGCTTCATGCGGGCCCGGGTGGAGGCCGATCCTCCGGGGTACGCGTCGCCGGGGGAGCTGGAGCGTGATCTCAAGCTGATTGCCGACAGCCTGGATGCCGTCGGTGCCGGGCACGCGCGACGCGCGCTGGTGGAGCCGCTGCTGGCCCAGGTCCGCGCCCACGGTTTTCATGGTTACCGCCTGGACGTGCGCGAGGACGCCTCCGTCCACACCCGGGCGCTCGACGATCTCACCGCGGCCGTCGGGCTCGGGCGTCTGGACGGCGCGGCGATCCGCGGGGAGCTGGCCGGCCGCCGCCCCCTGCACACCCCGCACATCACGCTGGGGGCGCCGACCGACGGGACCTTGGAGGTGTTTCGCGCGATGCGGGCCATCCAGGACGAGATCGGGATGGCCGCCGCCTCGACCTACATCGTCTCGCGTACGCGGTCCGCCGACGACCTGCTGCGCGTGCTGCTCCTGGCGCGTGAAGGAGGGCTCGTGGACCTGGCGCGCGAACCCGCGGTCTCCCGCCTCGATATCGTGCCGTTGTTCGAGACCCTGGAAGACCTCGAGCAAGCGCCGCTCGTCGTGCGCTCGCTGCTCGGCGACCTGCTCTGGCAGCGACACCTCGCCGCCCGCGGGCGGCACCAGGAGGTGATGCTGGGCTACTCCGACTCCGCCAAAGACGCCGGACTCCTCCCGTCGGCATGGGCCCTGTATCGCGTGCAGGAAGACGTGGCGCGGGCCTGCGCCGACGCCGGCGTATCATGGACGCTGTTCCACGGCCGCGGCGGCACGGTCGGGCGCGGAGGGGGCTCGCCGGTCGCGCGGGCGCTCGCCGCCCTTCCTCCGGGGACGGTGCACGGCGAGATCAAAATCACCGAGCAGGGCGAGATCGTTTCCCAGAATTTCGGGCTCATGTCCGTGGCCGAGCGCAGTCTCGAGCTGATGCTGAGCGGCGTGCTGCTGCATCGGTTCGAAGACTGGCGCAACGGCCTTGGGCCCGGGGAGGAGGCACGGTTCCGGGAGGTCATGGATCGCCTGGCGGCGGAGGCGTTACCCCGCTACCGCGCGCTGGTCTACGGCAGCGCGGATCTCTTCAAGTTGTTTCTCGAGACGACGCCGGTGCGGGAGCTCGCTGACGTGCGCTTCGGGTCGCGGCCGGCATACCGCGGGCCGGGGCAGGAAACCATGGAGGGGATCCGGGCCATACCCTGGGTGTTCGGGTGGACGCAGACGCGACTCATGCTACCGGGATGGTTGGGCGTTGGCACCGCGCTCGAAGCCGTCGGCGGCGAGCCGGGCGGGCTCGAGGTATTGCGCCGCATGGCTCACGCCTGGCCGTTCTTCGACGACCTGCTCGCCAAGGTCGAGATGGTCTGTGCCAAGGCCGACCTCGCCATCGCGCGGATGTACGTGCGGGAGCTGGGGGGCGGCAGCGACCTCGCGCTGTTCGACCACCTGGAAGACGAGTTCCGGCGCACCATCGGCGCCCTGCTGCGCATCCGGGAAAGCGACTATCTCATGCGTGACAACCCGATGCTGCAGACGGCCATCGGACTGCGGAACCCGTACGTGGATCCGCTGTCGCTCTTGCAGGTGACCTTGCTGCAGCGCAAACGTGAGGCGGCGGGCGACGCGGCGACGGAGCCGGTCAGCGCCGGCCTCGCGTCCACCATCAACGGGATTGCCCAGGGGCTGCGCAACACCGGCTAGCCTTGCCACTCTCCCAGCCGCGCCACAGCTTCAGGCATGCACCGTCGAACTTTCGTTCAGGCCCTTGGCGCCGCGGTCTCGACCGGACCGCTGGCCTCCCTCATCTCGCCCACTCGCCGCCTCGACCGCATCGGGCTCGAGCTCTATTCTGTGCGGGATGCGATGGGCCGGGATCCCGAGCGCACGCTCGCCGCGGTGCGTGCCATGGGATACACCGACGTCGAGCTGCTGTGGTCCTTCGGTAACTTCGGCCGCACCACCCAGCAGGTTCGGGCGGCGCTCGATCATGAGGGACTGCGCGCGCCCTCGGCGCACGTCTCACCCACCGTCGTGCTGGTCGGCTGGGAGCGCAGCCTCGCCATCGCTCAGCGGCTGGGCCACGAATATCTGATCGTGCCGAGCTTCACAGCGGACACGGCCCGCTCGCTCGACGATTGGCGAGAATGGGCCGACCGCTTCAACACCGCGGGCGCCGCGGCGCGGCGCGCCGGCATCTGGCTGGCCTTCCACAACGAGGCCGACCACATGACGCCGATCGACGGCAAGGTGCCATACGACGTGTTCGTCGAGCGCACCGACCCGAGCGTGGTGCGCCACCAGCTCGACGTCGGCAACATGGTCATGGGGGGCGGCGACCCGTTCGCCTACCTCGAGCGGTACCGCGATCGTTACTGGAGCTTCCACCTCAAGGACGTCGTGAAGGACCGCTCGCGCGACACCGAGCTCGGCACGGGAACGCTCGATTTCCGGCGCCTGCTCGCGAGCATCCCCGACCTCGATCACAAGCCCTGCTACGTCGAGCAGGAGGGTGTCGAACATCCGCTCGACAACGCGCGGCACAACCAGGCGTATCTCAGCAAGCTGGAGTTCTAGCGGACATCCTGGCGCGTCGAGTGGTAGCCGAACCCGATCCACAAGAGCCACAGCGAGGCGTTCACGACCAGGCCGAGCACCGGCTGGAATAAGGCCGCAATAGTGGCGACCGCGTACACGACGGGCCCGAACACATACGCGCGCCGGATGCGGACGATGGTTGCGGCATCGATGTCCGGGCGCAGCAGTCGGCCCCGCACGATCGTCGCAAACAACAGGTTCCAGGCAAGACTGTTCGCCAGGAACGAACCACAGTAGAACGCGACCGCCACCTTGGCGTCCGCGGTGGCGAGGTACTGCGCCAAAATCGCGGTCGGAAACGGCACGAACGTGACGCTCAGGAGGAGGAGCCCGTTTGCGAACAGAAACGGGTAGCTGACCGTGCGCGCGAGGCGCATCAGCTCATGATGATTGACCCACATGACGAGGACGACGAAGAAGCTGAGGACAAACGCGAGGTAGGACGGCCAGAGGGCCACCAGGCCCGCCCAAAGACTGTGATCCGGCGTGACGTGCGGCACGCGGATCTCGAGGATGAGCAGCGTGAGCGCGATCGCGAACACGCCGTCGCTGAAGGCTTCTACGCGTGAGGTCCCGACCTCACTTGGCATCGTACCCGGCGAATTCCCCGCGCTGGTACACGTTTCCCTTGTATTCCTGGTCGAGGTGGATCCCGATCTTGGACGTATAGTATCCCCGCACGGTCCACCCCTTGAGCTGCCCGAAGAAGCGCTCAGGCTCCGTCTTGGGGTCTTGCTCGGCCGCTGCCATTCGCGTGAGGACCGCGACCCGCTGGTCGGACGTGGCCTCGAGGAACGGTTTCGCATTGAGCTCGCGAGACAGCCCATCCACCGCCTGGAGGCCGGAGCGCCACTTGGCCTGCCAGTCGGGCTCGAGCGATTCCGCCAGACGGCCGTCGATGTAGGCCGCCACCGCGGCGGCGCGGGCGCCCGGCGAATGGTCGTCGGCGGGGATGATCAGCTCGGTGAGCTCATCCAGCATCGCGAACTCCGGCGCCGTCAGGAACTTGCCCGGGACACCGACCGCGGCCGGCGGGGTGGTCGCCACTCCCGGCAGCAGCGGCGTCACCAGTGCTGCCGCCGTGGCCGCGATCATCTCGCGGCGCGAGACCGACTCCGGATGTTTGGGCGCGTCCGTCATAGGTTCCCCTTCCTGAGTTCGTCCGCCAGATGGTCACACGAGCGCCACGCCAGCGCCATGATCGTCCACGTGGGGTTCTGACACGATGCACTCACGTGGCTCGAGCCGTCCACCACGAGCAAGTTGGGGACGTCGTGGGACTGCTGAAACTGATTCAGCACCGACGTCTTGGGATCGTTGCCCATCCGCGCCGTGCCCAGCTCGTGGATCGACCACCCCTCCGTGAGCACTTTCTCGTCCGTCCCCACAACCTCGATCCCCGCGGCCTCGAGCATCTCGCGGCCCGTCGCGACCATGTCCTGGGCCATCTTGCGCTCGTTGTCCGAGAACTGGTAGTGGAAGCGCAGGACCGGGATCCCCCAGGCGTCCTTCGTCTCCGGATCCAAGTCGACGTAGCTCTCGTAGCGAGCCAGGACTTCGCCGAAGGCGCCCATGCTGATGAAGGCCCCGGCGTGCTCGCGCACGCTCCGCTTGAACGCGCCGCCGAATCCCGCCGTATCCATCACGTGCGCCGGGAACATCGTATGGCCGCTGTTTCCCTCGTAGCCGTAGCCTCGGATGAAGCCGGGCTGGCGGTCCTTCAGGTTCCGGAAGCGGGGGATGTAGAACCCGCCGGGCCGGCCGTCATCGAGCGTGTGCGGTTTGCCCACGAGCTCCTTGATCAGGCCCGTTACGCCCGGTCCCATGACGTGCTCGCAGAAGTTGTGACCCACGTGCCCGCTCGAGTTGCCGAGGCCGTTGGGATGCTGCGGAGAGCGCGACAGCAGCATCAGGCGGGCCGATTCGAGCGTGGACGCGCCCACGATCACGACCTTCGCCTTGGCCTCATAGCTCTTGCGGATGGTGCTGTCCAGGAAGGCGACGCCCCGTGCCCGACCAGTGTTCTTGTCGACTAGAATCTCATGCGCGATCGAGTTGGGACGGATCGTGAGATTTCCGGTGTCCATCGCGGGGTAGATTAGCCCCGTGGGTGAATCGAACACCGCGTGGATGTCGCACCCGCCCCGCCGCTCGCAGGCGCCCCGGCCGTAGCACTTGCTGCGGTACTTGTTGTGCTTCAGGCCGTCCGTCGTAACGCCGGCGCGGTAGGGCGTCAGGACCTGTCCCGCCTTCTTCAGGCTCTCGCGCAGCTTCACCTCGCCGAAATTGAGCTTCGTGGGACGCTGGAACTGGCTGTCCGGCAGGTGCGGCAGGTTCTCCTTCACGCCCGAGATGCCGAGGTAAAGGTCGACTTTGTCGTAATACGGCTCCAGGTCCGCGTAAGAGATGGGCCAGTCTTCGCCGTACCCGTCGTGCGACTTGGCCTTGAAGTCGTAGTCGGAAAGGCGGAGGGCCAGGCGGCCCCAGATGTTGGTCTTGCCTCCCAAGCAGCGGGCGCGCACCCAGGCGTAGTTGGTTCCCGTGTAGGGGTGATCTTTCTCGTCCACCAGGATGTTCTTGACGTAGTCCGATCCCGTCCATCCCCCGACGTACGAGTACACGTGCTTGAACGCGGCGCCCTTGGCGTACGGCGGCTTGCGGATCGTGTACTCGTTGAACGAGAGGTGGTGCGATCCCGGTGGGGCGTCGCCCCGCCGCGGGTGATCGTACGGCCACTGCATCGAGCGCAGCTCCTGCTCGATGGGAAGCTTCTTCCCCGCCTCGAGCATGAGCACCTTCAGGCCGTGCGTCGTGAGAACGTGCGCGGCCATGCCGCCGGCCGCACCGGAGCCCACAATCACCGCGTCGTAGGTTTTGGAGAGGTCGACATCCTGCTCGAGCGGTGGGGCAACGCGAACCAGGGTCATCGAGGCTTTCCTCCATCTGTCGTGCGCTTCGGATCCCAGACCGCCACGCCGACGCGCGAGTCGGCCGTTCCGTAATACAAGTACCAGCGTCCATTGAATGGCACCAGCCCCTCCACGAACGTCGTGCCTTCCGGGTACTGTCCCGTCCGCTCGTAGTCTTCCGTGGGCTTTATGAATGGCGTTTCAGATCGCGCCAACAGCTTGAGCGGATTTCGAGGATCGTACAGCGCCTGCCCGCCGGTATAGACCCGCACCGGCAGCGTCGGATCGCCGTCCGTCGCGCTGTTTCCCGCGTTGTACATCACGACGATGCCGTGCTCCGTGAGGAGAGCGGGCGGCCCCGCCTCCACCAGCCAGGAATCGAAGTGCGCCGACCGCGGCGACAGCACCTTGAGGAGCTTGCCGTTCATGTCCACCAGCGGGGTCCAGGCAACGAGGTCCTCGGAGGTCGCGATGAGGATGTCGGGGACGTTGAAGTACATCCAGTATGCACCGCCTACCCTGGCCGCGACGACGTGGTTTCCCTGCACGCGAGCGAGGATCGCCCCGGACTTCGACTCCAGATCCCGATACTCGCCGCCGTACGCCTGTGCGAAGGCGGGACCGTGCTTGGTCCAGTGGACCAGGTCCCGGGAGGTCGCGACGGCGAGGCGCGGGATGCGGCGGTTCCACTGCGTGTAGGTGAGGACATAGGACCCGTCCTCCGCCTCGACGATGCGGGGGTCCTCCACGCCGCCGGGCCATTCATACGGCCGCTGCGCGTCGCTGTCGGGAGAGAGCACGGGCGCGGATCGCCGCGTGAAGTGCAGTCCGTCGCGGCTCTCCGCCAGCCCGATACGCGAGGTGTGACCGCCGATGGCGCGCTCACCGCTCGCGTCTTCGGCGCGGTACAGCACAAAAACGCGTCCGTCCTTCACCACCGCCGCTGGATTGAAGGTGGCGTGCTCCTCCCATCGCACGAGGGTGTCGCCCATGGCGGAGCGGAACCGGGACGCGGCACCGGGCATGATGACCGGGTTCACGTCCTTGGGCTTTTCAAAGGGACCGAACATCCAGCCATGCTCCTGCCCGCACGCCGGCCGGTCCGTCAGGCCGGGTGCGGACAGGAGCGTTACCAGGGCGAGGGCCTTCAGCGTGCGGCGCCTGCCAGATCCGTAACCGTTCCGGCGAGCATCCCCAACTTCGCCTGATCGGCGGCACCCTGCGCGTCACCCTTGAGCTGCGCAGCCAGTTGCGTCAACGCATCGCGGCGCCCCTGCCCCGACGCCTGCTCGGCGGCCGCGAGCGCCCTTCGGGCCGCGGCCACCTTGTCGGGCGCCAGGCCGTTCGCGCGCTCCAGCTGGTCCAGATACGCCCGCGCCACCACGAAGCTCGCGGGCCACACCAGCTGCTGCTGATCCTGGGCATTCAGGTAGTCGAAGTGGATCAGCTTCGCGGCGTCGAGCTCGTTCTGCGACATGAACGCGCTGGGCTGCAGCGCGAAGATGTCGAGTCCGCGGGCGATCTCGGAGCTCACGATATAGCCGTTGTACCAGTACGCCGACCACGACCCGGCGCCGAGCAGTTTGGTCGAGTCCATCGGGCCGCGGTCGAAGAAGGCGATCTCCCGCGGGTGCGCGGGATCGGTCCACTCGAATACCGAGACGCCGCCCTGATACCACCCCTGGGCCATGATGTCGCGGCCGGGGATCGGGATCAACGTGCCGTTGTGGGCCACGCAGTTCTCGAACGCGGTCTGCGGCGCCGGCAGCTTGTAGTAGCTCTTGAACGTCATCGAGCTGGCCGACCGCGAGAAGATCGCGTTCGCTCCCCACTCGGGCTTGTCGGTCACGCGGCAGCGCGGCTGCAGACCGCCGCCCCATTCATCGGTGAACAGGATCTTGGTCCCGTCATTATTGAACGTGGCCGAGTGCCAGAACGAGAAGTTCGAGTCGGCAACCGCCCCGATGCGCTTTGGATTGGCCACGTCGCGGATGTCCAGCAGGAGCCCGTAGCCGCCGCAGGCTCCACCCGCGAGGCCGATCGCCGGATACACGGTGATATCATGGCATTGCGTGGGCCCCGGAGGCGGTCCACTCCCGCGCGTGGGCGGGTTGACGATGCGATCGACGATCGTTTGCGCAGACGCTCGCAGGGTGGCGCTGTCCGCCCCCGTCGGCGCCCCGCTCCCGCCGCGGGCCTTGACGATACTGTCGAGCTGCCCACGCACGAATACCGGCCCCAGGACGATTTCCACGCCGTGGAGCTTGGCCGTGAACCCACCCTTGGCGCGCGCCTCCGCGGCGGCCTTTGCCGCGGCGGCAACGTCTTCCGGCGCTTCCGCGTGTTGGGGGGGCGCGACCAGGTCCTGGAAGATGCGGGGCGAGCTGACGATGTGCGCCTGCTCCGGATGAGCAAGCGGCACCTGGATCACCTCGATCCGGAACAGGGTGGAATTCGGATTCGAGTCGAGCGGCGCGCTGGAACAGCCCGCGAGCTCGTTGGGGGACCGCACCGGCGCCGACCCGGAGACGTAGATGTAGACGTTCGCCGTGTCGGTCGGAGACGTCACGACCGTGTGCGTGTGCGAGCCGCGGCAGGTCTGCACCTCCGTGATGTGACGCGGATTCGCGATGTCGGTGATGTCGAAGATCCGGATCCCGCGCAACCGTTCATGACTCACCGTGTCGCCCACGCCCTGCGTGCCGCAGTCGGTGCGCCCGTTCAAAGCCTCACCGGAGACGAACAGGAGCTTGCGGTACACCGAGACGTCGCTCTGCGACCCGGGACACACGAAGGCCTTGTGCAACCGGGGACTCTTGGGGTCGGTGATGTCCCACACCTGCACGCCGCCGAAGTTGCCCTGAATGACGTAGGGTCCGGTGAACGACAGGTCGGAGTTGATGTAATTGAAATCGCCCGGGGTGCTCCGATTGATGAAGCTGGGCGAGGGTTGCGTGGTCGAGACCAGCTGCATGTTCCAGGCGGCCTGGCCGGCATCCATCCACCCGGCGCGCAGCCCCACCCGCGGGTCGGGCCTGGGCGCCGCCGTGGAGAAGCGGCGTTGCGACGAGCTACACGCGGCGACGGACAGGAGGACGATCGCGTACAACGAATGTGCTTTCACTGAGGGCTCCCTGTGAGGGCATCGAGCATGCGGCTCATGCGGTCGATCTCGGTGGTCTGGTCGGCGTTCACGTCGGCGGCGAATCGGAAGATCAGGCCGTCTTCCGCGGCGCCGGGGGTGGCGAGCAGCTGGGCGACCATCGTGAGCGCGCCGCGGTGGTGCTGAATCATGAACGTGAGGAAGAGGCGGTCGAACTGCGGCCCACGCGCGGCGTCCAGCTGGGCCATCTGGTCGGGGGTCAGCATGCCGGGCATGAGCATCGGGTGATCCATGCCGGGCATCACGTGGCCGCGTGGGTCGGCGGGTGGTACGACCTTGTTACGCTCGCGCAGCCAGCGCTGCGCGAACGCGATTTCGTCGTTTTGAGCGACCACGATGCGCTCGCACAGGACCCGCACCGCCGGGCTGGCGCCATGCGAGGGCGCCCACCCGGCCATCTGGATGGCCTGGGCGTGGTGGCCGATCATCCCGGACACGAAGTGGACGTCCGCCGCCGTGTAAGACGACCGCTCGCTGTCGGCCCGAGCCGGGGCCGGGGGTGAGACGGTGGCCTGATGGGCCATAGCGCTAGCGCATGCCGCCGTGGCGATGAACACCAAGAATGGCGTTTTCATGCGGGCGTAAGCTGCGGGGCCTAGGCCCGCGCGCGCAAGGCGCATGATGCGCAATGAATCACCGTCGCGGCGCACGGCTCTCGCCACGCCTGACAATTCCCAAACATTTCTTATCGGAAGATGAGATGCGCCACCGCCGATTCGAGGTTCCAATAGATGAGGGCGAGCGCGGTCAGGTCGAAGGCGGCATGCGCGAACATCGGGATCCAGATCCGTCCCGTGACCGCGAAGATCGTTCCGAACGCGAGCCCGGTGATCGCGGCCTGCTCGACGCCGGGGAGCCCTTGGTCAGGGTAGTGGAGCAGCGCAAACAACCCGGCGGTGAGTAGCACGATTCCCGCCTTGGCGCCTACGCCAGATCCGAGCAGCTTGCCGAATCGCTCGAACAGGAATCCCCGGAACACGACCTCTTCTCCGAAGCCGCCGCCGGCGATCAGGAGATACACGGCTCCGGGGAGCGCCGCCGGGTTGCCGGTCAAGTAGTGGTACGCCTGGTTGATCGGAGGGGCACCGAACAGCGGCATCACGATCGCCTTCATGAGGAGCTTGAAGGCGATGCCGAATGCGATGCCGACGGCGACGTCGCGAGTCCAACTCCTGGGCCGGGCGAAGCCGATCTCGTTCCACGGCGTGCGCGACCACTGGACCCACAGGAGCGCCAGAATAGCGCCGAGGGGCGGAATGGGATAGTTGCCGACGAGCGTGACGACCACCATCGCGAGGATTCCGAGCGGTCCGAATCCGCGCAGCTGCGCCGCAACCCGACTCACCTCCGGCAAGCGTTCTGAAGCAGGTGGGCCTCCTTCCCTACTGGGGAGCCGGCCGCACCTCGGTCGGGTCGATGACGACCGGGGTGCGATCTGGGCCGAGCGCCCATTCGGCCAGGGTGCCGGTCACGACTACCCGGCGGCCCGTGAGCCGGCGCACCTCACGCCACGTAGCCTCCGATCGGCGCACCTGGACGGTGTCCTGGCCCTGAAACGCATCGGTATTGGGACTGTCCTTGTAGTCGGGAATTGTACAAATCGGCGCCTCGAGGATCAGCAGGTCGACGACCTGGGGACGATCGCCGCGTTTGATACTCTGGTAGTTGGGTGGACCCGGGAGCGTGCGCTGTATCAACCGTCCGGTGAGGGAGACCGGCGCGGGCCGATAGCGGTAACAGGAATCGGCGACACCCGGCCGGGCGAGGGGCTGCCCAATGGCAGGGACGAGGATCAGGAATGACGAGAACAGGAACATGGTCCGAAAAGTCCTCTCTCAATTGAGCAGCCGTGCAGCGACCCGGTGCCCGGCGTACATGCCGACACCGGTCCCGACCATGCTGACTACGAACGCCGTCATCATGCCGACGGGGGCGCCGAGCCACCAGCCGATGGCACCTCCTACGCTGGCTCCGAGAAAAGCGAGGATCTTGGACATCTATCGCGTGCTCATGAGCCCAAGACGGCCCGTAACCGTGACAAGAAGCCATCGGGATCCGCGGGACTCAGCAGCAGACTGTACCCCGCCGTCGTGGGAATGTAGACCGCCCGCGTGCGGTCGGTGAGGTACAGCAACGCCTTCTCCCCGTTTCGCAAACGGAACCAGCCCGCCTGGTAGCCGGGGAGCCCGGTCCCCATGCGGCGCCACTTCGGCCGCAGCCCTTCCTCGCGATCGAGGTCGACTCGGCGAGCGCCGTCGACACGGAGTTGCACCTTGGGAACGAGACGGCCGTACAGGTCACCCTCGAGGCGGAGGCCGTCGTCTCGGATTGCGAAACGCGACGCGTGCGCACCTCGGACGGAGGTCGCGAGGAGTACGACACCTCCCAGCAGGAGCACGGTTACCGGAATGAGAAACCACAGGTAGCGGCTCTCGGCAGGCGCGATCGGGAATACGCTCACACAGACCTCCGCATGTTAGACAACGCTCAGCGGGATCGCACGGCAATCGCGATGGCACCGATCGCCATCACAACCGCCGCGGTCAGGGCCAACAAGACCCAGAACATTCCGATCCGGCCGATGAAGGCCACCAAAGCCGTGAAGAGAAAAAGCCCTGCGCCATAGACAAGAGGATGCCGCGGTCTGACGGGCGTTGGCTTGAGCTCGGGTAGGCGTTGCATTCGTTGGTCAGGTTCCGCCTATGCGCTGTTGGCGGCGTCCGCTCGCACGTACAGATCGGCCCACCATTTCAGCGTTTCATGACGCCGCAGCCGCACGAAGTCATCAGGAGGGGCGGTGCTGCGTACCGGGATGCGCCAAGCTGCGGCGCCAGGCTCGATTTTGCAACCCGCGGTCACTACCGGGAGACAGCCGATCCCTGCAGGTTCAGCAGACCTTTCCTTTGGCGCGGGCAGACATGATCCGGGATGCGACCATCGTGCTCTTCGTCGTTCTGAACGCGGTTCTGCCCGACGCCGCATCGGGCCAAGCGAGACGCTATGCGCTGTCGGCGACCGATGGGCTGCGGCTCCACAACGCCACCGCCGAGGCGGTGACGTTCAAGGGCAAGCGCGGCGTGCGCGTGGCCGTGGCCCCCGAGGTCACACGCCGGCCGGAGTACGTCGCCGGGCAAATCGAACCGGAAGCGTTCGCGTGGATCGAAGGCCTCGAGTTCTCGAACGGTCTCATCGAGGCTGAAGTCGCGGGCTCGCCGGCGGAGGGGGCGTCCCCCGGCGCGCGGGGTTTTGTCGGCATCGCGTTCCGGTTGCAGACCGACCGCGACCCGAACGGGCCGCAGACCTACGACGCCTTCTATCTCAGGCCGACGAACGGGCGCGCCGACGACCAGGAACGCCGGAACCACTCGGTCCAGTACATCTCGCATCCAGACTGGACCTGGTCCCGCCTGCGGCGCGAGAGCCCGTCGCGATACGAGGCGTACGTCGACCTCCTGCCGGACACGTGGACCAAGATCAGGATCGAGGTGCGCGGCGCGCAGGCACGGCTGTACGTCAGGCGATCAGCCACAGCCGGGGCTGATCGTGAACGACGTCAAGTCCGGTCCGTCAGGAAAGGGAGGCGTGGCGCTGTGGATCGGGCCGGGCACGGTGGCGCACTTTCGGAATCTCGTGGTGACGCAGTAGCTCGGCGCGACCCAATCACCGTTCTTCGCGTGCCTTGCTGAGCAAACGCTCCGTGAAATCGAGACGCTCCTGGGTCTCCCCTAGTTCGTGTTGAAGGTTTTGGACACTACGTTCAAGTGCCTCAAGTCGGGCGGCGACGTCGGGCGACGGGGGCGTTGTGCGAGCGGCACGTATGCGAGCGACCTTGATGACGGCAAACGCGGGGATCCCCACGAATATCAAGAGTGCGGCTAGAAACACAGCAGGTTCCATGTACCGTCTAAGCTGCGGGGCGAAGGCCCGCTGGCGCAAGCGATCGGCCCGCCAGCGTCAGCCGCATGTTAGACGGCGCCGCCCGCTGGAGAGGGGGCTTGACGAGCGCTGCACAGTAAGTAAGTGTTCACTTACCGTAAGCTATGACTTACACACATGTTTTGACTGCCCTCGCTGATCCGACTCGGCGCAAGATCCTCGAGTCGTTGCGCGCGGCGCCGCGGACGGTGGGCGAGCTGGCAGCCAAGCAGTCGGTAAGCCGGCCGGCCGTATCACAACACCTCAAGATGCTCGAGCGCGCACGTTTGGTTCGCGTCCAGCCGCGCGGGAACCGCCGCATCTACTCGGTGCGGCGCGACGGTTTGGACGCGCTCCGGCGCTACCTAGAGAGTTTCTGGTCCGATGTCCTGGACGCGTACAGCACGGAGATCGCGCGACGCACGAAGACCGACTCCTAAGGAGAACGATATGCTCGAGCCGCTCGTGAAGACCATCGAGGTCCCCTGCAGCCAGAAACACGCGTTCACGGTGTTCCTGGACATGGGGAGCTGGTGGCCCACGAACAAGTTCGCGACCTCAGTGATGCGCGGCCAGGCGGTGAAGGCGCTGCGTGTCGATGCGAGGGAAGGCGGGCAGATCATCGAAGTCGGTGCTGATGGCCAGGAAGTCCTATGGGGCACGATCAAGACCTATGAGCCGTACGGCCATCTGAGAATGGATTTCCATATCCCGCATCCGAGCGAGCAGAACCCGGGCTTCAGCACCGTAGAAGTGCGGTTCACCGCGCTTGCCAACGGTCGAACTCGCGTCGAACTCAAGCAGAGCAACTGGGAGGCGCTCGGGGACGTCGCGAAGATGGTTCAAGGGGGTTATCGCCAGGCCTGGGTAGCGATCCTCGAGGGGTCATACCAAGCGGCGTGTAGCCATTACGCACCGACGACGCGTTGAGACAGCCGTTGTACAAACGGCTATTGGCGGATGGTCTCACGTGCCGGCCTCCAGTTGGCGCGGCGGACACCGAACTGAGCCATACGAACAGAACACACAGCAGTCGCCAGCCCGAGGGCGGAGGAGCCGAAGGCACTGGGTGCACCCGTAGAAGTGAACACACGCGTTCTCGGGCATTGACTCGGGCTTCGCGAAGCCACAGAACGGACAGGTGATCGTGCTAGTGAGTGTTAGCGCCGGCATGTGCCTACCTCATCCTCATCCCACCACCTAGCCACTACCAACCGCGCTAGCCCTTGCCCGCGGCGAGCCACGGCATGCCGCGGTAGGAATCCGCAACCATCCAGGCGCCGGCTGTCAACGCCCACGAGCTGACGAACTCGGTCCAATCGTCTGCGGTGGGGCGTGCCACGACGATGGGTACCCACACCAGCAGCGTGAACAGGCCCAGCTGCAGCGCCGAGAGCGTGGCTGCCAGTCGTGCATACACGCCGATGAGCACCGCCACCCCGGCCGCGATGAAGGCACAGCCGGTGAAGTACGCCCAGGCCACGTGCCATGGCAGCCAGCCAGGCACCAGCGAGGCGGTTCTTTCGAGATAGGTAAAATGCGCGACGCCGAAGGGGATCAACGCCAGGCCGTACAGCACCCTTGCGATGCGCACACCTGTGTCGCCGGTGGCGAAACCGAGGTGCTCTCGGTCACGGTCTCCGGCGAACCACGCGTACAGAACCCAGGACGCCGCCGCCATCACCGCGGTGTCACCCAAGGCCCACCAGGCAACCGTGGCAGTAGGAGTACGGAAGATGAGAGGCACCCTAAACAGCAGCAGCCAAACCAAGAAAGAGCTGAGCAACAAGCGGGACGCGACGACGGCTGTGCGCTGCCAGAGTAGGCCGATGCCGGATACCAGCAAGATCAGGGCGCACAGATACGCTAAGACCTCACGCGCGGGAACACTCTTTGGCAGCCCCGTCCATGTCGGGGTGAAATCGCCTTGGGCCAGGCCCAAGATTCCCAGGCCGACCATCGTCGCCGCAAAAAACGCGTGGCCCCAGCTCGCGATGCCCAGAGCCCGCGTTCCGGTGCCAATTCCGTCGGTCATGATACTCCTGCTTCCCGTTCAGCGATTCCCGTAGTCCGTGAAGACGTAGTCTCTCGCCTTCACGATCGTGTGGCACCCCAATCCACACTTGGCGTCGTTCCCCTGCGGTGGCGAGTCGGCCGTGGTTCCGGGCGTGAACCTCCCGGACGCGGTCTCATACTCGAACGCGGCCCATCCCCACCCGCCGCTGTCCGGGAACCGCTTGCTGTCCTTCACCATGAAGTCGACGTCATGCAGCGTGCCCGGCACCGTCGCGGCGGAGAACGTCTCCAGCTTTTTCGGGTTCCAATGGATCTTTGCCATCTTGGAGCCGTCGGGGAACGGCTTGCCGTTGCCGGGAACGCCGGCCCGGTAGGCCTCGATCATCACGGGATTGGCGAGGATCGCTGCAAACAGGGGTCCGTCCTGACTGACGGAGACAACCTGCCAGGCCTCGTATCCCCTGAACTCGGAGAACGCGAGCCCACCCGGCACCTTCACGGTGTACTTGTCCTGGGCGGACATGGCGCTGCCGCCCAACGCGCTGACGAGTGCCGTGACGATAGCAATCGTCCCCATGCCTGTGCTCTTCATAACGAGTTCCTCCTTGTGAAGGGAGCATGGTACGTCTAGTTGAATCGGACGCGACAGGATGATGGACCTTTTCTAACAGTCATTGACCTACCCGCGTCGCCGGATCCCAATGTTCGTCCGCCTTGCCGTCCTTGAAACGCCACATATCGAACCACGTTGTCGTGTAGCTCCTTGAGGAATCTTTGGCGTCCTTCAGCTCGCGCACATATGCGACCACCACGAGATCGCCCTCCGCCACCACCGACACGACCTTCGTCTTCATGTTCTCCGGTATTGGTACGGACTTCACCTTCCGCACCTCGGTGAAATACTTCACCACACCAGCGCGTCCGGAGGCCGCGTTCGGATTGTGCTGGATGTACCGCTCCGTCAAGTATTTGTCTGCCAGGTCCCAGTGCCCCGCCTCCAGCAGGTCCTTTACGATGTGATAGGCGGCCTGCTTGTTCATATTGAGCTTCGGGTCGCTGCTGTGGAACAGGGCCTCCGGATCGATCGCGCCGACAACGGGTTCTTGTGCGTGCAGCGAAAGGCTGCCGGCCAGCAGAGCGGCGGCAAGTCGGAGCGGTAGACGACAAAGCATATAATCCCCAAGGTTGCGGGCGTGGTCTGCCTAACTGTGCATCGCGTCCACGCTCTCCAGTTACCTCACCTTGATGACGACCTTGCCCTTTGCGCGCCCCGTTTCGAGGTAAGCCCAAGCCTCTTTGGTGGCTTCGAACGGGAAGATCCGATCCATGACCGGCCGGATGCTGCCAGATTCAATGAGGGATGTGATCTTGCTCAACTGCTCGCCGTTCGCTCGTATGAAAACAAACGAGTAGCTAACGCCGTGGCGCCTGGCCTTCTTGCGGATGCCGAAGCTCAAAAGGCGCATGACTTGTTGCAAGAACCAGTTCGACCCATTCTGCTTGGCGAACGCTACATCCGGCGGACCGGAGATGGAAATCAGCTTTCCACCGGGCTTCAGCAGCTTGAGTGACTTTTCGAGCGTGTCCTTGCCAAGACTGTTCAGGACGACGTCATAGCCGCTCAGGACCTTCTCGAAATCCTCTTTCTTGTAGTCGATGACGACATCCGCGCCGAGACTTTTGACCAGATCGACATTCGCGGTGCTCGTCGTCGTCGCCACCGTTGCGCCGATGTGCTTTGCCAGTTGAATGGC
>Ga0137410_10000127_pt1 | contig 52278 bp, 43 predicted proteins | sample CZODoug1_16funga_FD_108878 | JGI IMG/M metagenome (GOLD analysis project Ga0137410, IMG submission 108878) | Vadose zone soil fungal communities from Angelo Coast Range Reserve, California, USA - CZODoug1_16fungal (Illumina Assembly) | ecosystem: Environmental > Terrestrial > Soil > Vadose zone... | reverse complement strand
TATTTTCTTGAACACCCGCAGGAACGTCTCCTGCGCCAGGTCCTCCGCCGTCCGGAAATCTCCCACGAACCGGAACAGGAACGAGACGATCGAGTTCTTGTACCTCCCCACCAGGACTTCGAAGCCCAGCATCATCTCGCCGGACGCGGCCGACTTCAACCGCGTCATGAGCTCGTTGTCGGGCAGCGAGGTCAGATCGTCTCTTCCTGCCATGGGATTACACGACAGAGCCGGCGCCCAGGTTCCTGCGTCGCTCATCTTCCGCTCCCTTCCGCGGGTCGAAGCCTCGGGGAGAGACGGCGGAGGGACCCTCGAAGTTCCATCCATTCGGACGCCCCCGTCCTGATTGCGCGGACTCGCCCGCCAGCTTATCAGGACGGCCCCCGCCCCACAAGAGGCGGAGGCGGCCGTATCACTTCAGGCGTCCGGGAACGGCGCCCGCCTTGTGATAGGATAGAGGACATGCCCGAGCAGCATCACCACCCGAAACCCGCCGAAAGCGCCGTCGACCTCGAGACCGTCCGCTCGGGGCAGAGAGGGCGCCTGGGATGGGTCCTGGTCATCACCGCCGTCGTCATGATCGCGGAAGGGGTCGGAGGCTACCTCTCCCGCTCCCTGGCTCTGATGAACGACGCCCTCCACATGGCCACCCATTTCCTCACCATCGCCCTCTCGTACGCGGCCATCCTCATCGCCTCGCGGCCCGCCCCGCCGGACAAGACGTTCCGGTACTGGCGACTCGAGATCCTGGCCAGCATGGTCAGCGCCATCTCCCTCATCCCCCTGTCCGGCTTCGTCATCTACGAGTCCGTCGAGCGCCTGATCACCCCCGTCGCGATCGACGTCCGGGCCATGCTCGCCGTCGGCCTGCTGGGCCTCCTGACCAACATCGCCTCGGCCACCCTGCTCCACCGCCACTCGAAGCACGACCTGAACATCCGCGGCGCCTTCCTCCATATGCTCGCGGACCTGGTCTCGTCCCTCGGCGTCGTCGCCGCCGCCGGCCTGGTGTACTGGACCGGATGGGTGCGCGCCGACCCGATCATCGCCGCGGCCATCAGCGGCCTCGTCCTGGGCTGGTGCTGGTCGCTGATCCGCGACTCCGGCCGCATCCTGCTGGAATCGGTCCCCCAGCATATCAAGCTGGAGGACGTGGAAGCGGGCCTGAAGGGGGTCGACGGCGTCCTCGAAGTGCACGACCTTCACGTCTGGACGATCACGTCTCGGATGTATTCGCTGACCGCGCACGTGCGGCTGCGCGAGGACGTGCCGGTGTCGCGGTCCGAGGAGATCGGGCGGACGATGGAGAAGCTGCTCGATGACCGCTGGGAGATCAACCACGTGACGCTGCAGTTCGAGGTGACGCCGCTCAGGGAACTGCCCTGCGAGCGCGACACCGCCGGCAACTGCGTTCCGCCGGATGCGACCCCGGCCCCCGCCCATGCGCACGGCCACGACCCTCACGGCCATTCCCACTGAGCCGCGGCCCGTTTCGGGAATCCCGGCCTCAACTTCATGAACGCAAGACGGAGGGGGACGGGGTAGGATACGGGTGCGTGAGCCGGCTCCTCGCCGCCCTGGACCTGTTGAAAACCATGGTGTGGCCGGAGGTCTTCCTCTGGCTGATCGCCGGAAACTTCGCCGTCTTTCTCCTCGCGCTGGCCGCGGGTCATGGCCTGATCCTGCTGGCCCCCTCCCGAGCGCCCTCGGACCTGCCGCCTCCCCTTCGACGGACCGAGGGACTCCTCGCGGTCGGCTGCGTCCTGGCGAACACCCTGGTCACCGTCGCGGGGGTCCTCCTCTGGCGGATCGGGATCCTCCGCTTCCGGAACGAATCGGGAGCCTGGGCGGCCCTCGACTTCCTCTTCCTGCTCCTCGCGATGGACGTGATGATGTACGCCCTTCACCGCGTCGCCCATCATCGGCGGATCTATCCCTGGCTGCACCGGACCCCTCACGACTACGACCATCCCCGTCCGCTCACGTTGTTCGTGATGAATCCGCTGGAGACGCTGGGGTTCGGCGCCCTGTGGATTTCGCTGATCGCGGTCTATCCCCCGACGTGGCTGGGAATGCTGTCCTATATGGGGGCGAACCTGGCGTTCGGCATGATCGGACATCTGGGGGGTGGAGCTGTTTCCGCGCTCCTGGGCGAGGCTTCCGGTGCTGGGCTGGACCTCGACCAGCACGTTCCACCACCAGCATCACCGGGACCCGGACCACAATCTCGGGTTCTACAGCGTGGCGTGGGACCCGCTTTTCCGCACCCTGTCCCCGCAGTATCCCGCCGCCCTCGAGAAAGGCCGGTCGGAGGCCGCCTGAGCGGCGCCTCTACGCGGGGTCTTCGCCGAACTCCTCGCGGAACACGCGCTTGTGGACGCGGTCGACGAGGGCGCGACATTCCTTGAGGAACTTCAGGATGTCCGCGCGGGACCAGTCCGTGTGCTCGCCGATCTTCTCGAGGACCTCGTCGAGCATCTCCTTGCGGTACTGCATCCGCTTGCCGATCTTCAGCTTGCGGAAGTCGTAGCCCATCTTGCGGGCGGTGCGGTAGATCTTGTCCAGCTCCGCGCGGTCCAGGACCACGCCCGGAAGCTCCTTGAACACCGCGCGGATGGTGTCGACCCCCATGCCCACTTCACCGGCGATCTGCTTCAGCGTGACGGTCTTTTTCTTGGGAGGCACGGGTCAGATCCTAAAGTTTGGGAAGAGTCACTTCCAGCTGTTTCAGGTACTTCCCCTTCTTGTCCGCGTAGCTGGTCTGGCAGACCTCGTCGCTCTCGAAGAAGAGCACCTGCGCGATCCCCTCGTTCGCGTAGATCTTCGCCGGCAACGGCGTCGTGTTCGAGATCTCCAGCGTCGCCGTCCCCTCCCACTCGGGCTCGAACGGCGTCACGTTCACGATGATCCCGCAGCGCGCGTAGGTCGACTTGCCCAGGCACACCGTCAGGACGTTCCGCGGGATGCGGAAGTACTCGACCGTCCGCGCCAGCGCGAACGAGTTGGGCGGGATGATGATCGAGTCCGACTTCATGTCGACGAAGGACTTGGGGTCGAACTTCTTCGGGTCGACCAGCGTCGAGTAGATGTCGGTGAAGAGCTTGAACTCGTCGGCCACGCGGATGTCGTAGCCGTAGCTCGAGAGCCCGTAGGAGATCACGCCCTTCCGGACCTGCTTCTCCTCGAACGGCTCGATCATCTTCTTCTCGAGCGCCATTTTCCGGATCCACTTGTCGGCCTTGATGGACATGTCGTCTCCCGCTTATAACCGGCTCAACTCGGCAAATTTCTCGTCGAACTTCCCCTCGATCACCGACAGCGGGATCGGGATCCACGACGGGATGTCGGCCGAGCACGTCCAGGCCTTCTCCGTCACCGTGATCTCGATCTTCGCGCCGAAGCCCGCCAGATGGCCCACGTCGTCGGAACCCGACTTCTCCCAGGTCGACGTCATCCCCTGCGCGGCGCCGCCCATCAGCTTCTCCAGCTTCTGCTTCACGCCCTCCAGGAACCGATCCCGGTTCTGGAAGGTCCCCTCCCGCCGGAAATTTCCCATGGCTTCAGGTTTCGATCTGGAAGAACGTCCCCATGCGGACGCTCGTCACCTTGAGCTTCGCCTTGCACTTCGGGCAGAGGATCTTCTCCCCGGGCTCGCCCAGGTCGGTGATCCCCACTTTCCCCAGCCGCGTCACCTCGGCCGCCGGCAGCAGGCCGCCCACCCTGAATTTTGCCCCGCACGCGGGACAGGCATTCTTGCTCGTCTGGCTCACGTCGCCTCTCGCCCCCCTGCGCCTTCTTCTTCTTGTCTTCTTTAGGCCTGAGGCCTCTTCTAGATGTCCAGATTCTTCACTTCAAGCGCGTGCTTCTCGATGAACTCGCGGCGCGGCTCGACTTCCTCGCCCATCAGGATCGTGAACATGCGCTCCGCCTGGATCGCGTCCTCGATCGTCACCTTCAGCAGCGTCCGCTTCGCCGGGTCCATCGTCGTCTCCCAGAGCTGCTCGGCGTCCATCTCGCCCAGGCCCTTGAAGCGCTGGACGTCCTTCAGCCCCTTCCGGCCCACCGTCCGGATCGCCTTCAGGATATCCCGAAGCGTGCGGACCGGGTGCTGGTCCGCGTCCTGCACGAGGCGGTACTTCGCCTTCCCGTCCGCCTCCTCCGCCCGGAAATACTCGCTCATCGTGAACCCGAGATTGAGCAGGTCGCGCACCGCGGCGCCCACCTCGCCCACCCCGTGGAATTCGTTCAGCAGGATCGCCGGCGCCCCGCCCTCGGGCGGCGCCTCGACGTCGTCCGAGTGCACTTCGAGGTCGTGCCCCGCAACCTTCTCCTCGGCCTCGATCCACTGGTCGAGCGCCTCCTGCGAATAGAAGAAGTGCTCCTTCCCGTCCCGCCGCGCGCGGTAGACCGGCAGCGCGCCGGACCGGGGGTCGTACTGCTGCAGGTACTTCTCCATCGACAGCCCCTTCCGCTGCACCAGCGTCAGGGCGTCCTCGATCCGCACCACCGCCTCGACCATCGTCCGCAGGTTCGCGCCCGTCAGCTTCCGCGACGGACCCTCCAGCGTCGACCCGTCCACGCCCAGCTCGATGTACTTCCGCAGCATCGCCTTCTCATTATGGACGTACTCCTCGCCGCTCTTCGAGACGACCTTGTAGAGCGGCGGCTGCGCGATGTAGATATGGCCGGTGTCCAACAGCTTCCGCATGTGGCGGAAGAAAAAGGTCAGCAGCAGCGTGCGGATGTGGCTGCCGTCGACGTCGGCGTCCGTCATGATGATGATCTTGCCGTAGCGGAGCTTCGTGAGGTCGAACTCCTCCTCGCCGATGCCGGTCCCGATCGCGCTGATGACGATCCGGATCTCCTCGTGCTTGAGCATCTTGTCGATGCGCGCCTTCTCGACGTTGAGGATCTTGCCCTTCAGGGGGAGGATGGCCTGGAACTTCCGCTCGCGGCCCTGCTTCGCCGAGCCGCCGGCCGAATCCCCTTCGACGATATACAGCTCGGTGTTCTCGCGGTCGCGCGACGTGCAGTCGGCCAGCTTGCCCGGCAGGTCGCCGCTCGTCAGCGCGCCCTTGCGGACGGTCTCGCGCGCCTTCCGCGCCGCCTCGCGCGCCTGCGACTCCGACATCGCCTTCAGGAAGACCGCCTTGCCCACGTCGCGGTGGCGCTCCAGGTAGTCATGGAGCTCCTCGTTCACGACCTGCGTGACGGCGCCCTCGATGTCGGTGTTGGTCAGCTTGACCTTCGTCTGCGACTCGAACTGCGGGTTCGGCAGACGGACGCTGACGACCACGGTCAGGCCCGCGCGGTAGTCGTCGCCCGAGGGCGGCGCGTCCTTCTCGCGCAGGAGCTGGGCCTCGCGGGCGAAGGCGTTCAGCGTCCGCGTCAGCGCCGAGCGGAAGCCCGACAGGTGCGTGCCGCCGTCGTGCGTGTTGATCGAATTGGCGAACGAGAACTCGGTCGGGTCGTAGCGGTCGTTCCACTGCAGCGCGCACTCGATGTAGATCTGCCCGACCGTGCGCTCGATGTGGATGACGTTCTCGTGGAGCTTGCCCTTCCCCTTGTTGAGGAAGGCCACGAACTCGGCGATGCCGCCCTCGTACTTGAACTCCTCGGTCTTGCCGTTCGGGCGCTCGTCGACGAGCGTGATCAGGACGCCCTTGTTCAGGAACGCCAGCTCGCGGAGGCGCTTGGCCAGCGTCTCGAACACGAAGTCCGTCGTATCCTTGAAGATCGTGGGATCGGGCTTGAAGTGGATCTTCGTGCCGCGCCGGGTCGAGGGACCCTTCTTCTCGACGGGGCCCTTCGGGATGCCCTTCTCGCAGCGGAAGTAGTACTCGCCGCCGTCGCGCCACACCGTCGCTTCGAGGGGGTCCGAGACCGCGTTCACCGCGGAGACGCCGACGCCGTGCAGGCCGGCCGACACGCTGTAGGACTTGTTGTCGAACTTGCCGCCGGCGTGCAGGGTGCAGAGCACCACCTCCAGCGCCGACTTGTTCTCCTCCTTATGCAGGTCCACCGGGATGCCTCGGCCGTCGTCCGTGACGGACAGCGACCCGTCCGGGTGGATGCGGACCATGATGGTCTTCGCATGGCCGGCCATGGTCTCGTCGATGGAGTTGTCGACGACCTCGTAGACGAGGTGGTGGAGGCCGCGGGGGCCGGTATCGCCGATGAACATGCCGGGCCGCTGGCGGACCGCCTCCAGGCCCTCGAGGACCTTGATGTCCTGCGCGCCATACTGCCCGGCCGGTTTCGCGGTTTCGGTCATGTCCGCCTTAATAAAGCGTCCGCCCCTCTCCGCCGCACGCCCGTCCAGAAATCGAATCCCGTCACGACATCACCCGAAGCACGGGGCCTGTCCCCGATCTCCGTCGGCCGCATGCGCCGGGTGGCGCCGTGACGGTTCGCCCGGTCGGATCACCACGGAGGCTTCCGCCTCTTCAGAATTCCAGCACGCACTTCAGGGCCGCGATCCGGCAGGGCCGGTACTCCGTCTGGAGCCGCCCCAGGATCTCCGCCTTCCGGAAGGATTGCACCTCCTGCCGGAGCGCGGACGACTCGAAGCCCACAGTCAGCTGCCCGCCCCTGCCGAGACTCAACGGCCGCGAACGCCGGGCCACCTCGGGCCCCGCCGCGCGCGCCCAGGCCTCGGCCAGCTCCAGCAGCTCCCGCCGCTTCGGACCCGCCGTCGCCTTGATGATCTCCGCCATCAGCTCGCCGATGGAACGCGGAGCGCTCGACTTCCGATCCTCTCTCACCAGCCCCCTCGGTCCCAAACTCGTCCTTATTCTCTCTCTGGATGCGGTCTTCAGATGTTGATCGTCAGCGGCATCAGCACGTAGACGTAGTCCTTCCCCGCCTTGAACACGCCCGCCGCGCTCTTGTCCTTCAGGTGCAGTTCCACCGTCTCGTCCGCCAGCACCTTCAGGTAGTCCGCGACATAGTCGGGGTTGAACACGATGTCCAGCTCGTCGCCCTTGTAATCCACCGGGATCTCGACCTTCGCCTCGCCGACGTCCTGCGTCCGCGTGAAGAGGACGAGCTTCCCCTTGCCCAGGCTGAACTTCACCGCGCGCGTCTTGTCCGTCGTCATCAGCGCGCTCTTCCGCACCGCGCCCAGCAGCGCCTCGCGGTTGAACGACACCTTCTTGTCCAGGTTCGACGGCACCACCGCCTCGTAGTCCGGGAAGTGCCCTTCGATCAGGCGCGAAAAGATCAGCGCCCGCTTCGTCTTGATCTTGATCTGCGTCTCCTCGACGGCCAGCGCCACCACTTCGTCCTCCTCGCCCAGGACCTTGTCGAGCAGGTTCATCGTCTTCGTCGGCACGATGACGCGGACGTCCTTCTGCCCCTCGACCTTCCCGGAGGACTTGCTCTTGATGTAGGCCAGGCGCTTGCCGTCGCTGGCCACCATGCGGACTTCCTTGCCCTTGATCTCGAAGAGCTGGCCCGTCAGCGCGTAGCGCACCACCTCGGTCGACACCGCGAACTGCGTCTTGCGGATCATCGTGCCGAGGTCCTCGGTCGAGATCTTGACCGACGCCTTGTCCTCGAACGTCGGCACCGTCGGGAAGTCCGACGGATCGATGCCGACCACCTTGAAGGTCGCATCGGGCAGCTTGATGTGGGCGAGGTTGCCGTCGGAGTCGATCGTGACGTCCTGCTCCCCGGCTTCGCGGAGGATGCCGGCGACGCGGGCCGCGGGGAGGACGAGCGTGCCCTCTTCCCTGACCTCGGTCGCGGGGATCGTGAGCTTGAGGCCGAACTCGAGGTCCGTGCAGGCGATCTCGAGGGTGCCGCCGCTCTTCTCCTTATGGGCGGTGAGCTTGACGCTGGTGATGGCGGGAATCGTGGTCCGCTGGGGGACGACCATGGAGGCGATGGAGAACGCCTCGTGCAGCTGCCCCCTCGAGCACTTGACCTTCATCGACGATCCCCCGCGCGCGGTTTACGTGTAGAGCCCACCCGTGGTGATGGATTGGAACCGCAGCATTGTATTCAAATCCCCCCTCCCAGTAAAGCACCGTAAGAAACGGAGAGAGGGGCGTTCCCTTCTAGAGCGTTCGGTGGATGGGCCCCTCCGACCGGCTGAACTCCCCCTCCACCGGCATCTTCAGGACGTGGCCCCGATCGGCATGGAAGAAGTCGGCCGTGGCTTCCGACCGGTGCCGCGTCAGCACCTCGGCCCTGCACAGGGGTCCCGACCGGCCGCAGACCCAGGCCCAGGCCTTCCCCTTCTCCTTATGGAGATTGGACACGACCCGGACGTCGCCGTCGAGGTCGGCCAGCGTTCCGCCGTTCTTCGTCAGGACCACGTAGGAATACTTCAGCGACTCCTTCGTCAGGCCGACCCGGCGGTCGATCTCGGCGACGCTCGCCGGGCGCGGCCAGGGCACGTCCTGGTGGCACCAGAGATCCTCGCGCTCGAGCATCGGACATTTTTCCCGGCCCAGGCAGGGCGCGGCGACCTTGTAGCCGCGCGCGACGGCGTCGTCCCGCCACTTCATGAGCTTCCGCGTCGACGTCTGCAGCGCCGGCTCGACGACGACCAGGTGGCCCTGATCCGTCAGATGCTCCTGGAGCGGCGCCAGGTGTTCCGAGAAGACGTTCGCCGCGAGGATGAGGTCGAAGCGCTCGTCGGGCACCTCGTGCATCCGGCGCGGCTCGACGCCGAGGGCGCGGCAGAAGAAGCCGGCGTCGTCGAGGGCTTCGTCGACGACGTCGACCAGCGTCAGGTCCGCCACCGGCCCGTGCAGGAGTTTCGCGATGGACGCGGTCCCGGGCCCGCACCCGTAGTCGAGCACGCGGGGCTTCTGCTTCGACGGCGCGTAGGCGTCCATCTCTTTGAGCACGCGAGCGACTTTTTCGGCATTGACGGGGAGATAGTAATGGACGTAGGCGCGGCGGAGCCGGGGGTTCGCGAGGTAGCCGGGCCGGTGCGGCGTGACGCCGTTGAACATGGCGGAGAGCTCGCGGACGCCCTCGGCGGTCTCGCCGACCGAGCCGCCGCGCTCGGCGTGGTAGCGGGCGAGCAGATCGTGAAGGCGGCCCATCAGCGCACCGCGTCGTAGAGGCTGCCGGGCCCGATGCTCTGCCACTTCCCGTCCTTCCACTCGAAGGACTCGACATACTTGCCGCGGCGCTGCGGGGCGTCGCCGACCTTGGGGTACGCGAAGGCGACGGTGCAGGTGCCGCCCAGGGTGCCGGTCGAATCGCGGCCCAGGTCGAAGCGGAAGTCGCGAAGACCTTCGCCGAAGCTGACGCTCTGCTGGAAGCGCTGGCTGATCCGTTCGCCGAGGTGCCGGACGATGCCCTCCTGGACCGCGGGATCCTTCATGGCTTTGGAGAATTCCTCGGCGAGGTTGCGCGCATAGACCCATTGCCCGTTTTGCTTCTCGAACTCGGCGTAGATGAGGCGGTCGGAGTCGCCGGCGATGATGTCGGCGACGTTGCCATGGACCTCTCTCTGTTTGACGGGGCCGAGGGTGGCGACGTGGCGGTCGATGGCCTGGCGGAGCAGGTCCTCGTCGGGCGGCGAGCTGAAGAGGTAGAGTGCGGCGAGGGCGGCGATGAGGAGGCCGGCGACGACGGCGGGGATGGGGAGGTTGTGCTTGAACGCCACGAGGGGGGATTGTACTAATAGGTCTGGCACCACCTCAACAAGCGGGCGTAATTCAGCGGTAGAATGCCACCTTCCCAAGGTGGACGTCGCCGGTTCGAACCCGGTCGCCCGCTCCAATAACCTTGGTCCGCAGCAACTTGCGGACGGGGTCTACTTGGAGGCCGCGTCTTGTGACGTGGCTGTGACGGCGCGAATGATGTCACTCCTTCGGTGGACAAGGGGAGCCTCCCCGGAGGTAGACCTTGTCCAAGCGTATACCGGTCGATCGCGGCGTCGTCATCTACAGGCACGGGGCCGTCTATTGGGTCGACATACATCAACACGGTAAGCGTGTACGGCGGAACCTCAAGACTGGCGACCAGCGCAGGGCCATGATCATTGCCCGCCAGGTTGCCGCGGAGATCGCCGCCCGGGTCTGGAATGTCGCCGAGGCCAACGAACTCATGATCGATGGCGCCCTGGAGCGATACCACGCCTCCTCTGAATGGTCCAATCTGGCCCCCGGGACAAAGTCGAATACCGACCGCACCCTGAACAAGCTGAAGGACTGGCTGGCCGAACGCCGCGTTTTTCTCGTGGATAGGATCCAGCGGGAGCACATGGACCAGTTCGCCAAGTGGAAGGCCGCCCAGCCTCATCCCAAGACAAAGAAGCCGCTCTCCGGCGTCACCGTCAATCAGTGGCTTGGCCGTATCAGCGCGTTCTTCGGGTGGCTTCAGTCCCGGGGGTACGTCCGCTTCAATCCGGCGGCCAGGGTCCGGATCAAGGTCAGGCCGCCTGAGCCCAAGCCCACCCTGACGGGAGAGCAAATCTCCAAGCTTGCGGATGCCTGCTGTCCTGTCCTCAGTGACCTGGTTTTGGTGATCGCGGAAACCGCGCTCCGGATCAGCGAGGCCGTCGGCGTTCTCGCCGAACACATCGATCCCGCGGCCAAGATGCTCAGGGTTTATGCCGTCAAAACGAACCGCTGGGAGTATGTCCCTCTCAATGAGGCCGCCTTCTCCCTCCTTGCTGCACGCAAGCTTGCAGCCGGACCGAAGGGCATTATCTTCCCCAGCAACACTGGCGAACCGCTCTGCAGGCGCAACGTCCGCCGCGATCTCTTGGCGGCCGGCGTGAAGGCCGGGATCAAGATCAGCGGTCCTCATATGCTTCGCAGGACCTGCATCACCTACGCCGCCAAGGTCATGACCCCTTTCGAGCTGAAGGAATTCGCCCGGCATCGCGACATCCGGACGACGCAGTCTTTCTATGTCGGAAGACTGGGAGTCAAACCGCCGATCGTAGTCTGCCGGCGAGCCACCGAGTGAAGGATTAGATCGCTGACACTGCTTCCGCCTGACCTACTTGGAGCACTTCAAACTGATGCGCTGAATGCTCAGCTCTGGGCCATTGACGACGACCCTGAAATCCGCTCCGTGCATTAGATTGTTCAATCCTGTGCTCGGCAACTTCGCCATAAACGTTTTCCAAGCACCCGTGTTGGTCATAGCGAATGGAGTGCACGCCTGAATGCCTTTGGGCTGACCCTGGGAATCCTTTTCGTTGTAGTCGATGTAGACCGTCCCGCTTTGGTCGAGATAGGTGACAGTGATCTCGATCATTCCCTTGGGTGTCCAGCTATCGGCAACATTGAAATAGAGGCAATTGGTCACCAGCTTTCCGGCGGTCTTGATGACCGGTTTTCCGATCTGAACCGCATCGGCGCAGGCTCCGTCGCGCAGATTGCGAAGCACGACAATCCCGAGAGCTTTGGGCGCCTCCCCTGCCACATATTCGATTTGGAGTTCATCCATTCCGCCGGCGACTTTGGAATTCGTCTCGGATGCCAAGCGTTTCTCGATCTTCGACTTGAGCAAACCGGATGCCTCTGGAAGTGCTATCTCATAGAGGGCCTTCGCATGAGTCATCATTTGGCTCTTGCGAAGGGGGCTTTTGTCCTTCTCCCCGAGATCCCACCATCCATCGCCCAGTGCCACCAAGTCCGCCGAATGGCCGGACGTAGCCAACTCTTTCTCCGCGAGGGGTTTTAGTGTCAGGTCCGCGCCCTTCACAATGAACCGCAGACCGAGATCCCAATTCCCTTTCACGAAGCACAAGAACTTCCCCATTTCCGTATTCGCCGACGGGTCATCGGGAGCCTTTGCGAGCTTCTCGAGCACACTCTTCATTCCCTGGTAGAGGGCCTTGGCGTCCACGATGTCTTTGGCCCGAGTAGTCAGCTGCCCAAGGACCAGCGCATTCCCCGATTTCTTCGCCGGGGGAAGCATGGACGCAGCGAGTTTGTCCGCCACGTCGTACTGATCGTTCGCGATCAATTCATCGATTACCTTGAAGGACGCCATGACCAGTCCAACGCCCTCCTCCGGAGTCTTCACCATTTTGAGGGCGGCAGCCAAGGCGGCATTCCTCATGGACATTCCGTCCACGTCGAAAACTTCAGCCGCGGTATCGATTGCCTTCATGGCGGCCGGAAGATCACCCGCCTGTACGGCTTGGTCTTGAGCCTCCCGACAAAGAACCCAAACAACGGCAAGGTCATTCCGATTCTTCGAGACTTCGTTCAGGAGAAGTTGCGCCAGCACCTGGTGATCGGCCTGGCTCCTCTTTGCGTACTGTTCCTTGAACAAGTCCTTGATGAGCTTCTCCGGGTCGCGCTGTTTCGCGGTCTCCGGCACGGCAGCCCGCCTGGTCACATCCACGGGGTCTTTAGCCGGAGGCACCGGACGTGGGGTCGCGGGCTCACCTGGAGGCGGAGTCGGGGGAGCTTCCGGCGGTTTAGGAGCCTGCTGTTCCGCGGGCGCCCCCGAAATGGCGACCCTGCCGTCGTGGATGAGTTTGGCTAGTTGATTGACTGCCCGGAGACGATCGCCGGCAATCTTCTGCTTTTCGGGCGAACCGATTTCCTGGAGGACGATGTACTTGATTCGCGCATCTTCCAGCTTGAATCCCGCATCGACGAAAGACGGGACGGAAGACTTGGACCTGCCCTCCTCATAGGCAGCCTTTGCCTCCTCGAGAAGTTTGTCCGCACGGGCGAGAACTGTATCGAGATCCTGACCCGTCACCTGCTGCGCCAGGCCAAGCGTTGGGTGGAGCAGGATGATGGCCAAAAGGGACGGTATAAGCCGTACGGACGTTTTCATCGCGACAATGGACACAAGCATTGTCCCAACAGGTCCCGATTTCCCCTGAGTAATGTTACATGCCGCCGCACTTTGAATTGGGCAGATCCGTCAATTCGGCTTGGCTCGCTGACGACGCACGACATTGGCTGGCAAATCCCCGCTCGCTGGATCGAGGATGAGACGAGTGGTTCGCGGACGGGGGAGGCGATGCCCGTTTAGTCCCAAGAGCCGGTACAGCTGTCGGCGCGCATTCGCGATGGACCCATAGATCTCATCTAGTTGAAATAGTCGAATGAAGGTACTTGGCGCGCACGAGATCTCGTGGTGCGCAGTCCGCACGGTAGCCTCGAGCATAGCCCATCCCTGTAAGAGAAGCGGGTCTCTGGTTTTCGGCATCCGTGTCCTCCCACCACGCTTGTCTGGCTCGAGAGATCTGCGGATTACATCGGGAGGCAATCCCCTCAGTTCCCTCTCAAGCTGACTCAATAGAAGTTTCTCCACGCCCTGCTTGCTGTAGGCTCCCATCGCCATTCTCCCTTCCGTTAGACGTCCATCCAGTATCAGGGCGACTTACCGAAAAGTTTAGGCCCCACGCAGAAGATTCTTGGACTCCCCACGGTCAAGACGGGCAGCAGACTCCCGCACGGCATTGATGTCACGGTCTGGCTGGAGTGGGGCTTCTTGGAGGACTGACTTATGAAGATCGATACGTTGGCGACCTGCAATCCCACAGTTGCACAGGTCTACACGCGGCAAGAGGCTGCCAGGCTACTTAGTGTCAGCCCGAACACAGTAGGCAAACTTGTCCGCGCAGGGCGGCTCAAGGCAGTCAAGACTGGTTTTGGCAATGAGCGGCAGCACATCCGAATCACAGCCGAAGCGATCACCGACTTCCTCAACAGAAAGTAATGCGGAGACCAACTACCCATGATCAGATCCAAATACCCAAACCTCTTGAAACGAGGCCAATCCTGGTACTTCCGCATGCAGTTGAGCGGTAAGGATGTTTGGCGCAGTCTTCGCACATCAGACCTGACGACCGCTCGAAAACTGGCCTACAAGCTCGCCAGCGATCTCCTGATCCAAGACAAACTCGGGATCATTCAGTCGCGGATCAAGTTCAAGGTGTTCGCCATGGGGGACTACAGCCGGCACCAAGCCACTCGGGTGAAGCATTGGCATGACCACGACCGGTCCTTCATCGAGCGCGTCGCACTATGGTTCGGCGACAAGACGCTTGAAACCATCACGGTCAAGGACATCCATGAGGCGCTTGCAAGGCTCATCAGGGATGGCCGCAAAGCGACAACCGCCAACAACTACCTGGAGAGGCTCCGGCACATCTTTGAGTGCGCGATCAATTGGGGCTATGTCATGAAGAATCCAGCGAAGCAGGTAGAAAAGTTCCGAGAACAAAGACGTCCTGAGTATGTGCTCCAAAGCGATAAGGAGGAGCCGCTCTTCTCAGCCCTCGGATCGCCTGTTCGCCTTATTGCCGTCTTCGCACTCCACACTGGGATGAGGCTTTCTGAGATCTTGAATCTCAGGATACGGGATGTCGACTTCAGCACCAGCAGGGCACTTCTGCGGGAGACGAAGAACGGAAGGCCACGGTACGTCGATCTGAATCGTGTAGGGGTCTGGACCGTGCAGCAGGCTATCCATGGGCGCGAGTTGGAAGATGATTACGTTTTTGTCCAGCCCACGGGGCGGAAGGTTGATCCAAGCTACGTTGGGGACCGGTGGCGAGCGGCTCGCCAGGCAGTCGGCCTTTCGGATTTCCGATTCCACGACCTTCGACATACGTTTGCGTCTCGCCTGGAATCTGCAAGGGTCAATCCGGCTGCAATCATGAAGCTGACTGGCCATGAGAGCACGGACGTGTACCGCCGATACGTTCACACGGGGGCAAAGGACACCAAGGAAGCGGTAAAGACGCTCGAAGAAGGGTCTAAGTGGCTGCCCCCTCAACCCTCAGCCCCTGTGCATTAGGACCGTCCGACCTTGTAGCAACAAGCGTAGCAGAGCAGGATGGATCGGGCCTCCTCCCCAGTCATTCACATCCATCTGGTTCGCAATCCCTTCCGGGGGTGCCACCTCGAACCACCTCAGCCCATGTTTCCCCCTCAAACCTCATACCTCCTAGCAATCGTTAGCCTTAATTGCGCCATCTAACGAGCTGATTCAGAGCGGTTTGCGTGGAATTGCTTGAGTAGCCTCGCCTTGCCTGCCTTCCCGCACGCCAGTCGTAGCACCGGTTGTAGCAGATCGCATGAAATCAGTCGCAGTCCTTGGGGTGCGAATCATGGCAAATATTGGCCATCTTTCACCCCACCCCTGACGGCAAAGTCCACCAACCAGATCGTGTACCCGTGGATTGAATAGTCCCTACCTTTAGGAGGAATGTCATGGACAAATCGCCTCTTCCCGAGAGTCGCTGGCTGTCGGTCAAAGCCGCCGCGCACTATGTGGGAGTCTCGGTGTTCACCATGTACCGGGCAATCAAGGCAAGGAAGGTCGACCATTCGAGATTCGGCAGGCGAGTGTTGGTCGATCGTCTAAAGCTGGATGCACTACTCAATTCCGGCGGGATCAGCCCTCAGGAACCCAAGAGCTGCTGAGGGGCTATGGCCTTTTCCCCTTTTGCTCAGCAAGATCGGCGGCGCGAACTGCCTTCATGATGTCTCCTGACACTTTGGAAGGGTCCACACCGAGCGCCTCGCAAAGCCAGTAGAGTTCGACAATGTCCAGCCGGCGCTCCCCCGTTTCAATTCGGGCGACTACCGACCAATTCCTCTTCAACTTCTTGGCCAGGTCCCTCTGAGTCAGTCCGCGCGCCTCACGGAGCGCAACAAGCTTTGCCTTGAGCGCATCGTAAGCTGCAGTGTGCGTTGATTTTCTCACTCAACCCATGATGGCCGTCCCCTTTGTTGCTGAAAACTTCTCAGCAAGCGGTAAACTGCTTCAGCATCCTCGAAGGCGATTGCGGGCTTGGACGCTGGAGGCCTGAAGAATGCCCTATGAGATGGGGGCCATCCTCAACAAATGCGATCTGGGTGATCTCGAGGTCCTGGCGAAGATCCTGGCCGGCTACTTCAACCTGTCCGCAGATAAAGCCCTCCGGAAGGAATTGAGATCTTTCGCCAAAACTCCATCGGAGGAGACCAAGGCGCCGCTGGCTCAGCACTTCGAAAAGTGCATTCGATACCTGGGCAGCGCGGACCTGGCGTACGGGTGGAGATCCATATTCACCAAAGCTGAGCCAGCCGGTGCCTCCTTCGATCAAATCCTCAACGATGTCAGCAAGCGGCTCAAGGTCAAACAGAAGCCCCTCGCTACGCTAGAAGCAAGGCTGGAGAGATTGGTGAAGAGCGTGGCGGACCGTACATTCTTCTCGTTGCCGGTCGACCGCCAGCGTGAACTCTTTGAAAAGGCAGGATTGAGCAAAGAACAGCAGCTCAAGGTCTTGAATCAGATCGGCTCCAACAAGACGCTATTCCTTCCCCTTGTCATGTCAGTCGCGGGCCCCAAAGTGTTGATGTCCGTCTTGAACAGTCTGGTCCTCTCGTTGATGACGCGATTCATGACCAAAGAGGCGGCTATAGCACTCCTGAGAACTCTTGGGACCCGATTCCCAATCTGGGTTGAATGGCTTGGGCCGATCGTATGGGTTCTATCTCTTGGCTGGTTCGCCATAGACATGCAGGGCCCGGCCTATCGCAAGACTGTTCCCGCCCTGCTCTACATTGGCCTGGTTTGTCTACGTGACGGCCCCATCGACGGCCCCTCCTTCTGGACTGAGGAGCCCGAGTAAGCAGAACTTGGGCCCCAAGGAAGTCCCCTAAAAGCAGGTATAAGAAGTAAGAGCGGGCAGTTTACTCGAACACATCGAACCCTTTCTGCCCCCATCCAGCCAGTTGTCTGTTGTTTCACGCCCCCTGGTACCACCGTTTCTTATAGGAGAGCTCATGAGCGAAGAAAAGGTATCCCGAGAGTTCTACAGGTGCGCCGTCGAACTGACCCTAAATGGAGCAATGCTCCAGAAGCAGCTGACGAAGATGAGGACGGAGGAACCTCATCTGTATGAGGGCCTGAAGGTCGATGCAAAAGGCATCGCGTCCTTGCTCAGACTGCATGGCGCTTCTGCCGCGACCATAGAGTTGGTGAGTTATTCAATTCAGGCGCTGGTTGTACGAGGCTATGTGGCCACACAGATTGCTTCCTACAAACTCTGGGAGGAGATCGAGGGAATGTCCAAGGCGATGCTTCCAGGCGTTGGTAGTACCTCTCCCGCAAACAGTGCACCTCCCGATGAGTATCCGGACTCGCCAACGAGTCGTGAAATGACGGACGAGCCCGAGGGCCCCCCTGACGACGACTCCTCCTACCTGTGACCGGTCACTAGCTCCGAGTGCTAAAGGGTACTGCGTCTGTTCGCGACGTGGATTGCAATTGCCCTCCAAAACAAGCCCGAAATGCCTACCAACCCCCAACTAAGGATTTAAGGAATACCTCCATGAGCGAAGGAATCGTTTCTCCCAAGATCATTAAGCACACGGTCACACTCACGAGCAACCCGGACGAAGTTTGGATCCAGGTGCAACGGATGGCTAATCAGGAACCGGCATTGTACGCCGGCTTATGCGGCGCACTCGAGAAGCTCACCAGCTTTTTCCTCAACAACGGCGGCAGCCAGCTTGCAGCCGAGGAGTTCGAAAGCCTGATCGAAACGATGGCGATCCGGGTCTATCTGGCGATGAAACTGGGCGCCGTGTTCCTTTGGTCGGACGTCTTTGAGATGCGAGAGGCCCTGGATACTAAGTGGGGAAAGATCCCCAATCAAAAGAACGATCCAAGCAAGCCTAAAGGAGAGGAAGACAAGGGGGAGGCTGGCGAGACCAGTGCAGGCGAGAGTTGGTTATAACTTCACGCCATTTTTCCCCCGCGGGCTCGGGGGCCTAATTTTGCTCTTGAGGCCCCAGGACAGCCCAACACCAAATCCTCTCTCAGATCGTGCATTTTTTCATGTGTATGGGAGGGATGAAGAGTACACTTTGGAAGGGTCGACCGGGGTAGACATGAGGAATGTCTATGACTCTGGTCGGACCCTTCAATTCAGCTCTCCCTGAATGTACCCGTGGGGTATACTCTGCCCATAGTTCAAGTTTTCTTATTCCATCACTTCAAAAGAAAAGATCAGCCGGGAGGGGGCGCTCATGAGCAACGTTGTTGACGAACTCAAGAAGCTTGCCACGGTAGACCTTTTTGCAGAATGCAAGAAGCCGGACACCTTCGTTGGGCGACCCTTCTACATCGATTACTCAGAAGCAAAGATTCTCGTGAACGATGCCTGGAAAGCAAAGGTGGGCGGTATACCGGCAGGCGCTTTCCTAGTTTGCTTCTACGGAACTGACACCAAGTCTGAAGAGGCTGTCCTGGTCCGCGTCATTGAACCAACACCCCTCCCCACGGACCCTGAGATAATCGCGTCAATGGTCGACTACTACAAGGAAGATGTTCCAGCCGGGAAGGAACCCAAGAAACTCGACACCTTCACTAGATTCGAGTTTCAGTTCTCGGGTCTTCGCTGTCGAGTGCTGGGGACCTTTTACAGGGATTCACAGTCAGGCGCCATTCAGTATGGGGCGGACGTTGAGAACTTCTACAGCGCGAACAACTACTCTACTTTCAAGCCTGGTGGAAAGGTTCTGGAGTACATCGTCAATTTTCGTGAAGGCGTCGGGATCCCAGGTGGAACCGGTGACGTAAGGATCGGCGAGATTCGATACAGCTCGACCAGGAGAGATAAGACTTTCGAGCCTGTGCCTGTTTACGTATCGGCTCTTGATTTCCTTGGGAAGCGTACAGCTCTGTTCGGTATGACGCGGACAGGAAAGTCCAATACGGTCAAGCGCCTAATCCAGGCCACCGTAGACATCTCAAAATCCGGAGTGAAGATCAACAATAAGCCCGTCAAGCCGGCAGGTCAGATCGTATTTGACGTGAACGGCGAGTACGCAAACGCTAACCAACAGGATGAAGGAACTGCAGTCTTTGAGCTCTACCCAGCTGAAGTTACTCGCTACAGCACTTTGGGAAAACCTGGCTTCAAGGTAATGAAGCTGAACTTCTTCCGAGACATAGAACCCGGCTTCGAAATGATAAAGAAGCGGCTTGAGCTCGAAGATGCAGACTACATGAAGGGCTTCTTTGCAGTTGATCTTGCTCCTCCAGACCCTGAAGACGAGAGCGCAAAAGTCAGACACGAACGCAGAGTTGCCGCCTACAAGTGCTGCCTCCACGCCGCTGGGTTCCCATCAAACAACGAAAAGGTGAACTTCCAAGGCTCGAAGGATGTCAATCCAATCGCAAACAACGTTGACCCGAGCAAGGGACTAACTCTCGATCAGGGAGTAGCTTGGTGGACTGCGATTTGGGATCAATACGCAAGCAATCAGGTCTTCATTGACTACAAGAATAAGAAGGGCAAGGAATGGGCAGAGGAAGATCTTCAAGCAATCTTGAGAATTCTGACCGCCAAGCGCACTTCGGGTGGCCGAATTGACATCAGCGGATACAGGAAGCTCCGGCAGCTAATCGAAATGCACACGCCAACTGTAGCCACGCCCTTTGAGGATGAGATTGTTTCACTCCTCAGAGAAGGCAAGATCGTGATTATTGACTTGTCCCAAGGGGACCCCTCAATACAGGCGACCTACTCAGAGCGGATCTGCAAGAAAATCTTCCAAGATGGAATGCAGATGTTCATTTCCAACAAGGAAGCCAATCACATCCAGATGTACTTCGAGGAGGCTCACAATCTGTTTCCAAAGAAGGATGATTCCGATCTTAGTCAGATCTATAACCGATTGGCCAAAGAGGGTGCAAAACTAAATATTGGGCTCAATTATGCAACCCAAGAAGTGAGCTCCATTTCGAGCAACATCCTTAAAAACACTCAGAATTGGTTCGTCTCGCACCTCAACAATCAGGATGAGCTGAGAGAAGTCCAGAAATTCTACGACTTTGAAGACTTTGTCGAGAGCCTGAGACGAGCAACAGATAGGGGATTCATTCGAATGAAGACGTTTTCCAATTCATTCATCGTTCCTGTCCAAATTGATCGCTTCAGCGCGAAAAAGTAGGGGCGTCATTTGGGCTACTCAAGCAAACGGGGCCGAAAGCCAATAGAGCGTGCGAGCAAGATCACGCACGCAGAGATAATTGCGAATCCGGAGGTTAAGGCGTTTCTAGATACCTGCGCTGTTAGGAAGAAACCCGATCAAAAGGAAGTTGGGCAACTTGCGACTGTTTTGACAAAACCCGAAAAGCGCCACATTGACGCGATTATTGCGATTGACGGAGGGTTTACCGAGACCACAGTACAGAGCGAATACCCCTCTGCCGCTATCTGCTTCTTCACCTTTGGTCCCCTATTCTTCAAGCTCGAAGATCTCGCAAAGCTAGACGCACAAACCTTCATCCAGCCAGAAGACATGGCGGCCCTCAAGAACATCCAGAGATGTCCGCCATTGGTTATCCCAACGAAGAACGTGCAGGTAACGGGTACGGGGTCCCTTTCGCAATCCATTCGGCAAACAATTCACAAGTACTTCATTAGGCCGCAGGGAGATAATGAGCCCGCACTAGTCGATGCGTTTCGCTGGCTAATATTCTGCATGTGGGAGCCAGGTTCACCCACGGATTGGACAATTCCGAATTGCCCAAACAAACCTTGCTCTGCAACAGACATAGGACTCACCTCTAAATCACCGAATGAGTTTCCCTGCCCGAAGTGCAGCAAGCCTATTTACATCACCGACGCTCTCCGGCTCGATGAGCGAATCGACGAGGAGCAGGGGGCTGGCGGCATTATCTCGTACCTCCTCGGGTCACTAGAGCAACTAGTTCTGGTTCAACTGATTAAGACCATCTATGAAATGAAGAAGGATCTACTTCGGCAGGTGCTCTTCATCAAAGACGGGCCGCTGGCTTTCTTCGGACAGACTGCACCACTGACAAAGCCGATGAGGAAACTTGTTGCCTTCCTGCTCGATCAAACGCCTTTGATTAAAGTTAGGGAAAAGGGCAGCCTTCTAAACCTTGTAGGGCTAGAGAAAAGCGGAACCTTTGTCGAACATGCTGTTCAGATCGAAGCCGCACTGCCGGCAAACTCAGTCCTTATCCCTACGAATGATTACATCTACAAGTACGTGATCCCAGGTGATCCGGCCGGCAACAGATACGGATACAACACCTATTACGGCACAAAGTGCATCTTCAGATCCCATGACGGGAATACATATGTTCCAACGATTCCGCCCGATTCTCATGATTCCGACAGAACAGCGGCCGACATCCCCAATCTAAACGAGATTCTCTCGATAGTTTCAGCTCTCAAGTGCAACATGTACGAAAATGCACTGATTCCAGTGGCCCTTGCAAATAAGTTGGTCTCACTTTCGGATTTCCCGAGCTCGAGAATTCTCCAGCTCTTTGCAAAACGTTCACTGGCATAAGACTGATGGATAGCTGGGACTCAAATGTCTGGCAGAACCTCCCGAGAAGATGGGGGCATAGCCTGCATAGGATGTGCTCCTATCTGGCTATGTTTCCACCAGCTCTTCCAAGATACATCATTGAGCAGTTTTCTAATCCTGGGGACACCGTACTAGATCCTTTTTCGGGTCGTGGCACAGCGCCCCTTGAAGCATGCTTGGCAGGTCGAATTGGAGTAGGACTCGATCTCAACCCCCTCGCCTATGTCCTAACTGGCGCAAAGGTCGACCCTCCCCTGCCAGGCGAGATTGTTCACCGACTGAACACACTCGAAGAGAATTACTCTCATCCCGATCTCAATGAAGTTCCTGACGAAATCAAAATGCTATTTGATGGCAGAGGCGCCCTGCCACAGTTAGTGTTTCTAAGAAACAATCTCGACATCAATAATCGCATCGACCGCTACATTCTCGGAACTGCATGCGGCTTGCTCCATGGGAATGCGAGGCAAGATGGAACTTCGCGCTATTTCAGCATCAGCATGCCAAACACGTTCAGTATGTCGCCTGCATATGTGCGCAGATTCATCCGCTCACATAACCTGAAGAAGAACCCAATTGACGTGTTCGATGCACTGCGGACAAGAGCAGTCCAACTTCTTGGCAAGCCTTCATCGCACAACGTGGGACAAGCAAAGCTTGGGAATGCCCGCTTTATCTCTCGAACTACTCCTGAAATAGCACGCAAGAGCCCGCCACGACTTATTGTTACATCCCCTCCATACCTCAATGTCGTCCGCTATGGCAAATTCAATTGGATCAGACTCTGGCTGCTTCGCAAATCCGCTGCCGAAGCAGACCGTAAATGTGGGATTTCGGTTGAGCGAACTGATCGCAAGCTCAATCTTGACGATACCCATGGAGACAGCAAGTACTCCGCGTTCATGGAATCGGTCCTCAAGGGACTTAGCGACGTTTCAGCAGATGACGCTGTTCTTGCTCTAGTCATTGGAGATGTTGAGAAGCGGACTGGCGAGTCAATCAATCTTTCGAACCAAGTGCTGCAAATTGCCTTGGAGCACACTTCACTCCGGCATCTCACAACCATTGAAGACAGACTACCTGACGGCGAGAAAGTGACTCGAATCTGGGGTGCGCGAGAGGGCAATGCAACAAAGACCGATCGCATTTTGATTCTTTACAAGGGCAGACGGCCAACCCCACGCCACAGTAACCCTCAATCAATCATAGAAGAGCTGGCGAAAACTGATTCAACGCCAATCGAAAGTAACTCGTCCCCAAGATGTGATCATTCGTTCGGTTCTTGGCCACGGTAGACATGCTGCTGCATCAACTTCCTCATCCTGACTCGCCAATCAACTAACAGAAGATCAGCTACTGCCCTATGAAAAAGCTGGTTGACGAGATAGATGCCACCCCTTCAAAGCGCATTTATTCTTCAATCATTGCAGACTACGACCTGAATCGGTCCCTTTGCGAATTGATCGACAATGCACTGGACTGCCGCATTCGCAACCACAACAAAAGTCAACTCACTGTCTCAATCCAGATCGATACTCGACAGCAAAGCATTACGGTGACAGATAACGCCGGGGGTGTACAACGAACCGAGTTCCAGATGCTTGTAGCACCTGGCCATACCAACAATAGCCCGACCGATGAAACCATTGGCTTCTTCGGTGTTGGAAGCAAGCGAGCTGTCGTTGCGATTGCTCAGGCGATAAGAATCACATCCCGTCACGAGTCCGGTCCGACCTACTCGATCGAGCTAGATGAGCCTTGGCTCAAGGGGGAACAGTGGCGAATGTCTTTATACCAAGTCGACCAAATCGCGCCAGGCACAACGATAATCCAACTCGACAAACTGCGTCTTCAGCTCACAGAAGAGTCCATCGACCTCTTAGTTGAGCATTTGCGCGCCTGCTATGCGCTGCTTATCAAGAATGGAGATCTGGGGTTGTCAGTAGGAAAGGACACTCTTAAGGAATTGACATTCGAGAACTGGGCATTTCCACCGCAGTTTGGACCACGCCGATACGTCAGCACTCTAAGAACCGCCGAAGGTTCCGTAGTACGACTGTCCGCTATTGCAGGACTAACCCAGGAATCAAGTCCCGCTGAGGGGGAATATGGCGTCTACTTCTATTGCAATGGACGCCTCATAGCGCGAGCTCTGAAGAGCTACGAGGTGGGCTTCACAAAAGGAGTGGCAGGACTACCGCACCCCGACGTATCGCTCGTTCGAGTGATAGTTACCCTTTCCGGTGAAGCGCAGTTGATGCCCTGGAACAGCAGTAAGTCAGGGATCAACTGGAACCACCATGTTTTTGTGGCGTTGCGCACCTGGCTCGTTCAGGTCGTTAAAGACTTCGCATCGCTTTCTCGAAGACTTGCAGGAGATTGGCCTGAGAAAGTCTTCAAGTACAAGACCGGTAGCATCGAGCAAATCGACATCGCGGATCTACCAGAAGTCTCAAAGTCGTATCTTCCACCTCTTCCACAATCCCGACCCAGATACCCGGACGTCCTCAAGAAGTCCAATGACAGAATTGCCAAGAATAAGCCTTGGGTAAGGGGACTGTACGAGGGCATTGCAGCTGTCGATGTGATCTCGAATCAGAAGCTCGAACAGAAGAATCGGATCTGCCTGATCCTACTGGATAGTACTCTCGAGATTGGCTTCAAAGAGTACCTGGTCAACGAGTCGGGGACCTACTACGCAGACTCACAATTGCTCACAATGTTCAAGCAGCGTCATCTTGTCGATACTGAGGTAAAGAAATACGTCAAGCTTCCGCCAGATACGTGGAAACTAATCGCTTATTATCATCAACTCCGCTCAAAACTTGTCCACGAGAGGTCCAGTGCGCAAATCACCGATGATCAGCTGGGAGAGTTCCGACTTGTTGTTGAGCGCGTCTTGAGAAAACTCTTTAGGTTGAAGTTCAAGTAACTCTCAAGAAGGTTTCGGAATCTCGCCTCTTCCATCCTTTGCGCCTTCCAGCCTAAAAAACCCCGCTCCGAGGAATCAACTCATCAGGGAACTCTTCCCTGAATTCTACGACCTTCTGCGCACCGCTTTCACGTAGCCGTTTCTCCCGCATAGCAAGTGTTTCCCGGTACTCTTTGGCCTCTCCTAACTTTGTAATCTCTATCTTGATGTTGTGCTTTAAGGCGAACTCAACAATCTCATCGACAGCGATATGAAAGAACTCCTTCCGGTGATTTACGAGATTCACTCGCTTCTGGCTAAAGTGTTGATGCAACCTATTCTCGAGAGTAGGTGCATCCGAAGAGGAAATCATTGCGTGAACATCAAATTCGAAGGGAACAGAAGCGTCGCCTAGCTCATACACTCGATCCATCGGATCAAGTCGACGGGTCATCCCGATCTTAAAGACATTCTCTCCAAATGATCCAATGTTGGAGATGACATAGACATGCCCGGATTTCGTAAGTTGCGCCTGAGCTAGAGCTCTCTGTTTTGACTCTTGAGCCAACCTCAATTGCTCTTCAAGTTGGACAATCTTCCCATTCAGGTCAGCGACTTGGGCACCCTTTGCCTTTTCCATTTCCTTCCTGGCTTTTTCCAGGGCCTTTTCGTATCGCTTCTCTTCATCCTCTGCATCTTGACGTGCCTTCTCGAATTCGCGCTGCGCCCTCTCCTCCTCTCGCATCTGTTCCTTGATCCGGCGCTGCTCGTCCAGTTCGTCCTGCTTCTTTTGTTCCATCTCATATTCAAGGCGAAGCTCGTTAAGGCGCAAATCCATGAATGGCCGAGTGAGATGGATGTTCATTACGCCACCAAGGTCGTTAAGCGCCTCGAATGCCTTCTGGATCCGCTCTTCCATCCGTGTCACGTTGTTCCACGCAACTTTGGCGATCGCGGCATCACATTCGCCGTTAAATGCCCGAAGCATCAACTTGGAATACTGCTTCTGCATTCGTTGGCCATCTTTGGCGCTTCCGCCAACCGTCCAAGTCGTCGAGAAAATGGCGGCTTCTCCTGCTCGTACCAAGACTTTCTGCTGTTCGCGTATCTGCTCTAATTTCTGGCGATAGCTTTCCGAGGTCTTAAAGTCAAAGTGAGGCTTATAAAGGCCGACAGAAATGTCTTCCAGATTCTCTTCGAGGAGGCCCACCTCCTTCTTGAGCTTGTCATAGATGCCCTTTGATTGGTCGTATTGACTACGCAAAGAGTCAAAGGCTTGGACCTGCTTGTCTCGCTCGCGGCGAACCTTCTCCACTTCCCCTTCGAGGTCAATCACGGGCCCGAATCGCTCCTGTAGTTGCTTATTCGATGTAGTGGCTCTTCGGTAGTCTTCTTTGAGTTCGCGATGCTTCATGAACAGGGCCAAGAGTGCAGCAATGGCCGCGACAGCAATTAGCAGAAGGACAAATACTTCCATTGGGTTTCCCCACAAAGCGGATAAAGACTCACAGATCGAACAGCATGATCCACCTGCCACCTGGTCGCACGATGGGCGGGGAATCCAGCTAACAAGGCTGTGGCTCGAGATGCAGTCTAATTTTGGGTCGTGGATTGCGAATTCTCAAGGCAATAGTGAATTTGCCGTCTTAAATCCGAATTGAGAATCAGTTGAGTAGAGGGGGAGCTATTACTGCTTCGAATTCAGCGGTTGGATTACTTCCTTTTCTTTTTCTTAAATTGGTCTCCGCGCTGACGGCTCAGATGTTTCTTTTTCCTAGCAGCAGCTTTCGCCTTTAGAACTTGCAGTTCCTGTTTTTCCTTGTCAGTAATCGTCGAGTGCTGTTCGGCTTGTTGGCGCATAGAGCGCTCTCGTTGTAATTCTTCAGCAAGATCCTCCTGCATTCGGCGCCAAGCGCGGTCCGCAACTATTGGCCGAGATAGGTCATCAACGTCCTCAAATGCCCGGGATGGATTAGCGGCATACTTCCCCTGCAGGTGCGCCTCGTACTCACTCTTCATCTCCTGCAGGCGCTCAGAAGAGGTGTCAATCAATTGGGAAAATGCAGCTCGAAGAGCCGACTCTTCCATCACCACACCATTGAATCCTGCAAGATCCACGATCATGCCATCAAAAGCACCCTTTGTTTCTTCGGGCTTCAAGGTCGAAACTGAGCTTGTCCATTGGAAAAGTGACTCGGGCTCAACCGAAAGGAACCTCGAAAGAGATGGTAGGTTGTCAATTACGCGAGTCTGGCTCACAAATTGTGCTCCAGAGAACTTCCTTCCCTGCACAAGCAGCTTCGTACGAAGACCGTCAATTACGACTGCCACTTCGGCCTCGGCCCGAACCTGACGCACATGGGTATACGTGTACTTGTTCTCACGCCTAGTCTTGATCTCAGTTTGTACGGCATCCTTCTTGGACGCATCTTCGGGGCCCAGCCCTTCAAGAGGCGGATTGGCAAACTCAATGGTTGGGACGCCCAAAGTCGCCAGGGTACTCTGAAGATCACCGTCTCGTGGCTCTTGAAGTCTATTACAGGTCGGAAATGAACGCTTGAGGTAGGTCAGGAACGGGCTGTATCCATTCTGGAGGCAAGAATATGCCCATCCGCAAAGAAAATGATTGGTACGAAAGCCGCCGGTTCCACTGGCAGCCTGAAGGACCTCTGTAGATTGCTCACCATGCTCCTGAACGAGTCTCCATGCCCAACGGGCGTGTTCTGCTGCCTCCGTGACTAGTAGACCCGTCGTGAAAACATATGAGCCAAATCCAAGCAGCTTGGAAAGAAGCACTGTCGCAAACTTGTAGCCTAGATCATTGACGCATGTGATCGGGATCAAGACACTTGAATCCAGCAGGAATGCTGTGTTTCCAACATGGTCACGCCGAATGGGAAGACTGCCAGGATCAATACCCAGCAAGTGTGCCTTGAAATAAGCCTGACAAAGAGCTCCAAGATATGTGCGTTCATCATCATTCGCGCTACTCAAGACCAGTCTCACAGCCTTGAGCGATGCAAGCGCCTGCTCTTTAGTCTCTGCTAATTTCAAATAGCTAGGTAGTCCTTGAAGGAGATTGATCAACAGTCGCTGACCCGATTGGTTGTCCTGCCGAGCCAGATGCCTGGCCACCCAAAGACCTCTCGATTTCACTGTTTCAAACAGGAAGTCCCGGACAGCTTCAACGAGGGCTTTTGGTGGCGCTGAACCTAAAGCCTCCCGAACTCGCTGCTCAATGGACTGATCAAAGCGCTCTTTAATCAGAGCAAGATTCTGGCGGCCTTCTCGATAATAGTCTTGCCCTTTTGCAGCGACGGAAATCTTGTCGCCATCAACTGTAATGAGCTCCAATTCCTTTGCCTTGGCCAAGGCTTTCTCAAAGGCAATGCAGGGAGCCGAAGAGATTGACTGAAGATCGTAGCCTGTCCGTTGACCGATTGCGCGTTTTACGTCCGCAATTGCTTGTTGACCACCACTGCAATGCGAAATGATAAGGCACTTCCAAGCTTCTACCGTTTGATCGACCGACTTGTCGCTCGCAACTTCTAGAGTTGAATGAAGCAGAAGGCTCGTGACAGCCGGGCTTGGCTCTTCCGGCACTCTTCTTGCCGCCCGAAAAGTCATATTTCGAGGCAGAACAAACCCATCGTACAAATGTAAAGCTGTTTGAAGATTTGAATGGTCGCCGGATTCATGGACATCGTAATGGATTATCTCTACGTGCAAGTCCAGCTCAAGTTCACGTCGACGCGCACGATCGGGTGTTGGTAGGAAGGCATAGATGGGCTTATTCGCAGGAACTCGATCGCGGATTACACGCAGGATCCTGCGAAGATCTTCGTCGTCGAAGCTAAAGCCAAAAACTACCAATCGGTGAGAGGATAGGGCCCCTGTTAGAATCTCTCGAAAGGGGCGTCCTGCGTCCGAAGTGTACAGATCATCATAGTCTTCTTGGGTAATCAACGAACGAGTACCGGCCTTCAGGTTGCCATGTACACGAAAGACCATGCGTTGAGGATCGGCGTTCAGGAATCGCATGCCTTCGTCATCGTTCTCGCGAACTACAAAGCCATGATCCAACTCTTGAACGGTTGCCGGGAGGATGCTCTCGTAGTTCGTCGTCACGTAGCAGCGAAACGGCCATCGAGCGATGGTCTTAGCCACCGGTCCACCTGGACGAGGGGAAAGGATTATCTTGCCAAGCCTCTCACGCAATTCATCAGTTCCCAGGGCACCTCTGAGGATACTGAACGCTTTGGGGTATTGGCGCTGCTCGACGTACTCAGAAAACCTGCCAGCGGTTACATACTTCTCTTTCTGGTCCGTTGATAAACTCTCGACAATCTTGTTTAGAGCACCTGTCCACGATGGTAAGCCGGCATCAGACGACACTCCCGCTCCGACCAACGCCCAGCAATCACCTGAATTAATCAGGTCGAGCAGGTCTTTGTTCAGCATCTAGTTCGTATGTATAGCATCCCCGGTCCGAACAGCGAAGATAACTCTTGTGACGCCGCTGTGACGGTCCTACGGGAAACTCGCTGTTTTTCGCTTGTTTCGATGACGTACGTGCCTTAGATTCCCTACGAACGCCCTGTTTCGGCTCCCCCAGGGCAGTTCCCAAGGTGGACGTCGCCGGTTCGAACCCGGTCGCCCGCTCCAATCCCCTTGAGGCTCAAGAAGTCGCGAGAGGGGTCTATGATAAAACAAGGTGGACGTCAGGTTTTGTGACGTAGATGTGACGTCCACCCCAACAAGATGGACGTCGCCTTTGCTACAAATGGACAAGCTAGAGGATGTTGGATCACCCAGGGAACCGCTTGCTCGACATCCCTTCCGCGCCTAGAATAGATTTGTGAAACGGAATAAGAATTGGGAGTGCTACCTCTCCCTGAGCCAGAAAAAGTACGCTGGCAAATATGTCGTTATTGCGGGCGGCGAACTCGTGGGAGCAGGACGCGACCTTCCGATCTTGATTAAACGAGCGCGGAAGGACCATCCGAAAGAAACCCCTTTCGTGGCCAGGGTCCGCGACCCTCGCAAAGTATGCGTGTACCTCGGCCGCCTGAATGGCTAGGCACGTCACCTTCGACTACGAGCGAGTCCTCACGCCGATCGGGTTCGTCTGGGTGCCCGTCGCCCGAGTCACGCTGCGCCACGGAAGGAATGCACTTGAGCTCGACATGACGGTGGATTCCGGAGCCGATCTCACGATGCTTCCCTATCAGGTGGGGCTCAGCCTGGGATTCAGAAAGGGTACCTCGCACGTCTCAACGCTGAGCGGGATCACCGGCGGAACTCCCTATCTTCTGAAGAAGGCAACCCTGGAAATCGGTCCGATTCGCCTTCGCTCTCGAGTCGCGTGGGCTCAGACCGACGATGTTCCTCTTCTCCTGGGACGCAGCGACGTTTTCGACAATCTCACGATTACCTTCAATGGAATCAATCGGCAGGTAACATTCACCGGCTAGGACGTCGAGGGTCGTATCGAAAGTAGGGTGTCCATTCCCAGCATTCGATTTTCCCGCTCCAGATCACCAATCGGTTCGGGCTCGAGGATCGCCGCAGCTCGCGCTCGTGGATCCAGTGCCGATCCCACGGCCCATTCCCGTCACGAGGGTCGCGATATTCGGAATACTGGAAACAGGTCGTTTCTTCCCTCCGGTCAGGTCCATGGCCCACAGGGGTCGCTGGTCACGACCTGAGAGGGTTCCGGCAACCCCAACAGGTCCCAAGGGTTTCCTCTGCCGCAAAGACGTCGCCGATGTGATCGAAACCTGCCACGGAACCCGGGGGTTGGGTCGGCTCTACGGTCCCCCGGTAATCGTGGGAGCCGGGGAGATCTCTCCCCGGCTCCCGGGCAATTCTGGAAACCTACTTGCCGGTGCCGTGTGAAGCGGTCATCGCTTCCATGACCTTGTCGAGGCTGAAGCTGCCGGGCTTCTGGCGCGGCGGGAATTCGCGGAAGCTCGCCAGCCATTGCGCGACGAAGCCGGCGGCAGGCGCGAACGAGAACATGCGCTCGACCATCCATTGCTGATAGCCCAGCCCTTCATCCGCGGCCCGCTCGAAGGGATCCATCCGCAGGTTTTCGAGAAGGGGCAACCGCAGCTGCACGAAGGGCTCGCTCCACACCTTCAACCCGGTGGCGTCCTGCCGGAGGAAGTTCATCTTCCAGTTGTTGTAGCGCACGGCCGCGACGCTGCCGTCGTCGGTCCAGTAGATGAATTCCTTCCGCGGCCACTCGCCTTCGCCCTTGAGCGCCGGGATGAGGTTGTACCCGTCGAGGTGAACCTTGAAGGTCTTCTCGCCGTATTGCTTGCCTTTGAGCAGATCCTCCTTGACGGTGCTGTCCCCCGCCGCCGCCAGCAGCGTCGGGATCATGTCCTCGTGCGCGGCGATGTCGTTGATCAGCGTGCCGGGCTTGATGACCCCGGGCCAGCGGATCATGCAGGGGACCCGGAAGCCGCCCTCCCACTGCGTGTTCTTTTCACCGCGGAACATCGTCGTCCCGCCGTCCGGCCAGGTGAAGGCCTCGGCGCCGTTGTCGCTGGAATACATCACGATGGTATTGTCCTCGATGCCCAGCTCCTTGAGCTTGGCCAGCACGTCGCCGACCATGGCGTCATGCTCGACCATGCCGTCGGCATAGATGCCGAGACCGGTCTTGCCGACGGACGCGGGCTTGAGGTGGGTGAAGATGTGCATCCGGGTGGAGTTCCACCAGACGAAAAACGGCTTGTCGTCCTTGACCGCCTTCTCCATGAACTTGAACGACGCGTTGCTGAATTCCTCGTCCACCGTCTCCATCCGCTTCCGGTTCAGCGGGCCGGTGTCTTCGATGATTTGTTTGCCGACCTTGCCGAAGCGCGGATCCACGGTCGCATCGTCCTTGTCCGAGGCGAAGCAGTGCAGGACCCCGCGCGGGCCGTATCTCGCCTTGAATTGGGGGTCCTTCGGGTAGTCCACATTCTCGGGCTCCTCCTCGGCGTTCAGGTGGTAGAGGTTGCCGTAGAACTCGTCGAACCCGTGGACCGTGGGCAGGAACTCATTACGATCGCCGAGATGGTTCTTGCCGAATTGGCCGGTGACATAGCCGAGCGGCTTGAGCAGGTCGGCCAGCGTCGGATCTTCCGGCTTCAGACCCTCGGGTGCGCCCGGCAATCCGACCTTGGTAAGGCCGGTGCGGATGGGCGATTGCCCGGTGATGAACGCCGCGCGGCCGGCGGTGCAGCTCTGCTGTCCATACCAGTCGGTGAACACGGCGCCTTCCTTGCCGATGCGGTCGATGTTCGGGGTCTTGTAACCCATCATGCCCAGGTTATAGGTGCTGAGATTGAATCCCCCGATGTCGTCGCCCCAGATGATGAGGATGTTGGGCTTCTTGACCTTCGATTTCAGCGCCGCTGTTCCTACCGCCTGCTGCGCGGGCGAGCCGCTGCAGGAGAGCAGCACGAGAGCCGCCATCATCACGGCGGTTGTCCTCCACGAGATCTCGGACATAGAACCTCCGTCAATGTGAGCCTAGACCAACATTCGAACGATCGAATTCAGGATGTGACGCGGGTCGTCGAAACATCACGGTGCTGAGAATGCAGCGCCATCGCTTCGCTGGACGGGGCTCCCTCCTCCCCCCTGGGAAGCGGACTAGACTAACATCCCCAAGCGAAAGAGAGGCAGGAGTTCTTGAACTTCATTCGAAATAAATAAAGGAAGGGCGGTGATAGGGATGAACGGATAGTCCGCCGGTTCGAACCCGGTCGCCCCCTCGATCCGGTCCCCCCTCTCTCCCGGGCTCGCCGAATACCCATAACCGAATCCTCTGCCCTGGCTCCAATGGGCTGTGGGACAGATTCTTTAGTAGGGGCTGCCGGTCTGCTCGAGGCCGGAATCGGGAACAGGCACCATGACGCCACAACCTTCCAGGCCGAGAGTGCTGATCGTCGACGACCATCCCGCCAACCGCATGGCCTTCCGCTCGCTCCTCGAGCCCCTCTATACCGTCGCCCTCGCGGAAGACGGCAACCAGGCCCTGGATCTCGCGGCCCAGGAAGACTTTGCCGTCATCCTCCTCGACGTCCGGATGCCCGGGATGGACGGCTTCCAGGTCGCCGAGGCCCTCCGCAAGCAGGAACGGACGCAGTTCACGCCCATCGTCTTCATGTCCGCCTACGACAAGACCGTCGTCCAGGAGAAGCGGGGCTATCTCGTCGGCGCCACCGACTTCCTGTTCAGCCCCATCGATGCGGAGCTTCTCAAGTTCAAGGTCGCCACCTACGTCCAGATGACCCTGAGGAACGAGTCCCTGCGATTCCGGATCTTCCACCTGCAGGAAGCCATGCAGTCGCTCCGGGAGGAGATCTCGCGGTTCTGTCCGTCCGAAGCCGTGCACCACCGGATCCTCACCCTCGAGCGCCGCATCGAGGTCCTCAAGCTGGAACTCGACCCGCAACCGGCCTGAAGCCCCCCTTAAGGCGCATCGATCCGCCGCAGCGCCTCCTGCGCTGCGCGACGGACTTCCGGCTCGGCGTCCTGGACCGCGGCGCGCAGATCCGGCAGCGCCGACCGGGATAAGGGCCCGCGTCCCCCCAGCGCCTCCGCCGCGCGACGACGCACCAGCAGATCCGGATGCTTGAGCGCGTCGACCAGCACCGCGAGCGCCGCCTCGCCCTGTTTCTCCGGAGCGATCTTCAGCAGCGCTTCCGCAGACGCGACCCGGACGTCGCCGTCGGGATCCTGGAGCAGCTTCGCCAGCGATGGCGACGTCGACAGCGCCGCCGCCCCGCACTCGCCCAGCAGCCGGGCCCCCGTCGCCCGCGCGCCGAAACTTCCCTGGCGCTCGTCCTCCAGCAGCTTCGCGACGACCATCCGGAATGCCGGCTCGAGGTCCTTCGCGCGCGGATCGATGCGGGCGAGCGCCACCATCGCCGCCCCGCAGCGCACCGGTCGGAAATCCTTGATCAGGTCGGCGGGCTTCATCGCCTGGATCAGGGCGGGAGCGGCCGGCGCCGCGGGAGCTCCCAGGCCCTGCAGCGCCTGCGCCGCCCCCAGTCGCACGAACCAGTCGTCGTCCGACAGCGCCCGCGCGAGGCCCTCGACGGCCGACTTCCCCTCCGGGCCGATCCTCCCCAGCGCGGCGACCGCCGCCGCGCGCACGTCCGGGTCGGGATCCCGCAGCGTCGCCGTCAACGCCGGCTCCGCCTCCCGCCCCGCCGCTCCCAGCTCGGCCAGCGCGAGCGCGGCCTGCGAGCGGACGAGGCCGCTCGCGTCCTTCAGCTCGGCCGACCACGCCGATGCCGGCCGGCTCGCGGCGGCGGTCGCGGCCGGATCGCGCGCCGGCGCCTTGGTGTTCGGGGCGCCCAGGCTGTAGCGGACCGTCTGGATCTCCGCCGTATTCTTCAGGCGCCGGCAGCGCGCGAGCACCTCGTTGCCGCGGAGCAGGGACGCGATCGCGTCGGCCAGCTCGGCGGAGCTGCCGATGAAGACCAGCTCGAAATCGCGTCGCACGCTCCCGCTCTGCCAGCCGTCGGCGCCGGGCATCGTATGGAACCAGGTGCCGTCGATGAAGGTCAGGCACGGGCGCTGGGCGATCAGGTTCTCGAAGCCCGGGCTGGTCCCCGCGGGCGCAACCTTGCGGTCACAGGACTGGGTGAAGTGGACGCCGACGCGCCCGGGCTTCATCTCCCTGAACGGCGGCCCGGCCTCGCCCCACTCGATCTGGAGCCTCAGGTCCTTGATCTCAGGCATCCCCTTCAGGGACTTGCCCAGCTTGAAGCGGAATCCGCCGCGGGCGAGATTGACCTTCTCGACCTCGACGAGCGTGACCGTCCGGAATTCCGAGAGGATTTCCGGCAGCGTCACCTGCCAGCCCCCGCCGTCGATATAGGCCGGAGCCGGACTCGCGAGCAGGATCAGGACGGCCAGCGCGACGGCCTTGCTCATCGTCGAATGAATTATGTCACCCTGGCCGCGCCGCGGCGTCCATCGGCAGGATTTCATGAAGATCTTCGCCTGCGATCGCTGCGCCCAGGTCGTCTTCTTCGACAGCAGCATCTGCACGGCCTGCGCAACTCCCCTCGCCTTCTTCCCGGAGCGCCTGATCCTGGCGCAACGGGGGGTCGGCGACCGCCTCTGCCGCAACGGCCTCGAACACGGGTCTGCAATTGGGCGGTCGATCGCGACGACGCGGGGGACTATTGCCGCTCCTGCCGGCTGAACGAGGTGATCCCGAACCTGAAGGAGCCGGGATCGCTGGACGCCTGGAGGCGTCTCGAAGCCGCCAAGCGCCGCCTGCTCTTCACCTTATTGGGGCTGGGGCTCCCGGACCGCGGCCTTGCCTTCCGGTTTTTGAAGGACGAGTCGACCGCCGGCCAGCCCAAGGTGCTGACGGGACACGCCGAGGGGCGGATCACGATCAACATCGCCGAAGCCGACGACCCCCATCGCGAGCAGGTCCGCATCGAGATGGGGGAGGCGTACCGCACGCTGCTGGGCCATTTCCGCCACGAGAGCGGGCACTATTATTGGAACCTGCTGATTCGCGACGGCGACCGTGCGGCCTCCTTTCGCGAGAGGTTCGGGGACGAGCGCGCCGACGACGCAGAAGCCGGCCGCCGGCATTACAGCACGGGTCCCCCGGCCGACCGGGCGACGCGCTTCGTCAGCGTCTACGCCTCGATGCATCCCTGGGAGGACTTCGCCGAGACGTGGGCTCACCATCTCCATAGGACCGACACGCTGGAGACCGCCCGCGCGCAGGGGCTGGGTCTCAAGCCGCGGCCCGCCGGCGCGGGGAGGAGCAGGAATCCGCCGACGGTGCTGCTCCGCGAGATCGATCCCGAATCCTTCGAGCAGCTGATCGGCGCCTGGGCCCCGCTCACCGTGACGCTCAATGAGCTGAACCGCAGCATGGGCGCCCCCGATCCGTATCCGTTCGTCGTGCACGACCGGGCGGCCGCGAAGCTGCGCTTGGTTCACGAGACTATCGAGCAGGCGCGGCGGTCGGCGCTAGCGGTTGATTAGCAGCGCCAGGCTCCCGAGGAGCATCGCGGCGCCGGCGAGGCCGGCATAGAGGACCGGCGGCGTGAGGCGTCCGAGCAGGCGGCCGATCGGGCCGGGCCCGTCCGGCGCCCCGCCTTCGATGACGCGGCGCTCCTCGCCGCGGCGCGTGGTTTCCATGAGCGGCGCCTCGATGGCCTTCCAGGCGGCCAGGCCGCCCTGGAGATAGGTCACCTCGGGGAACCCGCAGACGCCCAGCATCCGGGCGACCGTCGAGCTGAGCTTGCCGGTGTCGCAGACCAGCACCACCTGCTTGGCCCGCATGATCTTTTCCATGAGCCCCTTGGTGTTCCCGTCCGGCGCGTGGATCGCCCCCGGGAGGTGCCCCTCGCGGAACTGCTCCTCGTCGCGGACGTCCAGGATGGACGGCTGGATGAAGAGGTCCATCAGGTGCCGCAGCCCGGTCGCCTCCATCGTCGGGGGCGGCCGGTGGATCGCGGTCCGGCGGACTTCGGTGCAAAGCATGCCGGAACAGATGCAAATCCTGTGCCAACCTGACTCGTCAGGAGGACCCGCCGTCTCCCGACGCGCCCGATCCCCCTTCCGACAGAAATGTCGGATTGCTCGCCTCGGCGACTTCCGCGCCCTAAGATATCCCCCATGAAACCCTTCCGCCTCCTCGTCGCCGGCCTCATCCACGACCACGCGTGGAAGCTCCTCCCCCAGTTCGCCAAAGTCCCCGGACTGAAGATCGTCGGCGGCGCCGACCCCAACAAGCCCCTGCGGGAGCGCCTCCGGAAGGAGTATGGGGTCTCCGTCCTCTTCGAAAAGCCCCGGGAGCTGTTCGACCACGTCGACGCCGACGCGGTCCTGGTCTGCGACTCCAACGCGGGCGGCGTCCCCATCGTCGAAGCCGCCGCGGCGCGCGGTCTCCACGCCTTCGTCGAGAAACCCATGGCGGCCACCGCCGAGGGCGCCCGCCGGATGCTCGCGGCCTCGAAGAAACACCGCACGCGCCTCATGATCAATTGGCCGATCGCGTGGAACCCGTCGGTCGTCGCCGCCCTCCAGCTCGCGAGATCGGGCAAGATCGGCCACGTCTTCCACGCCCGCATCCATATGGCGCACCAGGGCCCCAGGGAAGCCGGCTGCTCGCCGTACTTCTACAACTGGCTCTATGACGCGAAGCAGAACGGGGCCGGCGCTCTCGTCGACTACTGCGGCTACGGGGCCGCGATCATGGCTGTGTTGTGGGGTAAACCACGCCAGGTCCTCGGCGTCGCCCGCACGCTCGTCAAGCCGGGCTTCCCCGTCGACGACAACGCCATGATCATCGGGATCTGGCCGAAGCGGACCGCGCTCTCGCAGGCCTCCTGGACCCAGAACCCCGACTTCCACGACCTGCTCTTCCTCGGCGTCGACGGCACCCTCGAGACGGTGCGCGGCAAGCTGATCCACACGCACACGAAGAAGAACGAGTTCTCGCACTGGGGCGCCGACCGCCTCAACCGCCGCGAGATTCCGCTTCCGAAACCCGGCGTCGGGCAGCGCAACGGCCCCGAGCACTTCGTCCATTCGATCCGCGGAGGCAAGGCCTTCATGGAGCTCTGCAGCGCCGAGGTCGGATGCGCGGCGCAGGAGATCCTCGACGCGGGGCTGCAGTCCGAACGCAGCGGGCGCCGCGTGCCGATGAAGTCCTAGAGCCCGAGCGCCGTCCGCGTCGATCGGGCGATCTGCGCTTCCTCGTCGGTGCGGATGACGCGGACCGCGACGCGGCCCGTCGAGAGGAGCGGATCGTGGCGCATGTTCTTCGCGAGGTCGAGCCGAACGTCCATATACTCCAGCCCCCGGCAGATGCGTTCGCGGATCGGGGCCGAGTTCTCGCCGATGCCGCCCGCAAAGACGAGCGCGTCCAGCCCGCCCAGCGCCGCCGCATAGGCGCCGATCGTCTTCTTCACGTGGTAGCAGAAGATCTCCAGCGCCTCCGCGGCGCGGACGTCCCCCGCTTCCTTCTCGAGCAGTTCGCGCACGTCCTGGCTGGTCTCCGAGATCCCCAGCAGGCCCGACTGGCTGCTCGTCATCTCGTGGAAGCGGTCGGGGCTCATCCCCTCGGTGCGGCCGAGGTAGGCGACGAGGCCGGGATCGAGGTCGCCGGAGCGCCGGCTCATGGGGATGCCCGCCGACGGCGTGAAGGCCATGGTCGTGTCGATGCTGCGCCCGTTGCGCACGGCGGCGAGGCTCGATCCGCTTCCCAGGTGCGCGAGGACGACGCGGTCCGGGACGCCGCCCAGCCGCCCGAGTTCCTCGACGAGGAAGGCATACGACAGCCCGTGGAATCCATAGCGGCGGATGCCGGCGGCTTCGTACTTGCGCGGGATCGGCAGCAGGCGGCTCACGCGCGGCAGGTCGCGGTGGAACGAGGTGTCGAAGCAGGCGATCTGCGGCAGCCCAGGGTGGCTCGTCAGAAAATGCTCCATCAGCGCGATCTGGGCGGGGAGATGCTCGGGATCATAAGGGCTGATGCGCCGGAGATCCTCGAGCAGGTCGGGCGTCACCCGGGTGGGCTCGAAGTGACGCGGACCGCCGTGCACCACGCGCTGGCCGACGGCGACGATCGTGCGCCCTTCGGCCTTCAACGTGGCCAGCAGACCGTCCAGCTGGCGCAGGAAGCCGCCGGTATCTTGGGCGTGACCGTCGGCCAGGCCCTCCAGCTTGAGGTTACCCTTCGCCAGCCGCTCGGGCGGATTCCCCGGCCCGAACAGTGCATACTTCAGGCTCGACGAGCCCGCGTTGACGGCCAGGATCGCGCTCATTCGCCCATCCTAGCCGCCCGGCACGCGCGAGGTCAAAGAACCTCGCCCGCACAACACAAAGCGTTTACGCTTCGCATCCTAGCCGGAGAACTTCCAGGGCTCCCGGTAGACGACCGTATTGAGGACCTTCATGGCCTCGTCGTCGCCGATCACCTTCTCCTCCTTCGGATCCCACTTGATCTTCCGCTTGAGCTTCTCGGCCAGGTAGCCGAGGTGGCCCGGCGTGATCGAGTGATGCGACGTCTCGATCGGGCAGATGGTCGGCTTGCCGGACTTGACGCAGTCGATGAAGTTCTGCTGGTGGTTGCGGCTGTTGTAAAGCTTCACGGGGCCCGGGTCGAAGTCCTGCTTGATCCATTCCGGATTGCTGGCCTCGATCTTGCCGCGGTTCGAGATCACCCAGCCGTTTTCGCCGATCCACTTGCAGCCATGCTGGTGGAAGTTGTCGCTCGCGATGATCACCGTGATGTCCTTCGCGTACTTCTGCACGATCTTGTAGTTGTAGGGCGCGTCGAAGACCGTCTTGTCCTCCGGCCAGGCCCAGTCGACCGCCTCGACCTCGAGCGGGCCGCCCAGGTCCTCGTCGAGGCCCCAGTGCGCGATGTCGTTGTGGTGGCAGATCCAGTCCAGCAGCTGGCCGCCGCCGTAATTGAGGTTCCAGCGCCAGTGGAAGTGGAAGCGCGACTTCATGAACGGCAGCATCTTCGACGGACCCGTCCACATCTCGTAGTCGACGTTGGCGGGCGGATCCGAGATGACCTCGTCGCCCTTCTTGTGGCCCGAGCGGCCCTGGGGCAGGCCGACCTCGACCCTCGTCACCTTCCCGAGCAGGCCGTTGCGCACGATCTCGGCGCCGCGGTGGAACGTGAACTCGGAGCGCTGCTGGCTGCCCGTCTGCCAGATCACGCCGGCCTTTTTCACCTCGGCCACCAGGTGCTTCGCCTCGGCGTAGTGGTGCGTGATCGGCTTCTCGCCGTAGACGTGCTTCTTGTTCCGCACCGCCTCGAGCGCGGTGAGGTAGTGCCAGTGGTCGGGCGTCGCGACGATGACCGCGTCGACGTCCTTCCTCGCGCAGATCTCGCGGAAGTCCTTGCTCGCGAAGGTGCCCTTGTATTCGGCACCCTTCTGCTTGGCGTAGAAGTCGTCGACCTTCTTCTTCGCCTTCTCCAGATTGCCGGTGTCCACGTCGCAGACGGCCGTGACCTGGACGTCCGCCAGCTTGAGGTGCCGGTCCATGTCGTAGTTGCCCTGGCCGCCGCACCCGATGAGGGCGAGGTTGATCTTGTCGCCGGGGCCCGGACGGCCCGGCCTGCCGAACACCGAGGCCGGCACGAAGGCCGGCGCGGCGGCGGCCGCGGCCGCGGCCGCCCCGATGAACTGACGGCGTGAAAGTCGCTTGCTCATGGGATCTCCTTATTGTTTCCCAGCCCAGGGTCCAGCTATTAGAACGTCGGCCCCAGGATCCAGGGGGCGAATTCTTCGTCCCCCAGCCCCGAAAGCTCGCTCTTGGTCTTCTCGCCCCCGGCGACGGCGACGATCTTCTCGAAGATCCGCCGCCCCACCTGCTCCAGCGTCTCCGTCCCGTCGACCACCGTGCCCGCGTTGATGTCCATGTCGTCGCTCATATGGTCGTAGATCGCCGTGTTCGTCGCGACCTTGATGCAGGGTGAGGGCTTGCAGCCGTAGACGCTGCCCCGCCCCGTCGTGAAGACGCCGACCGTCGCCCCGCCGCAGACGAGACCCGTCATGCTCACCGGATCGAAGCCCGGCGTGTCCATGAAGCAGAAGCCCCGGGCCTTGATCTCCTCGGCGTACTTGTATACTTCGACCAGCGGCGCCTGGCCGCCCTTGGCGACGGCGCCCAGGCTCTTCTCATAGATGGTGGTCAGGCCGCCCTGCTTGTTGCCCCAGGAGGGATTGTTGTCGATCGTCGCGTCGTGCCGCTTCGCGTGATCCTCCCACCAGCGGATGAGGCCGAGCAGCTTCTCGCCCACGTCGCGCGACACCGCCCGCCGCGTCAGGAGATGTTCCGCGCCGTAGATCTCCGGCGTCTCCGCGAGCACCGAGGTGCCGCCGTGGCGGACGAGCTCGTCGGAGGCGATGCCGAGCGCGGGATTCGCCGTGATGCCGCTGTAGCCGTCGGAGCCGCCGCAGTTCATCGCGAGGATCGCGCTCGCGACCGGCTGCGGCGTGCGGCGCGCCGCGTTCGCAGCGGGCAGGATCTTCTTCACCGCCTCCACCGCGCGCTCGACCGTCTTCAGGGTCCCGCCGGTCTGCTGGATCGTCATGAACGACGGCCCCGGCTGGCCGATCTTCACCTGGTCGAGGTTGAAGTCCTTCCGCAGGAACTCGACCTGGTTGCCCTCGCAGCCCAGACCGATCATGACATAGCCCGCGATGTTGGGATGGCGGGCGAGGCCGACGTGGACGCGACGCAGCGTATGGAAAGGCTCGCCGGGCTGCACGTTGCAGCCGCTCTTGTGCGTGAACGCGATGACGCCGTCGATGTTCGGATACTCGCGCCGGAACTCCGGGGTGCGGAAGCGGTCCCGCACGTAATTCGACACCGACGCGGAGCAGTTGACGCTGGAGATGACGGCGACGTAGTTGCGCGTGCCGACGCGGCCGTCGGGCCGGAGAAAACCGGGGAAGCGGAGCGCCTCCGCCACCGGCGCGAACGTCTTCAGGTCGGTGCCGAACTCATAGTCGCGGCCGAAGTCCTTCACGCCCAGGTTGTGGGCGTGGACGTGGTCGCCCGCGGCGATCGCGGTCGAGGCGAACCCGATGATCTGCCCGTATTTGCGGACCGGCGCTCCGGCGGCGACATCGTGCACCGCGATCTTGTGTCCCTGGGGGATGTCGGCCTTCGCCTCGAAGGGTCCCTGCCCGTTCATCAGCGGCAGTCCGGCGCGGATGGGCTTGCGGACGACGGCGACGTCGTCCGTCGGATGCAATTGGAGGGCGAAGTCGTGCAGTCGTTCGGGAGCCATGAACCCTCTGTTCTAGGCGGTTTTGCACGGAACGTCAAGCCGGAACACCCTAGCTTGAGCCCCTGCGCCTTTCGGCGATCCGTTCCTTTGCTCTGGCCAGAGACTCGCCTGTCCACACGTCGATGGGGCTGCCCTCCTTCAGGAAGTTGTCCACGAATCCCATCACAAATTCCCCGGCGGACAGCTCCAGATGTTTCTCTCTCTCAACTTCCTGATTCGTATACCACAGGTCCCAGATCGCGATCGCGATGGTGTCCGAGAGATGCAGCTTCTCCTTGACCGCACCTTTCCAGTCTTGCGCCCGGGTCTGCAACACCTTCGGAAGATTCAGTTTGGCCATCCCTGCGGATTTTTCCGCAGACAGGCGGCCCAGCACTTCAAGAACGTAGCACTCGAAGACCGCGATCATCGGACTCCCGTCGTACCTCGGATTCACCATAGGCCGGACCCCCGCTTTCCGGCGTCCTGCCATCCGTCGCCGAGTACCGGCTGCAGGAGTCGATGTCGATCGACCCCTGGGCCACGTCCTCTTCGTTCTTCTTCGACCCTGGACGACCCGGATTGTGGTTCCTGTGTCCCGGTGTTGTTCTTCAAGGCTTGCTCTGAATGGCGGAGTCGGCCCAGCCGCCGCCGAGCGACTTGATCAGGAAGACGCTCGTCACCAGCCGCTGGCCGCGGATCTGCGTCGCGGTCCGCTCGCTCTGCAGCGCCGTCCGTTCCGCGTCGACGACCTCGAAGTAGCTGACCAGGCCCGCCTTGTAGCGCGCGTTCGACAGGTCCGCCGTCCGGCGCGACGAGGCCACCGCGTGGTCTTGAGCCTCGGCCTGACTCGACAGGATCCGCAGGCCCGCCAGGCCGTCCTCCACCTCCTGGAAGGCCAAGAGCAGCCGTCCCCGATACTGCTCCACGCTCTCCTCGTACTGCGCGCGCGCGCGGGCCACGTCGGCATCCACCCGCCCGCCCTGGTAGAGCGGCGCCGCCAGCGACGCCGCGAGCGTCCAGATCCGGCTTTCCCAGTCGAAGAGGCTCTTCAGCTCGAAGCTCTCGAAGCCCGCGCCCGCGGTCAGCGTCAGGTTGGGATAATAGGCGGCCGTCGCGATCCCGATCTGCGCGTTGCTCGCCGCCATCCGGCGCTCCGCCTCGGAGACGTCGGGCCGGCGCTCGAGGAGGTCCGACGGCAAGCCCGCCGGGATCGCCGGCGGCTGCAGGTCCAGCGGCGAGTCGGGGATCGAGAGCTCCGACGGCGACCGCCCCGTCAGCACCGCCAGCGCATGCTCCAGTTCCGCGCGGCGCTTCTCCAGCCCGATCGCCTCGGCCTCGGTCGTCGTCAACTCCGTCTCCGCCCGCGACAGGTCGAGGTCGTTGCCCGCGCCCAGCCGCAGCCGCGCCGCCGCGAGGCGCAGCGACTCGCGTCGCAGGTCGAGCGTCTTCCGCAGCACCGCGCGGTCGGAATCGATCGACCGCAGCGCAAAGTAGGTCGACGCGATGTCCGCGTGCAGCGTCAGGCGCACGGTCTCGAAGCCCGCCACCGACGCCTCCGCGAGCGCGACGCCGGACTCGACCGAGCGCCGGACCCGGCCCCAGAGGTCCACCTCGTAGCTGACGCTGAGGGGGACGACGAACGAGTTCGCCGTATAGCCCTTGGTCAGGCCCTGGGGCTGGACGCGGCGGTTCTCGGAGAAGCGGGTGCGGTCCACGGACGGGTCGAGGCTGACCGTCGGGTAGAAGTCCGATTCGGACAGCCGCGCGATCGCGCGCGCCTGACCGACGCGGGCGACGGCGGCGCGCAGGTCGGGATTCGCGGACGCGCGCTTTTCCAGGTCGTTCAGGAGCGGGTCGCCGAAGACCTCCCACCACGATCCCTTGGCGATCGCATCCCGCGGCGCCGCCTCCTTCCAGGGCCCGGTTTCCTTCCACGAGGCGGGCGCCTGCATCGCCGGCCGCTCGTAGTCGGGCCCCACGGTACACCCCGCGAGCAGCAGGAAAGCGGCGGTCGCTTTCGGAACCTTCATTTGGGGGCCTGCGCAGCGACCTTCTGGCCGTCGCGGATCGTCGTCGACGGATTCGCCATGACCCAGTCGTGCTCCTCGAGGCCCGACAGGATCTCGATTTCCGTGCCGAAATCGCGCCCGACCTGGACCTTGCGGTAGTGGACGATCTGGTCCCTCCCGACGAACGCGGCCTGCGTCCCCTCCGGACGGATGAGCAGCGCGGTCGACGGCATGAGCAGCGGCGGATCCTGCCGCTGCAGCTGGAAAGCGACCTGCGCGTACATGCCCGGCAGCAGGCGGGCGTCGTCGTTCGGGACGCGGACTTCGACGAGCAGGGTGCGCGAGGCCGCGTCGATCGCGCCGGAAAGCCGGCTGACCTTGCCCGGGAACGACTGCCGGGGCCAGGCCGCGACGGAGATCTTCGCCTCCAGGCCCGCGCGCAGCGCCGGGACGTAGGCCTCGGGCACCGGCACGTGGATGCGCAGCGAACGGTTCTGCACCATGCGGAAGAGCTCGCGCGCGCCGGTGCCGCTGCCCTCGGAGACCAGGGTCCCGATCTCGACGTTGCGGGCGGAGATGACGCCGTCGAAGGGCGCGAGGATCTGCTTGAACGACGACAGCTCCTCATAGCGCTTGACGTTCGCCTCCTGCGCCTTGATCCCCGCCTTCGCGGCCTCGACGTCCGCCTCGCGTGCCGCGAGCGTCAGGCGCTTCTCGTCCGCCTCCTGCTGCGACACGGCCTTCTCCTTGACGAGGGCCGCCCAGCGCTCGGACGCGACCTTCGCGAGTTCCTGGTTCGCCTGCGCCTGGAGCAGCGACGACTGAGCCACCGTCAGCGTCGCGCGGGCCTGCCGCAGCTGCTGGTCGATCTCCGGCGAGTCGATCTCCGCGACCAGCTGGCCCTTCTTGACGGTGTCGCCCAGGTCGAACGCGTAACTCTTCAGGTAGCCGTTGATGCGGGCATAGAGCGGCGTCTGCTGGTCGGCCAGGGTCGTCCCCGGCAGCCTCAGCTCCTGCTCCGTCGCCGTGCGCCGCACCTCGAGGACCCGGACGGCGGTGAGCTCCGACTCCTCGCTGCGCGTCTCCTGCAGCGCCTCGCTGCGGTGCAGCGCCCGATAGACGACGAACGCGCCCAGCCCCGCCAGCGCGAGCAGGGCGACGACGAGGGTGACGGGCGCCGACGAGCGCCGCGGCGGCGCCGCGGGCGGAGGAGGTTCCGGCGGCGGCGGGCCCGCCGGAGCTGGAGCGACGGCGGGCGGAGGCCAGGGCCGGCCCTGCTCCGGGTGCAGGTTGACCCGGGGCAGCCGGGGCTCGGACTTCGGCGTCACGCTCATTCGGGCAGGATCTCCGGAGCCGCCGGCGGCTTCTGCCGCAGCAGGCTGTAAACCAGGGGGACGAAGAACAGCGTCGACACGGTCGCGAAGAGCAGGCCGCCGATCACGGCGCGGCCCAGCGGCGCGTTCTGCTCGCCGCCCTCGCCCAGGCCGAGCGACATCGGCAGCATGCCGATGATCATCGCGAAGGCGGTCATCAGCACCGGGCGCAGCCGCGTGAAGCCGGCGTCGAGCGCGGCGGTCCGCGCGTCGGCGCCCTCCTTGCGGCGGTCGTTCGCGAAGGTGACCATCAGGATGCTGTTCGCCGTCGCGACGCCCATCGCCATGATGGCCCCCATCAGGGACGGGACGTTCAGTGTCGTGTGCGTCGCGCAGAGCATCCAGAGGATGCCCGCCAGCGCCGCCGGCAGCGCCATCGCGATGATGAACGGATCAAGCCAGGACTGGAAATTCACGACCATGAGGAAGTAGATCAGCAGGATCGCGATGCCGAGGCCCGCCGCCAGCCCCGCGAACGAGCTCCTCATGCTCTCCACCTGCCCGCGCACGACGATCGACGTGCCCCTCGGCAGCTTGGGGCGCATGCCGTCGAGGACCTTGTCGACCTCGCGGGCCACGCCCGCCAGATCGCGCCCTTCCACGGCCGCATAGATGTCGTACACCGGCTGGACATTATAGTGATTCACCACCGCCGCGCCCGTCCGGCGGTCCAGCGTCGCCATGTTCCCGAGCAGCTGGATGTTCTCGCGGTTGCGCGACACGACCGGCGTCGTGCCGATCTTCTCGAGCGTGTCCATCGAATACTGCGGGGTCTGGACGATGACGCGGTAGTTCACGCCGTTCTTCGGATTCAGCCAGTAGTTCGGCGCCGTTTGCGCGTTGCCGCTCAGCGAAACGAGGACGCTGTTGGCCACGTCGCTCTGCGTCAGCCCCAGCTCGGACGCCTTGGCGCGGTCGACCTCGATGTGCAGCTCGGGGACATCGAGGGGCTGGTGCAGGTGCACGTCCGCCGCGCCGCGGATGGCCTTGACCCGGCGCTCGATCTCCTGGGCGAGCTCGTAGTTCTTCTTGTCGCGGCCGACGACCTGGATGTCGATCGGGGCGGGCAGCCCGAAGTTGAGGATCTGGCTGACCATGTCGGGCGGCTCGAAGAAGAGGATCAGGCCCGGGAAGCGCGACGGGAGCGTCTTCCGCATCTCCTTCACGTGGTCCCGGGTCGCGCCCTTCCGCTCGGGCTTGAGCGACACCAGGATCTCCGCGTCGGCCGACCCGATCGTCGCCGGATCCGCGTAGGCGACCGTCGAGCCGGTGGTGGACAGGCCGATGTTGTCGAGCATGCTCGCGAGGTCCGAGGCCGGGATCATCTCCCGCAGCGCATCCTCCACGTTCTGCACGATCTTCTCGGTCTGCTCGAGGCGGGTGCCCGAGGGCGCGCGCACATGCAGCCGGAACTGCCCGGCGTCGACCTCGGGGAAGAAATCCTGGCCCACCAGGAAGTAGAGGCCGAGCGAGAGCCCGGGGATGAGGATGAAGAGGCCGGCCACCAGCGCCCGGTGATCGAGCGACCAGTTGAGCGCCGCCCGGTAGCGGCCGCGGAAGCGGTCGAAGACGCGGTTGAACGCGCCGTGCGCCCGCCAGATGAGTCCTGCGTTCGCGTGGTCGGCGTGCCCCTGATACATCCCGATCTCGCTCCGCAGCAGGTACTTCACCAGCGTCGGCACCAGCGTGCGCGAGAGGAGGTAGGACGCCAGCATCGCGAAGACGACCGACATCGCGAGCGGGATGAAGAGCGACTTCGCCGCGCCCGACAGGAAGAAGACCGGCGCGAAGACGATGCAGATCGCCAGCGTCGAGACGAAGGCCGGCACGGCGATCTGCGACGCGCCGTCGAGGATCGCCAGGTTGATTTCCTTCCCCTGACCCAGGTTCCGGTGGATGTTCTCGATCTCGACGGTCGAGTCGTCGACGAGCATGCCGACCGCCAGCGCCATCCCGCCCAGCGTCATGATGTTCAGCGTCTGCCCGAAGAGCTTGAGGACGATGATCGAGACCAGGATCGAGAGCGGGATCGAGACGGCGACGATCACGGTGCTGCGCCAGCTGCCCAGGAAGAGCAGGATCATGAGGCCGGTCAGCGCGGCGGCGATCGTGCCCTCCACGAGCACGCCGTTCAGCGAAGCCTCGACGAAGACCGACTGGTCGAACAGCGTGCGGATCCTCAGCGACTCGGGCAGCGTCGACTTCACCCGCGGCAGCTCGGCGAAGAGCCGCTTGACGACATCGAGCGTGGACGCGCCGCCGTTCTTGAGCACGGTCAGCAGCGTCGAGCGCTTCCCGTTCTCGCGGACGATGTTGGTCTGCACCTCGTAGCCGTCGCGCACCTGGGCGACGTCGCGCAGGAGCACGGTCGCCCCGCCCACCTGCCGGACGGGAAGATTGTTGAGCGCATCGACGACCTCGGGGCTGCTGTTGAGCCGCACGTTGTACTCGCGCTCGCCCAGCTTCACGCTGCCCGCGGGCAGGATCAGGTTCTGGAGGTTGACCGCCTCGGAGATGTCGCGCGCGGAGAGGCCCTGGGCGGTCAGCTTGACCGGGTCGATGTCGACCATGATCTGCCGGGGCTTGCCGCCGAAGGGGGTCGGCACCGTCGCGCCCTGCACGGCGAAGAGCTGCGTGCGGACGAAGTTGAAGCCGTAGTCGAAGATCTCCTGCTCCGAGAGCGTCTCGCTGGAGACGCTCATCTGGACGACGGGGACGTTCGAGGCGCTGTAGCGGAGGATGAAGGGCGCATTCATCCCGGGAGGGAAGATGCGCAGCAGGGTCTGGCAGATCGCGCTCGTCTGCGCGACGGCCGCCTCGATCTTCGCGTTCGGGTAGAAGAAGACCTTGATGTGGGACAGGCCGTACATGGACTGCGACTCGATGTGCTCGATGTCGTTCACGTTGCCGGTGAACGCGCGTTCGCTGATCGTGACGACGCGCTTTTCGATCTCGTCGGGCGACATGCCCGAGTAGGTCCAGATCACGCTGACGACGGGGATGTCGATGTCGGGGAGGATGTCCTTCGGCATCGAGACGATGCAGAGGAGGCCGACGAGGAGGACGATGAGGGCGGCGACGACGAAGGTGTAAGGCCGCCGGAGCGCCAGTCGGACGATCCACATCGCCGGGAAACCCCCTGATCCTGCCCGTCCCCCGCCCGCGGACGGACACCCCTTCTAAGGCACGCCGCCGATCCCGTCAACTGCTAAGACTAAACGTTTCTGCGTCGCGGAATCGTCTGCACTTCGTTACAATTCCCGGATTCCGAAGGGGGTTTCCTCGATGCTTGTTCTAGCGCTGTTGATCCTCGCCGCCGTTCCGCAGGATGCGGAGACGCTGGCCCGCGCGGCGGACATCAAATACCGGGAGCGCGACATCGCCGGCGCGCTCGCCGACTACAACCGCGCGATCGACCTCGACCCCCGTTGCGCGCCCGCGCTGTTCGGACGCGGCCAGATCCGCGCCAACAAGGGCCTGCTCCCCGAGGCGGAGGCCGACTACACGAAGGCCGTCGAGAGCGACCCCAAATTCGCCAGGGCCTGGTTCGGCCGCGGCATGCTGCGCACGTACACGAACAACGAGGCGGGCGCCCTCTCCGACTTCAGCAAGGCCGTCGAGGCCGATCCGACCTATACGCTCGCGTGGTTCAACCGCGCCCTGCTGCGCGTCGGCCGCAAGGAGTACGACGGCGCCGTCGCCGATTACACGAAGGCGATCGACCTCAAGCCGCAGGACGCCGACGGCTATCTGGGCCGCGGCAACGCGCAGGCGGCGAAGGGCGACCACGACAAGGCGATCGCGGACTACACGAAGGCGATCGAGATCAAGCCCTCCAGCTCGGCCGCCTATGTGTACAAGGGCGACTCGCAGATGAAGAAGGGCGACCCGATCGGCGCGATGCTGACCTTCAGCAAGGCGATCGAGGTGAACCCGAAGGATGCGGAGGCGTACTATTTCCGCGGTTTCGCGAACTACGACCGGCACTCGTACAAGGAGGCCGGCGAGGACTTCCAGAAAGCGTACGAGCTCAACCGGCTGAGCGAACTGCGCACCGACACCCTGAAACTGCGGATCTGGCTGGTGAAAGCCCGCGCCGGCCAGGCGGCCGACGCCACCAAGGCGCTCAAGGAGTATGCGGCGAAGGAGCACCGCGGCCGCAAGGGGGACTGGTTCGGCCAGATCGTCGCGTTTCTCGCGGGCGACCTGCCCGAGGATCAGTTCCTCAATATGGCGGGCGGCAAGGATCAGATCTGCGATGCCGGGTTCTACGCCGGTGTGAAGAAGATGATCGCCAAGGACAAGGCCGCGGCCAAGGCCCATTTCAAGAAGGCGATCGACACGGGCGTCAACTCGCCCGAGTACTGGAGCGCGATGGCCGAGCTGGAAGCCGTCGACAAGTAGGTCCCTACCGGGGACGGACGTTGCGGTAGGGTTTGTGGCAGTCCGCGCAGGTCTGTTTCAGGGCGGCGAGCGCACGATCGGATTCCTCGCGGGACGCGGCCGCCCTCAGAAGCAGCTCCAGGCGTTCCGACGCCGCCCGCATTGCCGCCATGCGGCCCTGGAAGTCTCCCGACCGTGTCTTGAAGTCGTCCGTCCTCATGATCTCGACGCCGATCTCCCGCACCTTCAGCGCCTCATGCGCCGGGTCGACATCCGGATGCTCTGCGGGTCTCGTCCAGCCCGCCTTCGCGCAGAGCTGCAGGTGCTCGAACGCCCCGTCGAGGCCGACCATCGCCTCGGCCAGGGGAGGCACCGGCGCGATTTCCCGGAATTCGACCCGCAGATCGCGCAGCTCGGCGGCGTCCGCCTTCCTCGCCGTCCGCGCGGACTCCCAGAGCCCGGCGTACTGCGCCCCCGTCCCGAGCGTCTTCATCGTCTCGACCGCGCGCGCGTTGTCCATACGCCCGGCGACGACGCAGGCGACGACCGCCGCCGCGGGCCCGCGGTGCTGCCCGTGATGACAGTGCATATAGACGGGACCCGGGAGTTCCTCGATCGCCTTGGCAAGTTCCAGCGTCCGCTCCTTCGGGACTCCGTCGTACCCGATGGGAAGGTGGACGGTGCGGATTCCGAACCGGCGGGCGGCCTCCACGTCGGGTTTGGCGCCGTCGACGCTGATCACCGTCTTCACGCCCAGCTCCGCGAGCTCCCGGAAGGCCTCGTCGCCTTCCGGCTGCGCTCCCGAGATCACCTTCCCGGTGATCCAGTGGGCGTTCTCAAGTCCGGGCCGGTGGACCGGCGCGGGGACCGGCTCCGCGGTCGCGCAGGACCCCGCCAGCAGGATCGCGAAGATCAAAGCCCGATTCATCTGATCCAAGCTTACTTCTCTTTCAGCAGTTTGTCGGCTTCCTTCCCGTAGACGCTGTCGGGCGCGAGCTTCCGCGCCGCTATCCATTCGGCCTTCGCGTCCTCGTGCTTCTTCTGCTGGTCGAGCACCCTTCCCCGGATCAACCGCGCCCGCGCCGAGTCCGGCCGCTTTCCCACCGCCTGCGCGCTCATCTCGTCGGCCTCCGCGACCGCGCCCGCCGCGAGCAGCGCCTCCGAGATCCCCGCGAGCGCGGTCTCGTTGCCGGGCGCCACCGCCAGCACCTGCTTGTACTCCTCGATGAGCAGCCCCGGCTGCGCCGACTGCGTCTTCAGCGACGCGATCCGGCGCAGCCTGGCGTCCACGAACTGCCGCGACTCGAACGGCACGAGGGCGAAGTCCCCCTTCGCAAGGCACTGGTCCACCTGGTCCTCGAGCATCAGCCGCGCCTGCCGGTCCTCCGGAAACCGCCGCACCGCCTGCCGGAACAGCTCCATCCGCTCCGCCATCGGCTTCTCCTCCAGCACCGCGCGGATCCCGCGGCGCAGGAAGTCCCGCGCCTCCGCCCATTCGACGCCGCGCCCGCGCACCACGCGGCCGAGATTCGCGGCGTTCACCGGCGGCAGATAGCTCAGCGCCGGCATCCGCTTCCGGCCGTAGAAGCCCAAAGGCGCCAGGAACTCGAGGTGCAGCCCGTCGTCCGTCTGGATCCGCGCCCCCGCGAACGCGCCCAGGTCCTCCGTCGTCGCCACGAGATCCCCGAGCAGCCCGGCGGAGGTCGCGACGTCGATGCGCTTGAGGTCGTCCGCGACGGCGACGCGGGCCAGCGCGCGGTCGAGGACGGCCACGTCGACCAGATGGGGTTCCTTCGACCCGATGAACAGGTAGTCGCCCGAGACCCACATCTCCCAGACCGTGACATGCGGGAACACTTTCTGAAAGGTCGCGACGGCGTCGCGGAACGTGTCGTCCGTCACCCCGTACGCGTGCAGCCACTGCCCCATCAGGCCGCGCTCCGCGAGATGCGACGCGCACGAGCGGTAGAACTCCTCCGTGAAGAGGCCCGCCATGCCCGCGATCCAGAGGTTCGACGGCTCGTTCAGGATCACGTCGAGCGTGCCGTCGAACCCCGCGATCACGCTCCGCGCGTCGGCGACGTGGAGCTTCACGCGGGGATCGGCGAGCGGCCCGCCCGTCTCGCCGTTGAAGCAGCGCGACGCGCGCACCACGGCGGGCGAGATCTCGATGCAATGCAGCTCCTTCGGATCGTACTTGAGGCACGAGGCGACCGTCATCCCGGAGCCCAGGCCGACGACGGCGACGCGCTGCGGGTTCCCGTGGACCGCCATCGGGAGATGGGCCGTGAGCAGCTGCGTCACGAGATCGATCTGGCTGAGCGACGCGTCGGTCTTGCCGTCGATGCGCAGCAGGCGGTTGCCGTCGGGCAGCTCGAGGACGGCGACGGACGCGACGCGGTCGTCCTTCGCGAAAAGCACCTTGCGCGGATCCTCCCGGCCCGGGCGAAGGTCGCCGTAGATATAGGGCCCGCTCTGGAGGAGGAGCACGTTCCACGGCGCGCGGAGGAAGAGCGGCGCGAGGATCGCGACGGCGGCGAACGCGGGCCAGAGCCGGCGGCGCTCGCCGAGGTAGGAGAGCGCGACGGACCCCGCAACGGCGTGGAGGAAGAGGGCCATCGTGAGCGTGCCCTGGACGCCGGAGATCGGGATCGAGACGAACGACGCGACGAGCGCGCCGGCCATCGACGCGCCGGTGGCGACGGCGAGCAGCAGTCCCGACGCGCGCGCCGGCGTCGCATGGCGTTCCAGCCATTTCGCGGCGACGGGAAAGCAGGCGCCGATCAGGAGCGTCGGCGGGAGCAGCGCGACCGCGGAGGCGGCCAGGGCCGTCACGCTGAAGGACCCGAGGGACGCAACGCGATCCTGGAAGATCCGGCCGAGGAGCATCGGGAAATACCCGAGCAGATAAAGGGCGCCGAGGCAGATCAGCGCGATCAGAAGCTGAAGGGCGCCGAAGGCCCGCGCGGCGAGGAAGCGGGCGGCGGCGGCGCTGCCGACGCCCAGGCCGAGGATATAGACGCCGAGGACGACGGTATGGGCATAGGTCGACGAGCCGATGGACAGCACCAGCGCGCGCATCCAGCCGATCTCGCTCGCCATGGCGGCGAACGCGGAGAGGCCATAGACGATCAATATCCGCCTGCCGGCGGGACTCAGGGGCGCGGGCGGGGCGTCGGTCGCGGCGGGCGTCGTCGAACGGTTCCGCAGCAGGAGCGCGCCCGCGACGGCCAGCAGCGCGGACGCGACCCACAGGGTTTTCTGATTCCCGAGGGCCGGCAGGAGGACGAAGCCGGTGACGAGGACGGCCGCGGCGGAGCCCAGCGTATTGGCCGCATAGAGGGCCCCTGCGTGCCCGCCGCAGCGCGCGACGAGCAGCGGCACGACCATGCCCCCGGGGAAGCTTGCGGCGATCATAAAGAGCGAGGCCGCGCCGACGCCGAGCGGTCCGAGCGATCCCAGGACGCGGACGACCGGCGGACTGATTGCGGCCGCGGCGGCGAGCGCCAGCAGCGCCGCG
>Ga0137410_10000126_pt1 | contig 52333 bp, 52 predicted proteins | sample CZODoug1_16funga_FD_108878 | JGI IMG/M metagenome (GOLD analysis project Ga0137410, IMG submission 108878) | Vadose zone soil fungal communities from Angelo Coast Range Reserve, California, USA - CZODoug1_16fungal (Illumina Assembly) | ecosystem: Environmental > Terrestrial > Soil > Vadose zone... | reverse complement strand
CGGAGCTCGGCAAGCTCCACAAGAAGGTCCTCGCCCTCATGCAACTCCCGGTCTCCGCCTTCCGTCTCAAGCCGTAGCCGGCTGTGGTGCGATATCGAGTGCGATCTCTGCGGAAAGTAGGTTCCGCCTTTCGGTTCCGTCCGCTTCGCCCGCGCCTCCCAGGTGCAGATCCTGGATCCGAAGGACTGGCCGAAGGATCATCTCCATCTGGGCGTGGCCCGGATTGTCGCGCGCGACGGCCGGCTGCTGGTCGTCCCGCCCTGATCTACTTCCCGTAGAGCTTTTCGGCGGCCTGCTTGAAGGCGCCGTGGGCGTTCTTGCCGTCGCCCGGGAAGCCCGACGCCTGCACCATGAAGACCGTGATGATCCCGTGCTTGCTGTCGATGTTCATGTTGGTCGCCATCGCCCCGCCGTGGCCGGTGTTGCCGCCGCCGGTCGACCAGCCCAGGCCGTAGCCGTCCTTGAGCGCCTCCGCGGTCTGCTTGCTCGTCATCTGCTGGACCGCCGACTCCGACAGGTACCGCTTGCCGTCCAGCGTGCCGCCGTTGAAGATCATCTGGCAGAAGCGGGCGACGTCGGCCGCCGTCGAGAACAGCCCGCCCGCGGGCATCGGCTGGCGCCGCCGATCCGGAAGCGGATACGTCAGCTGGCTGATCGTGGTCTCCTCGAGATCGTCCTTGGTGGCGTTGGGCCTGTACCCCTTCGCCAGCCGCGACACCTGCTCCTCGTTCGGCCAGAACGTCGTGTCCTTCAGGCCGAGCGGGTCGAAGAGCCGCTTCTGCAGGAAGTCCTCGTACTTCAGGCCGCTGACGACTTCGAGGATGCGCGCGGCCGTGTTGATGCCCGCGTTGGAGTACTGGTACTTCGAGTCGGGTTCGTGCTGCAGCGGCATCATCGCGTAGCTGCGGACCGCGTCCTTCAGCGTCATCATGTCGAGCGTGGGCTGCTCCATCGGCGAGCTGAACTTCATCCCGCTGGTGTGGCTGAGGACGTTGCGGATCGTGATCGGGTGGACGGGTTTCTTCAGGAGCGTATGCTGCGCGTCCTGCTCGACGACGACCATCTGACCCTTGAACTCGGGGAGGTATTTCTCGACGGGGTCGTCCAGCGCGATCCTTTCCTCGTCGACCAGCATCATGACGATCGTGGCCGTGATCGGCTTCGACTGCGACGCGATCCAGAACATCGCGTCGGGTCGCATCTTCGTCTGCGCCTGGACGTCCATATAGCCGACCGTCTCGACGCTGAGGACCTGGTCCTTCGTGGCGACGAGGGCGACCGCGCCGGCGAGCGCGTGGCGGTCCACGAAGGGCTGGAGGGCCTCCTTCGTGCTCTGCTGCGGCGGGAGGGCCGGTCCGGGGGGCGCCTGGAGGCAGGCGAGGAGGAGCAGCGCGGCGATCTTCATCCTATGAAGTACACCGCCCGCAGCGGCCGCTTGTCAACCAAATGAAAGGAGGGGCGTCGATACGGACCGCCCCTCCCGGAGGAGTGCGTTATTCGGCCTCGTCGTAGAAGCGCATGGCCATGGAGCCGTGGGCGGCGGCGCCGCTGGAGCGGATGGCGGCCGCGAGGAGGATAGCCTCGGCGACCTCCTCCTTGGAGGCTCCGGCCTTCTTGGCGCCCTTGGTGTGCACCTCGATGCAGTAGGGGCATTGGGTCGTGTGGGCGACCGCGATGGCGATCAGCTCGCGGTGCTTGAGGGGGATGCGCCCGTCCTTGCGGCCGACGATGGCGTCAAGCCTCGCCCAGGCGGTGAATTCCTCGGGGGCCAGGGTCTTCATCTGGCCGATCCTCTGGAGATCGTGCTCGTGGTCGTAGTACAAGGGACACCTCCGTAAAAGGGGGAAGAGCGCGGGTAGACAGACAATTCTGTCTACCCTTCGGGACAAAAAAAGTCAGGCCAGAAGCCGCGTCGCGGCATCCTTCGCCTCCCGGAGCGGGCGGGGGTGGTGGTACACCTGCGCCAGCGCCAGCGCCCCGGCGAAGATCAGCAGGTAGTCGTCCGCGATCCGGTCTGCGTCCTTGTCCTTCCACGCCCGTCCGCGCTGCTTCTTCAGCTCATGCACCAGCTGCCCGACCAGCGTCCGGATCACCTGGTAGCGCCCCTTGCTCTCGTGGCGGACGGGATGGGAATGATCGGGAATCTCCGACGCGATGTTCAGATACGCGCAGCCCCGGTAGTCCCGCTCCTTCGACCAGGGCACCAGGAAGTCCAGCAGCCCCAGGAGCTTCTCGTAGGGACCCGGAAAAGGCTTCAGCCCCTCCTCGACGCCGCGCTTGTCCGCCTCGTTCATCGACTTGACGTAGGCCAGGGCCAGCGATTCCTTGGAGGGGAAGTGATCGTAGAAGGTGGCTTTGGCGACGCCGGACTTCTCGATGATCTCGTTGATGCCGGTCGCGCGGTACCCGTTGCGGTAGAAGAGGTCGCTCGCGGTCGCGAGAATCCGCTGGGCCGGCGTCCGGTTGTCCTGCTTCATCACCATCGCTACAGGTTAGAACAGACAGACTTGTCTGTCAAGTCCCGAAATCGCCGGAAGGAAATCGTAACGTCCCGTCCGAGGCGCGGCTCCCTTCGCAGGAGAGCTCCCTTTGATTTCGCGCCTGACCGGCGATCCCGTGCTTCGGACCATCGCCGTCGTGACGGCGCTCTACTTCGCCCAATCCCTCCTTCTGCCCGTCGTCCTCGCGTTCCTGCTCAGTCTCGCGCTCACCCCGGTCGTCGACCGCCTCCACGCCTGGGGCGTCAAACGCAGCCTCGCCGTCCTCCTCAGCGTCCTGCTCACCCTGGGAGCGGCGGGCGGCCTCGGCTGGCTCGTCACCGGCCAGCTGGTCGGACTTGCGAAATCCCTGCCCGCGCACCGGGAGCGCATCCTCGCCCGCACCGAGTCGCTCGGACCCCTCGGTCGCGCCATGCGCGAGGCCTATGCGCGCTTCCAGGCGACGGTCCAGTCGGGTGTCCCCGCGACAGGGGAGGATCAGGGGAAGGAGACCCCGCCCCGGGAGAAGCCCCCGGAAGCCGCCGCTCCCCGCGGAGGGGAGCCGATGGGGTCGTCCGAGATCGCCCAGACCCTGAAGTCGGTGGTGACCGCGCTCGCGGGCACCCTCGGGAACTTCTTCATCGTGATGGTCCTCGTGCTCCTCTTCCTCGGCAGCCAGGAGGATCTCCGGGACCGGGGACTGAAATTGTTCCAGGAGCGCGGTCTCAAGGTGAACCGGGCGCAGTTTTCCGAAATCGGCGACAAGATCTCGAAGTACCTCATCTCCGAGGTGGTGGTGAACGCCGCGTATGGAGGCCTGGTCGGCGTCGCCATGGTCGTGCTCGGCGTGGAGCAGCCGCTCTTCTGGGGCCTTCTGGCGTTCCTGTTCCGATTCATCCCCTATATCGGGATCTGGCTCGTCGCGACGCTGACCTTTCTCCTCTCCCTCGCGACCACCGACGCCTGGGGAAAGCCGCTGGGATTGCTCGCCTTCTGGGTGGTGCTGGAGGTGGCGACGGCGAACCTGGTCGAGCTCCGCGTCTATGGCCGGCGGACCCGCATCACCACGCTCGGCGTGATGCTGTCGGCCCTGTTCTGGAGCTGGCTCTGGGGCGTGGTCGGCCTGATCCTCGCCACCCCGATGACCGCCTCGCTCGCCGTCTTCGGCGCGCGCGTCCCCGGGTTGCGCTGGCTTCATCTTCTCATCGCCGTTGAGCCGGTCGGGGAGCCGCCGGAGGTCGAGCCGACGCCGTAGCCGCAAAGCGCAAACCGCTGCGGGCCCGTCGTTTGTTTCACGCGGACCCCCGTCCTCGACGTGCTTCGCGGGGATGGCGATCCCAGCGCTGCTGCTCAGCGCCGGACGCGGACGATTCCGGTTGCCTCGGGATGCAACTTGCAGGAGTACCGGTACTCCCCCTCCTTCATGAAGGTGAATTCGAAGGAGCCGCCCGACAGGATCACGCCCGAGTCGAACTCGCTCTGATCCTGAGGGATGGCCGGCCGGAGGGTGCCGGAGACGTTGTGGCTTTCCAGATCCATGTTCTTCCAGCTCACCCGATCGCCGACCTGCACGGCCAGATCGTCGGAGTGGAAATTCTTGTCGATCTGGACGACATAGTCGTAAGCAGGGCGGCCCGCATTCCAAGCCGCGCCGGCTCCCAGGATGGCGATGGAACCCAGGATGACGAGCAGGGTTTTCATACAGCACCTCCGATGGCGGAGAAATATACCCCCTCCGCCAAGCGCTCTATGTACGACCCGGGGATCGGTCGGGTTACCCCTCCATAGAGCATTCTGCTTCTCACCTCCCCGCCAATCCCTTGCCGCCCGGGCCGTGGCACGGGACTTGCCGTTCCGTGCCGGGAGAATGGGAGAACATCCAGTGAAAAACCTCCGCTTCGGATTGCTCGGATTCGTGGGCGGCTGCGCGGCCGACGGAAACTCCCCGCGGCGCCTCACCCCTTTCCGCGACGGCCTGGCGGCGCGGGGCATCCTGCAGGACCTCCGCGTGGACGGACGCCGCTACTGCGTCGCGGACACGGGGAAGGGACCCGTCGTGGTGCTGCTCCACGGTTTGGGGGGGTCGATCTATGACTGGCGCCATCTGATGGCGCCGCTCGCGGCGGATCATCGGGTGATCGCGATCGACCTGCTGGGCTCCGGAGAATCGGAGCTGCCGGACGGGGAGGATTACTCCATCGCCGCGCAGGCGCGACGGATCCGCGGCCTGCTCGATGCGATGGGGGTCGATCGGGCGACCCTGATCGGCAACTCGTACGGCGGCGGTATCGCCCTGCGCGTCGCGCAGGACTGGCCCGAGCGGGTCGAGCGCCTCGTGCTGTTGAACTCCGTCTGCTACGCGGAACATATCCCCGCGTACGTCTACTGGGCGCGGGCGCCCTTCGCCGCCTGCATCGCGGAGACCATGCCGCTGGGGAACGCCACGCGGGTCGCGCTGGGCGCCATCAGCAACGCCGACCACACGATCGACATCCTGAGCGAGCCCGAGCTCGACATGTACAACGCCGAGATGCGCAAACCCGGCCGCCGGACGGCGATGATCGGGGTGCTGCGCTCCATCGTCCCGCCGGACACGACGGAGTTCGTCGCCCGGCTGGGCCGCATCGAAGCCCCTGCGCTGCTGATCTGGGGTAAAGGGGATCCGACGGTGCCGGTGGAGCTGGGACGCCGCCTCGAAAAGGACCTGCCGAACGCGAAGCTCGTGGAGATCGAGGCGGGCCACGTCCCGAACCAGGAAAAACCCGAGCTCGTGTTGCCGCTGATCCGGGAATTCCTGGAGGCCGAGGCGGTCCGGTCTACTTCTCGAGGTGAATCTCGGTCGGAGTGACCTTGATCTTGACCTCTCCCTTGGGAGCGTTGACGACGAGCTCCATCCCCGCCTGGGCGCCGGGAATCATCTGGGACACCCAGACGGTCATCGTCCCCTCGGAGTCCTGGAGCTTCACCTTGCCCTGCAGCTTCGCACAGAGGTATTCTGTGTCGCCGACCTTCACCTTCTCGTCCAGCGCGACCGCCGTGACCTCGCCCGTCATGGTCGTCTGCTTGAAGCGCACCTTGAGGGGATACTTGTTCCCTTGGGGCATCCAGTATCGGGTCTCCGTCTCGCCATCCACCCTTTGACCCTTCGCCAGCGAGACCTGGCAGGAGTACTCCTTGCCGTCCACGGTGATGTTTTCCTGGCCGGTGACGGTCCCCGTCCCGGTCTTGTTCAGTCGCGCCGGCAGCTCCTGGCCGTTGGCGGTGCCGGTTTCCTCGATGACGTAGTCGTCGCCATTCTTCTCCTTCAGCGTCATCTTCTGGAGGGTTTCGAAGTTGTTGCCGCCGCTTTCGACGGCGATCCTGTTGGTGATCGACGTGCCGGTCTTGAAGCACAGCCAGGCGTGGTCCGCCGCGGGATACTTCTCCTGGGCCGGACAGCTCAGGAACAGCGCGATCAGCAGGGACATGAGGAGCCTCCGTGGAATCCCCCCAGAGTATGGGGAATCGCGGCGATTCTGTAAACGGTCAGCGCAGGTTGCGGAGCAGGGCTTCCTGGACGGGGCGCAGCAGCAGCGCCTTCAGGACGCCGTCGAGGACGAGGAGCCCCAGGCCCGCGATCCAGCGCGCGCGCCGCGCCGGGGGCGTCGACAGCCCGCGGCCGGTGAGCCGGCCGAGCGACAGCGAGAGGGCCTCGATCGTGACGAAGGCCAGGCCGACCCCACGAACCAGCGACCAGACATGCCAGCCGAGCAGCCCGGCGGTCCCCGGGCTGAGGCTGCCGTGCATGAGCCGCACGCAGCAGTAGTTCATCCAGTCCACTTCGCGGAAGCCCTCGGCGAACGTGATCCAGCCGAGCGATGCGTACGAGTAGAGGATGCCGCCGCCCAGCTGCCCGAGGTGCGCGGGGAGCCACGCCGCGGGCTCGTATTCGGGATCCCAGCCCGTGCGGATCCATTCGAGCTGCCGATGCCAGTACTCCTCCACGCCGGGAAGGATTCCCGCCATCCGGCTCGGTGCCGCATCGACGAGGACCATCACGGCGCTGCTGTGCGCGACGAAGGCCACGAGGGCGAGTGCGACCGCGTCGAGCCCGGCGTCGCGGCGGACGCAGACGTGCGCGATCCGATGTTCCGCCGCCACCAGCGCGAGGGCCTGAACAAGGGGGAGGAGCGCAACTCGCTCTCACGCCGTCTCCACCACGGGACCGACGGCGGCTTCCGCAGCGGGGACTATCTCGCGCAACTCAACGCGGCAAGCTGCCTCAACCTTCTGATCGCGCTCATTTCCGTATCCAACGCTGTTGAGTACCAAAGGCTCTGGGGGAGGAAGGGTCCAGCTGATCGCGTACCGGCGTCGTGGTTCAAGACGCTGTCCACGTTCTCCACGGATGGCGTGGTCTACCTGGGCAAGTACTTCTTCTCACGCGATTCGCGGCCGCTCGGACCGATTCGGCAGGTCGATCCCGCGTAGGGAAGCGGGGAGGAAGATCATGAACGATCCGGCCGGGCCCCAGTGGCAACCGATAGAGCAACTGGATTACGTCCTGGCACTCGTCCGGGGGATGATCGAAGAGCCGGGGGAGCAACGAAGACTCTTTCGAGAGTCGGGCGTCGCCTCTTTAGATCCGGCCACCATTGCTCGCACGAAGCGTGTCGGAGCCGATCGCCTGGACCTGATCGCGATCTTCCGCGAGCAATTGGGGAGGTGGCGAAAGGAGCGGCTGTCCACCCGACCAGGAAAGGAAACTGGACCAGACCCGAACCCTCCTGGACGAGGACGAGGGCCTTTGCCGCGAAATCTTGCGGAGCGTCGGAGTCCACCCACCAACAGACGGGACAGCAGGTGGGAACTGAATCAGACGGGCCGTTCGCATTTCGCCACAATTAAATCCGAGGAAGTGGGAAGACATTGCGGGGGGATGACATTGTCGTCCTCGCGGAAAGTGCTTCCCGCTCTTAAGCGAGAAAATGTAGCGAAACTCCCCCCGAACTCGGAGGGGAAATCAGCCCAGATCCACCCAGAGACCGTACTGGGGATCCGCCTCGCCGCGGTCGATCCGACGTGCGACTTCCTCGATGATCGCAGCGAGCCGCGAGATTTCGCTTGCCCGGACTTTCTTCCCGGGGATGAAGATGACGCCAGGGAGTTGCCGGTTGGGGTTGGCCGCGGCGAAGGCGGTGATCTCGGCCATGAAGTCCGGGTTGTTGAACGTGACGATCACGCGGCCAAGGTCCGCGGCCCGTGCGAAGATCTCCTCATCGCGGAGCGTGGAGAGGGCGGAGCCGGCCACAGCGATCGCGTCCACTCCGCGCTTCAGGAGAGCCTCCGCCAAGCCGGGCGACAGGTGCTCATCGAGGAGGAATTTGGGCACCCGCTATACCTTGACGCGGACAATCTTCACGCCGGAAGGCGGCTCGCCCCAGAACCCGGAAGGCTCCTCGTTCCGGTGCTTCTTCCAGTAGGCCAGCCCCGCCTGAACCTGTTCCGATCGGAGGTGGGGGAAGTGCTTGAGGAGCTTGTCCACGTTCTGGTCGTAATCATCCCACATGTGGTACATCTCCCACACGGAGAGCCCCGTCCCGATGATGAACGGCTGCCGCTCCCCGGCGGGGGACCAGCGGAAGGCGATTCCGGGGAACTCCTGGACCCGGAGGCTCTCGTCAAGCAGTCGCTCGGCGGCGGCGCTCGCGGAGAGTCCGTGTCGGCCGGCGTAGGCCTGGAGGCGCGCAACCGTCTCGGGCCTGAACCGGGCGCTGAAGGGGGCGTCCTTCTTGGTTCTCCTGGGGGCGCGCTTCTGGATCATCCAGGACCTCCGTAGGAAATTGTAAGACATCCGCCTACAACAGTCAAGCCCCGCCGCTCGCGAGGGTAGGGCCGGACGCCCGGGGCTTCCCGGGCGTCCGGTGATCCTCGTGTCGCTACCGACGCGTCGGTGAGAATCCTCGTCTGAGTTTCCTAGCCCGGACCCAGCCAGACCGGATGGTGAGGTACCCCAGGTCCTGGAGGGCCTGCTGGACAGCTTTGCGCCGGAGCCACGCCAGTCGGCGACGATTCTTCGGGGTCTCAAGCTTGAGCGCCTCGACCGCGCAGCCGAGAACCGACCGGAACCTACGTCGCGTGGCGGGACGTACCCGCTTCCTCCGACGCCATAGAGTCTTCGACGCGACGAGCGCTCCCCCTCGGTAGCGGGGGAAGTGGTTGGCTCTCTCGGCGGCTTCCTCGAGATCTTCGTGAGCCCAACGATCGTGGCGTCCGTGTCCAGCGGCAAGAGTGTTGGTGAGCGCCCGCAGGAGTCCGATCCCGGCTTCGCAGGCGCCGTTATATTGCGGCCACGCGCGGGGCGAGCGCAAATGAACGACCCCGAATCGCGCCAAGAGCATGCGAAACCTGGGAGCAATGGAAACATGATCCGTTGTCGCTCTTCATGACCAGGGGCGCGGTGTGGCGCTGGAAGAGTCGGCCGATCGCCCGCGCGACGTCTTCTGCTCCTCCGCGCGCGAGCGCCGTCCACGAGAGCGTCTGACCCGAACCCAAGTCCCTCACGGCGAGCACCGTGCGGCCCCAGCCGTCGACGGGCCGGGGAGGGTGCGCGAGATCTACGGCCCAGACCGACCCCGGCCGTTCCCAGGTGAGCCGGTAAAGGCATGCCTTCCGCCGACGGCGGTGACTCCGGCGGTAGGCAAGGACATCCCGCACGAGAGCCGCCGGAGGTGCCCACGGCATGAGGCCCCGGAGAGGCGGGATCCCGAGGTCGGGGCCGACGCCGCGAAGGACCTCCCCCAGAAACTCCTCCGTGTCGGGGTCGAGCACAAGCAGCGGACGGCCGAGCTTGCGGGTCGCGGCCGAGCCATACCGGAGGCGCGACCGCCAGGTCTGAAGGGTGCGCCGGGTAATCCCCATCTCGCGGGCGATCGCCGCCCAAGACCGACCGGCCTGGCTTTCACGAAGCAGAGGAACTGTCCCATTTCGCCGTTCGCGCGGGCATCGTCGGGAGATTTTGCCAGCGTCTCGAGACTCCCTTTCATCGCCTGGAACTTCGCCTTCGACTCCGACACCTCCCTGGCCCGGAGAGCGGCCCGCTGGAAGAGCAGGATCTGGCCGCCTTTTTTTGCGAGGGCGAGCGCGGCCGCGGACGCTTTGTCGGCAGATTCATACTGGTCGGCGGCGATATAGTCGTCGACCAGCCGGTACATCGGATCGAGAATCATCGCGATCTCGTCGGAAGTCTTTGCGGCCTTGGCGATCGCCGAGAGCGCCGCGAGTTTCAGGGCGGGCGCGTCGACATCGAAGACGCGCGCCGCGCCGTCGACGGCGGCCACCGCGAGCTTCGGGTCACCCGCCTGGACGGCCACGTCCTGCGCCTCCCGGTAGAGGACCCAGGAGCCCGCCGGATCGCCGCTGGTCCTCGCCGCCTGATCGAGCAGGGCCGTCGCGAGCGCCTGCCGGTCCGAGGGAGTCTTCTTCGCGTATTCGGCCTTGAACAGATCGCGGACGGACTTCTCGGCGTCCTTGAGCCTGGCCGCCTCCGGGACGGGCAGCCGGACGAGCAATTCCGCGGCGGGCTTGTCGGACGGCGGAGGGGGGCTCCTTGGGCAGCGAAGGTTCTGCGGGTTTCTCGGGGGCCGGCGCCGCAGGCGACGTCGACGCCGCGGGGCTCGAGATGGCCAGCCTGGCCTCGCGGACCAGCTTCCCCAGCTGCTGGACCGCGCGGATCCGGTCGCCGGCCGCCTTCTTGTTGTCCGCCGATCCGATTTCCTGGACCACCAGATACTTGAATCGGGCCTCCTCGAGTTTGAAGCCGGCCTCCGCGAAGCCCTGCACCGAATTCTTCGAGCGGGAGTCGTCGTACCCGGTCTTCGCTTCCTCGAGCAGCGCGTCCGCGCGTTTGAGGATCGTCTCCACATCCTGAGGAGAAATCTCCTGGGCGGCCACACAGAGCAGCGCCGCGATCGCGCCGAGGGTTCTCATCCTCTAAAACATACAGGAGAGAGCTTCCGGCTGTTACGACATTCGGATTGCCGTCCCGGCGACCCGCCGAATCCGGCCGGACTGTTCTCTTCCCTTGGTGTCTTCGCGTCTTTGTGTTGAAATCTTCCGGGTATGTCCGCCGAGCTTCCCCGCCGCATCGGATTCTGGGGTGGCGCCGCCCTCATGGTCGGCAATATTCTCGGCAGCGGCATCTTCCAGGCGCCCGGCTCCATCGCCGCCGAAACCGGCAGCCCGGCCGTCGCCCTCGCCTTCTGGATCGGGGGCGGCCTCCTCTCCCTCCTCGGCGCCCTCACGTTCGCTGAGCTCGCCGCCTCGATGCCGGCCACCGGCGGCATCTACCTCTATCTCCACGAAGGCCTCGGCCCCCGCGCCGCCTTCACCTTCGGCTGGACCTACCAGCTCCTCATCAAGCCGTTCGCCGGCGCCGCCCTCTCCATCGTCTTCGCCCATCACGTCAATGCGCTGTTCGGAACCCAGGTTCCGGCTCCCGTCCTCGCCTGCGGCCTCATCGTCGTCCTCACCGTCCTGAATACCCTCACCGTCCGCGGCACGACCGGCACCGCCATCGTCCTGACCCTGCTGAAAGCGCTGTCGCTCGCCCTGATCGTCGGACTGGGCCTGAGCCTCGGCAAAGGCTCCGCCGCCAATTTTGCCGCGACGCCGTCGCAGCATCCCCTCTGGATGGGGGCTGCGCCCATGCTCTACGCCGTCCTCTGGACCTACGACGGCTGGGTCGACGTCACCTCCGTCGCCGGAGAAATCCACGACCCCGCTCGCAACCTGCCGCGCATTCTTATCGCCGGCACCGTCGGCGTCATCGCCCTCTACGTCGCCGTCAACGTCGTCTATATCTCCATCGTTCCGCTCCGGGAGATGGAGAATCTCGACACCATCGCGCCCCTCGTCATGGAGCGCCTGCTCGGGAAATCCGGCGCGGTCGCCGTCACGGCGATGATCGTCGTCTCGACCGTCGGCGCCGCCAACGGGGCGATCCTGACCGGCGCCCGCGTGACCTACGCGCAGGCCCGCGACGGCCTCCTCTTCCGCTTCCTCGGCCACGTGCATCCCCGGTTCCTTACCCCCGACGTGTCGCTCTACAGCCAGGCCGTGCTCACCGCGGTGGCCGTCGTCTACCTCCGCCGCTTCAAGGACCTCTCCGAGGGCTACGGGTTCCTGATGGGCATCTTCTACGCGGGCGCCGCCGCCGCCGTGCTGGTCCTGCGTCGACGTCGACCCGACCTCGAGCGTCCCTACAAATGCTGGGGCTATCCGGTCGTGCCCCTCGTCTTCATCCTCGTCTCGCTGGGGATGGCGGCGCTCTATATCGCGCACGACTGGCGGACCACGCTGCCCTGGCTGGCGGTCCTGCTCGTCGGGTTTCCCGCCCACGCGATCTGGACCCGCTCCACGCGCGCGGATAGAATGCCCGGCTCATGACTACGCCGGACTCTGGGCCTCCGCCCGCGACGCCGCCGCAGCCGCCCGCTCCTGCCGCCGTCCCGACACCGGCGACTCCGCTGAAGAAGCGACGCTGGAAGAAGATCCTGCTCCTCAGCGGCGGGATCTTCGCCGGCCTCCTGCTGATCCTTCTGATCATCGGTCCCCCGATCATCGGTTCGGTGGCAAAGTCGAAGATCGCCTCCATCCTCGGCGAGAAGCTCCAGGCCAACGTCACGGTCGGGGATGTCTCCTTCAGCTGGTCGGGCCACGTCCAGATCGACGAGCTCCGCATCCTCCCGAAGGCCTTCGCCGACCCGTTCTTCGAGGTGAAGAAGGTCGACGTCAGGGTCGACGTCGGCGCGGCCATCGGCGGCCGCTATATTGCCGACGTCGAGGTCGTGGCGCCGAAGGTGATCGTCGAGAAGGGTCCCGACGGGAAGTTCAACTACGAGTTCCCGCCGGCGCCGACTGAGCCCCGGGAGACAGGCGGCGGGGACAAGGCGAAGAAAGCGCCCGGCAAGCCTCCCGACGTCCGCGCGAAGTTGACCGTTCGCGACGGGGAAGCCCGCATCCGCGGGAAGGGCGCGGAGACGATCTACAAGAACCTCGCCGTGCAGGCGACCGTCGACGGGCTCGACAAGCCGATCGGGTACGCGCTGTCGCTCGAAAGCCCGATGAACGACGCCCTCAAGGTGAAGGGCGCGATCAACATCGACACGATCTCCGGCCCCGCCGCGCTGACCCTCGACCGGGTGTCCCTCCGGAACCTGACCGGCGCGGCTCGAGCGTACAGCGACATCGTCGAGCTCGACGGCACCGTGACCGGTACCTTCAACTACGAGCTGAAGGGCGCCCCGCGCTTCGTCGGCAAGGGCAGCCTCGAGGTGAACGGCTTCTCGGCCGCCATCCATGATCCCGTGTCCAAGACCGTCCGCGACGTCCGTCTCGACCGCCTGACCCTGTCCCATGACGGGGGCATCGACGAGAAGGGCAGCGGCCGGCATGTCCTCACCCTGACCTGCGGCAAGGCGCTCGGCGCGACGGTCACCGCGGACGTCGTCGACGCGTTCGGCGCCCGTCTCGTGAAGACGGACGTGCAGGCGGATACGGATCTCGCCGCGCTCGCCGAAGTGCTCGCCAAAGTCGGTGCGCTGCCGAAGGGCATGGCGCTGGCGGGACGAGTCTCCGTCCGCGGCACCTGCGACTCCAGGGGCCCCACGCAGGCCGACTTCGACGCGAAGAAGCTGCGCGTGTCGGCCAAGGTCGATCTCGGCGTCACCGGCTCGGCTCTCGACATCACGCACGACGGAAAGCCGATGAAGCTCGAGGGCTTCACCCTCCGGCACGTCGGGACTCTGGACGAGAGCGGCACCGGGAAGAATACGGTGACGTTGTCGCTGGGGAAGGCTTTGGGCGCGGTCGTGCAGGTCGACGTCACCGACGCGATGGGCCCGGCCCCGGGAGTGAAGGCAGAGGTCCAGGCCGACAGCGACCTGGGCGAACTGGGGAAGATGCTGGAGAAGCTGATCGGCCTGAAGCCGGATATGGCGATGGAGGGGGATGCGGCGATCCGGGGAACGGTCGAGGCGAAGGGTGCCGAGTCCGTGAAGGCGGACCTGTCCCTGAACGCGTCGAACCTGGTCGCGGTCGACGTCAAGGAGAAGAAACGCCACGAGATCGACAAGTCCATCGTGCTCCGGCTCGCGGGCGGCTGGGACGGGAAGACGAAGACCGCCGCGGCGGACCTGATCAAGCTCGATTCGTCGTTCGCGACGATGGACGGGAAGGGCGGCGCGTCGCTTGCCGGGGAGACGCCCGAGATCCACGAGTCATCGATTATCCTGAGGGCCGACCTCGAGAAGCTGGCGGGGAAGCTGCAGAGCTTCATGGAGAAGCCTCCCGCGCTCGGCGGCGTGCTGACCGTGGTCGCCTCCGCCCGCGGCGAGAAGATCGGGGTCACGGCCGACCTCAAGGCGCTGAGGTTCGAGAAATACGGGCCGATCGACGCGACGCTCAAGCATGACGGTGTCCTCGACAAGCAGGGCAGCGGGAAGCATTCGCTCAGGTTGGAATCCGGCAAAGCGTTGGTGATGACCGTCGACGCCGACGTCCGGGAAGCCTATAAGGACAGCCGTGCGACCTCGGTCGACGCCAGAATGACCTCCGATCTCGCGGCCCTGTCCTCGCTGCTCCCCGGCGTCGTCGAGCTCAAGCCCGGCACGACGCTCGCGGGCTCGGCCGTTGTCGCCGCGAAGGCGGAGACCCGGGGGTCGACCTGGGCGAAGTTCGACGTCTCTGCCGACGTCGACAACCTGGGCGCGGTCGAGAAGGGGAAGACCCAGGAGATCGACAAGGCGATCCGCCTCAAGGCGGCGGGGCTGTGGGACGGCGGGAAGCAGGCCGTGTCGATCGACACGTTCACGCTGGCCTCGGCCTTCGCGACGGCCGAGGCGAAGGGCGGCGTCTCGCTGGCGGCCCCGATGACCGTCAAGGACTCCACGCTCAAGGTGCAGGCCGACCTGGAGAAGCTGGGCGCGAAGCTCGGACTCTTCATGGCGGACGCCCCCGGCCTTGCGGGCAGCGTCACCGCGGAAGGATCCTACTCGGGAGACCGGTACGTGCTCGACGCGACCGCGAAGGGCATGAAGATCCTCCAGAAGGGGAAGCCGATCGGCCCCATCGACGCCGCGGTCGCCCAGAAGGGGACGTTCTCGACGGCGAAGAACGGCGGCTTCCGGATCGAGACCGGCTCCGTGAAATCGTCCGCGGTCGACCTGAAGCTGTCGGGCGAGATCCGGAAGGTGATGGACGATGCGCGCGAAGGCGAGATCCGGCTGGAGGCGACGGCCCGGCCCGACGAGCTCACGAAGTGGATGCCCGACCTGGGGATGAGCGGAGCGCCGATCCCCCTGACGACCCTCGTGGCCCTGAAGCCCGGGCTGATCGAGGTCAGCGGCCGGGCCCGCCTCGATGGCCTGACGATGAAGAGCAAGAATGAGAAGGGCGTCGAGAAGGTCCGGACGGCGAAGACGGGACCGATCGACTTCGACGCGACGATGAAGGGCCCGGATCTCTCCGCCACCTTGAAGACCCCGGCCTTCGAATGGATCGACCAGGGCTACGCGGCGAAGGGCGGCCTCGCGGCGCAGGTGAAGTACAACGAGAAGTCGACCACCGGGACGACGACGCTGGCCAACCTCGAGATCACCGACGACAGGAAGAACGTCGTGAAGGACCCCGGATTGACGATCGTCCACGACATCGGGCTGGCGGACAATAACAAGACGATCGCCCTCAACAAGGTCGATGTGCAGTCCTCGTTCCTGCGCGGCAGCATCACCGGCAAGCTCCTCCAGATCGATAAGGCGCCGGAGTTCCAGAAGCTGCACCTGGACTTCCGCTATATCCCCGACAAGGTCACCGCGCTCGCCAAGCCGTGGCTGCCGGGCCGGCTGGAGGGGGCCGACGAAAGGGTCCTCGACCTGATCCTCGACGGCAAGGCGGCGTCGATGGACGCGCTGGCGATCCTGCGCGGGACGCGGGGCGGCATCGACCTCGACCTCGGGAAATTCTCCATGGACAACGGGATCACCGTCGTCGGGAAGACGCACTTCGACCTGAAGGACGGAAAGCTGAGCTCGGGGACGCCGCTGACGGTCAACAAGGGGAAGACCGACCTCAACGCGGCGCTGGACTTCAATCCGGCCGAGAGGAAGCCGGCGAGCTCGGTCACGTTCGCCGCGAAGGACGTGGACGCGAACGGGCAGATGGGTCCGCTGCTGGAGCACCTGAATCCGATCTTCCACACGAGCGGCGTCGACGCCAAGGTCGACGGCGTGATCCAGTCGGATTTCCGGCTGGCGTGGGCCGGCCCGATCGACCCGGACGAGAAGGACTGGGTCGCGGCGGCTTCGAGATCGCTGAGCGGCACGGGGACTTTCGGCGTGCAGAGCTTGAGCGTCGCGGGCTCGCCGACGGTGGGGCAGCTCATGACGGCGCTGGGGCAGGGGAACGCGATGCAGGGGGAGATCGTCGCGACGCAGATCCGCATCGCGAACGGCCGCTGCGAGTACGAGAACATGACGATGCGCGGCAGCCGCAAGCCGCCGGAGACCCTGCAGCGCGACCAGGCGGACCTGGCGAAGGAGAAGCAGGAGCTGGAGGCCGAGAGGCCGAAGCTCGACGCGAAGGAGTACCAGAAGCGCGTCGACGAGCTGCGCCTCAAGGAGGAGGACCTGCCGTTCCGCTACGTCCTGCGCTTCACCGGGTACGTCCGCTTCGACAAGAAGATGGAACTGCGGGTGCTGATGCCGATGACGGACGGGATGGCGAAGGCGCACCCGAACCTGCAGAAGTACATCGGAACGAGCTTCTGGGCCGACCTCAAGGGCACGACCGAAAGCCCGTCGCTCGACACCCGGAAGATGATCACCGAGGCGATCACGCGCGCGGCGGAAGGCATCGTGAAGGACAAGCTCGACGACGTGCTGGCCGGGTTCACGAAGCGGCTGAAGGAAAAGGACGCGGACAAGCTGTTCAGCGACGCGCAGAAAGCCGACAACGCGAAGAAGAATCCGCAGGCGCTCCAGTCGTATCAGCGGCTGCTCTCGGACTACGCGGACACGGACTTCGTGAAGAAGCGCCGGGCCGCGATCGAGGACCGGATCAAGGCGCTGGGCGGGAAATGAACCGATGCTGAGAGCGCTCTGCGCCCGGTCCGGCGTCTGCGGCGCCCCCACCTCCTCGGAGGAGGAGATCGCGACCATGCTCCACTCGGAGCAGGGCATGGTCTGGGTGGATCTGGAGTCGCCCACGGACCAGGAACGCGGCATCCTCGAGCGCGTCTTCAAGTTTCACAGGCTGGCGGTCGAGAACACCTTCTCCCTGAGCAACCATCCCCGCATCGACGACTACGGCGAGTATCTCTATCTCGCGGTCCACGGCATCGTGCGGAGGAAGGGCGCGGCTATCGGGGAATCGAGGATGCAGCTCCTGGAGATCGACATCTTCGTGGGCAAGCACTTCCTCCTGACCTATCACGCCGCCGCGGACCTGTCGATCGACACCGTCTGGAAGCGCTGCGGCCACGTCGAGCACCTCATGGCGCGGGGGCCGGACCGCGTGCTGGCCGAGGTCCTCGACCACCTCGCGGAGGAATACGTCTCGTTCATGGAGGTCCTGGACGAGGAGATCGACGGCCTGGAGGACCGCCTGTTCAAGCACGCGTCGAAGCCCGCGCTGCGGGAGATCTTCTCGCTGAAGAAGGACGTGCTGCACCTGCGGCGGGTCGTGAATCCCCAGCGCGAGGTGCTGAACCGGCTGGCGCGGGCGGAGCACAAGGCGGTGTCCCGGGAGGAGTCCATCTACTTCCGCGACGTGTACGACCACCTCTACCGGGTGTCGGAGATGCTGGAGTCGTTCCGCGACGTGCTGTCGGGCGCGCTCGAGGTCTACCTGACGGTCGTGGCCAACCGGACGAACGAGGTCATGAAGGTGCTCACCGTCTTCTCGGCGGTGCTGATGAGCGGCTCCTTCATCGCGGGGCTTTACGGCATGAACGTGCCGGTGCCCGGGGCCGAGTCGAAGTCCATGTTCTACATTCTGTCCGGGGTGATGGTCGCCCTGGCGGTCGTGCTGATCGTGTTCTTCAAGAAGCGGCGCTGGATCTAGCCCGGCGGGTAGAGCGGCAGACGGTCGGACGGCAGCTGCGGCGCGTCGCCCAGCGCGGGCAGCTCCTCGAGCACGTTGGAGAGGGCCAGGTCCAGTCGCTCCGACGGCATCTCCATCGGCTTCCAGTCGGTGGACCGGTCGACGACGACGGGGGCCTCCGAGATCCGCACCGGAGTCCCGCCGCGGGCGCGCTCGAGGTCGGCGCGCAGCTTCTCGTTCTCGGTCTTGAGCCGCAGGATCTCGGCCTGCGCCCGCCGCAACTGGCGGTCCCGTCCGCGCAGTTCGTCGCGGAGGGCCTTCTTCTGCTCGATGTGGACCTGGACGGGGTCGCTGGGGATGCTGAATTCCGCGACGCGGAGGGTGGCTCCGCATTTGGGGCAGATGCGGCCTTCGACGGAGGTGCCTTCGGGCGCCCGGAACCGCTTGCCGCAGTCGCAGACGAAGACCATGACGCGCCTCCCGCTCACAACCTCCCCAGATGGGGGCGTCAGGGGTACTATACCGGGCACCCCCGGGCTTTCCCACAAAATAGACCGGGTTGGGGGTGGGATCAGCGGCGGCGCACGGAGCCGCAGGCGGAGCAGAGGATCCCGTTGTCCGGGTTGAGGTGGCCGCAGTCCGGACACGGGGGAGCCGGCGGCGGCTTCAGGGAGACCGGAAAACCCATATCGGCGGTGCGCGCGCACCCGGCGCAGAAGTGGAACTCGCGTTGCCGGCAGGAATCGGTCGACGTCAGGTGAACCGTGGCGGGGGCCTGCTTGCACTTCTGGCAGGTCGTCATCCCGGACCTCCCGTCACTTCGCCGCGGCAACCTCGGGGATCTCGGAAAGGATCTTCTCGAGGATGGCGTCGGGGCGGATGCCTTCGGCCTCGGCTTCGAAGTTGAGGATCATGCGGTGGCGCAGGGCGGGGAAGGCCGCCTCGCGCAGGTCGGTGAAGGCGACGTTGTAGCGCCCCTTGATGAGCGCGAGGATCTTCGCCGCTCGGACGATCGACTGCGCCCCGCGCGGGCTCGACCCGTAGCGCAGGTATTTCTTGGCGATCGCGCTGCCGTCCGCGGGATGCGTGCCCAGCACGAGCCGCGCCGCGAACTCCTTCACATGCGACGCGATCGGCACTTCCTTCGCCAGCGCCCGCATGTCCTGGATCTCCTTGCCGGTCAGGATCGCCTGGGGCGTGATGGAGTCCTTCCCGGTCGTCCGGTCGATGACTTCCATCAGCTCTTCCAGCTTCGACGCGGGGACCTGGACCTTGAAGAGGAAGCGGTCGACCTGCGCCTCTGGCAGCGGATAGGTGCCTTCCATCTCGATCGGGTTCTGGGTCGCCAGCACGAAGAACGGCTCCTCGAGCGGGTAGCGCTTGCCGCCGACGGTGACCGTCTTCTCCTGCATGGCCTCGAGCAGGGCGGACTGCGTTTTCGGCGTCGCCCGGTTGATCTCGTCGGCCAGGACCATGTTGCCGAAGATGGCACCCTTCTGGAACTCGAAGGCCTTCCGGCCCTGGGCGTCCTCGACGACGATGTTGGTGCCGAGGATGTCGGCCGGCATCAGGTCGGGCGTGAACTGGATGCGCGAGAACTTCAGGTTCAGGCACTGCGAGATCGTGCGCACGAGCAGCGTCTTCCCGATCCCGGGGACGCCTTCCAGCAGCGCGTGGCCTTCCGCGAGGATCGTGACGATGACCTGTCGGACCACCTCCTGGTGGCCGACGATGACCTTCCCGATCTCGGCGGTCAGCGCCTCGACGTTGTCCCTGAACTTCTTCGCCTGATCTTCGATGGTCATGTGAAGGAGCTATTCAACACAATGGAACGAAGGTGACCAAGAAATGTTTGATCCGCGCGGACTGTAGACCCGAGTGGAGGTTTTCAGGGAGTCTCCATGGGCGCCATCAAAGTCCAAGACTTGCGGGTGTGGCACAAGGCGCTGGAGTTGACGGTCGAAGTCTACAGAGTCCGCCGGAAGCTTCCGCCAACGGAGAATTCCGGATGGATCCGTCAGATGCGGAGAGCGGCCGTCTCCATCCCCGGACGTGTCTCAGAGGGGTTCATCCGCGCCGGTCCGAAGGACAAGGCCCGCTTCTACAACATCGGCCGGGCGTCTGCAGAGGAACTCCGGACCTCCCTGATCCTGGTCGGCAAGCTGGGCTATACCGCTTCTCCGGCGACGCTGTTCGAGCTGCTGGACCAGGTTTGCGCCATGCTTCATCGCCTCTGGGAGGCGGTTCATTCTGCGCAAAGCTGAAGCTTGGATTTCGATCTGCGGACTGCGGACTCCCGACTTCGGACTGCTAGTACTGCTTGCGCAGTCGCGAACTCGGTACGCCCATCTCCTCGCGGTACTTCGCGATCGTGCGGCGGGCGGCGTTGATGCGGAACTTGTCCTTCAGGATGCGGACGATCTCCAGGTCGGACAGCGGATTCTTGCGGTCTTCGCCGTCGAGGATCTCCCGGATCTTTTCCATGAGGGCGAGGCGGGTCTGCTCATCGGGCGCGGGCGAGCCGTTCGTACTGCCGTCCGGCGAGGGCAGGGGCGGCAGGCCGTAGGGGGCGGGCGGGTGGTCCGACTTCGGCGCCGCGGACGCGAAGAAGAACTTCAGCGGAAAGATGCCGCGCGGCGTCTCCACCCACTTTTCGGATATCGCGCGCGACACCGTCGACAGGTGGATCCCCAGCGCGTCGGCGACCTCCTGCATCTTGAGCGGGCGCAGGTGCTCGATGCCCTGCTCGAAGAAGTCCAACTGGTGCTTCAGGATCTCGTTCGTGATGCGGTAGATGGTGCCGCGGCGCTGCTCGATCGCGGTGATCAGCTTGCGGCCCGCGTCCATCTTGCGCTTGATGAATTCGCGTTCGTCCTTGGAGAACGTCGGCTCCTTGGACAGCGCCAGGATGAGCTTCTGCTCGTCCTTGGTCAGCTTGCCCGACTTGGCCATCTCCGCGAACTTCACGCGGTCGTGGGGCAGGATGCGCTTGCCGCGCGCGATCTCGGCGAGGAAATCGCGCTCCTCCTTGGCGAACTTCTCCCCCTTCAGCATGGCGCCGACAAACTCCCGCTCCTCGGCGGTGAGCTTCCGGTCCTTGAGAAGGTCCTCGTAGTTGCGGTTGACGGAGATCGAGGGCAGCCAGCCGTCCTCGAGCATGATCTCGTACTTGCCGTCCACCTGCTTGATCACCACCTCGGGGTAGACCTTGGGGATCTTGTCCGCCGAGTAGGTGGCGCCCGGCCGCGGGTTCAGCTTGGCGATCTCGGCGATCAGCACCTTGACGTCCTCGATCACGAGGTTCGGATCGGGCTCTCCGCTGTAGCCCAGGTCCTTCATCATCTCCGGGTCGGCGATGAACGCCTTCACGATGCGCGGGAGGCGGTTCGCGCCGACGTCCTCGAAATGGTTCTCGATCAGCTTGCGGAGGATGGGCTGGCGAGGATCGGTGTCGTCGAGCTGGAGGATCAGGCATTCCTTGATCGAGCGCGCGCCGACGCCGCGCGGCTCCAGGGAGTGGATGATGACGATCGCGTGCTCCAGCTTCTTCGCGATCACCTCGGGCGCCTCGCCGCGCAGTTCCTCCGGCAGCGAGCCGACCATGTCGTCGAGGGTCACCTTGATATAGCCGGAGTCGTCGATGTTCTCGATGACGTGTTCGCAGTACTTCCGGTCCTCGTCGGGGATGCCGAGCCCCACGAGCTGGCTGGTGAGATGCTCCCTCAGCGAGGTGGAGTTCTCGCAGAGGTTGTTCATCATCTCCATGCGCCGCTCGGCGTCCTCGGCGGAGTCGCTCCGGCGGGTGCGGCGCTCGCTGTCGGACCACTGGTCCTCGAGCGTCTCGAGGGTCTCGCGTTTGACGGTCTCCTCGGTCGTCTCCTCGACGGTGTCGGTGGTCGTCGTATCGGGCTCGTCGACGTCCTGCTTCTCCTCGAGCGTGGGGTTCTCCTCGAGTTCCTGGGAGATCAGGTCGCGCAGCTCCATGATGGGCAGCTGGAGCAGTTCGAGGTTCTGGAGCATCTGCTGGGACAGATGCATCCGCTGTTCCATGCGCTGCTGGAGATGGACTTCCATGCGCATGGCTAGAACTCCCTCCGTCCCGAGAGGGCGTCGCCGACGACGGTGCGATCGGAATATTCGAGAGTGCTGCCGGCGGGGATGCCGCGGGCGATGCGCGTGACCTGGACCGCCGGGCCCAGCGCCTTCTGGATGTAGAAGGCCGTCGCGTCGCCCTCGGTCGTCGGATTGGTCGCCAGGATCACTTCTCGCACTCCTCCCTTGCGGACGCGGTCGAGCAGCCCGGGGATTGTCAGCAGTTCCGGTCCCACCCCGTCGAGGGGGGAGAGGTGGCCGTGGAGCACGTGGTACGCGCCCCGGAACGCCCCCGTGCGTTCGATCGCCCAGAGATCGCGGGTCTGTTCGACGACGCAGACCAGGCCCTGGTCCCGTTTGGCGTCGTCGCAGACGTCGCACAACTCGGCTTCGGAGATATTATAACATTTCGTGCATGATTTCACCTGCTCCTTCAGGTCGCGCACCGCATTGGCGAGCAGCATGGCCTCGCTCTTGGGCTGCGCGAGCAGGTGGAACGCGAGCCGCTCCGCCGTCTTCTCCCCGATGCCGGGGAGCTTGGCCAGTTCCTGGATGACCCGGAGGATCGGCTCGCTGGTGGGCATGGCTATACCAGGCCGGGCATCACCATCCCGGTGATCTTGGCGAGCTCCGTCTCCCGGAGCTTCTTGGCCTTCTTGATCCCCTCGTTGGCCGCCGCCAGGACGAGATCCTCCAGCATCCCCTTGTCGTCGGGATTGATCACTTCCTTCTCGATCTTGATGTCGACGATCTCCTCGGCGCCGTTGACCTTCACTTTGACCATGCCGCCGCCGGCCGCGGCCTCGACGACGCGCTCCTTGAGCTCGAGGTCGAGCTTCTGGAGCTTCTTCTGCATGTCCTCGAAGGCCTTGCCGTACTTGCCCATTCCGCCCGCTGGAAACATAGCTTCGTTCTCCGTCTATTCGATGCCCACGACCTTCGAGCCGCCGAACGCCTCCAGGATCTTTTTGACGCCGGGATCCGCCGACGTGTCCAGCGGCCGCTTCGGCGGCGCCGCGGGAGACGCCGCTCCGCTCGAATCGAGCGAGATCCTCAGCCCGACCCTCCGTCCGAACACCGTCTGCATCACCCCGGCGATCAGCTCCTTGTTCTTCGCGCTCTCGAGCTGCTTGACGTGGAAGTCCTTGAACTGCGGCGGCATCACGAAGCCGATCTCGTCCGCCGAGAACTTCGTGACGCGCCCTTCGCGCAGCAGCGTCGCCGCCAGCACGCTCTTCTCCTTGACCGACGCCACCACGCGCGGCCAGGCGCCCTGCGCCTCCTCGAGGGTGGTCGGCGTTCCGGAGAAGGCCGGCGCCGGAGCGGGCGCAGCCGCCGCCGCCAGGGGGACGGGCTCGTCCGCGTCGGCCACGGGCTCGGCCTCGACCGCCTTCGGCGCGGGAGCCGCGGAGACGACGGGCGCCGCGGGACCGGGCGCGGCCGCAACGACCGCGCCGCGCAGGGCCTCCGTCAGCGTCACCAGGTCCGCGCTACGCGACATCTTCACGAGCGTGACCTCGAGCACCAGGCGCGGGTTCGCGCCTTCCTTGATGCGACGCTTCGCCTCGAGCGTGAGCTGGATGAAGTAGAGCAGCGCCTCGAGCGTGAGGCCTGCCGCCTGTTTTTCGGCCTCGACGAGGTCCGCCTCCGGGAGGTCGATGATGTCGGGGTTTTTGCCGACCGCCTTGACGGCCAGCAGGGCGCGGAAGCGGTCGAGCAGCTGGTCGGTGAAGGCGGCCACGTCGACGCCGCTCGCGAAGATGGCGGCGAGCGTGGTGAAGACCTTGGCCGCGTCGCCGGTCCGGACGGCGCCCAGGAGTTCGGCGAGATGGGGCCCGCGCGCCTCGCCGATGACGGCGGAAACGTCCTCTTCGCTCAGGCCCTTCGCCTTGAAGGAGATCAGCTGGTCGAGCAGGCTTTCGGCGTCGCGCATGCCGCCGTGGGAGGCGCGCGCGATCGCCGCAAGGACGGCGTCGTCGACCGCGATCTTCTCTCCGTCGACGACCTGGCGGAGGCGGCGGACGATGTCGACCGTCGTGATGCGGCGGAAGTCGAAGCGCTGGCAGCGGGACACGATGGTGTCCGGCAGCTTGTGGACTTCCGTGGTGGCGAAGCAGAACTTCACGTGGGGGGGCGGCTCCTCGAGGGTCTTGAGGAGGGTGTTGAAGGCCTCCCGCGTGAGCATGTGGGCTTCGTCGATGATGTAGACCTTGGAGCGCGAGCGGAGCGGCGCGTAGCGGATGCCCTCGCGCAGGGTGCGGGCGTCGTCGACCGAGCGGTTGGAGGCGGCGTCCATCTCGATGACGTCGGTGTCCGTCCCGTCGTGGACGGCGAGGCAGATCTCGCAGGCGTTGCAGGGGGAGTCGGAGGGCCCCTTGGCGCAGTTGAGGGCCTTGGCGAAGAGACGGGCCATGGAGGTCTTGCCCACGCCGCGGGGTCCGCAGAAGAGGTAGGCGTGGCCGACGCGCTTCTCGGCGATGGCGTTCCGGAGGGTGCGCGAGACGTGCTCCTGGCCGACGACTTCGTCGAAGCTCAGGGGCCGGTAGCGCCGGGCGAGGACGGTGTACGGGGCCTCCGTGGACATCGAGCGTCGATTATAGTTCGCGCGGAGGCCGGATCAAAGTCATTCCGGGCGAAGCCGGACGGACTATTTCGCGGCGATCGCGGCGGAGATCGTCGCGAGTTCGTCGGCGCTGAGCTCGACCGCGCCGGCCTTCGCGTTCTCCAGCCCCTGCTGCGGCGTCCGGGCGCCGACCAGGGCGTGCGTCAGGCCGGGCTGCGCCACCGTCCAGGCGATCACCAGCTGGCTGAGCGTCAACCCGCGGGCGTCGGCGATCGGCCGGATGCGGTCCAGCATCGCCCCCGTCTTCCGGAGATTCTCGGGCGTGAACGAGGCGTGACCCCGCCGCAGGTCGCCTTCCTTGAACTCGCGCTCCGGGGCGATCTTTCCCGTCAGCAGCCCGTGATGCAGCGGCGAATAGGCGAGCATCGCGACGTTGTTCTGCCTGCACCAGGGCAGCTGCTCTTTCTCGAGATCGCGGTCCAGCATGCTGTAGCGCTCCTGGTCGGCATCGAAGGGACCCTTCGACCGATACCGCTCCAGGTCCGCCCCCTTCGCGTTGCAGGCCCCGATCGCCCGGATCTTGCCCTGCCGTTTCAGGTCCAGCAGCAGCGCCATCGTATCCTCGATCGGAATCGTCCTATCCTGCCAGTGCGTCAGGTAGAGGTCGACGTGGTCCGTCCCGAGCCGCTTCAGACTGCCCTCGAGCTCGCGGCGCACGATGTCGGGGTCGAGCGTCTTATGGATGTGGTATTGCCCGGCATCATTGCGGCCCTTCTCGTCCGAGACGAAGAACAGCGTCCCCCTGGTCGTGTCCCACGCGAGGCCGCATTTGGTGGCGATCACGACCTTGTCGCGCCGGCCCTGGATGGCCTTGCCGACGACCTCCTCGCCGTGGCCGAAGCCGTAGGCCGGGGCGGTGTCGATGAAGTTGATCCCCGCGTCGAGGGCCGCGCGGATCGCGTCGATCGAGACCTTGTCGTCGCTGCCGCCCCAGCGCCAGCCGCCGACGGCCCACGCGCCGAAGGCGACGACGGAGGCCTGGATGCCGCTGCTGCCGAGCGCCCGGGTTTTCATAGGCCGCCCATTATACGAATCTTCCACTGAACACCAACGAAGCGGCGGCGTCCGCTGAACTGGGGGTGCTCCGATGATGCTGACGACCGCCTTTCTGCTGTTCTGCGTCCCGACCGCCGCCGGCGACGAACGCGACCTCGACCTGGCCTCCGCTCTGGCCCGCCGCGGCTGGCTCGATCTGGCCGACGACGTCTGCGGGAAGATCGACCGGCTTCCGGGAGCCTCCTTCGTGCTGGCCGAGGTCGCCGCCGCCCGCGCGCGGCAGGAGCCGGATCCGGCCGCCGCAGCGCGGATCCTCGACGCGGCGGCGGCGCGCTTCGGGGCGACGCCGACGCTCGACGAGCGCGCGATGATCGGCGAGCTGCGCGTGCAGAAGGCGCGGCAGTTGTCGGAGACCCCCGACGGCGCCCGGGCGTGGGAAGCCGTGGAGTCGTTCTACCGCGAGAGCATCGCCGGCCTGAAGAAGATGGCCGCGAGCCCGGCCGTGGAGGAGGCGCTCCTGGACGCGCGCCTCGAACTCCCCAAGGCGATGGCCGCCCACGCCCGGATCCCTTCGACGGACGCCGCGGCGCGGAAGAAGATGCTCGCCGACGCCGTCCCGTTGTTCCTCGACTTCCAGCTCGAATGCGGCAACGCGCCGATCGCGTACGAGGCCGTCCTCGAGGAGGGCCGCGCGCGGCTCGATCTTGGCGACACCGCCCGCGCCGAACGCTGCTTCCGCGCGGTCCTCGCGCTCCGAAAGAACTCGGCCCCGCTCGCGGAGTATCCCTCCGCCCTCTGGGACGGCGCCCTCCTGTCGCTGCTCAAGACTCTGACGCAGGCGGGGAAGGCGAAGGACGCCGTCGCCGGTGCCGACGCCTTCCTCCGCGGGTACCCGGCGCGGGCGAAGACGGCCATGGGCCTGGCGATGACGCTCGCCCGGGCGGAGGCCCTGGCCGCGGACGGGAATCTCGCCGGCGCCCTGGCGACGGCCCAGGGTGTCGTCAATGCCGACGCCAACGGCCCCGCGGGCCATGCCGCCCGCGAGAAGATCCGCGGCTGGATGAAGGGCGAACAGGCCACGCCCGACCGGATGATGCTGATCGCCGACGGCATGATCGACCCCGGTCTCTATCGCGAGGCGCTGACGGACCTGCGCCGGGTGGTGGAGCTGTGCCGGGGGGAGGCCGAGCTGCGGCAATTCGAGCCGGTCGCCGCCTTCAAGCGCGGCGAAAGTTTCCGTGCGCTGAAGCAGGACTTGGAGTCCTCGATCGCATTCCAGGAGGTCTTCCGGAGGTATCCGGCGCACACGCTGGCGGGGCGCGCGGCCTTCGAGGCGGTCCGCTCGCAGATCCGGTCGGCGGCGGCGACGCGGGATCCGAAGGACGAAGAGCGGCAGGAGCAGCTCCTGGCCGAGATCCGGCGCTTGGGCCTGCAGGGAGCCTATGCGGGATTCTTCAAGTTCCTCGAGGCCGAGCGCCTGGAGCGGAAGGGCCAGTGGAGGGCCGCCGCCGAGGCGTACGAGACGGTCGACGAGGGATGCGAGGTCTACGACGACGCCCTGGTGTCCGCGGGGCACTGCTGGAAGCGCGACGTCGACGCGAAGGGCGATCCGAAGCAGCTGCAGAAGGCCGACGCGCTGCTGCGCCGCGCGGTGTCGCGCCTGGAGAAGGTGCCGGTCCCGCGCCTGCTCGTGGGGGCGTACTATGACCTGGCCTCGATCCATCTGCACAAGACGCAGAACCAGCCGAAAGAGGCCCTGGGTTTCGTCCGGAAATGCGCCGCCCTGCTGCCGGCGGACAGCGAGATGCAGCCGAGGCTGGCCGAGATGGAGATCCGCGCCCGGCTGGGAGTGGAGGATGCCGACGGCGCGGGCGCCCGGCTGGACGCGCTGCTGAAGACGTCCCCCGATCACCCGGCCTCGGCACGGTCGGCCCGTCGGGTTGCCTGGTACCACGAGGCTGCCGAGCCGTCGAAAGCCGCGCGCTATTATCGCGTGTGGCTCGACGCGACCGAGGCCGCGCTGCCGTCGATCGCGGAGACGCGGGAAGTGGCCGACGGCCTGGTCCGGATGGCCCGGGTGCTGAACCGCTTCGACGATCGCGTCGTCTCGGTTCTGGACCTGCGCGGCCAGCCGGTGCCGGATCGCGTCGTCTGGAAGGACGCCGTGCGGGCGCAATCCCGCCTGCTGGCGCTGGTCCCTCCGGAGTCGAAGGAGCGCCCGGCGGCGGCATCGCGCCTGGCCTGGTGCCTGGGCTTCGCCGCCGAGACGGCCCCGGAGTGGGGGCAGTGCAAGAGCCACTGCGAGGGGCTCGTCAAGGCCGGCGCCCTGGTGGGGCCGGAGGGCATCAACGCCTCCGTTTTGCAGAACCAAAAATGGCTCGCGGGGATCTACCTGGAGTACGGACATGCTCTTTACCAGCTCGGGCGGAGCGGGCAGAAGTTCCAGTTCGGGAACGCGATCACGGTGTTCAACCATCTGAAGCTGGTCGCGGAGAAGGAGTCCGAGCCATGGTGGATCTGCACGGCGATGTCGCTGAAAGCGCTCTTCGAGCGCGGCGAGGGCAGCGACATCACGACCGTCGAGGCGGCCCTCTCGATCCTCGAACTCAATCACTCCGACTTCGATGCCGGCAAACACCGGACCCGGGCCCTGCTGATCGAGCTTCGCGACCAGGTCCAGGCGGTCCGGGGGTCGCGCCGCTAGAAGTTCAGATTGGTAGAAACCCCGCCAATAGCCTACCGCCGGGTAGGGATTTCGCGTCCTCCCTAGCGCAGCAGCGGGTTGCACCCCCACTGGCATGAGGCTTGCGTAAAAATGGGGTATTCCCAGGTTTCGGAAGAGGGGCGAATAGGAGGTTGACCATGAAGAGACCGCCACCCACCGCGCGGACGCAGAAACGCGAGCGGGAGGAGTCGAAGAATTTTCTAATTCTCCTCCTCGTCATCGTCGGCGTGGTCGCCCTGATCCAGGTGCTGCTCTTCGTGACGATGCTGCGGATGAGGCCGGGCAGCCCGTCGTACCTGCAGCACATCGGCCAGGGGATTCACGAGCGCGCCGAAGTCTCCTAGACCGCGCGGCAGGCGCGCAGCCCTTCGCGGAGCTCCTGCTCCGGCAGGTTGCGGCCGATGAACACGAGGATATTGGAGCGGTCCTCGCCGTCGCGCCAGGGCCGGTCGGGACGGCCGTCGAACATCATGTGCACGCCCTGGAAGACCACGCGTCGCGCCTCGCCTTGAACCTCGACGATCCCCTTCATCCGGAAGATGTCCGTTCCCCGCGTCTTCAGCAGCCCGCCCAGCCAGGCGTTCAGCCTGCGGCCGTCCAGCGCCCCCGCCTCCTTCAGCGAGATCGAATGGATGTCCGAGTGGTGGTGATGCTCGTCGGCCGTCATCAGATCGGGCGACACCTCCAGGCGGCGGGACAGGTCGAACGCGCCGACGTCGAGGATCTTGTCGAGGGGGATTGCCGCATCGCGCGTACGGTAGATCTTCGCGAGGATATTGAGCTCGCGAGCTTTCTTCTCGAGTCGGTCGAGCTCCTCGGGCGTGGCCAGGTCCGTCTTGTTGAGGAGGACGACGTCGCCATACGCGATCTGCTCGCGCGCCTCGCGGTTCTGCTCCAGGTGCTGCCAGATGTGGCGCGCGTCGACGACGGTGATGACGGCGTCGAGGCGCACCTTCGACTTCAGGTCTTCGTCGACGAAGAAGGACTGGATCACGGGGGAGGGGTCGGCGACGCCGGTCGTCTCGATCAGGATGGCGTCGAACTTGTCGGGCCGCCGCAGCAGGTCGTTGAGGGTTTTGATCAGGTCGCCGCGGACGGTGCAACAGACGCAGCCGTTGTTCATGACGATGAGGTCTTCCTCGGTCGCGAGCACGAGCTGGTTGTCGACGCCGATCTCGCCGAACTCGTTCTCGACGACGGCGACCTTCCAGCCGTGCTTTTCGGTGAGGATCCGGTTGAGGAGGGTCGTCTTGCCGGCGCCGAGAAAGCCGGTCAGCACCGAGACGGGGATCGTAGCGGGAGGGTTCACTTCCACTGGCTCCCGTCGCCCAGCTTGTCCAGGTCGATGCGCGCGCCATGGCCGTCGGGGTTCGGGATCATGCGGTGGATGTCCTGCTTGATGACTTCCTTCATGGGCCGCATCATCCGGTATTGCTCCCGGCCGCTGGCTTTCAGCACGGCGATGTGCGTTTCCACGGGGGCGCAGCCCGGCTGGTCGCAGAAGATCTCGGCGACCAGGACCGTGACGTCCTCGGCCAGGTTGAAATGGGCGCGGACCCATTCCTTGATCTGGCCCTGGAGCGAGCGGTCTTTCTTCCCTTCCCCGAAGAGGTCGAACTCGAAGTTGAAGTTCACGGCGGGATATAGGATGTCGAAAGGAACCGGGGGACGCAAGAGGAAGGCCAACTCCTCCTCTAACTAACGCTCCTGGGCGCCCAGAACTTCCTCGACCGCGCGGCCGTCGAGTCGTTCGGGCGGCGTCAGCCCGAGGAAGCTGAGGGCGGTCGGGGCGGTGTCGAAGGTCCGTAGGGGCCGGGTGATCAGGAGTCCCGCCTTGACGCCGGGACCGACGCAGATCCAGGGGATCGTCACGTTCTCCGGAGTGTCCGGAAGCTGCCGGAAGTAATGCTGCTTTCCGAGGCCGCCGTGGTCGGCGGAGATGATGATCGCGGTGGTCTCGAGCTCCCCGCAATCCCGCAGCGTGTCCAGGATCTTCCCGATCGCGGTGTCGACTTTGAGGACCGCGTCCAGATAGCTCCGGCTCATCCACCCTCTCCCGTGGCCGGCGCCGTCGGGCTCCCCGAAATGGATGAAGGTCATCTGATACTTCGTGTCCGGCCATTCGGCCGCGAAGGCGCGCGCGAGGCCGTCGGCCGACGTGGAAGGCTTGGACGTTGGCGGAGGCCGGGGGAGTGCGTCGGGCTTCGCCCCGGGATTGCCGGCGGGCGGGGGAACGACGCCGAGGGCAGGAGCCGGGGCAGGGGCGGGCGCCTTGGGCCGGGACGCGGACTGGGCGCCCGACGGATCGGGCCCCGTATTCTCCTTGAAGTCGGGCTTGGTGACGTCTTCAAGCTTCGGGATGATCCGCGGGATGGCGGGCCCGTAGATCCAGTGCACCTGCTCGGGATTGGCGAGGAAGTGGAACTTGTCCTTCGCGAAGAGCATGGCGGTCGAGAGCCCGGCCTCGCTCGCCACGGAGAAGACGGTCGGATGCTGGATATGGCCCGGGCGGTAATTGTTCCAGACGACGCCGTGGTTCTTGAAGTCGAGCCCGGTGAGCATGGCCGTGTGGCTGGGCAGGGTGATCGACGGACGCACGGTCTCGCAGTGCTCGGCGCGGGCGCCGCGCTCCATCAGGCCCATCAGGACGGGCGCCTGCGCCTGCGTGATCCCGTCGGGCCGGAGCCCGTCGACGCTGATGACGAGGACTTGGCGGGCTATCCCCTGGGTGACCTTTCGCGGGGGCAGCGGCGCGTGGAAGGAGACGGGAACCGACGAGCCGGAGCTGCCGACATTCAGGAGGCCGGCGCCGTCGTCCAGCGCCGCCTGGACGGCGAGGATGCTGATGAAGAGTCCCGAGAGGAGCGCCGCCAGGCTGACTCCCAGCAGGGAACGAACCGACCGTTTGCGTTCAGCGTGCATGAGACCAGATCCCCGTGCCTGCCCCAGTCAGGATAGCGGTTCGGAGTGGATTTGAGACAAATTCCTTCCGTAGGTCCGGCTAGAATGCCCGCGTGGATGAGGACACAGCATCGGAGAAGCCGCCGCCGTTCTGGGCCGCGCTCCTGTGGATGACCCTCTATCTCGCGCTCACGAACGTGGGGATCATCGCCATCGCCCACACGATGGTGCCGCAGCACAACGGCCTGGCGAAGTTCGGGATCTGGATCCTCCAACTGATCCTGATCCTCGGATTGACGGCGTGGGTGAACGGGAAGACCGGGGGGCGCGGCCTGCTGTTCGTCCTCGTGATCGGGTTCTCGGTCTATTCGCTGGTCTACGGTCTGATGCTCGGCCATATTCCGCGGCTCTTCGCGCTCCGCGAGACGCCGCTGATCCCGGTGCGCGACGCGGCCCGGCCCGAGTACTTCGGCTTCGACGTCTACCATTTCTCGGACGGGAAGGTGGGCCTGAAATACGTCTCGCACCGGACCCTCGCGGGGAAAAACGGCAGATCCCACTATTACCTGGCGCCGCTCCTGCCGCCGGACTGGAAGCGGGGGGATCGAATCCCCGCCTGGGTCGGCGAGTCCGATCTCGGCCTGGGAGTGCCGGAATACTGGACGGAGGACTGGCGCGGGGGATACCGGATCGGACTCGATTCGAAGTTCGAAGACATGCTTCAGGATCGGGATATGGATTCGGACCTGAGATCCCAATCCGGCGCGCCGATCTTGACGTGGTCGAAAGATCCGAAGAGGGAGTTCATCCGCGTCGGCTACGGCGAACTGGCCTTCTTCCTCGCGATCGACCTCATCGGGCTGGTCTCGCTGCTCCTGTCCTACATCCTGAAGCCGCGCGACGCCTGACGGGGGCGTTTCACGGGCCGTTTGCAGGACTTTTACACCTTCCTGCATGCATTCCAGTTGCCTTTCAGCGGGACTTTGTCCAAATTCTCCTTCGCAGCGTGAACATCACTTGAGGGAGGACCGGCCATGAACCCCACCGCGGCGACGAACGACTCCGACTTGGCGGCGCGTCTCCAGCGCGATTTCCTGGACGGCCTCGACGAAGAACTCGAACTGGAGCTGGAAGACCAGATGTCCTCGGCGCCCAAGACAGGCGCTGAGAAGACCGCCGAGAAGGACGCCCGGATGGTCTACTTCAAGGAACTGCTCCGGCTCCAGGCCGAGCTCATCAAGCTCCAGGACTGGGTCGTCTCGACGAAGAGCAAGATCGTGGTGATCTTCGAGGGCCGCGACGCAGCGGGCAAGGGCGGGGCGATCAAGCGGGTGGCGCAGCGGCTCAATCCGCGCGTGTGCCGGATCGCGGCGCTCCCGGCGCCGAACGACCGCGAGCGGACCCAGTGGTACTTCCAGCGCTATGTGTCGCAACTGCCGGCCGGCGGCGAGATGCTGCTCTTCGACCGGAGCTGGTACAACCGCGCCGGCGTGGAGCGCGTGATGGGATTCTGCACCGAGGCGGAGTACGAGGAGTTCTTCCGCACCGTCCCCGAGTTCGAGCGGATGCTCGTCCGCTCCGGGATCCGCCTGATCAAGTACTGGTTCTCCATCACGGACGAGGAGCAGGAGTTCCGCTTCCGCAGCCGCATCCACGATCCCCTCAAGCAGTGGAAGCTCAGTCCGATGGACGTCGAGTCGCGCCGCCGCTGGGAGGACTACACCAAGGCGAAAGAGATCATGCTCCAGAAGACGCATATTCCGGAGGCGCCCTGGTGGGTCGTTCAGGCCGTGGACAAGAAGAAGGCCCGGCTCAACTGCATCCGGCACCTGATCACCCAGATCCCCTATGCGGAGATCAAGCACGACGCGGTGTCGATCCCGGACCGGATCCATCATCCGGACTATCACCGGAATCCGGTCCCGAAGGACATGTACGTCCCCGAGGTCTACTGAGGCAGGCCCGGGGGCGGCTTACATCGGCGCGGGAGCGGCCTTCCAGATCCGGTCGCAGTATTCCCGCACCGACCGGTCCGAGGAGAAGAAGCCCATCCGCGCGACGTTCAGGATCGACATCCGCGTCCAGCGGTCCTGGTCCTGGAACGCCTTCGACACGCGCGACTGCGCCTCGGTGTAGGCCGGGAAGTCCTTGAAGACCAGGTACTCGTCCCGGTTCAGCAGGGAATCCGTCAGGGGCCGGAAGAGTTCCGGGTCCCCCATCGAGAAGTGCCCGTGCTGGATCAGTTCGATCGCCTCGCGCAGGGCGGGGTCGGCCTCCAGCGCCGCCCGAGGGGAGTAGCCCCGGGCCCAGGTCTCGGCGACTTCCTCGACCGTGAGCCCGAAGAGGAAGAAATTCTCTTTCCCGACCGCTTCCATGATCTCGACGTTGGCGCCGTCGAGCGTCCCGATCGTCAGAGCGCCGTTGAGCGAGAACTTCATGTTGCCCGTCCCCGACGCCTCCTTGCCCGCGGTGGAGATCTGCTCCGAAAGGTCGGCCGCGGGATAGACGGGCTGGGCGTTCTTCACGTTGAAGTCGGGCATGAAGACCACCTTCATCCGGTCCCGGAGGGCGGGGTCGCGGTTCACGACGTCGGCCACTGACGTGATCAGCTTGATGATGAGTTTGGCCATGCGGTAGCCGGGGGCGGCCTTGCCCGCGAACACGATGGTCCGCGGCGGGACGTCGAGGCCGGGATTCTGCTTGAGCCGGGCGTACTCGGCGATGACGTGCAGGGCGCTCAGGTGCTGGCGCTTGTACTCGTGGATGCGCTTGACCTGGATGTCGAACAGGGAGTCGGGGTCGGCGACCACGCCCGTCTGCTCGCGCAGGATCCGCGCCAGCCGCTCCTTGTTCTCCCGTTTCACCTTCCTCCACTGGTCGCGGAAGCCCGCGTCCTCGGCGAGCGGCTCCAGGCGGGGCAGCTGCTCCTCCGTATGGCTCAGCCAGGTGTCGCCGATGCGTTCGCGCAGCAGCGAGGTCAGGCCGGGGTTGGCCACCGCGATCCAGCGGCGCGGCGTCACGCCGTTGGTCACGTTGCTGAACTTCTCGGGCATCAGCCGGTGGAAGTCGCTGAGCACCGAGGTCTTCAGCAGCTCCGAATGCAGCGCCGCCACGCCGTTGACCGCGTGGCTGCCGACGGTCGCCAGGTTCGCCATCCGGACATACTTCTCGCCGCTGTCGTCGATCAGCGACACGCGGCGGATCAGGTCCTCGTCGCCGGCATGACGCAGGCGCACGTCGTCGAGGAAGCGCCGGTTGATCTCGTAGATGATCTCGAGCGGGCGGGGCAGCACGCGGGCGAAAAGCGGCAGCGGCCAGCGCTCCAGCGCCTCCGGCAGCAGCGTGTGGTTCGTGTACGCCATCGTCCGCGTCGTGATCCCCCAGGCCTTGTCCCAGTCCAGGTCGTACTCGTCGAGGAGGAGGCGCATGAGCTCGGCGACCGCGATCGACGGGTGCGTGTCGTTCAGCTGCACCGCCCATTTGCGGTCGAAGGTCTCCACCGACGGCGACTTCAGCAGGTGCAGGCGGATCATGTCGCGCAGCGAGCAGGAGACGAAGAAGTACTGCTGCTCGAGCCGCAGCTGTTTGCCCTCGAGGCGCTCGTCGTTGGGGTAGAGGACTTTCGTCAGGTTCTCCGACTGGATCTCGCGCTCGACGGCGCCGTAATAGTCGCCCTGGTTGAAGGCCTGGACGTCGAAGACGTCGAACGACTCGGACTTCCAGAGACGGAGGATGTCGACGTGCTCGACCCCGTAGCCCAGGACCGGGGTGTCGTAGGCGACGCCCTTCACGACGCGCTCGGGAATCCAGCGCACCCGCGTGCGGCCCGCGGCGTCCCGCACGTGCTCGGTGCGGCCGCCGAAGTTGACGGGGAATGCGATCTCGTAGCGCGCGATCTCCCAGGGGTTTCCACGGCGGAGCCACTTGTCGGTGATCTCCAGCTGCCAGCCGTCGCGGATCTCCTGGTCGAAGATGCCGAACTCATAGCGGATGCCGTAGCCGAACGCCGGGACGCGGAGCGTGGCGAGGGAATCGAGGTAGCACGCGGCCAGGCGGCCCAGGCCGCCGTTGCCGAGGCCCGGCTCCTCCTCCTGGGAGATGATATCGTCCAGGTCCCGGCCGAGGGACTTGACCGCCTCGCGGAAGGCGTCGACGGCCCCCAGGGCGACGAGGTGGTTCTGGAGCTGCGGCCCCATGAGGAATTCGGCGGACAGGTAGGCCACGGTCTTGACGTCCTTGTCGATCAACGCAGGAACGTTGCGGATCCAGCGGTCCATGAGCCGGTCGCGCACCGTGTAGGCGACTGCGCGGTACCACTCGTTGGGCGTCGCCAGGTCGATATGGCGTCCAAGAACGAAACTGAGGTTGTCGAGGATGGCGTGGGCCAGAATCTCGGAGGAGAGGCCCGTCCGCGTGTGGGCGCTTTGGAGGCCGTCGCGCTGGAGGGCCTGCGGAGCGACGGGGGTCGAGGGTCGCTTGACGGCGACGGCGTCGCCGCGATCGGCATTTCGGGCCATGATTCTTCCCTCCTGGCTGAACTCACCACAGTGAATCAGGTCCCCGGGGATCAGGTCAAGAGCGCGGCGGGGCGATTCGCCCGGGGCTTACAGGGGCACGATAACAAAAAGGAGGCTCCCTTTTGTTGCGGGGCGGTTCAGGGACCATGAAGACGGGGCCTCCGGGATGGAAGCGCCGCGAGCGGGACCCTAGACTGGCCGGTCATGGAAACGGCCCTGCAGTCGGAGCCGCGCGTCCCGGTCACCGCCATCATCCACCGCCGCGTGCGGTCGGGTCGCGAGCGCGACTTCGAGGACTGGCAGCGGGGGATCACGGCGCAGGCGGCGCGCTTCGCCGGCTGCCTGGGGATCACGATTCTGCGGCCGGCGGAGGGGCAGCCGCTTCAATACACCATCATCCTCCAGTTCGATCATCCGTCGAGCCTTCACCGCTGGATGGAATCCGGGGTGCGGCGGGACCGGCTGAGCCGCTGCGATCCTCTGGTCGAAACGCCCGATGCCGTCCACGAGAGGACCGGCCTGGAGCACTGGTTCACGTTGCCGGGCAGGACCGCCCCGCGGCCGGCGCCCCGCTATAAGATGTGGCTGCTGTCCTGGCTGTCGGCCTTCGCCCTCTCGGCGGCGCTGCACTATCCGCTCGGCGTCTGGCTGCGGCGGCTGCCGTTTCCGCTCGGCAACCTGGCGCTCACCTTCCTTCCGACGGCACTGCTCACGTATGCCGTCATGCCCCGCGTCACGCGAGTGTTCTGGCGCTGGCCGTATCCCCAGGATCCTGCGCTTTTTCTGGAGTCCCCCGGCGCGACGGGTATAATTTATTTGGAAATCCAGCGCGCGCCCCGAGGGAGCCGGGGACTACTCCGACGGAGGGTCCCGATGCGCGAACCCGCGAGCGGCCCGAACGCAGCGCCCGACATCCCCGAGCCTGTTCAACACCGGGTCCCTCTTCGTCCTTAAGGATTCCCCAGCGCAGGTTGAGAGCGGCGATCTGGGAGCGACACCGTGCAGTGGAGGAACCATGAGCACGAAGGATGCCATCCTGGGTCATGTCTGCGTCGAACGGGGCTGGATGAGCGAGCCCCAGCTCGAGGAATGCCTCAAAGAGTGCGATGCGCTCTCCCGGTCGAAGCCGGGCGGCGCCGGCGACGCGCTGCTGCCGAAGGTGCTGCTCCGTCGCCACATCATCCCCGAGATGGAGCTCGAGGCGCTCCGGGTCGAGATCGAGAAGGTCCTCAAGCCGGTGGCCGGCGAATCCGGCGACACCCGCGAGGAGCTGAAGCTGCTGAAGCTCCTCCTGGGCAGCGGCCGCCTCTCCCGCGCGCATCTCGATGAGGCCCTGGTCGTCCAGCGCCAGGCGGTGGCCGCGGGACGCCAACGGCCGCTCGTCGAGATCCTGCTCGAAACCGGGAAGCTGACGCTCGGCGCCTTGGAGGAGGGGTCCCGCGAGCTCCATAAGGCCGCGACGCCGGTCCGCTGCACGGCCTGCAAGGCCGCCTACTCGATCCTGAACTACGACCCCGGCCGCGTCTATCTCTGCAAGGCCTGCACCGGAGAGCTGCGGCCGCCCGCGCAGCCCGCGACGGCTCCGACGCCGCCGCGTCCGGCCGCGGAGCAGCATTCGTCGGCATCCTCGAGCGCCATCCTTTCCGTCGCCGGTCCGGTGGGGGAGCGGATCGGACACTACGGCTCCCTGCGCGAGATCGGCCGCGGCGGAATGGGCGTGGTCTACAAGGCCTGGGATGAAACCCACCAGCGCTGGGTGGCGCTGAAGCTGATCTCGAACCTCCACACGATCGAGGGTCTCACCCGCTTCCGCCGCGAAGTGGAGATCACGCGCTCCCTCCACCATCCGAACATCGTCGCCGTTTATGAATTCGCGTCGATCGACGGCCACCATCTGCTCGCGATGCAGTACGTCGACGGAACGACGCTGGCCGGGGACCGGCGCAAGCCGCGGCAGGCCGTGGGATGGGTCCTGGCGGTCGCGCACGCCCTGCAATATGCCCATTCCCGGGGCATCGTGCACCGGGACATCAAGCCCCAGAACATCCTGGTCGACCGCGCCGGCAAGCCGTTCCTGACGGACTTCGGAATGGCGAGGTCGAGCGACGCGCCGTCGAACGTCACCGCCGTGGGGACCGCGATGGGGTCGCCCGCGTTCATGTCGCCCGAGCAGGCGCTCGGACGCAGCACCCGGGTGGACCGCCGGAGCGACGTCTACTCCCTCGGCGCGGTGCTGTATGCGCTGGTGACGGGCCGCCCGCCGTTCCGGGGCGCGACACCGATGGAGACGCTCCGGAGGGTGGCCGACACCGACGCGCCGCCGCCGTCCGCGATCGTCGCCGGCATCCCGGGCGCGCTGGAAGCCGTCATCCTGAAGTGCCTCCAGAAGGAGCGGAACGACCGCCCCCAAACCGCGAAGCAGCTCGCGGACGACCTGGAGCGGATCCTCCCGCTGCTTCGGGAATAATCGGCCGCGGACGATCGAGGCCGAAACATCGGCACCCCGGCAGGCTCAAAAGCTGCGGAGGTGCAGAGATGAAAAAATATGTGGCAGCATTCATGGTGATCGGCTTGTTCTCGGCGGCGTCGGCCCAGGACAAGAAGGAGACGCCGAAGCCCGGGAGGGAGCACGACCTGCTCAAGCAGTTCGAGGGGCAGTGGGATGCCGTCGCGAAGGGCTCGCACGACGGCAAGGAGACGCAATCCAGGGGAGCCGAGTTGGTCCGCGTCGGCTATGACGGCTTCTGGCTGGTGATCGACTACAGCGGCGATCATGACGGCAAGCCCTTCGCCGGCCACGGCACGATGGGCTATGACCCCATCAAGAAGAAGTATCTCCTGACGTGGATCGACAACATCGCGCCCTTCGCCATGTGGGCCGAAGGCGACGCCGACTCGAGCGGGAAGAAGTTCACCTTCACGAGCGAGGGGTTCTGTCCCGAGTTCGGCAAGGTCGCGACGGTCCGCACCGTGATGGAGATCCAGGATGCGAAGCACCGCACCCTGACCTTCTATCGTCCGGACCAGACCGGGACCGAGAAGAAGATGGGCGAGATCCAGTATACGCGCCAGAGTTAGTGCAGCGAAGGTGCCGGGCCTCCGGGGCGCAACGCCCGCGGAGGTCCGGCGCTTCTTTTTAGTCGACCTTCCGGAGTTCCTCGGCCGCGGTCGCCGACTTCAGCGGGAAGAATCCGTCCTTCGCCACCAGCTGCTGGCCTTCCTTGGAGCAGACCATTCGGATGAACTCCTGCACGATCGGCGTCAGGGGCTTGCCCGGAGCGCGGTTGATGTAGATGTAAAGATAGCGCGACAGCGGGTAGTCGCCGGAATAGGCGTTCGCGGCGGTCGGCGTCTTCGAAGCCTCGCCGTCGTGCTCGCTCAGGCTGATGGCGCGGACGCTGGAGGTCGAATATCCGATGCCGCCATAACCGATGGCGGTGCGGTCCTCGGCGACGCCCAGGATCACCGACGCGGTCCCGGGCTGCTCCTTCACCTCGTCGCGGAAGTCGCCCGTCTTCATCACGTTCTCTTTGAAGAAGCCGTAGGTCCCCGACGCGGAGTTGCGCCCGAAGAGGCTGATCGACTTGTTTCCCCACTCGCCGGTCAGGCCCACGTCGCCCCAGGTCGTGGAGGCCTTGCGGACGCCGCGACGGCGAGCCTTCGAGTAGATGGCGTCGAGCTGGTCGAGGGAGATCGACTGCAGGGGGTTGTCCTTGTTGACGAAAATGCCGACCGCGTCGACGGCGACGCGGACCTGAGTCGCCTTGTAGCCGTAACGGGACTCGAACTGGTCCTCTTCCGTCGGCTTGGCCGCGCGGGACATCGGGCCGAACTGGGAAGTTCCGGCGATCAGCGCGGGGAACGCGGTGCCGGACCCCTTGGACTCGATCTGGACCGAGACGTTGGGATAGTTCTTCTGAAAGGCCTCCGCCCAGTAGGTCATCAGGTTGGCGAGGGTGTCGGATCCGATGCTGCTGATGCTGCCGCTGACGCCGGGGGCGGTCTTGTAGGGGAGCAGGCCGGCGTCGAGTTCCCGTCCTGAGGCCAGTCGGACGAGGCCGGACGCCATGCCCAGAGCGCCTGCGGCCATGAATTCCCTGCGATTCATCGTCATGGGGATCCCCTGACGCTTTCTTCAAAAACCGTGCGTCCACGGTTCCCCTGATCACACGACGCGGCCATCAGGAAAAAATGAATCTCGGGTAAATCTTCCGTGAAGGGACGGGGGCGCGGGGGACATCGCGCTAGAGGGACCCGATTTTTGCTGGATCCCGCCGACCGGCGTGGCATACTCGGCGCTCGTGCGCTCCTTTCGCCGCGTCCTCGCGGGCGTCCTGATCCCCGCCGCGCTATCCGCCTGCTCCCTTCGGGGCGACGTCCCCTATCGTGAAGGCCTGTCCCGCTTCCAGAACGGGGACTACGGCCGCGCGCAGGAGCAGTTCGCGCTGGCCGTCGGGGAGAATCCCAGGTTCAGCGAGGCCTACGTCTACCTGAGCATCGCGAAGATCCGCGCCGCCCGCGAGGCCGCGGCGGAGGGACGCAACGCGGAGGCGTCCCGGCTCTGGCGCGAATCCACCGACGACCGGCGTACCGCGAAGCAGCTCATGGACGAGGGCTGGTTCTTCGTCACCCCGGAATTTGCCGACCGCGCGATCCTCCGCAAGGACGCCGAGGCCGCCATCGCCTCGGCTGCGGCGCTCGAAAAGATCTCGCCCAGACCCGAGGATATCGTCAGCGCGCTCAAGTCGGCTTCCGACGGGACGCTCCCTCCGCCCCGATGATCCCCGGCGCCCTCACGCCGTCCGGCGCCCTGGTTCTTGCCGCCGTGGCCGCGGCGTTCGTCGCCTTCATGACGCCGACGCTGATCCGCTGGCGGCGGATCAGCCGGCTCCTTCCGCTCCTGTCGCGGCGCCTGGGCGGGACCGTTTCGAGATGGTACGGGATCGATTTCGAGAGCCAGGCCAGGCGCGGATGGATCCGGTTTTCCCTCGGGACCCGAAGGACCCCGTCAAGCACCACGATCTCGCTGGACATCGGCGGCGCTCCGGAGGCGCGCCTCGATCTGGTCCGGAACGGCTGGTGGGGAAGGGCTTTTCTCAAGACCCGGCCGGTGTCTGGAACGGCCGAAGTCGGAGCGGGTCCCGACTGGACTCTGAGGGCGCCTCCGGCGCTCGCTACGAAGATCTCGCGGGGGAGCTCTCGGGACCTGCTTCAGGAGGCGCTTCGGAACCTCCCGGTTCACCTCATGGGACGGATCCGACTGGAAGCGGGCGTTCTCACGTACGAATGCTACGGGGTCCCCTCCCGCGAGAAGGACTTCGCGGCTTGCCTGGACACCCTCCAGCGGATCGCTTCGGCGATCGGGTAGCCCGTCAGTCCAGGATCTTCTTCGCGATCTGCTTCCCGGCGCGCTCGCCCTCGGACGCTCCACCTTCCATGAAGCCTTGGAAGTCGATCGAGGTGTGCTCCCCGCAGAAATAGACCCCGCCCTGCCGCGCTTTCTCATAGCCGGCGAAGGCGGTGTACTGGCCCGGCCGGTAGAAGGCGTACGACGCTTTCATGAAGGGGCTCAGGTGGGGGAGCGACTGCGTGGTCCGTCCGTTCCATGCGGAGCTCAGGCCGGGGAACACCGGCTCGGCCCGGTGCAGCGCGTCGACCGCGTCCGCGACCGCGTCGGGATTTGTCTGCGTGGAGAACGCGGTCGTCGTGCGCATTGAGGTCGTCACGCTGCCGCCCGAGTAGAAGACCAGGATGCCGGAGGCGCCGGGCTGCGCCCGGGTGACGTCCCAGCCGGCCTGGTAGCCGGTGTCGCTGTAGCTCGACCCGTTCGAGATGCCGGGCCAGGGACCGGTCTGATTCCAGAGGCGCGACGTGAACTGAAGCTGGGTCTTTCCGTTCCGGCCTTCGCCCAGCTCCTGGATCGCCTTTTTCTTGAGGTCGTCGAAACCCGCCTGGTCGGTGTCGATGTGCTTGAGCACTGAAAAGGGCAGGGCGAGGACGACGAAGTCCGCAGTGACGTCGTCGCTCGCCTGGCCGGCGGCGAAGCTGAGCTGGTAGCGTCCGCCGGCCGTCAGCCTGAGCTTCTCGAGACGGCGGCCGGTGCGGACGACGCCCGCGCCCAGGGAGTCGGCGATGACGCGGGGCAGCTGCTCGTTGCCGCCGCGGATATGGAACGTCTCGTCCGACTCGCCGAAGACGGCCAGCTCATTCGGCTTGGGCTGGAACGCGAGGAGATAAACCAGGTTCAGGGCCGACTGGTCGCGGACGTCCGCGCCGTATTCGATGGCGTAGGCGAGCTCCAGCAGTTTGCCCAGGGGGGACGCGTGGCCGCCGGGAACGCGCGTGTCGACCCACTTGCGGATCGTCATCGCGCTCAGCGCCTCGCCGGCGGGCGTGAAGGAGTCGAACGTCGTGGGGAAGGGGGCCGAGGCCTCGTCGGCCGAAACTGCGTCGAAAACCGGCGCGAAATCCTGGTCGGCCCGCGCCTTGGGATAGTAGAGCTGCGACAGGAAGTACGTGTCCTCGGACCCTGCCGGCTGCGCCTTGAGGAGGTTGTCCAGCTTGAGCCCGAACCGCTTCGCGAGGCCGCGGACGGTTTTGTGGCCGGTGTCGATCAACTCGCCGCACCACTCGCTGACCTGGCCCTGGGCCCAGCTTCCGGTGTTCGAGAACATGCGGCCGCCGATGCGGCCCGATGCTTCATAGACGGTCGACGCGATGCCGTTGTCCCTCAGGGTCAGGGCACAGGTGAGCCCGGCGATGCCGGCGCCGACGATGACGATCTTCGGGCCGTTCCGCGGAGTCTGTGCCAGGGCGGGGACCGCGGAGGCGGCGACGGCCGCTGCGGTGCCGGCCAGGAACGTGCGGCGGGACAGGCCGCGTTCGCGCAGCGCGTCGACCGGGATTCCCCGGTCGCGGGCGGCGCGGTGCTCCCGATAGAGCCGACGGATCGCGGACAGCAGCGGCGTGCGGGCCATGGGTCCCTCCTCACTGTCCGGTCACGGGCGATAACGTAGATTGTGGCGGCGCCGGACGTCAACAGAATGAAGAGGAGCTTCACGGTTCGCGAACAGAAGGAGCCGTCGGTCGGGATCCCGCACGGAGCTCTCCTTGGAATCAATTCGCCTCGGCCTTCCACGCGGTCAGAAACCTTCCGGAGCCTCCATCGTAGATACCGTGCTTCGAGGTTGGATTGAAGTTCATGGAGCAGAGGTGTGTCATGTGGAGAATTCTCGTCCTGGCGAGCCTGGCGGTGATCATTCCGGCGTGCGGCGGAAGCGGCAGCAGCGGCGGGGGAAGCAGCGGCGGCGGAGTGATGTCCTTCAGCGATCCGGGGATCGAAACGTTCCCCGACGAGGGGAACGCCCATGTGCCCGTGGGCACGGACATCGCGTACAATACGGATCCCCCGACCTCCGGCAGCCACTATCCCGATCCGCAGCCGGGCGGATACTACACGACGCCCATCGCGCCCGGATTCCTGGTGCATTCGCTGGAGCACGGCGCGGTGGTCATCTACTATGACTCGGCCCATGTCGCGGCTTCGGACCTGACCAAGCTGCAGAATCTCGCCGCCGCGCATCCGGGTAATTTCGGCCAGGTCGTGGTGGTGCCCAGGACGGATGCGGCCTTCCCGATCATCCTGACGGCGTGGACCCACCGCCTGCGCCTGACGGTCTACGAACAGAGCCGCATCGACGGGTTTGTCGCCCTGTTTCTCGGGAACGGGCCGGAAGCGCCGCCGATGCCTTAGGACTCCTCAGCCCGCCGCTCTCTCCCTGAAGGCAGGGGGAGGGCGGCGGCCCGGCGCCTCAAGTCGTTTTGATCAGGCCGCCGTCGATGACGTAGTTCGCGCCGGTGACATTTCCCGTGCGGTCGGAGGCCAGCATCGTGACCAGATCCGCCACTTCTTCGGGCGTGGTGAACCGGCCCGTCGCGAAGCCGCCGATGCTTGCGACGACCCTGGCCCGCGCCGTCTCGGCATCCACCCCCAGGGCCTTGGCGACCGTCTGGGCGACGCCGCCCTCGCCGAGCCAGAGATCGGTGCTGACCGGCCCCGGCGAGACCGCGTTGACGCGGATGCCTCGCGGACCGAACTCCTGGGACAGCGACTTGGTCAGGTTCACCAGGGCGGCTTTCGCCGCGCCGTAGTCGATCGTGCCGCCGTCGGGCTGGAAGAAGGCGTTCACCGAGGCGACGCTCACGATCGAGCCGCCGCCCTGCTTCACCATCTGCGTGACGGCCGCGCGGGTGGCCCGCAGCGCGGAGAAGAAATTCATCTGCAGGGCCCATTCGAACTCCTCGTCGCTCGTGCCGAGGAATCCGTTGAGGCGCAGCCGCACCGCCCCCATGTTGTTGACCAGCACGTCGACGCGGCCGTGCTCCCGGACGGCGCGCTCCACGAGGCTGCCTGGAGCATCGGGCTTGGCGAGGTCGACCGCGACGGCGGTGACGCCGGGCAGGTTTTCGAGCGTCTGGATGCTGCGCGCGCCGGCCACCACCCGGGCGCCCTCCCCGGTGAGCGAGCGGACGATGGCCAGGCCGATGCCCCTGCTGGCCCCGGTCACCACCGCGATTTTTCCCGCAAGATTGAGGTTCATGGATTCTCCTTGGGGACGGACCGCGTCCGTATCCTGCCGGAGGGGGCGGAGGAATCGAGCCGCGCCTAGTCGAAGAGGTCCTTCGCGTACTTCTCGGACCAGTCGTCCCAGGCCTTGATCGACTCCGCATTGGCCTCGGGGCCAAGCTGCGGCTTGTAGCCCATGTCCAGGCCGCGGTTGATCTTCTTCAGCGCGGAGATTGCGATCGTCCGCGTGGAGCTCTGATCGCTCTTCAGGCTCGACAGGAGCAGCGGGATGCCCGCCGTGTTCTGGCAGGCGACCAGCGCGTCGCCGACCGTGAGGCGGAAGTCCTCGTCGGGATCGCCGACAGAGTCTTCGAGGAGGTGGGAGAGCTCCTTGTTGCGGGTGGCGCCGATCACACGGGCGGCCGCTTCGCGGATTCCGCGCTGCCGGAGCGCGCCCTGGAGGGGCACCTTGAGCTCGGCGGGCGGCATCTTCGAGAGGACCCATTCCAGCTGCTTGGCGTACTCGAACTTGGTCAGGGCCGCGCGCAGCTCGGTCACGAGCTGGGGAGCCGCGTGCTGGGCCCAGGGCTTGAGGCGCGCCGCCGCCTCCTCCTGTTTGATCTTCCCGGTGCGGAGCTCCGCGAGCACCGTCTGCACCTCGAGCAGGATGTCCTCGATCTTCAGCGACTTCGCGTTCTCGGTGGTCCCCGGCGTCGATGCGCCCGTGTTGGACGGCGGAGCCTTCGACAGAGCCTCGACCTGCGCCTGGAGCGTCTTGACCAGGTCCTCGAGTCGGGCGACCTGCGCCTTCATCGTGTTGGTGAGGATGTCGATCTCCCCCACCTTCCGCTCGAGGCCGCTGGTGCGCTTGACCAGCTCTTCGTAGAGCAGGGCCTGCATGTCGTTTTTCTGGGCCACCTGCGCGCTGACCTTGTCCAGCTTCGTCCGGAACTCCTCGACCTCTTCCTTTTCGACGAGGTCGACGCAGCCTACCGCCGCCAGGATCAGCAGCGCGGGAATCGCCAACTTCAGGAGCTTCATGAACGGGGCCTCCATGATGTTATCCGGACGCACACGAAAGAGGGAATCCTTCGCGGGACGGGGATTATATCGACAACGACCCGAATAAAAAACCGTGAATTTGGGGCGGCCCTATTCCGGGAGCAGCCGGACGTCTCCGTCGCCGCGGACCACCCGGCCGACCACCGAGGCCGTCTCGCCCAGCTTGCGGAGGGTCTTCAGGACGGCGTCCGCCCGGGCGGGCGCCACGACGACCACCATCCCGACGCCCATGTTGAAGACCCGGTACATCTCCTCGGGGGGGACGTCGCCGGTCTCCTGCAGAAAGGGGAAGATGGGGGGCACCTTCCAGGAGCCTTCCCCGATTTCGACGGCCAGGCCCTTGGGGATCACCCGGGGGATGTTTTCGACCAGGCCGCCGCCGGTGATGTTGGCCATCGCCTTGACCGGATGCTTCGCGAGGAGCTTCCGGATCGTCCTGGCGTAGATCCGGGTCGGGGCGAGCAGGGTGCGTCCGAGCGTCGCGCCGCTGAACTTCTCCGCGAAGTCCCGGCCCTCCACGATCTTCCGCGCGAGCGAATACCCGTTGGAGTGCAGGCCGCTCGAGGCCAGCGCGATCACCGCATCGCCGGCCTTCACTCCTGAGCCGTCGATGATCTTCGCCTTGTCCACGATGCCCACGCAGAACCCCGCCAGGTCATAGTCCCCTTCGGCGTAGAGCCCGGGCATCTCGGCGGTCTCGCCGCCCAGCAGGGCGCATTCGGACTGCGCGCAGCCCTCCACGACGCCCTTCACGATGTCCAGCAGCACCGCCTTGTCGACCTTGCCCATCGCGATATAGTCGAGGAAGAACAGCGGCGCCGCGCCCGTGACGATCAGGTCGTTGACGCTCATCGCGACGAGGTCGATGCCGACCGTGTCGTGCACGCCCATCGCGCGCGCGAGCTTGAGCTTGGTGCCCACGCCGTCGGTGCAGGCGACGAGGACCGGGTGCTTGAGCTTCTTCTTGAGGGCCGGCGCCGTGACCAGGGAATACAGGCCCGCGAAGCCCCAGGGCAGGTCGATCACGCCCTTGTCGTGGGTGCGCCGCATCATCTCGAGGATGCGGTCGATGGCCTTGTCCTTCTTCGTCTGGTCGACGCCCGCGTCGACGTAGGTAAGCGCCATGGCGGTCTAGGCCTTTTTCTCGTGTTTGGACTTGTCCATTTCATCGACCGGCGGCACGGGATACTTGCCGGTCCAGCAGGCGGTGCAGTAGCTCTCCTTGGGGCGCGAGACGGCCGACAGCATGCCTTCGACGCTCAGGTATCCGAGCGTATCCACGCCGATGTGCTTGCGGATCTCGTCGAGCGTGTGGTTCGACGCGATGAGGTCCTTCGTGTTGGGGAAGTCGATTCCGTAGTAGCAGGCGTGCTTGGTCGGCGGGCAGGAGACGCGGAGATGCACCTCCTTCGCGCCGGCGTCCCAGAGCAGCCGGATCCGCGAGCGCGAGGTGGTGCCCCGGATGACGGAGTCGTCCACCACGATGACGCGCTTGTTCTTCACCATGTCCTTGAGCACGGCGAGCTTGATCTCGACGCTCGAGGAGCGCTGGTCCTGGGTCGGCTGGATGAAAGTGCGGCCCACGTAGTGGTTGCGGACGTAGGCCATCTTGTACTTGATCTTCGATTCCTCGGCATATCCCTGGGCGGCATAAAGGCCGCTGTCGGGGATCGGCGTCACGAAGTCCGCGTCGACCGGATGCTCCTTCGCCAGCTGGACGCCGAGCTTGTGGCGGACATACTGGACGACGTCGCCGTGGACGCGGCTGTCGGGCCGAGCGAAGTAGACGTGTTCGAAGATGCAATGAGCCGGGTGCGAATCCTTCTTCGCGATGAAGCGTTCGGAGCGCGGGCCGTTCTTGTCGATGATCACGATTTCGCCCGGCTCGACGTCGCGCTGGTACTCGATGCCTTGGAGGTCGAAGGCGCAAGTCTCGCTGGCGACGGCCCAGGCGCTTCCCTTCTTGCCCAGGACGAGGGGGCGGAAGCCCTGGGGGTCGCGGACCGCGATCAGCTCCGTGGGCGTGAGGAAGAGCAGCGAATAGGAGCCCTTGATCTGGCTCATCGCCGTCTTGATGCCCTTCTCGAGGTTCTTGTGACTGGCGACCAGGTGCAGAATGATTTCGGTGTCGGTCGTGGTGTGAAAGATGGGGAAGAAGTGCCCCTGCTTTTCCACGTCGTTGCGGAGCGAATGGGAGTTCACGAGGTTGCCGTTGTGCGCGACCGCGATCATGCAGAAGGACGACGTCACCACGAGCGGCTGGGCGTTGGCCGGGTTCGAGGCGCCCGTCGTCGAGTAGCGGACGTGGCCGATCGCCGCGTGGCTCTTAAGGCTGTCGAGCCGGTCGCGCGTGAAGACGTCGGAGACGAGGCCCATCCCCTTATGGTAGACGAGGCCGTCGTTCTGGATGGTGACGATGCCGGCGGACTCCTGGCCCCGGTGCTGCTGGGCGAAGAGGCCGGTATAGGTCATGCGGGCGGCTTCGGAGTGTCCGAAGATCCCGAAGAGTCCGCAATGGTCTTTCTTGTCAGGCATGGCGCATCTCAAGAACGCGGGGCCCCGGCCGCGGCATCCGGCGGCTTGGGGGGCGCGGCGGCGAAGACGTCGCCGCCGGCGCAGATGGGCTTCCGGATCAGCCCGGAGATCCGGAGGGCGTCGATGAACGAGACGATCCAGAGCACGGTGGCCGCGAACGCGAAGCGCGGGCGGAGTTCGGGGGCAGCGGAGAGGAAGGGGGCGATGAGGGCGCCGTTGAGGGCGACCGCGAACAACAGGAAGAACATCAGGCCCAGTATCGTCCGCCCCAGGTCGATATGGGCCGCCCCGGGAATCAGGGAGAGGGTCACCGTGCGGATCCGCAACGCGGCGGATTATAGCAAATGGAGGCGCGAGGACAAGAGGAGTCCCGTCAGCGCTGCTGCGACCGGATGAGATCGGCGTCCTCGGTCAGGTTCGCAATGGCCAGGCGGCTGTCGCGCACCAGAAGGACGCAGCCAAAGACGAGGTTGCCGACCGCGAACGCCCCGACCGACAGCGCGACGGCGCCGGAGACCCGGACGGCGGTTCTGGAGGCCGCCTCGGCGAAGGCGCCGCCGACGATCGCGACCACGGTGGTGGCGGCGAACGACCCGAGGGCGGTGAAGAACGCCTTCATGGCGGTATTGAGGTATCGGGCGCGCTGCTGGAGCCGGTCCAGCTGCCGCAGTTTCATCGCGTGGACCTCGGAGCCGGGCTCCAGCGCTTTGAGCTCCTTCATGATCTCCCGGAACCGGTCCATGACCCGGCCGGCACGGTTGCCGCTGCCCAGCGCGAGCACGGACATCGCGTTGGTGAGGATGGCCGGCGCGGCCACCAGGGTCAGGACGGCGAACGGGTTGTTGTCCATGGTCCGATCCCGGCAGTATAGATGGCCGCGGTTCCGGAACGAAGGAATCGCATCACAAAAGCAATTTTCGTGGATCCGTTTTGCGATGGGTTCTCTGGATTCGCCGGGAGATGGGCCGCGCACGGCTCCGGAAAGTCTTCCGGTCGACATCCTGATCGTGGACGACACGCCGGCGAACCTGCTGGCCTATCGGGAGCTGCTCCAGCAGCCCGGCTGGAACATCGTGACCGTGGATTCGGGGGCCGGCGCTCTTCAGGAGGCGCTGCGGAGGGACTTCGCCGTCTTCCTGCTCGACGTCCGGATGCCCGGGATCGACGGGCTGGAGCTGGCCCAGCTTTTCCGCTCCCGCGACCGCCTCCGCTTTACGCCCATCGTCTTCATGTCCGCGCACGATCGGATGCCGGCCGACGTCGCCAAGGGATATCTCGCGGGGGGCATCGACTATCTGTTCAGCCCCGTGGACGGCGATCTCCTGAGGCACAAGGTGGCCGCCTGCGTGGAGCTCTACCGCCGGAATGCGGGTTTGCGCCGGGAGAACGAGGAGCTCCGCAAGGGCAACGACCAGCTCAAGAGGCTGTTGCTCCGGGGCCACCAGGACCCTCACGTCCCCTGAACCGGAGCTTCATCATCCCTGCAATCGGGGAAGGTTCACTCCCAGACCGGAGCCTGAAAGGACCCTCCCTATGGAAAGAGACACCATCGGCCTGTTTCGCAACACCCCCAACGGGGAGCTGCTCGCCCCCGGTCAGACGGTCTTCAAGGAAGGCGACCCGGCGGGCATCATGGACGTCGTCCAAAGCGGCACTCTCGAAGTGTCCTACCAGGGACGGCCGCTGGAGCAGCTGGGCGAAGGCGCCCTCTTCGGGGAGATGTCCCTGATCAGCCAGGAGCCGAGATCGTGCACCGTCACCGTCACCGCCACCGGCGAGGCGCGCCTCGTTCCGATCGATCTCAAGCGCTTCCTCTTCCTGGTCGAGGAGGCCCCCTTCTTTGCCGTGACGGTGATGAAGACGATGTCGTCCCGTCTGCGGAAGATGATGGAGAAGCTGGACCCGGCCAAGGGGCTGTGACGGCATTCCGCCGTGCCGTGACAACTGAACGTTCTTTCGCCTAATCCCCGCCCGCGGGCTATACTCCTTGCGAATCCTATAGATGCGAGGGGATGAGATGAAAGCCGCCGCCCTGACGGTGGTTGTAACCCTGTCGCTGTCCGCCCTGGCCCACGCCCAGCAGGAAGCGCGAAACGAACGGGAGTACCGGGATCATTACAGCGACCTGACGTTCGAGCTCAACACCTCGATCCCGGGCGGCAATGCCGTCGGCGACGTCCGTTGGAGCAAGTTCATCACCGGGAGCGTGGGCATCGAGGCCCAGTACTCCTACCTGTGGAGGGGGAGTTCCTGGCTGTATGGCGGCTTCTATGGCGGCTTCGGAATCGACTCCTTCGGCGGCAAAAGATCGAGCCAGAACGATCCCGCGCTCGGGACCTTCGACATCCGCACGGACCGGCTCAACATGGCCGACCTCGAATTCGGCGGCATCTTCCGCCAGAACTTCAGCGGGTTCCATCTGGACGAGCACTTCGGCATCGGCGGCGTCTTCTATACGAAGCAGGAATTCGACATCCTGAACGGCGGCCCATCGAACATGGAGCTGATCAAGGGATCCGTCTCGTACATGGTCGACTTCGGCGCCCGGGTCGTCGCTCCGATCGGGAAGGACGTGGACCTCGGACTTGGCATCAGCTACCGCATCAACGGCGCCCCCGAGAACGGCAAGGACGTGCCGGGGGTCCACTTCAAGGCCCAGTACAACCTGGTCTTCGGTCTGAGCCTGGATATCGGCTTCTGACGGCGTCAAATCAGCAGAGCTGATCCGGGCGACCGCCGGCGGAGTCGCTCGGCGGCTTTCGGCCGGTCGGCCAGCAGCGAGAAGCCCCTGAAGTCGAAGCCGGGGGCAACGGCGCAGGCACTCAGCACGAACCCGTCCACGGGCCGGGCCGCCTGCCAGCAGCCCGCGGGAACCACGCAGACCGGCTCGATCCCCGGGGCATCCAGGCGGCCCAGAAGGTGGCGTTCGGGATCCTGTCCCTCGGTCCAGGTCCACAATTCCAGCGGAGCTCCCTCCAGCCAGGTCCAGATCTCGTCGGCATCGACCCGGTGCCAGCGACTGTGTTGTCCCGCCTCCAAGAGATAGTAGATCAGGGTGGAGGCAGCCCGGACACCCGGGGGAGCCGGCGAGCGCCAGATCTCCCGATAATGGCCGCCTTCGGGGTGCGGAGCGAGCCGAAGGGATCGGAGGAACTCCTGGTCCCGGGTCATGGGGCGGTGGCCCGCTCCAGGGCTTCCAGGCCGGCCAGGGCCTCGTCGCGGGAGCCCCCGCACATCTCGGAGAGGGGGCGGAGCCGGACGCAGATGGTGGGGCGTTCCGGACGACCGAAGAGGGCGCAGCGGAGGTCGGGGGTGAGCTGGACGCAGCGCACCCCGGCCGGCTTGCCGCCGGGCATGCCGGGGATGGGGGAGGAGATGGAGGGGGCGATGCAGCAGGCCCCGCAGCCGCTCCGGCAGGCCGTCTCCAGGGGGGGCATCCGGCCAGTATACGGCGGGCCGGATCCCGGCGGAAGGATGAAAGGACCCCCCGGCGGACGTTACTCTATGGAGGGGTCGGGCAAGCCCGGCCTTGACTTGGTCGCGGAAGGTTTCATATGATGGGGGCAATGTAGAAGGAGCCGAGACACCAAAAGTCCGGGCAAGCGGCGCTAAAGTGGGCTCAACCCACTTTTTTTTGTCTCGGGAGGGTTCTCCAGGGCGGGGGACCCGGTTAGGAAGATTTATGAACGGCGGCGAGGTTCTCAGAATCGTGGACGCGATCCACCGCGAGAAGGGGATCGACAAGGAGCTGATCTTCGAGTCCATCGAGCAGGCCCTCGCCCTGGCCGCCAAGAAGCACCTGAACACCAAGGAGAACCCGGTCGTCAAAATCGATCGCATCAAGGGCGACATCAGCGCCTTTGACGGCGAGGAGCCGATCGAGACGTCGGCGCTGGGCCGCATCGCCTACCAGGCCGCGCGCCAGCTCTTCGTCCAGAAGCTCCGCGAGGTCCAGAGCGAAAGCGTCTTCAGCGAGTTCGCCCACAAGAAGGGCGATATCGTGACCTGCGTGGTGAGCCGTTTCGAGGGCCCCCATCTCGTCTGCATGATCGGGGACAAGGCCGAGGCGACGATGCTGAAGGGCGAGCAGGTGCCGGGCGAGAACTACCGGATCGGCGACCGTCTCCGCGCCTACGTCTCCGAGGTGGAGCGGCGCGGGACGCGGGTCCGCGTCATGGTCTCGCGCGGCCACGAAGACTTCGTGCGGCGGCTGTTCGAGCTCGAGGTGCCCGAGATCGGCGACGGGACGGTCGTGATCAAGGGGATCGCGCGCGAGCCGGGATACCGGACGAAGATCACGGTGCATTCGACGAACGACCGGGTGGACTGCCTGGGCGCCTGCGTGGGCGTGCGCGGCAGCCGGATCCGGAACGTGGTGGACGAGCTCAACGGCGAGAACGTCGACATCGTGCGCTGGAGCGAGAAGCCGGACGAGCTGATCAAGAACTCCCTGAAGCCGGCGGAGATCTCGGACGTGCAGCTGGACGAGGCGCAGAAGCGCGCGACGGTCTACGTGCTGAAGGACCAGTTGTCGCAGGCGATCGGGAAGGGCGGCCGGAACGTCCGGCTGGCCTCGAAGCTCGCCGCGTGGGAGATCGACATCTACGAGCTGGGCGGAGATACCAGCGCGCCCCCCGCCTCCGCGACGGCCGCGGAGGGCGGTGCCGAGGTGAAGGCTGAAGTGAAGGCCGAGACCAAGGCAGAAACCGCCGCGCCGGCTGAGGCCCCTACGACGGAAGAGAAGAAGAATGAGGGTTAGCG
>Ga0137410_10000125_pt1 | contig 52361 bp, 56 predicted proteins | sample CZODoug1_16funga_FD_108878 | JGI IMG/M metagenome (GOLD analysis project Ga0137410, IMG submission 108878) | Vadose zone soil fungal communities from Angelo Coast Range Reserve, California, USA - CZODoug1_16fungal (Illumina Assembly) | ecosystem: Environmental > Terrestrial > Soil > Vadose zone... | reverse complement strand
TGTTGCCACCGCTAGGACCTGAACCTAGTGCGTCTACCAATTCCGCCACCTCGGCGAAAGGGCCGCGCCAGTTCCGGTCTTCAGCCCGAGCGCGGATTCTATAGGAAAGCGCCGATTTGTCAACGAAAAAGCACCGCCCTCTGGATCCCCAACGGGAAAGGGAAGCGGCACGCTACGAGAATCCCATAGCGAGCCGCGAGTTCATCCTGCAGACGCTCGCCGACGCCGGCGTGCCCTTGGGCGAAGCGGAGCTCGCCAAGCGCCTCGCGATCGCGCCGGCCGAGCGCGAAGCCTTCGAGCGTCGCCTCGCGGCGATGGAGCGCGAGGCGCAGATCCTGCGCAACCGCAAGGGCGCGATTCTCGTCGCGCAGAAGCTGCACCTCGTCGCGGGCCGCGTCGAAGGTCATCCTGAAGGATTCGGGTTCGTCGTTCCGGAGGAAGGCGAGGACCTGTACCTCGGCCCGCACGAGATGAGGAAGGTGCTCCACGGCGATCGCGTCATGGCGCGCAAGTCCGGCGTGGACCAGCGCGGCCGCTCCGAGGCGAAGATCGTCGAGGTCATCGAGCGCGTCAACAAGCGCGTAGTCGGGCGCCTGCGTCGCGAGCACGGCGTCCTGTTCGTCCAGCCCTCGGAGCGGCGCATCAGCCAGAACGTGCACGTCGCCGCCGAGGACGCGGACGGCGCGCGCGCCGGACAGGTGGTCGTCGCGGAGCTGACCGCCCAGCCCGACGGACACACCGAGCCGATCGGGCGCATCGTCGAGGTCCTGGGCGAGGCGGCCGACCCCGGCATCGAGATCGAGATCGCGCTCAGGAAGCACGATCTGCCGTTCAAGTTCTCCGAGGCCTCCGAGCAGCTCGCCGCGAAATATCCGGAGGCGCCGCGCGAGGGCGATCTCGCCGGGAGGGAAGATCTGCGCGGCCTGGAGCTCGTCACCATCGACGGCGAGACCGCCCGGGACTTCGACGACGCGGTGTACTGCGACAGGACGCGCGAGGGGTTCCGGCTGGTGGTCGCGATCGCCGACGTCAGCCACTACGTGCGCGACGGCGACGCGCTGGACGCCGAGTCGCGCGAGCGCGGCAACTCGGTCTATTTTCCCAGGCGCGTGATCCCCATGCTGCCGGAGCGGCTGTCGAACGGCCTGTGCTCGCTCAACCAGGACGTCGATCGCCTGTGCATGGCGTGCGACATGGCGATCGGCCCCAGGGGGCAGATCGGTCGCTACCGCTTCTACCCCGCGGTGATGCGCTCGCGTGCGCGGCTCACGTATACCGCGGTGGCCGCGGCGTTGGCGAATCCTCAGGGCGAAGCGGGGCGATCTTTGAGGGGCCTGCTGCCCCGCCTGCAGCTCCTCGACCAGCTTTTCCATGCGCTGCTCAAGGCGCGCGAGGAGCGCGGTGCAATCGACTTCGAGACGATAGAGACCCAGTTCATCTTCGACGACGACAACCGGCTGCTGCGCATCGACCGGGTTGAGCGCAATGACGCCCACCGAATCATCGAGGAATGCATGCTCGCGGCGAACGTCTGCTCGTCCGACTTCCTCTCTGAGCGCAAGCACCCGACCTTGTACCGCGTACACGAGGGGCCGACGCCCGAGAAGCTGAAGGCGCTGCGAGAGTTCCTGAAAGGCTTCGGCCTGCAGCTCGCGGGCGGCGACGAACCGACAGCAAAGCACTACGCCAAGCTCCTCGAGACCGTGCGCAAACGCCCCGACGTCCAGCTCCTGCAAACGGTGCTGTTGCGCTCCCTGCAGCAGGCTCAGTACAGCCCGGAGAACGTCGGCCACTTCGGGCTCGCCTACGAGCATTACACCCATTTCACCTCGCCGATCCGGCGCTATCCGGACCTGCTGGTGCACCGCTCGATCAAGGCGGCGCTCGCCGGCGGCCGCTACAAGCCCGGCAACTGGACGGAGCTCGGCGCCCACTGCTCGCAGACCGAGCGGCGCGCGGACGAAGCAACGCGCGAGGTCGCGGCCTGGCTCAAGTGCTACTACATGCGCGACCGCGTCGGAGAGGAGTTCGAGGGGTCGGTGTCGGCGGTGACGGGATTCGGCATCTTCGTCGCGCTCGACGATTTCTACGTCGAGGGACTGGTGCACATCTCCGAGCTGGGGCAGGACTATTTCCAGTTCGACCCCGTCCGGCACCAGCTGGTCGGCGATCGCACCCGCAAGCAGTTTCGCCTGGCTGACCGGGTCAGGGTGAAAATCGCGCGGGCGGACCTGGAGACGAGCCGCATCGATTTCGTGCTCGCCGGCGACTCGGCGAGTGGCCCTCGCCACATAAGGACTCTGCGACGGCGATCGCGGACCCGATGAAGCCGACGCGCGCCGTGTTCGGCTTTCACGCGGTGCTGGCGCGCCTGCGCGCCGACGCTAGCTCCGTCGTCGAGCTGTATCTCGACGAGAACCGCAAGGACGCACGCGCGAAGGATCTCGCGCTCGCCGCGGAGAAGGCCGGCGTCACGCTCATGCGCGTGCCGACCAAGCGGCTCGACGGATTCTACGGTGGCGGCCGCCACCAGGGCGTGGTCGCGATGGTGTTCGACAAGCCATCGCGCGAGGGCCTGGAAGACCTGCTCGACGCCCTGAAGGAGCCGCCGCTGCTTCTCGTCCTCGACGGCGTCACCGACCCGCACAACCTGGGGGCTTGCCTGCGGGTCGCCGATGCGGCGGGCGCGCACGCGGTGATCGCGCCCAAGGACCGCGCCGCCGGCATCGGCGCCACCGTGTCCAAGGTCGCGAGCGGCGCGGCGGAATCGGTCCCTTATTACATGGTGACGAACCTCGCCCGCACGCTGGACGACCTGAAGGAGCGGAGCATCTGGGTCGTCGGCGCGGACGAGGACGCGGAGAAGACTCTCTATGAATCCGAGCTGCCCGAGGCGATCGCCTGGGTCCTCGGCGCCGAGGGCGAGGGCATGCGGCGCCTCACGCGGGAGCGTTGCGACCTGCTCGCACGCATCCCGATGCGCGGGAGCGTGGCGAGCCTCAACGTCTCGGTGGCGAGCGGGGTGTGCCTGTTCGAGTCGCGGCGTCGGCGCTCGATCAAACTCGGGTAACATCCCCGTACTACCGGGAGGCCAGTCATGACCGAACCCCGACGCGATCTGACGCTTACCGTGCTCGCCGTGCTCTTTCTCGGCGGGCTCATCATCGCCTCGCTCTGGGTGCTCAAGCCGTTTCTCGGCGCGCTGACTTGGGCGACGATGATCGTGGTGGCGACCTGGCCGCTGATGCTGCGGGTGGAGAAGGCGGTGTCGAACCGCCGCTGGATCGCCGTGACGCTCATGTCGATCATCCAGCTTCTCGTCCTGATCGTTCCGCTCTCGGCCGCGATCGCCACGATCGTGGGAAACATCAACACCATCGGCGACTGGATCAAGGCCCTGGGTGATTTCAAGGTACCCCCGCCGCCATCCTGGCTCGCGGCTCTGCCCGTCCTGGGCGATTCCGCCACGCAGATCTGGCAGCAGGTCGCGACCGAAGGCGTGGAGGTGCTGACCGCCAAGCTCGCCCCTTACGCCGGCGCCTTGAGCAGGCAATTCGCCTCGGAGATCGGCAACTTCGGGGTGGTGTTCATCCAATTCCTCCTAACGGTGCTCATCGCCGCAATCCTGTACGCGCAAGGCGAGGGCGCCGCCTCGTGGGCGAGACGCTTCGGCGCGCGCCTCGCGGGCCGGCGCGGCGAGCAGCTCGTCATGCTCTCTGGCCAGGCGATACGCGGCGTGGCGCTGGGCGTCGTGGTGACCGCGCTGATCCAGGCCGTCATCGGCGGCCTGGGCTTGTTCATCGCCAGAGTGCCATTTGCGGCCGTCCTTACGGCGGTGATGTTCATGTGCACGGTGGCGCAGATCGGTCCGCTCCCCATCCTCGTTCCCGCCGTCGCATGGCTCTATTGGAGCGGTTCGCCGGGCTGGGGCACGTTTCTGCTGGTCGTCACCGTCGTCGCCGCTACCGTCGACAACTTCATCCGACCGTTTCTGATCATGAGGGGCGCGGACCTGCCTCTGCTGCTCATCTTCGCCGGGGTCATCGGCGGTCTCATCGGTTTCGGCCTGATCGGGATCTTCGTCGGGCCGGTGGTGCTCGCCGTGACCTACACGCTGCTGCGCGCCTGGATCGAGGCCGGCGACGCGGGCCGGCACGGCCCACGCACTGAAGAAGGCTCCTAGGCGCGCGAGCGCGGCCGGCGCTTGCGCGGCCGCACGGCGGCGACGCGGCGGCCCGAGCGCTTCTTCCACAGCCGCTCCGAGGCGATGCGCGCGCCCTCGGCCATCGCGCTGAACTTGGCCCAGACGACGCTCTCGTGGATCTCCTGCGAGCCGGCGAAGGTGCCGAAACCGCAGTCTGCCCCGGCGATGACGTTCTCGCGCCCTACGGCGCCTGCGAACCTCACGATGCGCTCGGCGATCAGCTGGGGATGCTCGACCATCACGTTCGACTGGGTGATCACGCCCGGGATGAGCACCGTGCCTTCTGGAAGCTTCACGTCTCTCCACAGAGACCACTCGTGCTCGTGGCGCGGGTTGGCCGCCTCGAACGAGTACGCGCCCGCGCGCACTTTGAGGACGATGTCGATGAAATCCTTCAGCTCCATGTCGTGCACGCGCGGGCCGATGTTGATGCCGTAGCAGGTGTGCCAGCGCACGCGCTCGCGGGGGATGCCGCGCAGCGCATGGTTGAGCGCCTCGATGCGCTGGGCCGCCCATTTCCTGATCTCCTTGATGCTCTGGTCGGGGCTGAGCGCGTAGTAGGTCGCGATGCGGGGATCGTCGATCTGCAGGAGCAGCCCTGAGTCGACGATGGCCCGGTACTCCTCGCGCATCGCCTCGGTGATGGCGTAGAGGTATTCCTCGTCGCTCTTGTAGTAGCGGTTCTTCTGCCACTCCTCGATGCCGGCGGGCGAGATCGCGGGAAGGAAGGCCTCTTGCACGCTCGTCCCCGCGAGCGCTGCCTTGAGGTTGTCGATGTCGGCCTGCACCTGCGCATGCCCCTTGTACGAGATCGGCCCGGTGCACACCATGTGCGGCAGGGAGGCCGCCGGGCTCGGCAGGGTGCGGCCGAACCATTCGTAGAACTCGGGAAAGGCTCTGAACTCGCGCGAGCCGGCGAAGGGGCTGCCCGAGCGCCCGCGGTCGATCTCGAAGCCGGCGAGGCGCTCGTTGACGTAGGGAATGAAGCCCGCTTTGCCCATCTCGCCGTCGTCGACGACATCGATGCCGAGTTGCACCTGCTTCGCGACGATGCCCGCGACCGCGCTGCGCACGCGAGCGGCGTAGGCCTCGCGATCGTAGGGCTCGACGCGCTCCTTTGCCTGGATGAGCTTGAGGAGGTCGGACGGCCGCGGCAGACTGCCCGCGTGGGTGGTGAGGATGCGCTCTGCGCTGCGCTTCATGGGGGCTTGAGCTCCGATTCGATTTTCTTCAATTCTGCGGCGAGGCGTAGCGACCTGCTCAAGGGGACGCCGGCCTTCGCGTACCAGTAGCGCGCGTTCTCCATGTCGCCCTCCAGCCGGTGCACGAGGCCGTGCAGGTGATATGCGATCTTGTCCTCCAGGTCCATCACCAGCTCGTGCGCCTCCTGCCATTCGCGGCGGCGCAGATGCGCGAGGGCGCGACGGCGCGCGTCGATCGAGGGCGTCATTTCCGGTTTTCCTTGCGCACGACCAGCTTCAGCCCCGACCAGACCTCGTCGACCGCGCACACCTTGATGTCCACGAGACCCATCGGCAGCGCCACCGCCCGGATCGTGTCCTCGGTGATGTCGGTGCGAACCTTTGAGGCTTTCTTCGGCCATGAGACCCAGATCGCGGCATCGGGCCGCATCCTCGCGAGGGAGGAGCGAAGGAGGGCGGCGAGTCGCGCCCGCTCGGTGGTGAAGAGGTGGACGATGTCCGTCTCGCCGTCGATTTGCTTCACCAGCCGAGCGCCCTTGGGCACGGGCGCAACGAGCTTGAGATACTCCTTCGGCGCATCCAACAGGAAGACCCGGCTGTTCTCGGCGATCCCGAGCTTCTTCGCGAGCGGCGTTCCGGAGTAGCCGGCGGCCATCTAGTCGCGCCCGTCCGCCTGCTGCGAGGGGAACTTGGACGACCCGAAGCGGATCACCAGCGTTGCCAGTGCGAGCAGGAGGATCGCGCCCGAGACGACTACGATGCCCGTGTCCATTGTGCTCGGACTGTCGTGATGTGCCTGGACATCGGAGATGAGGAGCCGCGTGAGCGCGGTCATGGCCACGTAGATCAGGAAGCGCACCGGCATGTGGTTGGTCTTGAAGTAGATGCCGACCATAGCGCCGAGCTCGAGGTAGATGAACAGCAGCAGGATGTCGCCGATCGAGGCGTGTCCCTTGGCCGCCATGCCGAGGAACGCGTGGCCCGCGGACCAGACGATGGCTCCGCCGATGGCGAACAGCGCGAGGTGATGGAAAGCGTCCACCAGGATGTTTCCGAAGACGTTGGCGACAGTGCTTGCGCGCTTGTGCGCGGACTCGGCCGACTGGAGCTTCATGGGTCCCCCTCTGATATTCCTGTTAGGTGGTTCCGAATCTCGCGGCGGTCCTCGCCCTCGCCTTTGCGGCCTCGACGTCGCGATTGCGCGGCTCGGCATTCGTCACGAGCGACCCGATCAGGGCGCGAGCGGCCGCCGTGACCTCCTCGATCGCGTGATCGAACACCACCTGGTTGGCCTTGGACGGGCTGGCGAACCCGCTCAGCTTGCGTACGAACTGAAGCGAGGCCGCGCGTATCTCCTCGTCGGTTGCGGGCGGCTCGAAGTTGAACAGGGTCTTGATGCTTCTACACATGATTCCTCCGGCAGACTTGCCCAGGAGCGCCTATTTGTACTCGTGACACGACCACTTTGTCATCTCGATGGGCGACATGCACGAAACCCGGCCCGACGGCCAGCCGAGCCCGTAGTCGAAAAAGGCGAGGCCGTAAGCGTACGAAGGGCTGATGCGGAGCTCGAACTCGGGCGCCGCAGGCAGGAACTCCGGCACCATCTCGGCGGCCGATCGAGGGTAGTAGTTGTGACGGGCGGCGAACTTGCGCACCGCGACTAGCGCTTCGCTCGCCGCGGATTTGAGCTTGACCCCTTGGGGATCCTCGCCGGCAGGGAACTGGGCGCAGGCGGCCAGTGCTGCAACAGTGAAGACACCCGCAAGCAGTCGAGTCGGAGGCTTTCCAAGGCGCATGGCTGGCAAAGTGCCGGATATGATAGCCTCGCGCACTCCCAGCGGTGCGATATTGACTCTCGAATCAGCGAATTAGAAACTTCCTAGCCGTCCGAATCCCTTGGTGTCCGGCGATTTCTGAATCAAGGCGCTGAGAAGATTCGGGCTTCTCGCTGGAACACCGGACCGACCCGACTTGCGGCAACACCGATCCTTGCGTCTTACCCTTTGATTCAGCTACAATTCACTCCCTCGACGACCGCTCCGGCGGTCGTTTGTTTTCAACCCTGCCGCACCGCCCCGCCGCGTCGCAACGGCGGATCCGAGCGGGCGGCTTTATCCGTAGGGAGACCTGATGCGACATTACGAGGTGTGTTTCATCGTCCACCCGGACCAGAGCGAGCAGGTCCCGGCGATGATCGAGCGTTACCGCGCGACGGTGAGCTCGAAGAACGGCAAGATCCATCGGCTCGAGGATTGGGGCCGGCGCCAGCTCGCTTTCCCGCTCTCCAAGGTTCACAAGGCGCACTACGTTCTGATGAACATCGAGTGCGACTCGGAGACGCTCGGCGAGCTCGAGCACTCGTTCAAGTTCAACGACGCGGTGCTGCGCCATCTGATTATCAAGATGGAGCGGGCCTGGACGACTCCGTCGCCGATGATGAAGGAAGAGAAATCGAAGTCGGTGCTCAACCCGGGCGAGGCGCAGCGCCAGGACGCCCCGAAGCCCGTGGCGGAGCCCGCGAAAGCCCCAAGCGTTGGCGCAGGCTAACCGAGTCACGGTTTCGGGCAGGCTCATCGAGCTGGACGCGCTACGGCACACCCCCGGTGGCGTGCCGGTCATGAAGTTCCGGCTGCAGCACGACTCGACGCAGAAGGAAGCCGGGGCCGAGCGCAAGGTGAGCTGCGAGATAGCGGCGGTGGCGTTCGAGAGGGAAGCAACCCTCCTCGCTGCCGCCAAGTTGGGAAGCGACGTGAAGGTAACGGGATTTCTCGCCGCGAGGAGCCGCACGAGCAAGGCGCTCGTGCTGCACGCGACGGGAGTCGAATTCAAGGAAGGAGATTGACATGCCCCCACCGAGAGGTCGAGGCGGATTCAAAGGCAAAGGCAAGGGCAAGGGCAAGGGCCGCGACGGCAAGCGCGACCAGAAGGGCGCGAAGCAACTGTTCAAGCGCCGCAAGTTCTGCCGCTTTACCGCGGAGAAGATCGAGTGGATCGACTACAAGGACGTCGATCTGCTGAAGGACTTCATCGGCGAGAACTGCAAGATCATCCCGGCGCGCATCACCGGCACGCGCACCCACTACCAGCGGCAGCTGTCGGTCGCGGTGAAGCGCGCGCGCTTCCTCGCGCTGCTGCCCTACACGGATCTTCACTGAGGGCTCGCCATGCAAGTCATACTTCTTGAGAAGGTCGTGAACCTCGGCGACCTGGGCGAAGTGGTCAAGGTGAAGGACGGCTACGCGCGCAACTACCTGCTGCCGCAGGGCAAAGCGACGCGCGCCACCCCCGAGGCGCTCGCCGAATTCGAGAAAAAGCGCGCGACGCTCGAGCAGGCGCAGTCCCAGGGACTCGCCGCCGCTCAGGAGAAAGGCACGAAGCTGGACGGCCTCATGATCCAGGTCACCCAGAAGGCAGGCGTGGACGGGCGCCTCTTCGGTTCGGTGACCAACGTCGACATCGTCGACGCGCTCACGGCCCAAGGGTTCGAGGTCGAGCGCGCGATGATCCGCCTGCCTCAGGGGCCGCTGAAGACGGTCGGCGATCACGAGGTCACGGTCGCGCTGCACGCAGACGTCCTCGTGCACATCAAAGTGTCGGTGCTCGGGGAAACCGCCGAACAGTAGTCCCAAGCTGTTGATGCGAAAAGGCCGCGCTCGCGCGGCCTTTTTTGTTGTAAAGTGACCCGAAGCCCTTTCGGTCGCTTCCATGGCCCAGACCGCGCCGCAAGCCCCTGCCGATTCCCAGCTGCTCAACCTCAGGCTGCCGCCGCATTCGATCGACGCGGAGCAGTCGGTCCTGGGGGGGCTGCTGCTCGACAATGCAGCCTTCGACAGGATCGGCGACGTCGTCAGCGACGCGGACTTCTATCGCGACGATCACCGCCGCATCTTCCGGCACATTGCTCGCCTGATCGAGCGCGGCAAGCCGGCCGACGTGGTCACCGTCGACGAGTCGATCAAGGCGAGCGAGGACAAGGACAAGACCGGCGGCATCACCTACCTCGCGGCGCTCGCCGGCAACACGCCCTCGGCGCACAACGTCAGGCGCTACGCCGAGATCGTCCGCGAGTGTGCCGTGCTGCGCAGGCTCATCGAGGTGTCGACGGAGATCGCCGACGGCGCTCTCAACCGCATGGGCAAGGAGGTGGGGCAGCTCCTCGACGAGGCCGAGTCGAAGATTTTCCAGATCGCCGAGGCCGGCGCCAGGACCCGCCAGGGCTTCATGGAGATCCAGCCCCTGCTCACGCAGGTGATGGAGCGCATCGACCTGCTGTACCACAAGGACAACCCCTCCGACATCACCGGCATCCCGACCGGGTACCGCGACCTCGACCGCGACACCTCGGGGCTGCAGCCGGGAGATTTGATCATCATCGCCGGTCGTCCCTCCATGGGCAAGACCGCGCTCGCGCTGAACATCGCCGAGCATGTCGCCGTAGAGAACAAGCTGCCGGTGGCGGTGTTCAGCATGGAGATGTCGGGCAGCCAGCTCGCGATGCGCCTGCTCGGGTCGATCGGCCGGCTCGACCAGCACAAGCTGCGCACCGGAAGGCTGTCGGACGACGACTGGAACCGGCTCACCAACGCCGTCGGCAAGCTGCACGACGCGCCGATACTCGTGGACGAGTCCGGCGCCCTTAACGCGCTCGAGCTGCGCGCGCGGGCGCGGCGGCTGCACCGCCAGTACGGGGCGCTGGGACTGATCATCGTCGACTACCTGCAGCTGATGCAGGCGACGAGCGAGGGCGAGAACCGCGCGACCGAGATATCGGAAATCTCGCGCTCCCTGAAATCCCTCGCGAAGGAGCTCAAGGTTCCGGTGGTCGCGTTGTCGCAGCTGTCGCGCGCGGTGGAGCAGCGCACCGGACCGAAGCGCCCGATCATGTCGGACCTGCGCGAGTCGGGGGCGATCGAGCAGGACGCCGACCTGATCCTCGCGATCTACCGCGAGGAGGTCTACACGCCCGACACACCGGACAAGGGCATGGCCGAGATCATCATCCTCAAGCAGCGCAACGGCCCCATCGGCACGGTGAAGCTCACCTTCCTGGGCGAGTACACGCGCTTCGAGAACTACGCGCAGGCGAGTTCGTACTAGGACCTATTTCGCCGATGGGGTCTTGAGCGCGTCCCAGCCGTCGACGCGCACCCTGGCGACGATCCGGAAATCCTGCCCCAGAGGCTTCACCACCGCGGCTTCTCCCTCGGTGAGGTACGGCGGGCCGGCGACGCTGACGAACGGATTGCCGTGGCTCACGACGATGACGTTGGCGCCCGGGGAAACCGGGGTGGCCAGGATCTTCCTCAGCTCGGCGTAGCGGTCTGATCCGGAGGGCACGGCATGGCCCCCTCGTACCTCGCTCATCTTTTCGGCCCGTCCGAAGAGCAGCTGCGCCGTCTCGACGGTGCGGCAGAACGGGCTCGCGAGAACGCGCCCGATGGGGATCTTGAGCTCGCGGATCGTGGTGCCCGCGGCCCGCGCGTCGGCGCGGCCCCGGTCGACTAGGTTGCGCTGGGTGGCGCAGTCCTCGTAGCTCTTCATCTTCTCGTCGTTCTGGCTGAAGTCCGTGGCCGCGTGCCTGAAGTAGAGCACGTAGCCGCCTTGGCGCAGCTCGGCGAGCAGTTGCCGGGAGGAAAGCTCCGACTGCGGCAACGAGCTTCGCCCCGAGGACTCCTGTGTCCATGCCGGCAACGCCGCGAGCAGGACGAGGGCGGCAAGGACGATCCGCAGGGGCATGCGGCATTGTCTCCGGAATCGGGCGTATGGGCTTGACATTCAAATGAGAACAGTTATCATTTAGGTATGCTGCTTGACCAAAGCTCGATCAAAGCCGAGGGAAATCAAGGGGGAGACCCCATGCCTGTGGCCTCTTCGGAGCGGGTCATGAGCGCGCAATTGCTGGGAAAACGCGGCGAGTTGATCATCGAGCACGAAGGGCGCGAATACCGCCTGCGACGCACTCAGAACGGAAAGCTGATTCTGACGGCCTAGCGACGCGCCCAACTGGATCGAGGAACCGACAATGCTACAGATGACGGTGTTTACGCTCAGGGAAGGCATCGAAGCCTTCCTCATCGTGGCCATTGCCATCGCGTACCTGCGGAAAACCGGCCGCGACGGCCTGGTCCCGGCGGCGTGGTGGGGAACCGGGACGGCGGCGGTGCTTTCCACGGTGCTCGGCGTATTTCTCGCCGAAGTGGCGGTCCAGCCGATCTGGGAGGCGACGCTCGCGGCGGTTGCCGCGCTGATGGTGATCTCGATGGTGGCTTATATGCTCAAGCACGCGAAGAAAATGCGCGGCGAGATCGGCGGACGCATCGAGAGCGCTGCGACCGGCGCGGGACCCTGGATCGGCGTGTTCCTCCTGGTCCTGCTGATGATCACGCGCGAAGGCATGGAAATGGCCTTCATCGCCGCCACGCTCGCGCGTCAGGCGGACTCCGCGCACCTGTTCTGGGGAGCGGTCTTCGGCATCGGCCTGGCCGCCGTGCTCGCCTGGGGCTGGTCCCGCTACGGGCACCGCATCAATCTCGGGCTCTTCTTCCAGGTCACGTCCCTGTTCCTGGTGTTGTTCGCGGTGCAACTGCTCGTCTACGCGTTCCACGAGGCGACCGAGGCGAACGTGCTGCCGATCGACAATCAGTACTGGCATATCGCGACCGAGCCCTACGGGCCGGAGGGCGAGTACGGGGCGATGCTGACCTATGCGCTGGTGGCGATGCCCGCGCTCTGGATCGTATGGTCGATGTTCGGCGGGCGGCGCAAATCCGAGCCTGCCTTATCGGCGAAGACCCTCAAGACGACGCATTGAGGCGAGCCTAGGACTTCGCGCTCTCGCCGATCTGCGACTGCATGTAGTTCTGGATGCCGATCCTGGCGATGAGGTCGAGCTGGATCTCGAGCCAGTCGATATGCTCTTCCTCGCTTTCCAGGATGTCCTCGAACAGCTCGCGCGAGATGTAGTCGCCCGATTCCTCGCAGTAGACGATGCCCGCCTTGAGCACCGGGTGGGCGTGCATCTCCAGCTTGAGGTCGCACTTGAGCGCCTCTTCCACGCTCTCGCCAACGAGGAGCTTGTTGAGGTTCTGCAGGTTGGGTAGGCCTTCGAGGAACAGGATCCGCTCGATCAGCTTGTCGGCGTGCTTCATTTCGTCGATCGACTCTTCGTGCTCGTGTTCCGCGAGCCGCTTCAATCCCCAGTTCTCGAACATGCGCGAATGCAGGAAATACTGGTTGATTGAGGTGAGCTCGTTGGTCAGCACCTTGTTCAGGTGCTCGATAACTTTCTTGTCGCCCTTCATGCGCGGCTCCGCGGTCGAGACGCCCGAGAATACCACGCGCGTTCGCGGGAACGCGGGCTCGATCAGATGAGGATCAGAGTGAAAATCAGGCCGCCTGCAGGCGAGCGGGCAGGGCCGCATCGCCCCGCGCCTCGCACAGTACCTCGCGCGCGCAGCTCGCGCACTTGCCGCAGTCCGATGCGACGCCGAGCTCGCGGCGCAGGTCCTTCACCGTGCGAGCGCCGCGCGATGCCGCTTCGTGGATATCGCGGTCGGTCACGCCGTTGCAGATGCAGACGTACATAGGGACTTCCAGACCTTGTAATGGGAACCATTCTCATTTATATTTAGCCCTATGTCAAGGGTGCGGTACCGCGACGACTCGTCCCCAGGTACTCGTTTAACCCGCTGACATAAAAGATAAAAGGAGCCAGCCAGTCAGCCGCTACGCTGAGTTAGCCAGCCATGCTCGGACATCGCTCAACTCAGCAGGAGACGCAATGAAGAAAACCACCTTAACCCTGGCTCTGGCAGCCGCTTTTGGAGCAAGCCCCGTGTTCGGTCAAACCGTCGATGAGAAGCTGCAGATCCTGCAGCAGGAAATCGACGAGCTGAAGGCGCAGCAGGCGCGCAAGCAGGCGCCAGCGCAGTTGCAGCCTTCTCCGTATTCGCTCGACTACGGCACGATGCTCGACCGCAGCTCGGGCCTCGCGAACGGCAGCACCAACGTCATCGGCTACGGCGAAGCCGCGTACAGCAAGTTTCGCCAGGACGGCAGCGCCAAGGCAGACCAGTCGCGCTTCGTGTTCGGCTTCAACCATCGTTTCGACGAGCGGCTCACCCTCCATTCGGAAGTGGAGATCGAGCACGCGGTCGTCAGCTCCGAAGACGGGGGCGAAGCGGAGATCGAGCAGGCCTGGATCAACTACAAGTTGAACGACGGCGTCAATTTCAAGGGCGGGCTGTTCCTCATTCCCATCGGCATCCTCAACGAGACCCACGAGCCGCCGACCTACTACGGTGTCACGCGCAACCAGGTCGAGACCCGGATCATCCCGACAACCTGGCGAGAGCTGGGCGTCGGGGTGCACGGAATCTTCGGTGAGGGCTTCAGGTACGACACGGGGATCACGACGGGCTTCGACTCGGGCAAGCTAGACGATCCGCTCACCGGGATCCGGAGCGCCCACCAGGAGGGGCAGAACGCCAACGCGCACGACCTCGCAGTGTACGGCGCGCTCAACTACCGCCGCCCGGGCCTGCTGGTCGGCGGCAGCGTGTACAGCGGCAACACCGGCCAGAACGGCGCGTCCAATGCGGCGCTGCAGGGCGTGTCGGCCCGCTTCACGATCTGGGATGTCCACGCTCAATACAGAGTGTCCGGCCTCGACCTCCAGGCCTTGTACTCCTCGGGCACGCTCGGTGATGCAGACAAGGTGACGGCGGCCATCCTCGCGCAGGCGGCCAACCCAGCGGATGCGTTCGCCGCGCCCAAGTCGATGAAGGGCTGGTACGCACAGGCCGCGTATCACGTCTACAAGCGCGGCAATTTCGATATGGCGCCGTTCGTTCGCTACGAGCGTATCGACATCAAGCAGGCAGAGGATCCCGCGAACGGCCTGCTCCAGGACGCCAGGAACGACGAGCGCATCAAGACCATCGGCGTCAACTTCTGGGTCCATCCGCAGGTGGTGCTCAAGGCCGACATCCAGCGCTACGCGACAGATAAGACCCAGGACGCGTACCGGCTGGGCCTGGGGTTCATGTTCTGATGCTCCGCACACTTCGCCGCGCGCTTGCCGCGCTTGCGCTCGCGTTGATCGCGACTGCGGTTCGCGGCGAGGTGTATCAGGAGCCGGCGACGTTTGTCGCCGAGGTCTTCGGGACGACCCCGGCGCCCAAGGTGCTGTGGCTCACCAAGAGCCTGCAGGCCGAGGCCGCAGCGATACTGGGTCACCCGCCCGGGCAATTGCGCCAGCGGTACTGGAGCGAGGGGCGGAAGAGCGTGTGGATCCTGGAGGACACGGGGAAGGAGGAGCTGATCACGGCGGGCTTCGTCGTCGCCGACGGGCGCATCGATCACGTGCGCGTGCTCGTTTACCGCGAGAGCCGCGGGCAGGAAGTTCGCCAAGCGTCCTTCCTTAAGCAGTTCAGGGACGCCAGGCTCAGGCAGGGAGACCGCCTGGACCGCGACATCGACGGCATCGTAGGCGCGACGCTGTCGGTCGGAGCGATGGAACGCATGGCGCGGCTCGCGCTGTTCTTCGACCGTGCGAGTCACGGCTAGCATGTCGCCCCGAGTCCGCCTGCTTCTGTTCCTGCGCCACTGGCACGCGCGCATCGGCGTGGCGGCGGTCGTTTTCTTCCTCTTCCTCGCGGTGACGGGAGTCGTGCTGAACCATGCTACCGGGCTCGGGCTCGACAATCGCTATGTGCATGCCGCCTGGCTCGCGGGCTGGTACGGAGTCACGGCCGAGCCTCCGCGACACGCGTTCCGCTCGGGAAGGCACGACCTGATCGCGGCGAACGGCCGGTGGGCGCTCGACGGCCGCGTATCGGGCGAGAAGTTTCCCCGGCCCGTCGGGCTCGTCGAGCTTCCCGACATGGTCGTGGTGGCAAGCAGCACTTCGCTCTACCTCTATGGAAAGGACGGAGTGCTGATCGAGCGGCTCGAGAGGAACGCGCTGCCCGCGGTTCCTGTGCAGGCGATCGGCGCGGGCGCCAGCCGGCTCGTGCTGCGAACGGCGTCGGGCAACTTCGAAACAAGCGACGCGCTGTCCTGGCGACCGGCGCCGCGCGACGCCGTCGCCTGGTCCTCGCCAGCCGATCTCTCGCTCGCCGAGCGCGAGGCATACGCGCGGATGCTCGCGCCGGGAATCTCCGCGCAGCAGATCCTGCTCGATCTGCACAGCGGGCGCTTCGCGGGACGCTACGGGCCGCTCGTGGTGGATCTTCTCGCGGTGTTCCTGGGCATCCTGTCCTTGAGTGGAGCGTGGCTGTTCCTCAAGCGCAAGCACCGCCGGGAGCGGCATTGACCGTCCGGATTGCGCTTGCGCTTCTCGCCTCGTCCGCCTGCGCCGCAGCGCTCGCTGGCGAATATCGGGCAAGCTCCTACGTATTCGGCACGATCGTGCAGCTTACCGTGCTCGATGCCGATGCGGCCCACGCTCGGGCCGCGGCCGCGCGTGTCTTGAACGAGTTCGACCGCATGCACCGGGACCTGCACGCGTGGAGGCCGGGCGAGTTGGTCTCGCTCAACCAGGCGATCGCGCGGGGCGAGGCGAACGTTCGCACGACTGCGGAGATCGCGGCGCTCGTTCGTCAGGCCCAGGGCCTGGCCGTCGAATCCGGGGACCTCTTCAATCCCGCGATCGGCAAGCTGGTGGGCCTGTGGAGCTTTCACCGCGACAGGCCCGGCGGGCCGGTGCCCGACGCCCGGGACATCGCGCGGCTCGTCGCTGCGCATCCGCGCATGAGCGACCTCAGGGTGGAAGGCAACGAGGTCACGAGCGCCAATCGAGGGGTGCAGCTCGACTTCGGTGGCTATGCGAAAGGCTATGCTCTAGATCGCGCCGCCGAGCTGCTCCGGGGAAACGGCATCGCGAACGCCCTCGTCAACGTGGGCGGCAACGCCATGGCGTTGGGCCGCCATGGCGCGCGTTCGTGGCGCGTTGCGCTGGACGCGCCCCGCGGGGCGGGGCTGCTGGCCACGCTCGAGCTGAACGACGGGGAAGCGGTGGGCACCTCAGGAGACTATCGGCGCTACTACGAAATCGACGGCAAGCGCTACTCGCATATCATCGATCCGCGCTCGGGCTACCCCGTGGGGGGAGTCGAATCGGTCACCGTGCTGGTGAGCGCGGGAGCGGGGGCGGGCGCTCTCTCGGACGCGGCGTCAAAGCCGATCTTCATCGAAGGCGTGAAAGGCTGGAAGCAGGCGGCGGCGCGCATGGGAATCTCGCGCGCGATGCTCGTCGATTCCGACGGGATCGCTCACATCACCCCGGAGCTAAGGGCGAGGCTGCACTTCAAGGACCAGGTCCGGATCGCCACCCCCTAGCGGCGTCCGCTCAGCCCAGGCGCACGTATTCGTAGTCGACCGCGAGGTTGTTGACGCCGCGATCGGGCGCCGCGATCCAGCCGGCCATCTTCCCGGGCTCGACCACGCGCTGCATCAGGCTGGTCACGAACGCCTTGTCCGAGGCCCCCGGTATCCATTCGGGCAGGCGCCGCTCGAACTCCTCGCGGCCGATGATCTTCCCCTCGAGGTCGGTGGGAACGTTCGCCCAGGCACCGATGGCGCGTTGGAACCGGCTGCTCGGCAGCTTGAGCTCGAATCCGTAGCCGGCGCGCTTGATCAGCATGTTCCAGCGCTTGAAGCCGATCTCGCAGTCCTTGACGTAGGCCTCGCGCAGCACCTCGTTCATGGCGTTGCGCAGGTTCACCGTTTCCTTCTTGACGGCGCCGGGACCGTCGGGCAGAGCGAGCTCGCGGGTTGCTTCGGCGCAGACGTGGTCTTGATACTGCGTCGTCTCGTCCGGCCGACCCTTGATGCCGTTCGCGAAGGTGCTCGCGGCATTCGAAGACACTTCCGACCCGAAGAGATCGAGCGAGGAGCTGAACCAGAAATTCAGGTAGCGCTGCAGCAGGGGAAGGTCCACTGCGCCCTGGCGGCGGATCGCCTGCTGGTCGTCGCTCCCGATCTCCTTCATCACGTCGAGGGTGCGCTTCACCACGCGGCCCAGGCCTGTCTCGCCGACGAACATATGGTGCGCCTCCTCGGTGAGCATGAAGCGGCAGGTGCGCGCGAGCGGATCGAACGAGGACTCGGCAAGGCTTTTCAGCTGGAACTTGCCGTCGCGGTCGGTGAAATAGGTGAAGCACAGGAACGACAGCCAGTCGGAAATGGGCTCGTTGAAGGTGCCCAGGATGCGCGGCTTGTCGACGTCCCCCGAGTGGCGCGCGAGCAGCTCCTCGGCTTCCTCGCGCCCGTCGCGGCCGAAGTAGGCGTGTAGCAGGTACACCATCGCCCACAGGTGCCGGCCTTCCTCGACGTTGATCTGAAACAGGTTGCGGAGATCGTAGAGTGACGGACAGCTATGTCCAAGCCGGTGCTGCTGCTCCACCGAAGCGGGCTCGGTGTCGCCCTGGGTGACGATCAGGCGGCGGAACTGCGAGCGGAACTCGCCCGGCACCTGCTGCCACACCGGCTGCCCGAAGGAGTCGCCGAAGCCGATGGTGCGATCGGGCATCGGTTCAGCGAGGAAAATACCCCAGCGGTAATCGGGCATCTTCACCGTGCCGTAGTTCGCCCAACCCTGAGCGTCGACACCGATGGCGGTGCGCAGGTAGACGTCGGCGGAGGCGAAGTCGTTCGGCCCCATCTCGTGCCACCAGTCGAGGAAGCGCGGCTGCCAGTGCTCAAGCGCCCGCTGCAGGGTCTTGTCGTTCGCCAAGTCGACGTTGTTGGGGATCTTCTCGCTGTAGTTGATGCTCATGTGCGTCCTTGCGCGTGACTTCTAAACCCGGTCCCAGTTGAATTTCGCCTTAGCCCCGCTGCCGTAGACTTTCAGGGCGCCTTGCTCGCCGATCGCGTTGGGTCGGCTGAAGATCCAGTTCTGCCAGGCGGACAGCCTGCCGAAGATGCGCGTCTCCATGGTTTCCCGGCCGCAGAACCGCAGGTTCGCCTCCATCCCGGTGAGCGCGTCGGGGGAGAGGCTGGCGCGCTCCTCGATGGCGATGCGCACTTCCTCGTCCCAGTCGAGATCGTCGGGTGTGAACGTCACCAGACCCAGCTCCGAAGCCGCCTTGGCGTCGAGCCTCTGGCCGATGCGGGAGCGCGCTGCCTCGACCGGCTGCGGATCGCCGCAATAGTGGGTCGCGATGCGCGATTCCTGTTTCACCATCGGGTAGGCGCCGAAGTTCATGAGCGAGAGCGCGACGACAGGCGCGTTCGCCTCGTCCTCGGGCAGATCCAGCATGTAGCTGCGGTCCGCTGCGAGCACGAGCTCGAACAAGGTGCCGGCGAAGCAGGAGCCCTTGTCGATGACCGCGAACAGGGTCCGCGAGGATACGTCCAGGCGCGCAAGCGTCCTGCGCAGGAACCCGATGACCTGCCGGACAAGCCCGTCCCCCTCGTTGACCTTCAGCGCCGCGTCGGCGGCGAGCGCCTTGTTCGCGTCGCCGCGGGTATTGAAGATCCAGGTGCCGATGTCGAGATCGTTGGTGCGCAGCATCAGGATCGCGTCGTCGAGCTCGCGCGCCATCGCGAGCGGCCACCACTTGTCGCCCGCCGCCTGGATCGCTTCGGGAGTCGAGGGGACGTCCTGCCGCGGCGCGAAGACGGTGATGATCGCGGTGCGCTGCTTGCGGTCGATCTTTACGTCGACGTTGTCGTAGTGATAGCCGCTAGCGTCGATGTTGCGCTTGAGCGGCCCGAGCGTCACGCCCTTGCCGGCTCCGCGCGTGCTCTGGGCGGAGAGCGCCGCCGCTCGCGCCGCGACCGCCTCCTTGAAGGCCTGGGGCTTGGCGGTATGGTCGACGAGCTTCCATTGCTTCGCCCGGTCGGCGCGCACGCCTTCGCTGGTGGTGCAGAACACGTCGGCGAGGTCGCGCCTCACCCTTCGCTTGTCGGTGACGCGGGTGAGGCCACCGGTTCCCGGCAGCACGCCGAGCAGCGGCAGCTCGGGCAGGCTCACGGTGGAGGAGCGATCGTCGATCATCAGGATCTCGTCGCAGGCGAGCGCAAGCTCGTAGCCGCCCCCGGCGACCGTGCCGTTCACCGCGGCCAGCGTCTTGATGCCCTCGTGTCGGCTCGAGTCCTCGATGCCGCTGCGGGTCTCGTTGGTGAACTTGCAGAAGTTGACTTTCCAGGCGTGTGTCGACGAGCCCAGCATGTAGATGTTCGCGCCCGAGCAGAACATGCGCTCGCGCGCGCTGGTGATCACCAGGCACTTCACCTCGAGATGCTCGAAGCGCACGCGGTTGAGCGCGTCGGCGAGTTCGATGTCCACGCCCAGGTCGTAGGAGTTGAGCTTCAGCTTGTAGCCGGGCTTGATGCCCTTGTCCTCGTTCACGTCCATGGAGAGCGTCGCGACCGGGCCGTCGAAGGCGAGCTTCCAGTGCTGATAGCGCTCGGGGTGGGTATCGTAGTTGATGAGGGCAGGGGAAGCCTGGGGCTCGGGTACGGCGCTCATGGTGGGCTCTCGCTAGGTGGTGCCTGCGTGGCTCAGGCGGTGACCGATTTTCGCAGTTCGGCCAGGCTTCTCTCGACGGGCTTCCCGGCGGTGTCCACGACGACGTCAGCCTGCCCGTAGAGCATGGCGCGGCCCTCGAGGATGCGCCGAAGGTCTTCCATCGCCTGGTCGTTTCCCGCCATGGGGCGGGTGTCGCCCTGGGCGACGACGCGCGCCATGTGCTCCTCGGGCGAGGCTTTCAGCCACACGGTGAAGCAGCTGGAAAGGAGCAGCTCGTAGGTTCCGGGCTCGGAGACGATGCTGCCTCCCGTTGCGATCACGACGCGCCCGTTCTTCTCGAGGATCCTCTCCAGGCAGCGGCGCTCGTAGCGGCGGTAGCCGGCCTGCCCGTAGAGCAGGAAGATCTCCGAGAGGCTCGTGCCCGCCTCGCGCTCGATCTCGCGGTCGAGCTCGATGAAAGGCACGCCCAACGTCTTGGCGAGCTTCGCGCCCAGCGTGGACTTGCCTGCACCGCGCAGCCCGATCAGCGCGATACGTTTCATGCGCTCGTCGCGGGCGTTGCCGTAGTCGCGCACCAGCCGGGAGCGCACCGCCGCGAGCGTCTGCCGCGGAAGGCGCTTCAGGAACTGCGTCGTGAGAGCCAGCTCGGCGCTCTCCTCCGAATCGTCGGCAAGCAACTCGGTGAGCGCTAGGTCGAGCGCGCCCGCGATCTGTCGCAGCAGCAGGATGGAGACGTTGCCCTGCCCGGACTCGAGCTGCGCCAGATAGCGTTCGGATACGCCCGAGTCGGTGGCGAGCTGCTTGCGCGAGTGTCCTCTCTTCGCTCGGGCTTCGCGCACGCGATCCCCAAGAACCACGAGGTAGTCGCGCTCTACAGACGAGTTAGTTTCCTTCGCTTGAACAGAGCGTTGTGAATGTTTCTTAACGTCAATACTAGGAATGGACACTGGTGCAGTATAATGCTTGCGATGCAAGCGGCATGCAGTATAATGCAACGCACACCAGAACACAAGCAGTATCCATGACGCTCGAGTTGACGATTCTCGTGGGGACGATGACTGGCACGGCGCAGCTCGTCGCGCAGGAACTCGAGCTGACGCTCGACGACGGAGACACGCGCGTGCAGACAAGGGCGATGGACGGCCTAGACGCGAGCGTGTTCGCGGGAGGAGGCCTGTTCCTGATCTGCTCTTCCACCTACGGTCAGGGCGACGTGCCCGACAACGCGAAGCACCTCTACGCCTCGCTCCAGAACGAGCGTCCCGACCTCTCCGGCGTGCAATACGGCGTCATCGCCCTCGGCGACCGCACCTACGCCGAGACCTTCTGCAACGGCGGCAGGCGCTTCGACGCGATCCTCGCCGAGCTGGGCGCGCGGCGCATCGGCGACGTCATGCAGCACGATGCGAGCGCCGGGACCCTGCCCGAGGAGCTGGCGGTAGCCTGGGCCGCCGTCTGGATCCAGCGTTGCCGCAAGGACGCCAAGCTGGCGGCCTGAGCCGAGCAGGGGAGGGACACCTTGGCGTCGCTCAGCAGCGCTGATCATTCGTCGACCCCGCCCGCGGTCTTCATCCCCCGCGACTACAACGCCGCGCACGATCTGATCGAGCGCAACCTCAGGGGCGGGCGCGCCGGCAAGGTCGCATTTGTCGACGACGCCGGCCGATACACCTTCGGCGAGCTTGCCGAGCGCGTCAATCGGTTCGGCTCCGGGCTTCAGGCCCTGGGTCTGGGCATGGAAGACCGGGTGCTGCTCGCGCTCGCCGACACCATCGACTTCCCGACCGCGTTCCTGGGCGCGATCAAGGCGGGCATCGTTCCGGTCTCGGTGAACACCTTGCTCACCCCGAGCGACTATGCGCACATGCTCACCGACAGCCGCGCGCGCGCTCTGGTCGTCTCCGAGCATCTCTTTCCGCAATTCGCTTCGCTCGTCGCGAAGATGCCGTTTCTCAGGCACGTGATCGTTTCCGGCCGCGGAGCAGGCCCGGGCACCAGCGTCGATGCGGTGCTCGCCCGCGGCACTCCCCATCTGGATCCCGCTCCCACCACGGCGGACGACGCCTGCTGCTGGTTTTACTCCTCCGGCTCGACGGGCGTCCCCAAGGGCGCCGTGCACGTCCACTCGAGCATGGCGATCACGGCCGAGCTGTACGGCAAGGCCGTGCTCGGGGTCACGGAGCGCGACGTGCTGTTTTCCGCAGCGAAGCTCTGCTTCGCCTACGGCCTGGGCAACGCGCTAACTTTTACACTCGCGGCGGGCGCCACCGGCGTGCTCATGCCCGAGCGCGCGACCCCGGCGGCGGTGTTCAGGCGGCTGGTCGACAGCAAGCCGACGATTTTCTACGGGGTGCCGACGCTCTACGCGTCGATGCTCGCCAGCCCCGAGTTTCCGCGGAAGGCGGATCTCGCGCTGCGCGCCTGCGTGTCCGCCGGGGAGGCGCTGCCGGCGGACCTGGGCAAGCGGTGGAAGGAGAGGACCGGGGTCGACATCCTCGAGGGAATCGGGTCGACCGAGATGATGCATATGTACATCAGCGCGCGCCACGGCGATGTGCGCTATGGAGCGACGGGCAAGCCGGTCCCGGGCTACGAGCTGCGTCTGGTCGACGACGACGGCGCAACGGTCAAGCCGGGCGAGCTAGGCGAGCTCCAGGTGCGCGGCCCGACGAGCGCGGCCTTCTACTGGAACAGCCGGGAAAAGAGCCGCTCGGCATTCGTCGGGCCCTGGTTCAGGAGTGGCGACAAGTTCAGGCAGGACGAGGACGGGTACTTCGTCTACGCGGGGCGCGGTGACGACATGCTCAAGGTCTCGGGCCTGTTCGTTTCTCCCGCGGAGGTCGAGGCGGCCCTGGCCAGCCACGACGCGGTGCTCGAGGCGGCGGTGGTCGGGCGCGCGGACGACAACCAGCTGATCAAGCCGAAGGCCTTCGTGGTGCTGAAGGAGAGCTCGAGCGCCTGCGACGAGCTGAAGCTCGCGCTGCAGCGGCACATCAAGGACCGGCTGGCGCCGTATAAGTACCCCCGCTGGATCGAATTCATTCCGGAGCTGCCCAAGACTGCCACCGGGAAGATCCAGCGGTTCAAGCTGCGGGGCTGACTTTCGCGCTTGTCCCGCGCTGCGCTTTCGCCTAGAATTAGAACAATGGTTCAAATTTTGAATCTGAGTTCGAACGAGGCGCCTTCGGAGCGCGTGCAGCGCAAGAACGAGGCGCGGCGCCTTTCCATCCTGCGCGCCGCAGCCCGCGTTTTCCGCCGCCTGGGCGTCTCCGCCACCGGTATGCGCGAGATCGCCGACGAGGCCGACCTCTCCCCGGGCAACCTCTACTATTACTTCAGCGGCAAGGACGAGATCCTGCTTTTCTGCCAGGAGCGCACGCTGGAGCGCCTCGCGGCGAGCGTGAAGGCGGCGCGCTCCATCCCGGGCTCCTGGGCCGGCCGGCTGCGCATGGTGCTCTCCGGGCACGTGCACTGCATGCTGGACGAGCTGGAAGGGGCGACAGCCCACCTCGAGGTCGAGGCCTTGCCCGAGGTCATGCGCGCAGGGGTCGTCCAGAAGCGCGACGCCTACGAGCGGGCGGTGCGCGCGCTGGTGGCCGAAGGGATCAGGGCGGGCGAATTCGCGCCCGCCGACCCCGCGCTCGTGACGCGCGCGATGCTGGGCGCGGTGAACTGGACCGCGCGCTGGTACCGCCACGACGGCGCGCAGTCGGTCGCCGAGATTGCCGATTCGCTCGCGGACTATCTGGCGCGCGGGCTGCTTCCCACGCCGGCTGCGAAAAGGCCACGATGAGCACTCCAGCGCCCAAGAACGTCCACCTGATGCTGCGCGTCAACGGCGAATCGCAGGAAGTCTCCTTCGCCCCCTACAAGACCTTGCTCGAGGTGCTTCGCGAGGATATGAATCTCACCGGCACCAAGCATGGCTGCGAGCTCGGGGAATGCGGCGCCTGCGCGGTGCTGGTCGACGGCGTGCCGGTGCTGTCCTGCCTCGCGCTGGCGCTCGATTGCGAAGGCCGCGCGATCGAGACCGTCGAAGGACTGGCGGATGGCTCGCAGCTCCATCCGCTGCAGGCCGCGTTCGCCGACCTCGGCGGGGCGCAGTGCGGCTATTGCACGCCCGGCATACTGATGACCGCGAAAGCCTTGCTCGAAAAAGACCCGAGCCCAAGCCGCGAAAAGATCAAGGAGGCGATCTCCGGGAATCTTTGCCGCTGCACGGGGTACCAGCAAATCTACGAATCGATCGAGGAAGGGGCGCGCAGAATGCGCGAAGAGCGATGAGCGCAAAAAAACGCTTCGACGTGATCGGCAAGGCGCGCCGCCGTGTGGACGGCCGCGCCAAGGTGACGGGCCTCACGCGCTTCGCCGACGATGTGGTGCTGCCGCGCATGGTGCATTGCAAGCTGCTGCGCTCGCCGCTGCCGCATGCGAACATCGAATCGATCGATGTTTCGCGCGCTCAGGCGCATCCGGGCGTGCACCTCGTGCTCACCGGAAAGGATTTTCCCGTCACCTTCGGCATCCTCCCCGTGACGCAGGACGAGTACCCGCTCGCGCCCGAGCGCGTGCGCTACGTCGGCGACCCGGTCGCCGCGGTGATCGCCAAGGACGAGCAGACCGCGGTCGAGGCGCTCGACCTGATCGAGGTCAGGTACAGGGCGCTGAAGACGATCTCCGATCCCGAGGAAGCGCTCGCGACGGACGAGCCGCGCATCCAGAGCTACGGCGAGCAGGGCAACATCCACCGTCTGCAGGCCTACGAATTCGGTGATGTCGAGGAGGCGCTGGCGAAAGCCGACCACGTCTTCGAGGACGTGTTCTTCTATCAGGGCAACACCCACCTGGCGATCGAGCAGCACGCATCGGTCGCGGCCGTGGACGGCGAGGGCAAACTCACGCTGTGGTCCTCGACGCAAGTGCCGCACTACATCCACCGCGCGCTCGCCAACGCGCTGCAGATTCCCCCCGCACACGTGCGCGTGATCGCCTGCCCGAACGGCGGCGGCTTCGGCGGCAAGTGCGACCTGCACAACCACGAGATCGTCGTGTCCAAGGCCGCGATCCTCCTCGGCCGGCCGGTGAAGATCTGCCTCAATCGCGAGGAGGTCTTCTACATGCACCGCGGTCGCCACCCGGTCACGATGCGCATGCGCACCGGCGTGACGAAGGACGGCAGGATCACCGGCATGCACACGCAGACGCTGCTCGACGGCGGCGCGTACGGCGGCTACGGCACGGCGAGCACCTTTTACACGGGCGTGCTGCAGACTGTCACCTACGAGATGCCGCGGTACAAGTTCGATGCGGCGCGCGTGTTCACCAACAAACCGCCGTGCGGCCCCAAGCGCGGCCATGGCACGCCGCAGCCGCGCTTCGGCCAGGAGGTGCAGCTCGACAAGATTGCCGAGAAGCTCGGGATCGATCCGGCCGAGCTGCGCCTTCGCATCGTCGCGAAGCCGAACTCGCTCACCGCCAACTGGCTCAAGATCGGGTCGATCGGCCTGGCCGAATGCGTCCGCAAAGTCGTGGCGGCTTCCGACTGGAAGAACCGCCACCGCAAGCTTCCCGAAGGACGCGGCGTCGGCATCGCTTGCGGCGCGTATCTCTGCGGCGCGGGGCTGCCGATCTACTGGAACAAAATGCCGCAGTCCGGCGTGCAGCTGCTGCTCGACCGCAGCGGTCAGGTCACCGTGTTCTGCGGGGCGACAGAGATCGGGCAGGGGTCCGACGACGTGCTCGCCGCCATCGTCGCGGAGGTGCTCGGCGTCGACGCCTTCGACGTGCGCGTGGTCACGGGCGATACCGGCATTACGCCGGTCGACCTGGGTTCCTACTCGAGCCGCGTCACGGTGATGATGGGCAACGCCGCGATACAGGCGGCCGAGCGCCTGCGCGAGCTGCTCGCTCGCGCGGCCGCGGAGCACATGGACACGCTGCCCGAGAATGTCGGCTTTGCGCACGGACGCGTATTCCGCGCCGACGATCCGGGCAAGCTCATGAGCTTTCGCGAGGCGATCGTCCTCGCCGAGGAAAAGTTCGGCACGCTCGGCTCGGTGGGCTCGTACACGCCGCCGCGCGCGCCCGGACGCTACAAGGGCGCGGGCGTGGGTCCGTCGCCGGCGTATTCGTACACGGCCTGCGTGGTCGAGGCCGAGGTCGACAAGGCGACCGGCTGGATCAGCGTGCCGAAAGTGTGGATCGCGCACGACATCGGTCGCGCCCTCAACCCGGTGCTCGCGCGCGGCCAGGTCGAGGGCAGCGTGTACATGGCGCTCGGCGAAGCCTTGATGGAGGAGCAGGTGTTCAGGCGGCTACCGCCCAAGCTGTCGAACGCGCTGGTGCACAAGATCCCCTCGCTCCTGGAGTACAAGAGCCTCACCTCGCTCGACATGCCCGAGGTCTTCACCGAGCTGGTCGAGGACCCCGATCCGAACTGCCCGTTCGGCGCCAAGGAAGCGGGGCAGGGGCCGCTGCTCCCGGTGATGCCCGCCGTGGCGAACGCAATCTACGACGCGGTCGGCGTGCGCATCGACGAGCTGCCGATCACGCCCGACAAGGTGCTCGCGGCGCTCGAGAAGAAGGCGAATGGCGAAGCCCCGCGCTTCGGGCCCGACCACTTCCCCGACGTTCCGTATCCCGAGCCGGTACAGGTGCTTCCCCCTTGGGAAGGCGGCGACGGCAACGCGCGGAACGTGCCGCGCAAATCCGCTCCGAAGGAGAGGGTCGCGTCATGATGCGCCTGCCCTGGTTCAGCTTCCGCGCGCCCGCGAGCCTCGGCGAGGCGGCGAGCATCCTCGCCGCGGAAGGACCGCAGGCGATGCTCATCGCGGGGGGCACGGATCTGCTCCCGAACATGAAGCGGCGTCACCAGACGCCCGGAACGCTCGTTTCGCTCGGCCGTATCGAGGCGCTCAAGAAAGTCGCTAACGGATCGGGCACGACGCTGGGCGCGGGCCTGACCTTGAACGAGATCGTGGCGAATCCCGCGGTGCGCGACAAATACGCCGGTCTGTGGCAGGCCGCGGCGCAGGTCGCCACGGTGCACCTGCGCAACATGGGAACGCTGGGCGGGAACCTGTGCCTGGACACGCGCTGCAACTACTACAACCAGAACTACGAGTGGCGCAAGGCGATCGATTTCTGCATGAAAAAGGACGGCGAGATCTGCTGGGTCGCGACCGCGAGCAAGCGCTGCGTCGCGACGTCCTCGACCGACTGCGCGCCGGCCCTGATCTCGCTGGGCGCGAGCGTGCGCCTCGTTTCCGCGCAGGGCGAGCGCGAGGTGGCGCTTCCCGACCTGTACAGGAACGACGGCATCGACTACCTCGCGCGGCGTCCTGACGAGATCCTCACGGAGGTGAAGCTGCCAGCGCCCGAAGGATGGAGGAGCAGCTACTGGAAGCTGCGCCGCCGCGGCGCGTTCGACTTTCCGGTGCTGGGCGTCGCCGCGGCGGTCAGGACCGCGCGCGACGGCACAGTCGAGGAAGCGCGCATCGCGCTCGGCGCCGTGTCCTCGCGTCCGCTCCTCACGAGGGCGGGCGAGCTGCTCGTCGGCAGGAAGCTCAGCGACGACGCCATCGCCGAAGCCGGCGTCAAGGTCGCGTCGGCGGCGAAGCCGATGGACAACACCGACCTGGACCTCTACTGGAGAAAGGGCGTGGTGCCGGAATTCGTCGGCTACGCGCTGCGCGAGATACGCGGCGACGACATGAGCTCGGTGCGCTTGCGCATCGCCCGGCACGCGCTCTAGGACGGCTGCAACCCGAGCAGCTTCTGGATCACCGGCCGGGAGCCTTCGAGCGCCACGCGCTGCATGTAGAAGGCGAGGCTGCGCGCGCCGCCCAACTCTTCCCCGCCGCCGGCACGTCCCGGGCCGCCGTGCGCCAGCTGAGGCAGCACCGTCCCCGGCCCGGGCGACATCTCGATCTTCGGATGGCCGAGGAAGATCCGCCCGTTGTAGGGCGCGATGCCGGACACCGCCTCCTCGAGGAAAGCCGCGTCCTCCGAGTACACCGAGGACACCAGGCAACCGTTGCCGCGCACCACGATCGCCGCAGCGTCGGCGGCCTTTCCCGAATACGGCAGGAGCGAAGCGACCGGGCCGAACACCTCGCGCGCGTGCACCGAGGCCGCGAGCGCGTCCTTGCCGAACTCCATCAGCACCGGGGAAATGAAAAAGCCCTTGCCAGCAATTGCGGCCGCGCCGCCGAAGGCGGGCTTTCCCTCGGCGGCGAGCTTTCCCACGCCTTCGCGAACGTCGGCGAGCTGCGCGCCGCTCGCGAGGGGGCCCATGCGCGTCTCCTCCAGCGCCGGGTCGCCCACCCGGACCGCTTTCAGGCCCTCGGCGAGATCGTCACGCACGGTGGCGGCGTGAGCCTCGGGGACGAGCACGCGGCGGATCGCGGTGCACTTCTGCCCGGCCTTCTGCGTCATGTCGCGCAGCACGTCCTTGAGGAAGGTTTCGTACATGTCGCCGCCGGGCTCGGCGTCGGGCCCGAGCACCGCGGCGTTCAGGCTGTCCGCCTCGACGTTGACGCGCACGGACTCCCGGACGATGTTCGGGAGCGCGCGGATGCGTTCTCCGGTGTCGCCGGATCCCGTGAACGCGAGCACATCCTGGCTGCCGAGCAGCGCGGCCAGGTGGCGCGGCGCGCCTACGAGAACCGAAAGCGCGCCGTCGGGCAGGACCTTCTTCTCGACGAGGATCTCCATCGCGCGGTAGGCGACGAGCGCCGAGCTGGTCGCCGGCTTGCACAGCACGGGCATGCCCGCGAGCAGCGCCGAGGCCGCTTTTTCCGCCATGCCCCAGGCGGGGAAGTTGAACGCGTTGATATGCACCGCTACGCCGTGGCGCGGCACGCACACGTGCTGGCCGTGGAACCTCGGCGAGCGCCCGAGCTGCACCCCTTCGCCATCGACAATAAACTTCGCCGCGCCCAGCTTCTCGCCCAGCTCGGAGTAGGTCTGGAGCGTGAAGATCGCGCCGTCGATGTCGAACTTGGCGTCCGAGCGTGTGTTGCCGCCGTTGGCGACGGCGAGGTCGAGCAGCTCGTCGCGGTGCGCCTGGATCGCCTTGGCCATTTCCTTGAGAAGAGCGCCGCGCTGGGCAAAGCTCAGCGCGCGCAGCGCCGGGCCGCCTTTGCCGCGCGCGTATCCGAGCGCAGCCGCGAGGTCGAGGCCGTCGCTCGATACCCGGGCGAGCGGCTCCTCGGTCGCGGGGTTGACGAGCGTTTGTGGCGAGCCTGTTCCTTCGATCCAGCGGCCGTTCAGGTAGCTGCGCAGGGTTTTCATGGTGGACTCCGGCTTTTTTTGCTGCCCACTAGCATAGCCGAAGCGAGCGGTTTTCCGGGCATGCACTAAAATGCATCGCATGTTCCCGATCACGACCGGCAGGCCCGCGACCATGGCTCCGAGCGGCATGGTCGCCTCGCCGCACGCGCTTGCCTCAGCGGCGGGCGTGGACGCGCTGCGCGCCGGCGGCTCGGCGGTCGACGCGGCGATCGCGACGGGCGCGACGCTGTCGGTTCTCTACCCGCACATGACGAGCGTCGGCGGCGACGCGTTCTGGCTGGTGTACGACGCCCGCGCGCGGCGCGTGCGCTACCTCAACGGAGGAGGATGCGCGGCGCGAGGGGCAGGTATCGACTGGTTCCGCGAGCGCGCCATCAAGGAAATCCCGCTGCGCGGCTTTCTGCCCGCGACGCTCACGACGCCCGGGGCGGTCGCCAGCTGGTGCGCTGCGCACGAGGAGTATGGCAGGCTGTCCCTGTCGCGTAACCTCGGAGCCGCGATCGGCTACGCGCGCGAGGGATTCCCGGTGACCGGGCGCCTCGCGCGCGCGATCGAGCTGCACGCTTCCGACGGATCGCTCAATGCCGGAGCCCTGGCCGTCTTCGCCCCCGGAGGCGCGGCGCCGCGCGCCGGCGGCAGGCTCGTCAACCGCGGGCTCGCCCTGGTGCTCGAGCGTATCGCGCAGGGCGGGCGCGAGGGCTTCTACGGCGGCGAGACCGCACGCGCGCTCGCGGCGTTCTCCCGCGCCGGAGGCGGATTCTTCGATGAGGCCGATCTGCGCGCGCAGCAGGCGTTCTGGGGTGAGCCGCTGTGCGGAACTTACCGCGGTCTCCGGATCTTCGAGACCCCGCCGCCCACCCAGGGCTTCACCGTGCTCCAGATGCTCAACCTGGTGGAGAGCGCGGACATCGCCGGGATGGATCCGCTGGGACCCGAGCTCGCGCACCTCCTCGTCCAGGCGAAGCAGATCGCGTATCACGACCGCGACCGCATGCTCGCCGACCCGGAGTTCCAGCCGGTGCCCGTAGGCACGCTGGTCTCGAAAGCGTACGCGGAGGAGCGCCGCCGCCTGATGCGCGCCGACCGCGCCCTGCCCTGGGACCTGATTCCGTCCTACGGCACGCTCGCGGGCGACACGGTCTTCGTGAGCGCCGTCGACGCCGAGGGCAACGCCGCCGCGCTGATCCAGAGCCTCTACTTCACCTTCGGTTCGGGCGTGGTCGCGGGGGACACCGGGATCGTGATGCAGAACCGCTCGGCGTATTTTTCGCTGGATCCCGAGCACCCCAACCGCCTCGAGCCCGGCAAGCGTCCGCTGCATACGCTGATCGCCTCGATGGCGCTCGCGGACGACCGCCTGCGGCATGTGCTCGGCTGCATGGGCGCGGACGGCCAGCCGCAGATCCATCTGCAAGGCTATGTCGGCCTCGTCGATTTCGGACTCGACATCCAGCAGGTGCTCGAAATGCCGCGCTGGCTGTCGGGGCGCTTCAACATCGGCGACCCGCGCGACCTCCTCAACATGGAGGGGCGGTTCCCGGACGCCACCGTAGCCGAGCTCGAGCGCCGCGGGCACGCGGTCAACCGCTGGCCGGACTGGTGCGAGCTCGCTGGGCATGCGCACGGCATCACCATCGATCCGCTGTCGGGCGTTCGCATCGGCGGAGCCGATCCAAGGAGCGACGGCGCGGCTGTGGGCTGCTAGATCCGTTCGGTTCTTGACGCTCTGCGCGGGGGAGCGAACAATGCAGGGCAAGAGCGCGTACAGAGGAGGAGCGCCGTGCCGTCCCGGAGCACCGCAGACCACTCGGTCAGCCCGCCGAGCGTCAAGATTCCCCGCGACTACAACGCCGCCTACGACCTGATCGAGCGCAACCTCGCCGCGGGCCGCGCCGCTCGCATCGCCTACATCGACGACGCCGGGCAGACCACCTTCGGACAGCTCGCCGAGCGGATCAACCGCTTCGGCTCCGGCCTTCGCGCGATGGGCCTCGAGATGGAGCACCGGGTGCTCCTCGCCCTGACCGACACCATCGATTTCCCCACCGCCTTCCTGGGCGCGATCAAGGCCGGCATCGTGCCTATCGCCGTCAACACGCTGCTCACGCCGAAGGACTACGAGTACATGCTCTCCGACAGCCGCGCCAAGGCGCTGATCGTGTCGGAGACGCTGTTGCCGCAGTTCGCAGGCGTGATCGGCAAGCTGCCTTTCCTGAAGCACGTGATCGTCTCGGGAGCCGCGGTAGGTCACACGGCGTTCAAGGACGTGCTCGCCAAAGGCTCCCCCGACCTCGCGCCTGCGCCGACCACCTCGGACGACGCCTGCTTCTGGCTGTATTCCTCCGGATCCACCGGGATGCCCAAGGGCACGGTACACGTGCACGCGAGCATGATCCTGACTGCGGAGCTGTACGCTCGCGGTGTGCTCGGCTACCGGGAGAGCGACGTAGTGTTCTCGGCCGCGAAGCTGTTTTTCGCGTATGGCCTGGGCAACGCCCTGACCTTCACCCTCGCCGTCGGCGCGACGGCGGTCCTGATGGCCGAGCGGCCTACACCCGCGGCCGTGTTCAAGCGACTGAAGGAAAGGAAGCCCACGATCTTCTTCGGGGTGCCCACGCTGTACGCCGCCATGCTCGCCAGCCCGGAGTTCCCCGGCAGGGACGCGTTGGCGCTGCGCCAGTGCATCTCGGCGGGCGAGGCGCTGCCGCCGCAGATCGCAAAGACGTGGAAGGAAAAAACCGGCATCGAGGTACTGGACGGCATCGGCTCGACCGAGATGCTGCATATCTTCCTTTCCAACCGGCCAAGCGATTTTCGCTATGGCACCACGGGCAAGCCGGTCCCGGGCTATGAGCTGAGGCTGGTAGACGAGCGGGGCGAGCCGGTGAAGCCCGGAGAGATGGGGGAGCTCCAGATCAGCGGGCCGACGAGCGCGGCCTACTACTGGAACAACCGCGAAAAGAGCCTCGGCACCTTCCACGGCGGCTGGACCCGCAGCGGCGACAAGTACACCCAGGACAGGGACGGCTACTACGTATACGGCGGACGCTCCGACGACATGCTCAAGGTCTCCGGGATCTACGTTTCCCCGGCCGAGGTCGAAGCGGCGCTGGTCGGCCACGACGCGGTTCTCGAGGCGGCGGTGGTCGGCGCGGAGGACGAGAACCAGCTGGTCAAGCCGAAGGCGTTCGTCGTGCTCAAGCCGGGCAAGCCCGCGGACGAGGCGATGAAGACAGCGCTGCAGCAGCACGTGAAGGACAAGCTCGCGCCATACAAGTATCCGCGCTGGATCGAGTTTCTCCCGGAACTGCCGAAAACCGCGACCGGGAAAATACAGAGGTTCAAGCTGCGCGCCTGAGTGCGCGCGAGCCGCCACCGGGGACAGGCCGTGCTCGAGACAGCATGGGGCACGCCGCCGGCGATGTGCTGCTGAAGCAGTTCGCCGAGCGCCTGCGCCGGGTGGTGCGCACCACCGACACCGTGGCGCGGCTTGCCGGAGACGAGTTCGTGATCCTTCTGGAGGATTTGCAGGGGCCCGAGGACGCCGATACGATCGCCAACACCATCATCTCGGCGACGCGTGAGGAATTCATCATCGAGTCCAAGGTGCTGCGGGTGACGACCTGCATCGGCATCTCCTTTGCGGGAGGCGAGACCTCCGGCGGGGACCTGCTGCGGCGCGCCGACGCCGCGCTGTACCAGGCCAAGCGTGCCGGCCGCGATCGATATCAGCTGGCGCAGGCCGACGAGCCCGAAGCGGGCCCGCGGGGCGGCCAGGCGCAGGCGCGCTCTTGATCGAGCACATCCGCGCCTGGGTGGAGGGGGCGAAACGCGTCGTCGTCCTGACCGGCGCGGGAATTTCCACCGAGTCCGGTATACCGGACTTTCGCGGTCCGCAGGGCGTGTGGACGAAGGATCCGCAGGCAGAGAAGCTCTCCGACATCCGCTACTACGTCGCCGATCCCGAGATCCGCCGCAAGTCCTGGCAGTCGCGCCTCGCACACCCCGCCTGGACAGCGCGCCCCAACGCGGGTCACGCGGCGATTGCCGACCTCGAGCGCCGCGGTAAGCTGCACGCCCTCATCACCCAGAACATCGACGGCCTGCACCAGAAGGCGGGCAACTCGGCGGGGCGCGTGATCGAGGTGCACGGCACCGTACACGCGGTGGTGTGCCTCTCGTGCGGATGGAAGGGCCCGATGCAGTCCGCGCTCGAGCGGGTCCGCAAGGGCGAAGCCGACCCGCCGTGCGCCCGGTGCGGCGGCATCCTGAAGAGCGACACCATCTCGTTCGGGCAGGCGCTCGTGCCGGAAGTGATCGATCGCGCAATGAGCGCCGCCGCGGAGGCCGATCTGTTCGTCTCGGTAGGCACCAGCCTGCAGGTCTATCCGATCGCAGGAGCCGTTCCCGTGGCGAAGCGCGCCGGGGCGCGCGTGGTCATCCTCAACGCCCAGCCGACGCCCTTCGACGGCATCGCGGACGCAGTGCTGCGCGGCTCGATAGGAGACATTCTGCCGGCGATGTTCCGGGGAACGGTCACCACCCCTTGACGCGGCAGTCCTTCAGGCGCCAAATGCGCAGCCGAAGGCTACACAGGAGGAAGGATGGAGGCAGTCTCCGAGGAGGCACCGCACCAGAAGCGGAGATTCTGGGATCGGTTGCTGCCGCTACCGCACTGGCTCGGCGCGGACGCGGCGCGCGGCATAGAAGTGGGGCAGGCCAAAACGCGCCTGATGTGCACGCTTGTCGGGCTGTGCGGCTTCGGAGCGATCGGATCCTTCGCCAGCCTTCCCACCGGAATCGTCGCCACTGCGGTCCTGTTCCTCGCGTACGCAGTCGCTTACCTCGTACTGATTAACAGGCGCCCGGTTCCGACCCACGCGAGGCGCGGCGTTGCCGTAGTTGTGGACAGCCTGGCCAACGTCTACATCACCTCCTTCGGAGGCGCTTTCGCCGCGTACGCGGGGTTCTTGTTTCTGGTGACGATAGGCTGGGGGCTGCGTTTCGGACGCCATTACCTGTTTCTCGCGACGGCCATCACCATCCTCGGCATGGCGTGCAACCTTGTATTGAGCCCGTACTGGCAGGAGCACCTGCTTTTCGGCGGCACCCTCATCTTCGGGTTGATCGCCAACTCGGCCAACGCGGCCATCCTTCAAGGAAGGATCGTAGAGGGAAACCGCCAGCTCGCCGAGAAGGTCGAGGAGGTATCGCGCCTCGCATGGCAGGATCAGCTGACCAGGCTTCCCAACCGGCCGTATTTCCGGGATCGCCTGGGACAGATGCTCGCAGCGGCGGCCAGGAGCAAGCGCCAGGTCGCGCTGCTGCTGTTCGACATCGATGGCTTCAAGGCGGTCAACGATACCCTGGGCCACGAGGCGGGGGATCGCATGCTGCTGGAGATCGCCGAGCGGGTGGGCCGTCGCGTTCGGCAGGCGGACACCTTCGCGCGGGTGGGAGGCGACGAATTCGTGATTCTCCTGGACATCGGACAGGACCGGTCCGACGCCGTTCCGGTCGCGGAGACGGTAGTGGTGGCGATCGCGGAAATCGACCTGTTCGTCGCGCACGGCTTGCGCGTAGGCGCGAGCGTCGGCATCGCGTGCAGCGGAAGCATGGCCGGAAAAGATCGCGTCGCGGACGAGCTCCTGATGGGGGCCGATCGCGCGATGTACGAGGCAAAGCGCGCCGGGAAGGGGCGCTACAAGTTCGCGGGGGAGCACCCTTGAATTCACCGGCGATCGTCCCGCCGGCGCCGATCGGCTTCATCGGGCTGGGAAGGATGGGGTACCCGATGGTCCGCCAGCTTTCCCGCGCCGGGTACCGCATCCTCGCCCACGATCTCGATGCACACGCGCTCAGGCGCGCGTGCGAGTCCACAGGCGCCGAAGCGCCGGGATCGCTCAAAGCGATCGCCGGCCGCTGCGAGGCGGTAATCACGATGTTGCCCGATGGCAACGCCGTGCGGGCGGTGACCTTGGGGCCCGACGGATTGCTCGCCGGACTCTCGTCCGGAGACGTGCTCATCGACATGAGCTCGTCCTCACCGGTCGGCACGCGCGACCTCGGCGCTCAGCTGGCCGCGCGCGGCGTGGAAATGATCGACGCGCCCGTATCGGGCGGAGTGAGGAAGGCCGAGGACGCGACGCTCGCGATCATGGCGGGCGGTGAGGCGGGCAGTATCGAGCGATGCAGGCCGGTGCTCGAGGCGATGGGCAGGCAAATCTTCCTCACGGGCCCGCTCGGCTCGGGACACGCGATGAAGGCGCTCAACAACTACGTATCGGCGGCCGGGCTCGCGGCGGCGGTGGAGGCCGTGCTCGCCGCCGCTCGCTTCGGCCTGGACCCCGGGAAGGTCGTGGACGTGCTCAATGCGTCGACGGGGATGAACAATTCGACCCTCAACAAGTTCCACCGGTTCATCCTGTCGCGCAGCTTCGACTCGGGCTTCTCGCTCGATCTCATGGTGAAGGATCTGAAGACTGCGCTCGAGGTCGCGCAGTCGAGCGGCACGCCCGCGCCTTTGGCCGAGGCTTGCGTCGAGGCCTGGAGCGAGGCGCAGGCGACGCTCGGTCCCGGTCTGGACCACACCGCCGTCGTGCGCTACTGGGAAAATCTCGCGGGGACGGAGCTCCGAAAGAAGTAGTAAGCTAGCGCCCGACTCTGCGAGCCGACATGGCGAATTCCGACCCCAAGTCACCTGAGCTGAAGCTCGATCCGGACAAGCTCTACCTGGAGGAGGTCCTGACCGATCGCCGCATCGGCACGCTGCGCAGGCTCACGCCTGTGACCCGGGACGGCGCGCCAGACGGCTCGCGGCCCGTCGCCTATGTGGGCGAGACGCAGATCCTGACCCCGGCCGGATCGATTCCCATCGCCTTCGAGATCGAGGCGGAGTCGCTGGCGGAGGCCGCGGAGAAGTTCGCCGCGTTCGCCAAGGAGGCGATCGATCGCACGGTACGCGAGCTCCAGGAGCTGCGCCGCCAGGCGAGCTCCTCGATCGTCGTGCCCCAGGGACCGATGGGTGGCGGAGGCGGGAAGATCCAGCTTCCCTGAGGCTTGCCCGGACTCCTTATTGGATCAGGCCGGATTTCGCGGCGATCTCGGAGACGCGGCGGTGCTCCTCGCGGATCTCGTCGAGGAGCTTTTCCGGCGGGGAATAGTCCATCACCATTCCGAGGGGCTTGAGCTTCGCGGCGATGGCCGGAGACTTGATGGCGCGCTCTAGCGCGGGTACCAGCGCCCGCCTCACCTCGAGCGAGACGCCGGCGGGCGCGAAGAACGCCACCCAGATCCCGAAGAGACCCTCAGGGTAGCCCAGCTCAGCGAGGGTCGGAATGTCGGGAAAATCGGTGTATGTGCTCGAGATGACGAGGCCGCGCAGCGCGCCGCTCCTCAAGTGCCCGGTCATGGTGCCCAGGGCGAGCACCACGCCCTCGACGTGCCCGCCGAGCAGGGCCGTGACGCCCGGCGAGGCCCCGGTGAAGGGCACGGGAACGAGGCCCGCGCCGGTAAGCGAGTTGATCGTGTGGATGCAGAATTCGCCCACCGATCCGGCTCCCGCGGTGCCGATGCGCACGCTCCCCGGATTTTTCTTCGCGTACTCCGCCAGCTCGCCCAGCGTCTTGTAGGGCGCGTCGCCGCGCACCGCCAGAATGCTCGGCGAGCGCATCGCCAGGCCCAGGGGCGTGAGATCGGTGAGGGGGTTGTAGCTCGCGGTCTTGGGGTCGAGTATCGAACGGAACACGAGCGCCGCGTTGTTCGTGAGGATAATGGTGTTGCCGTCCGGCTTGGCTTTCACGACCGTCTCGGTGCCGACCGCACCCCCGGCGCCGGGGCGGTTCACCGGCACGATGGACGCCTTGAGCTCGCGCGAGAGCTCATCCGCGATCGCGCGCGCGGAGGTGTCGGTTGCGTCGCCCGGCGCGAGGGGAATGACCAGCGTGATCGCGCCCTTGGGGTAGTCCTGCGCTTGAAGGGGTATCGCTGCGGCGAGCAGCGACACCGCGCAGAAGCGGTATAGGCGCTTCATGCTCATCTCTCTCCTCGTTTGCCTCGCGGGCGCGGGGAGATTCTATCGCATCAAAACGTCGTTTGGGTCTGCACCAGGAATTGCACGCGCCTGATGTTCGGATCGTAGGTCAGGGGGAAGGCGAGATCGAGGTGCAGCACGTTGCCGAAGGCCGTGCGCGCGTTCAGGATCCGCAGTCCCACGCCGACATCGCTGATCCATCCGGTGTGCTCGGTGTTGCTGTTGGGGCCGCCACCGGCCCTGCCCAGGTCGTAGAACACCGCCCCGCCCACTCGGAACAGGCGCACGGGATACCAGTCGGTGTACACGCGGTATTCCGCGTTGAACACCGCGCGGTAGTCGCCGCTTTGGTAGTTGCGCGGGTAGCCGCGCAAGCCGGTGTCGCCACCCAGCGTGAGCTGGGTGGTCGACGTCGCGTCCTTCAGGATGTCCCCGGCGAGCGAGAAGAACACCAGCGTGCGGCTGTCCGGGTGACTGTAGAACTTGACCGACGAGCTGGTCGCCTGCTTGTCGAGCGGCCCGTAGCCGGTCTGGCCGAGGCTCGAGACCGAGCCGAGGAGGATTCCCCCGGAGGGCAGCCGGTAGCCGTCGCTCACGCTGGCGCTGTAGGTCCAGAGCTGCTGAGTCGAGCCCAGCGCCGTCGACGAGCGGCCCAGCTGCACGCTCGACTGCAGCCCTATCACGAAATATTCGGGACGCTCGATCAGGTCCAGGTTCTTGTACCTCTCGTAGGCGTCCTGCACGACCTCGTAACGAAGGAAGGGCGTGACCAGCGTCTGGTCGGAAGGCAACTGCGCAGGGGCGGGGAGGCCGGCTTCCTCCGAGTAGGCATCCTTCTGATAGCTGATGCCGAGCGAGTAGCGCTGCACCCACCTGCCGACAAGCCCCTCGGACAGTCCGCCGAAGGCGTCGGCTGAGTCCTTCCGGTGCCGGAATTGCGCCGTGGTCGAGCCGTTCTCGAACAGCTTGTTGAGCCGATTGTCCTTCGAGGCCGTGATTCCCGCGGCCCAGCGCGTGTCCAGGGCGTAGAACGGCCGGTTCACCGAGGCGATCGTGTTCTGGCCGTCGCTCAGCTGGCTGTAAGCGTAGTTGACGGTCGTCCAGCCGTCGAATGCGTGGGGATCCAGCACCTGGTACACGACGCCGGTGCGGTCGGCGTCGGAGAAGCGGTTCACCCCGAGCAGGATTCCCGTTCCGAAAGCGTTGGTTTCGGTCAGCCCGAAGTTCGTCCGGTTGGCGCCTCCGCTCCGGCTCGCGCTGAAGCCGGGCTGCAGCGACCAGGTGTCGCGCGTTCTCACCTCGATATCGACGACTCCGTCGTGGTAGGCCACCGGGACGATGCTGACGTCGTAGAAGATCCGGTACGAGCGCAGCAGGCGCTCGGTCTCCTCGATGGCGTGCACAGAGATGCGCTCGCCTTTCTTGAAGAGGAGCTTTTCCTTGACGATGCCAGGGCGGGTCTGAAAGTGGATCGCGTTGGCCGCGCGGTAGAAGACGTTGTTCTCGCGCTCGTTGTCCAGGTCGAAGATGTTGCGCGTGACGATCCGGATTTCACCGACCACTGCGCCTGCCGCCTCGAGCTCGGGGAACGAGGGGAGCTTCTCGGTGGCGGGCGCCGTGGCCTCGCCAGCCGGGGATTCGCCCGCCGGTTGACCTTCCTGCGCCGAAGCGGGCGCGAGCGCGCACGTCGCAAGCGCGAGGCAGACGAATGACCGTCCAAAGCCGAAGTGGAGCGTATGCCCCCCGGTCCGACCCGCGGAATTCAGTAAGGTGAATCGGTCGGGCACTAGCGATTGTGCTGACCGGGAAACGACACCGTCAAATCACCTTACTACGCTGTCAGAATCCCCTTTAGAGCACCTCGTAGCCGAGCTGCTTGCACTGCGCGTGCGCGTAGCGCAGACCCGCGGCGCGCTCGATACCGCCGCCGTCCACCGCCACGATCTTTTCCGCGCGGATGTAGATGACCAGGGGATAGAAGCCGATGTAGGCGCCCCGCGGATCGCGCTCGTTGACCAGCACGCAGACCGCCCAGCCGTGCTGGCGCTCGCGCGACAGCGTGTCCCTTTGGTACAGCGGCGACGGACCGGCCTTGAACTCGACCACCGCGAAAGTGGGATCGTTCAGGCGCGAGTCGAGGTACCTGCGGACGATCTGCTGGTAGTTTTCGGGACGCGGACCGTAGTCGAGCACCGCGATCTGCTCGCTCGTGAGAGGCGGGGACTGGCACCCCGCGAGGAGCGCGATCAGCGCGGCGGCGGCGCGGCCGCTCAAGGCGTCACGAAAGGCGCGCCGAGCTCGTTGCATCCCGTTCGCGCGTAGCGCCATCCGATGACGTTGTCGCCCGCCCCGCCGTTCACCGCGACGATCTTGGCATCGCGGATGAAGAACACGATGGGGTAGGGTCCCTCGTATGCTCCTCTGGAGTTCCTCTCGTTGACCCACACGCACACGCCCCAGCCGTACTGAATCGGCCGCAGCGCCGTGTCCTGCTGGAACAGCTCGCGCGGACCGGCCTTGAACTCGATGATCGAGGTGGCGGGGTCGGAGAGTTTGGGCGAGAGATAGTCGCGGATGAGTTTCTCGTAGTCCGTCGGGCGAGGTCCGTAGTCGTACTTGATCATTTCCTCCTGCGTCGGAGGGCTCTTGCACCCGCCGGCAAAGGCCGCCGCGGCGCCGATGCACACGATCGCGGCCATGTTCCATGCGCGCTGCATGAACCCTCCTCGCGTCGCTGCGCCCCTACTTGGGCTGCGCGACCGTCCTCAGGTAGGGCTTGAGCGTCTTGAAGCCCTGCGGGTACTTCTTCTTCGCGTCTTCGTCGGAGACCGAAGTGGGAATGATCACGTCCTGGCCTGGCTTCCAGTTCACCGGCGTGGCGACCGAGTGCTTAGCGTTCAGCTGGAGGGAATCGAGCAGCCGCAGCACCTCGTCGAAGTTGCGCCCCGCGCTCATCGGATAGATCAGCATCGCCTTGACCTTCTTGTCGGGCCCGACGATAAATACCGCGCGCACGGTCGCGTTGTCGGCGGCGGTGCGCTTGCCCCCCGTCGCGTTGGGATGGATCATGTCGTAGAGCTTCGCGACGTTGAGGTCGGCGTCGCCGATCATCGGATAGTTGACCGCGGTGCCCTGGGTCTCCTTGATGTCGTTGACCCAGCGCTGGTGATCGCTCACCGGATCGATCGAAAGGCCGATGACCTTGGTGTTGCGCTTGTCGAACTCGGGCTTGAGCTTGGCCATGTAGCCGAGTTCCGTCGTGCACACCGGCGTGAAGTCCTTGGGATGGGAGAACAGGATCGCCCACTTGTCGCCGATCCATTCATGGAACCGGATCTTTCCCTCCGTGGTATCCGCCGTGAAGTCCGGCGCCTCGTCTCCAATGCGAACTGCCATTTTTGCCTCCGTCGTGGTCGGGCCGGCGCGCGTCGTTTGCCGCGGCGCGTCGACCCGGAGTTGAGAATGCCCGTTGAAAACAGCGGTACGAAAAAATTATACTCCGTGTTTCCCGTGTGTAACATTTCCTCCTTCCGGTACCCGGGCCATGCCTAGCATGGCGGGCACGACGCGGCAGCAGAGCGGGGAGCTCAGATGGCTACCAACGAGATCGAGAAGCCCGAACGCACGCCCACGGTGATCCTTTTCGCCGAGATGCGCGGCTTCACGGGCGTATCGGACATGCTGGATCCTGCCGTCGTCATCGCGCGGGTCGGCGAGTTCGTCTCGCTGGTCTGGAACGCGGTGGAGACCAATGAGGGGGCGGTCGCGGACATCCTCAGCGACACCCTGATGGCTACCTTCACCGGTCAGGACGACGCCCAGCACGCGATACAGGCGGCTCGTGAAATCCAGGCGAGTTTCGCGAGGCTCGCGGAGGTGTGGCATCGCGATTTCGGCATCCGTGCGGCGGTCGCGATGGGGCTGCATTGCGGCGACGCCGTGGTGGGGTTCGCGGAGAAGAGCCCCACCCCCGACCAGCTGTTCGTGTTCGGCGATTGCGTGAGCATCGCCAACCGGCTGCTTCACCGCGCTCGTGCGGGGGAATTCGTGCTCTCGGAAACGCTCAGGGACCTCGCGGCAGAGATGGGCGTCACCCTCGACGCCGAGCCGCTGCCTGCTCTGGAAATTCCGCGTCGCGACCCGATCAAGCTGTACGGAGTCGTGCTGGACACGCGCCTGGACTTCACTCGCTAGCGCCGCTTCACGCGGCGCGGCGCGGGCTCTTGGGACGCAGCGTGGAGACGGTGGCCGGTCCGCGCGAGAACACCCTGACTTGGTTGCGCCCGCGATCCTTCGCCTCGTAGAGGGCCCGGTCGGCAGCGCGGAGCAGAGCTTCGGGCTCGGCGATGCTGTCCGGGAAGACGGCGACGCCGACCGAGGCGGTGACCCCCATCACGCGGCTGCCTTCTTCGCACACCGCTTTGCAGATCGCCTCGGCCCGCGCCTGCGCGCTCTGGACGGTCGCGTTGGGCAGCACCAGCGTGAACTCCTCGCCACCGAACCGGCAGGCGATGTCGCTGCCGCGGATGTAGCGCTTGAGCAGCGCCGCGACTCTGACGAGCACTTCGTCCCCGGCGCTGTGACCCGCGGTGTCGTTCACCCGCTTGAAGTGATCGAGGTCGATCATGAGCACGGCGAGGCGGGCGGCTTCGCGGTGGGCGCGTACCAGCTCGCGCGAAAGATAGTCGTGCAGGAAGCGCCGGTTGTACAGGTTGGTAAGCGGGTCCCGGATCGCTTCCTCCTTGAGGGTTTTCAGGGCTTGCGCAAGCGCCTCGATGGCGCGGCTGCGCTCGCCGACCACGGCGTTGAGGACTAGGCCCGTAATGACCACCGTGCCGGTGAACGCGAGCAGCAAGAGCGGCGTAGCGCCGGGAAGCGCGAGCGCAAACGGCCCGCGGCCCTCGACCGTATGCCATGCGGCGACCGCGCAGATCATGGCGTTCACCGTGGCGACCTCGCGCTGCTCGAAGCGCAACGCTGCCCAGATCACGAAAGGCAGGATCACGAAGGTCAGCGGCAGCGAAGGCAGGGTAGCCGGCAGGCTGTCGCTGAATACCGCCTGCGTCGCCGCGAGCGTAGGTAGCGCGAGGCACAGCATTTCCAGGGTCTTGCGGTGCGGCTTGGCTGCGACGCGCCGCGACCAGTTGAGCATCAACGGAACGACGATGAGGATGCCCATCGAATCCGCCTGCCACTGCGTCCACCACGTCGCGGCGAGCCCGCGTGGCGACGGGGAATCGGCCCAGCCGAGCACCGCGGCAACGGCCGTCGCGCCGATCGCGGAGCTCAGCGCGGCGATGGCGACGAACTCGACCACGTCCTCACCGCGCTCGAAGCTGCGCGGCAGACCGATACAGCGTTGCACCAGGAGCGCTGCGACGACGGCTTCGAGCGTACCGCCGACACCGAGCACCACGGCGTCGAAAAGCGATCCTGGCATGCTCATTCCGGCGACCACCGCCCCGAGCCAGACCCCGGGCCACAAGCGCCAGCCGAGCATCAGCAGCGCGGCGAGCGCGACGCCTGCGGCCGGAGACACGAGGACGGCGTGCCCGGCCGACACCGGAAGCTCGGCTGCGGCAAAATAGGCGGCGCCCACGACAAGCACCTGCCCCAGGTAGGAGAAGGAGCCCGCAGGACTGGCCGGCCTTTCGCGTACGACTGCGTCCACTTTTGGCCTTTCGGTCTCCTGAAAAATCAGAAGATTACGATCGATTATTAGTGTGAGATATTAGGCTTGCTGAATACCTTGGACAAGACTCGGAGGCCCCGGTTCGTGAATTATGACGCGGTCATAGTGCAGCGCAGCGGCGCCTGTGAAATATGACACAGGCATAGCATGCGCATAGCCGTGGTCGGGGCCGGTGCAGCCGGCCTCCTGTTCTCCCTCCTCGTGAAACGCCGCTTCCCCGCCTGGGAGGTGGACGCCTTCGAGCAGAACCCGGAAGGGGCGACCTACGGCTTCGGCGTTGTCTTTTCCGACGGCGCGCTGGCCTTCCTCGAACGCGACGAGCCCGCTCTCTCGGGCGTTCTCGAGGCCGCCATGGAGCGCTGGCCGATGCAGCGAATCGCGCACCGCGGCGAGCGCGTCGACGTGGACGGCAACGGTTTTTCGGCGATCGGGCGGCTCGCCATGCAGGAAATGCTGCAGGCGCTGTGCAGACGCGCGGGCGTGGCCATCCGCTACGGGCGCGCGATCGGCTCGCTCGACGAGCTCGCGGGGGCCGACCTCGTTGTGGGCGCCGACGGGTCGAATTCCCTGGTGCGCACCGCGCTCGAGGCGCAGTTCATTCCCAGCGTCGAGATGCTCAGCAACCGCTTCGCCTGGTACGGCACGGCGCAGCCCTTCGACTGCCTCACGCTGACGTTTCGCACCAGCGCGCACGGAGCCTTCGTGGCGCACCATTACCGCCATTCGCCGTCGCTGAGCACCTTCGTGGTCGAATGCGGCGAGGCGGCCTGGAGGGAAGCGGGGCTGGACCGCATGGGCGACGCCGAATCGCGGGCCTACTGCGAGCGCGTGTTCGCCGCCGACCTGGGCGGTCACAGCCTCGTCTCGAACAAATCCCTGTGGCGGCAGTTCCCCCTGGTCCGCAACGAGTGCTGGGTCGCGCGGCGGGGGCCCTCCGGCTACGCGGTTCTTCTCGGGGACGCGCTGCGCACCGTGCATTTCTCGATCGGCTCGGGAACCAGACTGGCGTTCGAGGATGCCATCGCCCTGGAGCGGGCCTTCGCCGAGTGCGGCGACGACCTGCGAGGTGCCCTCGAGCTCTTCGAGCGCGAGCGCAGGCCGATCGTGGAGAAGATCCTCGCAGCCGCCAACGCGAGCTCGTACTGGTACGAGAAATTCCCGGAGAAGATGAAGCTCGACCCCTGGCACCTCGCCTATGACTACATGACGCGCAGCGGGCGCATGACCGAGGAGCGGCTGCGCAGCCTCGCTCCGAAGTTCATGGCGCGCGTCGACGCCGCGCGGGGCGGACGCCCGTGAGCCGCGTGCTAAACTCGCCGCTGGACGGAATAGCGAGAAGGATGGATTTGGCCGCGAAGGACGAGGCGAGCAGCGCCGTCAGCGAGCTGCAAAGGCGCCTGCGGGACGGAAGCTTCGTGGTCACTGCGGAGGTTTCCCCTCCGGTCTCGACCGACCCAACGGAATTCGTCGAGCGAGCGCTCGATCTGCGCGGACTGGTCACCGCGATCAACGTCACCGACGGCGCGGGATCCAGGGCCCACATGTCCAGCCTCGCCGCTTCGCACTTCCTGGTGCGCAACGGCCTCGAGCCCATCCTCCAGATCACCTGCCGCGATGGCAACCGCATCGCCCTGCAGGCCGAGCTGCTCGGCGCGGCGGCGCTCGGCATCCGCAACATCCTCGCGCTTCGCGGCGACGATCCCAAGCTCGGCGACCAGCCCGAGGCCAAGGCGGTGTTCGATCTCGATACCACGGGCCTGCTCGCAACCGCCCAGCGCATGCGCGTCGAGGGTCTGCTTCCCACGGGCGTGCCGATCAATGGCCCGGTGGAGTTCGTGCTGGGCGCCGCCGAGCTGCCCGTCGACCCGCCGGTGGACTGGAAGCCCACCGGGCTGCTTTCGAAAATGGCCGCGGGCGCCGAGTTCATCCAGACCCAGTTCTGCATGGACGCGGGCGCCGTGCGGCGCTACGCCGCGCGGCTGCGCGATCTGGGCGTCGCGCAGAAGCTGCCCATACTCATCGGGGTCGCGCCCATCCCCTCGGCGCGCTCGGCGCGCTGGATGAAGGAGAAGCTCTACGGCGCCATGATCCCCGACGGGATCGTCGAGCGGCTGGAGCGCGCCGCCGACCCGAAGGCCGAGGGGAAGAAAATCTGCGTCGAGCTATTGCAGCAGCTGGTCGAGATTCCCGGTGTGGGCGGCGCCCACGTCATGGCGCCCACTTTCCACTCGGCGATCGGCCCGTCCATCCAGGACTCGGGCGTTGCGGGAAAGAAGCGCGCGCGGCAGGGCTAGCGCCGCTTCCGCGTCGGCGGCGGTCGCAATGCCGGTGGGCAGGGGCCCAAATCGTCACCGTTCCCGATTCGATTCATAATTACGCAAGCCGCAAAAGAGGAGACCGTCAATGAGCGTCCGCAGCCTGCAGCACATCGCGCTCGCCGTGCCCGACCCCACGGTCGGCAAGAAGTTCTATACGGACTTCGGGATGGAGGGGAAGGAACACGACAGGCGCATCGTCATGCGCTGCCACGGCCGCGACCAGGATCAGGTCGTGCTCGTCGAGGGCAAGAAAAGGCACATGCACCATGTCGCGTTCGGCACGCGGACCGAGGACCTGGCAGGTCTGAAGAAGCGCCTGGAGCAGAACGGCACGAAGCTCCTCGATGCGCCGAAGGAAACGCCCTACGACGGGATCTGGTTCCGCGATCCGGACGGCCTGCTGGTGAACGTGCGCGTCGCCGAGCCGGCGAAATGGCGCGCGGCTCCGGACTGGAAGATCAACAGTCCGGGGAACCTCAACCGCGCCGGCGTCCCAGGTCACCCGAAACGCGACGTCCAGATCCGGCCGACGCGACTCGGCCACACCCTGCGCTTCACGCCGCAAATCGACAAGATGGTCGATTTCTATACGCGCGTGGTGGGGCTGCAGCTCTCCGACCGCGCGCAGGACATCGTCGCCTTCATGCGCGGCCAGGGCGGCAGCGACCACCACATCTTCGGTTACATCACGTCGGACCGCCCGGGGTTTCACCACGCGAGCTTCGAGGTGTGCAACGTCGACGAGATCGGCATGGGCGCGTGCAAGCTGCTCGACAAGGGCTACAAGGACGGCTGGGGGTTCGGCCGGCACGTCATCGGTTCGAACTTCTTCCACTACATCCGCGATCCCTGGGACAGCATGGCGGAGTACTTCTGCGATATCGACTACATCCCTGCGGACGCCAAGTGGACGCCGACGAACTACCCGGTGGAGGACTCACTCTACGTCTGGGGCCCGAAGCCGCCCGAGGCTTTCGGGATGAACTTCGAGAAGGCCTGAGCTAGGCGGCCAGCGAGATCACCGAGTCTTCGTAGCTCCCGGCACCCATGTCGCCCTCGGCGAAGATGCCGCGCTCGGCGATCCACTTGAAGGATTCCTCGAACACCTGCTTGGTGTAGGGCTCGAACACGATGCGCTCGCCCGGGCCCCAGCGGCGGGTGTCCATCTGCTCGACGAAGCGCACGGGGAACTCGTTCTTGTAGTAATGCGTGTACAGTTCCGGCCGCAGGTCGATGTCGCGCTGCGCGCGACGCAGGGCGCGGAAGTACTTGCGCAGGTCCTCCTTGTCGGGGTCGCCCGAGATCGAGGTCGCCATCATGAAGGTCGTGTCGATCACCTTGCGGAAGCCGAGCTGCTCGAGAAAGTAGTACGGCCCGCTGAACAGCGACGCCGCCGGCACCTTGCGGTCGATCAGCTTCTCGAGGCGCGAGAACAGCAGCCCGTCCGCGAACGAGAGCTCAATGTCGTCGAGGGCGAGGTATTGCTCCAGGCCCTGGATCGTCGAGTAGTGGCTTCCCGACTGGTAGCCGACCGAGATCGGCACGCCCTTCAGCTGGCTCGGATGCGTAATGCCGGACTCCGGCGACACGAACACGCCGCAGGGCGCGACCGAATACGCGTCGGCGTAGAGCTTGCCGTGGCCCGTCGAGGCGGCGACGTTGACCGTCCAGTGGCAGGCGCCGCTCACATCGCAGGCGCGACCCTGCTCGATGCTCTGGAACGCACCGCTCCTGTTGGGCGTCGCGTGCTTCTTCGCCGCGTCTCCCGGCCCGTAGTTGTCGCGGAACTCGTAGTCCAGCCCCTCGTCCTCGAAGTAACCCTTCTCCTCGGCGACCCATTCCTGCAGCCTGAAGTGAGGGGAGATCACGAATTTCGACATCGGCGGCTCCTGAGGCTGAAATCGGTGCTGAAAATCTACTCCTGCGGGCACGGGATTGCAAAGCGTGGGACCGGGCCCATCGTCGTTCGGGCCCCTGTAAGATACGGGTCGTAAGGAAGACTGCAGGGCATCATGGACTTTCTGGTCAGTGGCGCGGCGCGCCGCATCGAACTCACCCAGCTCGTGATCGCCGGCTGGACCGGGCGCGACCGGGATTCGGTCGAGAAGCACATCGCCGAGCTGGAGGCGATCGGCGTGAAGCGCCCGCGCAGCGTGCCCGTTTTCTACCGGGTCGCAGCGAGCCTGCTCACCACCGCGCGCGAGGTGGACGTCGTCGGCGAGCATTCCAGCGGGGAGGTGGAGTTCGTGCTGGTGGCCGCGCCCGACGGCCTGTACGTGGGCGTGGGCTCCGACCACACCGACAGGAAGGTCGAGGCGTACGGCATCACCGTGTCCAAGCAGATGTGCCCCAAGCCCGTGGGGCGCGAGCTCTGGCCGTTCGCGGAACTCGACGCGCGCTGGGACCGGCTGCTGTTGCGCTCGCACGTCACCCGCGCCGGCAAGCGCAGGCTCTACCAGGAAGGCGAGGCAAGCCATATGCTCGCCCCGCGCGATCTGCTCGAGCGCTTCTCCGGGGCCGCGCTTCTCGCTCCGGGGACCGCGATGTTCTGCGGGACGCTCGCCGTGCGCGGCGAAATCGGCGGGGGCGAGCGCTTCGAGGTCGAGCTGCACGATCCGGTGACGAGCCGCAGCCTCAGGCACGAATACGCGGTGCGCGAGCTCGCGATCGCCGACTGAAACGCGAAAGGCCCGTCATGGCAATCCGCAAGGAGCACACCGAGTTCCACAAGATCGATCTCGAGCGCGGGTGGGTGACCCTGCCGGGCTACCCGGCGGGGATCCGCCAGCAGGTCCTCGCAGGTTTTCTGGACGAGAAGAACCGGCGCGGCTTCCGTACGCGCCACCTGCGCTTCGAGCCCGGCGTGTACACGCCCGAGCCCTTCATCCACGAGTACTGGGAAGAGGTGTACGTGGTCACGGGCGATCTGTTCGTCGGCAGCGACAGAAACGGCAAAGGCGGCACGCGCTTCGGCCCGAACACCTACGCCTGCCGCCCGCCCGGCACCCTGCACGGGCTGTTCAGGTCGGAAGGCGGCTGCCTGCTGCTGGAGATGCACTACTACGACGCGGACCTGAAAGCGTAGCAGGCCCGAAGCGATGCCCGCCACGCTCGCCGTTCCCGTCGCCGCGCTCGCCCGGTCCCTCGCCGAGCGCAAGAGCAGCAGCCGCTCGCTCGTGGAGGAGGCGCTCGCGCGCATCGCCGACGCGAGCGGCGAAGGCGGGCGCGCTTTCACCAAGGTGCACGCTCAGAGCGCGCTGGCCGCAGCCGACGCCTCCGACCGCGCGCGCAAGCGCGGAGCGGCGCCTTCTCTGCTGGCCGGCCTGCCGGTCTCGATCAAGGACCTGTTCGACATCGCGGGCGATGCCACCACGGCCGGCTCCACCATCCTGCGCGACCGGCCGCCGGCGATCGCGGACGCTACCGCGGTGGCGCGGCTGCGCGCGGCGGGCGCAGTCGTGATCGGCCGCAGCAACATGACCGAGTTCGCCTTCTCGGCGATCGGGATCAACCCCCACTACGGCACGCCAGCCAACCCCTGGGACCGCGCCTCGCGCAGGATCCCGGGGGGATCTTCGTCGGGCGCAGCGGTGTCGGTCTCGGACGGCATGGCCGCGTTCGCCCTCGGCACCGACACCGGCGGTTCGGTGCGCATTCCCGCCGCCCTGTGCGGCATCGCCGGCTTCAAGCCGACCAGCGCGCGTGTGCCGCGGGAAGGCGCGTTCCCGCTCTCGCGCACCCTGGATTCGGTCGGCCCGCTCGCTCCGACGGTTGCGTGCTGCGCCGCCGTGTTCCAGGTCCTCGCGGGCGACGCGGCCCGCGCGCTCGCCGCGGCCGACATCTCGCGCATGCGCTTCGCGGTTCCCAGGAACCACATGCTCGAGGACCTCGACGTCGAGGTCGCCGAGGCGTTCCAGTCGGCCCTGCAGCGCCTGTCTCGCCGCGGCGCGAAGGTCGTGGACATCGAGGTGCCCGAGTTCAGCGAGGCCGCGAAGGCGAGCGCGGGCGGCGGCATATCTCCGCCGGAGGCCTACGCGGTGCACAGGAAGTGGGTCGACCGCGATCAGGACATCGACCCGCGCGTGCTCGAGCGTATCCTGCGGGGTGGCTCGATGAGCGCGGCCGACTACATCGACCTGCTCGAGACCCGCGCCCAGCTCATGAAGCGGTTCGTCCGGGCAAGGTACGAGGTGGACGCGATGATCATGCCCACCGTGCCGCGCATCGCCCCCAGGATCGACGCGCTCGAGCGCAGCGCCGATGCCTTCCGGCTCTCCAACGGCAACATGCTGCGCAACACCAGCATCATCAATTTCCTTGACGGCTGCGCGCTCACGCTCCCGATCCATCCGCCCAAGGGGGCCCCGGTCGGCATGATGGTGGTCGGGTTCGCCGGAGAGGACGAGCGCGTGCTCTCCGCCGGGCTGGCGATCGAGGCGGCGCTGGCGTATCAAGGACCGGTGCTCGTCGATAATCGATGAAATATATTGCAGCGGCGTCGCCTGGACACTCTCGGGACAGCCTTGCTAGACTGGCCCGGATCAAAAGCGGAGGAGGGCGGCCATGAAGAACAAAATCCTGCGTGCGCTGTGTGCAGGCATCGCGTCGGCGATGCTCGCGGCGGCACCGGCGGTGGCGCAGCAGAAGGTCAAGATCGGATTCATTACCACACTGTCGGGCCCGCAGGGCGTCATCGGCGAGTACATGAAGAATTCCGTGGAGCTCGCGCTCGACCACCTCGGACGCAAGATGGCCGGGCTCGACGTCGAGGTGACTTACGGCGACGACCAGGTCAAGCCCGACGTCGGCAAGCAGGTCGCCGAGGAGATGCTGAAGAGGCAGCAGGTCGACTTCGTCGCCGGCATCATCTGGTCGAACGTCATGCTCGCCGTCGCGCCCACGGTTACCGATGCGGGCAAGATCATGGTCGGTACCAACGCCGGCCCGCACGAGCTCGCCGGCAAGCAGTGCAGCGAGCTTTTCTTCACCACCTCCTGGCAGAACGACGACACGCCCGAGGCGATGGGCAAGGTGATGCAGGACCAGGCCATCGGCGACGTCTACCTGATGGCGCCGAACTACGCCGCGGGCAAGGACATGCTGAACGGCTTCAAGCGCTCGTACAAGGGGCGCATCGTCGACGAGGTGTATACGCGCCTGGGACAGACCGACTACCAGGCCGAGCTCTCGCAGCTGCGCTCGAAGAACCCCAAGGCGGTGTTCGTGTTCTACCCCGGCGGCATGGGGATCTCGTTCCTCAGGCAGTATTCGGAGGCGGGCCTGCGCGGGCAGTTCCCGCTGTACTCGGTGTATACCGTCGACGAGATCTCGATCACGGCGCTGAAGCACGCCGCTCTCGGCCAGTACGAGACGCGCTACTGGAGCCCCGACCTGAAGAACCCTGCGAACCAGAAGTACGTCTCGGACTACCGCAAGAAGTTCGGCAAGATGCCGGTGTTCTACGGCGCGCAAAGCTACGACGGCATCCTGCTCATCGATTCCGCGGTGCGCGCGGTCAAGGGGAACCTCTCGAACAAGAAGGGCCTGGTTGCGGCGATGAAGAAGGCGGACTTCGCCTCGACGCGCGGCAAGTTCAGCTACAACACGAACCATTTCCCGATCCAGAACTTCTACCTCCTGAAGACGGTCACCGGTCCGGCCGGCCAGGACCCGGTGATGGAAATCCAGAAAACGGTGTTCACCAACCACAAGGATTCCTACTACAAGGAATGCGGGATGAAGTAGGGGCGGGCCTGGACCGCATCGCAACCCCGGGGCGCGGAGCGATCCGCGCCCCTTTTTTATTGTTCCCCTCGTGAATCTGTTCCTGATAGCCGAGCAGACGCTGAACGGGCTGCAGCTCGGCGTGATGCTGTTCCTCATGGCGGCGGGGCTCACGCTCGTCTTCGGGATCATGAACCTCGTCAATTTCGCGCACGGCTCGTTCTACATGGTGGGGGCGTACCTCGCCACCTACTTCGCCCAGGCCACGGGATCGTGGCTGCTCGGCGTCGCACTCGGGCTCGCAGGGACGCTCGTCGTCGGTGTGGTGGTGGAGATGGTGGTGGTGCGCAAGCTGTACGAGCGCGACCATCTCGACCAGGTGCTCGCCACCTTCGGGCTGATCCTCTTCTTCAACGAGCTCGCCGCCATGCTCTGGGGACGAGCCGCGCTGTATACGAACATCCCCGAATATCTGTCCGGGCACGTCGAGCTGCTGCCCGGCCTGCGCTACCCGCTGTACCGCCTGGTCATCATCGCGGTCGGGCTAGGGGTCGCGGCCTTGCTGTGGTTCGTGGTCGCGCGCACGCGCCTGGGAATGCTGATCCGCGCGGGTGCGTCCAACCGCGCCATGGTCGCCGCGCTGGGGGTCAACATCCGGGTGCTGTATACGCTGGTGTTCGGCTTCGGCGCCGCGCTCGCCGGACTCGCAGGGCTTATGGCGGGTCCGATCTACGTGGTGCAGCCGGGGATGGGCGAACTGATCCTGATCGAGGTCTTCGTCGTCATGGTCATCGGCGGCATCGGCTCGATCCGCGGCGCGCTCGCCGCAGCCCTGATCGTCGGCATGGTCGACACGCTGGGGCGCGCCTTCCTCAAGCCGACGCTCGCCACGGTGATCTCGCCCACCGCCGCCGACGCCGCCGGTCCCGCGCTCGCCTCGATGCTGATCTACCTGCTGATGGCGGCCGTGCTTGCGCTCAAGCCCCAGGGCCTTTTTCCGGCGCGCCTGTGAGCCCCCGCAACCGCATCGTCGCCCTCGCCCTGGGTGTCGCGCTCCTCGCGGCGGTGCCGCCGCTCGCTGCGGCGTTCAACCAGCCCTTCTACCTCGACCTCGTGCGCCGCATCATGATCTTCGCGATCGCGGCCGCGAGCCTCAACCTGATCCTCGGCTACGGCGGCATGATCTCCTTCGGGCACGCCGCGTACCTCGGGGTCGGCGGCTACGCGGTCGGGGTGCTGGCGCACTACGGTATCCACGACGGGTTCCTGCAGTGGGGCCTCGCGATCGGGGCGTCGGCGCTGGTGGCGCTGGTGATCGGCGCGGTATCGATCCGCACCAGCGGCGTCTACTTCATCATGATCACGCTCGCCTTCACGCAGATGCTCTACTACCTCGGCATCTCGATCGAGGAATTC